>Ga0308015_10000097_pt1 | contig 44312 bp, 40 predicted proteins | sample Neamet231_FD_203128 | JGI IMG/M metagenome (GOLD analysis project Ga0308015, IMG submission 203128) | Marine microbial communities from water near the shore, Antarctic Ocean - #231 | ecosystem: Environmental > Aquatic > Marine > Unclassified | place: Southern Ocean | collected 2014-07-28
AATACTGAGAAGTAAAACCGAAAGCCACGCTGCTAGAGCGCCAATTGGCAGCATTTAACCTTTGGCTAGAGACGGTACCATTGGCTAGGTAGAAATTGTGTACACCAGGCAGGGTAGTGTAGGTCTTTTGAGACAAACCGATATTAAAGAAGCTATTAGGTGCCAATAGTGCATAGGACACACCTAAGCCGAGATGAGTGCCTTTGCCATTGGCAGATTGGCGTTGGCTGATGGGTTGCTGTAAGTCTTCACGTAGGTTCCAACTGGCTTGGCCGTTGTAGTAGCTGTAGTGATATTCGGCTTCAGCATAGGTGGTCCAGCGAGGGCTTGTGGCCAGTCGCAAATCTAAGCCTAGCCAAGGGCCTCTCCAATGAGTAGCAAAACTAGAATTAAGCCCCGCAATTGGCCCTAAACCACCATTACAGCTATTGGGAGTGCCACTGGCATCACACAATACCTGGGTGCCACTGGTAATAGTGAAATTTTGATGGTGGCTAGAAAAACCAACCAATGGCGTGATGCCAAAGCGGTTGTCCACGCGGATTTGTCGACCCACAGCAATGCTAAAATCTTCTGCAGCGCTGCGATTTGAGGATGATGTAGATCGTGAAAATTCTAAACTACGATCGTCGCTATTGTAGTCTGAATCTTGGTTTGTTCCTTGGAAACCCCATCCCGTTGACGTGTAGCCTTTGACATACCAAGTTTGATCGCCAATAAAGCGAAAACCAAGCCGTGCTTCATGAAACCCCACGTTGTTCCACTTAAGTTCTGAGGCGATGTTTGGGTTTGTGCCTGCCAAATCACCAGCAATATTCCAGTCCAACTGATCTGTGCGTAAGCCATATTCTAAATCCAACTTATATTCCCATCTGTCGATAGCGTGTACGTGGTTAGGTGCGGTGAGCCATAAGATGCAAAGTAGGCAGGATGTTTTCATCGATTTTTTCATATTGGATACCTCGTGTTGAAGCCATAGCCACCATTTTGAAGTTTTTTGCCCAGTAAATCTAAAAGTGTGATCAACTCAGAAGCCACGTTATCACTTGGGTTTACCTGATAATTTGAGCTAAGCTCATGTGCAGTTAATACTGAGTAACCAGTCATCATTAACGGTGTTGATGGGTTAGTTAAAAAAAGCTGATAGCTTAATGGAGTGGAAGTGGACGTAATCTTTCCATTAAAAACACCTATGTTAAGACTGTTTGACACTAAAATATTGGATGTAGAAAATCGTATAGGAGAATGTAAATTAATCATAGGTAAGCCATGGCCTTGATGATCTAATTGTTGAATATCAAGGCTGAGGCTTTCATTAAAAAGTGTAACCTGCCCAGTAATGGGAGGTAATGGATAAGGAGTGGAAGGAAGGTAGTGTATTATTTGAGCGATAGAGGCGGTAAATTGCCCTCCATCTAAATACAGCTCTACAGGTTTTTTGCTGTATAGGTTGTGTAATGGCAGATTCACTAGTGTTGAACCTTTGAGTGATGAATGTTCAATGTTAACTCTAGATTGTATTTGGCCAGACCACAGGTGCTGCAAGTCTAGCTCCCATTGCATGTTCACCTGCTTAAATTCTCGATAACTAAGCCAAACAGATCCATTCCACCAATTGCCGTTAGTGGATTGAAAGCTTAGGCCCGGATTAAGGTTTTGAATGCTTTTGGTGATTATACTGAGGGGCAAAAATATAACTAAGCCAAGCATTAAGCTGAATGTGAACAGTGTGGAAAACATTAGCTTCAAAATATTTTTTTGTAACATTAGTTAATCTCAAAGGTGATGAAACCGCTTACGAAGCCTGGTTTGGTATGTGCAGAGAGTTGGCTTTGAGTCACCACTAGATTGCTAGAGGCCTGTGTGGTGTGAATCCACCGAATGAGCTGATTAAAGTGAGCCTCATCAAAGTTTAGCTCTAGAGGCTTTACTTGGTTAGATATGTTGGCTGAGTTGAGTGTCATATTAAGCCCTTGTTGTTTGGCACTGGTTAGTAACCATGCTTCAGCGCTGCGATGCTCTTTAAAGCTTTGCTGCTGGGCATCGTCGTTTCCAAAAATAGCTAGATAGCGCTGGCTAAGCACTGCTATCTGATCAGTGTGTTGTTGGCCAGCTCTTAGCTGGGCTTTTATTTGTATTTGTTGTTGCCACAGTTGATAGCCTGCCAAAGCCAAACAAAGTAGCAAAACCCAAGGGATGAAATGGCGAATATTTGCTTTAGTCATTACTTAACACCTTCTGTTGTGGCAAGGTCTACCTCTAACTTGCCATCTAAAAACGAGAGACGCTTAAATTTTGAGTTAGAGCTGGCCTTAGTGCTAGCTGTGCCGACGGCCTCACCTGCTTGCCCATTTTGTTGATGGAACTCATAGAGCAGGGGCAGGAATAACGCCTGCTTCTTTGGCTTTTGGGCCTGTAATAACAAACTTTCAAGCTGAGTTAATGGGTTTATTAAGCGCTCGTTGGGTAAGGCTTGGCGAAATAACGCTATACCTTGTTGAGTGCTTTGTTCAAGTTGGGTTGTTAAATTTTGGTTGGTAAGCCATAAATGCGCCAAACCCACAAGGCCTAAAACCATCACCAAAGCATAAGGCAAGCGCCACAGTGACCAATTAATCTTGGGTATCCAGCTGGGTTGATGACTTTTGGGCAATAAATTGATACAGGTTTTTACACTAAAATGTGAGGCTTGTAGCGCTGCACTGTTCGTCATAGGCTGGTGCGTTGAAATGCTGTGATAGGCAATATTGCAAGTGGTAAACCACTGCTTAAGTTGGCTGGGTATAACCCCCATTATATCAATGCTTAATGGCAAGTCTAAGCTTGTGTCTTTGGTTTCATCAAAGGTTTTTTGTAACCAAACCATAGCGTCATCTACACTGTTTTTTGATGTAATTTCCACCCGATAAGCTAGGTGAATACCGTAATTGAGCATCCAGTAATTTGGTGTGATGATTAGTTTCCAGAGGCTCTCACTGCCGGCAAGGTGGAGGGCATCTGCGATAATCCACTGTGGTTTGATACTGGCTTCTTGGCAGATCCTTTGTATGTTGCTCAGGCTAGATTTATCTATACCTACTAGTTGCAAATGTTGACCCTGAGACTGCCAACTCCAGTGTAGGTTGTGGGCATTACAAGCCAATTGATTTTGCACAGCAAAAGGGATAGCAGTGCGCCTTTGGCTGTTACGTTGGGTAGGCAGGGAAAGCTTAGTAATAACAAGGAGATTGGCAGGCACAGAGATCACGCAAGGTAACTTTCCACAGGCTGCAGAAGCCTGTTGCAAATTACCTTTACCTTGACTGGTGATTTTTCCAGCTTCGATTACTACCCAAAAACATTGGCTACTATCACTTTTTAAGCTAGACAAGCACTCAGTAAGGCTGGTCATATGAATGAAGCCGTATTGTTTGGGTGTCGATAACATCATAGTTAAACCTTTAAACCTTTAAACCTTTAAACCTTTAAACCTTTAAGGTGTATAAATTCTAGAAAATGTGTTCACTGAACCGTTTTCACTGCGGTAAAGAATGCTTTCAAGGCGTGTATTAGACACCCCAAATTGTGCGGATATTTGTAAGTTAAAATAACTACTCTTTACAGTAATAAGCTTCTTTAATGCGTTCCATTGAGTTTTATTTTCATCACTCATTGGCCCCAAAACAGCTTGCATAAAGTCTTGATCATTAGGCCAGTGTGCTTTATTTTTACTCTCCATCAGCTCTTTAGCCATAGAGGCACTAATGGCATCTGAAACAGCCATCAGCACCTGCGCACTTGTGGTGTTTACATTGATTTTAGTAGGCTCAGGGAGGGCACTGACCAGTGGGGCTAACTTGGCTACACTTGCTAGGTTAAAACCACGCACAAGGCCTAGTTCTGAAATATCTACCAAGGGTTGGTTGGCGCTTCTGTAAGGTATGGTTTGACCTAAATAATAAGCATCTTCTAGGGTGCTTTGTTGTTCAGTTTCAGCGTTGCTATCTATCCAGTCTACTAAGTACCAAGCAAGCTGTGGGCTAAGCTCTTGTAGCGCCAACATCCGTTGAAACAACGCCATTGCATCTTGGTTAACTGCATTATTAGAGACTAGGTTGTTAAGGTTAAACCGGCCTTGCAGGTCAGTAATTTGGCCACTAACTACACCTTGTTCCACGGGGATTGGCAAGATCGTTTGAGCCCACACCTCACCTAAATGATCTACATCATTTGCCTGTTTATCAGCTGTTAGTACTTGTGCTGCCCAAAGCTGTGCGCCTTGTATGTGAGCTTTTGTTTGGCCTAAGTGCAAAAGTGCACTGGTGAACGCTTGGCTATACTGATGCCGCTTAATAAGCGATGCAGTAGTCACTGCGACAATGGCTAATACCAAAAGCACCATTATGACTGCTACACCAGTTTGCTTCATAAGTTGCCCTCTATAAGAGTTTGACTTTGAGAGTGCTCTGCTTGGGGTATCTCCAATAACCGACGAATAGTACCGTGCTCTGGTGTAGTGACATACACATCTATAGCTTTTGGAAGCTGATTTAAAACAGGTGATCCATTAGTATTTATGGGTGGCCAATAATCAATCCATTGGCCCTTGGCAGGTAAAAACCGTAAATTAAACCCGCTCACCATGTTTAGCAAAACATAACGCACCGGGCTTGTGCCTACTCCAGTATCTAGTTGGGTTTCATATTGCCGCCATAGCTTTTGGTCTTGCCACTGGTAAGACACTCTTTGCAGTAAATTACCGGTTAAATCTTGAGGGTTTAACCAGATCTTAGTGGTTAAGCTATAAGAGGCACCAGGGAAGGCACTTCCAACAATGGCAGCCTGACGGTCACCAAAAACATCTCGAATAGAGCGAGGCACCACTTGGCTTAGATCACTTTCAATCACTTGAATAGCGCTTTGAATATTGGAAAACCGTTGCTGTTTAAGCTGTAATTGTTGGTGTTGGTTTAATAAGTGGTTCAGTCCACCAAACGCCATAGCTGACAAAACAGAAAACAGGCCCAATGCGATCATCAGCTCAATTAGAGTAAACCCTTTTTGGTACCTGGGCATTTGCCGGCCCAAGAGTCTATTTCCCATCATTAAGATACCCCACTAAAGTGCCTGAATAGTCTCCAGCATGATCAGCTGTTTTGATTGCTACACGGCGAATAGAAGGGTTGGGTGTGTTACTTACTAGCTGCGAAAGCTGCCAAATCTGTTGGCCTTGTTGCACCTTAAAGGTATGGCTGCCAGGGCTTGGCCACTGGGCTTCTATGCGCAGCTGTGCCAGATGATTTTGGGCGACCCAATGGCCTAGAGTACGATTTTTGAGCACATGGGTTTGAGTTATTTGTTGATTAAGGTGAGTTAGATAAGCGCCCATGGTGATCGACAAAATGGTTAACGCCACTAAGATTTCCACCAGGGTGAAACCCTCATTTTGCCTATTCATAAGACCCTGCGCTTAAGGTAATAGATAGGGGAGGGAGGCTGCGCAAATGCCATTGATAATTGTTTAAGGTAAATAATAAATCATAAACGCTAGGCTGTTTGTTAGGCATGAGCACAATGAGGGGCGTGTTTTCTACTTTGGAATTGGTTTTTGGTTGTAACAACTGTAAACGACTGCGCAGACGTACTTTACCAAAAGCCTTACCTTTGGCGGGTAGCCATTGTTTTTGGCCATTGTTTGACCCCTGGTAAACATAAAACTGGTACCCAAATTCAGACACCACCAAACCATAGGGTTGATGGCTTATAATGGCTTTTTGTTGAGCATAATCAAGCTTAGCCATTAGCTCTTGGGCTTCTCTTTTAGACTCTCTAGCTGGTCCGTTAGGTGTCATGGAATAAACCGCAAGGCTGGTAATGATGCCAATGATGAACACCACTATCATCACCTCTAATAAGGTAAAACCATTATGTTTTAAGGCGATGTTATTCAAGTGTCCAATTGCCTATGTCAGCGTCCGAGTCTTGCCCACCTAGGCGTTGGTCTGCACCATAACTAAAGAGATCAAAATCACCATATTTACCTGGCATCACATACAAATAAGCCTGGCCCCATGGGTCTAGAGGCAATCTATCAAGATAAGCTTGTTGCCAGTTAGCAGGAGCAGGCTCCCCCACAGGTTTGGACACTAAAGATTGTAAACCTTGGTTGGTATTTGGATAACGATAGTTGTCTAAGCGATACATATTTAGGGCGCTTTGTATGGATCGCATATCTTGCTGAGCTTTTACCACTCGTGCCTGATCTGGTCTGTTCATAATGCGTGGGATAATAAAGCTAGCCAAAATGCTTAATATCACCACTACAATCATAATTTCAATCAGTGTAAAGCCCTGTTGGGTAGAGTGTGAACGGTTTTGAAATGTAGGCATATCAGTGTTCCTTATTGGGCTGGGGGTTAGCCAATCATTTGGTTCATATCAAAAATAGGCAGCAAAATAGCCATCACAATAACGAGCACCAAGCCACCCATTACCAACATCATGAGCGGCTCAATGAGAGACAAGGCAACGCTAATACTACGCTGCAACTGAGTGTCTAGCTGATCTGCGGCTTGGTCTAGCATTTGTGCTAAGCGACCACTAGTTTCTCCACTAGCCACTAAATGCAAAGCGATAGGTGGCAGTATTGGCCTAGGTTTGAGCGCCAAAAATACACTAGAGCCTTCTCTAATTGCTAGGCCAGCCTCAACAATGTGTTGGCGAATAAACAGGTTATTAACAACCGCCTGCGCGCCTCTAACGGCCTCTACAATAGGCACTCCACTTGAGGTGAGTAGTGCTAAGGTTTTACTAAATCGAGCAGCATTAAAAATAGCTAAATAGGGCCCAAGTAAAGGTAACTTTAATAACCCTTGGTGCACCTTTAAGCGCAAATGGGGCTGCTTAAGCACCAAGTTAAGCCCTAATAGTGCGAATAAAACCCCAAGCACTAAATACATACCCTGGTTTGTTAAAAAATCGCTTATGTTAATCAAACCTAACGTAAGGGCAGGTAGCTCTTGATCCATGTTGATGATGACTTCAATCACTTGAGGCACCACGTAGGTGAGCAACAAAGCCAGCACGGCCAATGCCACAAGCATAATGATGCTAGGGTAAAGTAACGCTAACGTAATGCGTGACTGGGTTTCTTGCACTTGCTGTGTATAGCTAGATAGGCGCAAAAGTACTTGAGACAAGTGACCACTTTGCTCCCCTGCAGCTACGGTGGCAATATAAGCTGCTGGAAAACTCTTGGGATGATTAGACAATGCTTGAGCCAAAGACAGGCCCTCACTCACTTGTGAAAGTACCTGGCTTAGTGTGGCCTTAACCACCTTTTTATGAGACTGCTCAATAATGGCGTTTAACGCTTCATCTAAGGGCAATGATGCTTGTAATAAAGTGGCCAATTGTTGAGTGATTAAGCATAGGTCAGCATTACTTAGGCGTCTAGAAAACCATATGATAGGTTGTTTGCGTGCAGGTGTTTGTGCTGATGTTTTTGATAATGATTTATTCTGAATTTGTGGCTCTACCGACATAGGAGACCAACCCTTAGCCAAAAGTTGATCTGCCACTTGGCGTTGGGTGTCTGCTTGTATTATGCCTTGTTTGCGTTTGCCTTTGCCGTCAAGAGCATGGTAGTGATAACTGGCCATGGTTAGCTTCCCTGACTCACACGAAGCACTTCATCCATGCTAGTGATGCCTTGCTGCACTAGAGCTAAACCGTGCTGGTGTAGGCTGCTATGTTGTTGCTGCGCCTGTTCTTGCAGCTCTTGCTCGCCGCAGCCGTCGTGAATCAGCTTTTTAATGCCCTCAGTCACTTCTAATAGCTCATAAATACCCACACGCCCGCGATAACCCATGTTTGAACACACGCTGCATCCCACCGCTTCAAAACCACCATTGGTCGAAAGTGAATCTGGTATTTTGCAGTCGTTGCAAAGCTTACGCACCAAGCGTTGGGCTAAAACCCCGATGATGCCAGAGGAAAGTAAAAAGGGCTCCACACCAATGTCTTGTAAGCGAGTGATAGTGCCAGCTGCAGTGTTGGTGTGCACAGTAGAAAATACTAAATGCCCTGTGAGACTAGCCTGCACGGCTATTTTTGCGGTTTCTAAATCTCTAATTTCGCCCACCATAACCACATTGGGGTCTTGGCGTAATATAGACCGTAAGCCATGGGCGAAGGTCATACCTGTTTGCGTGTTTACGGCGGTTTGACTTATGCCATTTAAATCGTATTCAACAGGGTCTTCAATGGTCATGATATTACGACTGTCTTGGTTTATTTGCTGTAAAGCAGCATACAAAGTGGTGGTTTTTCCAGAGCCTGTAGGCCCAGTAACAAGAATAATGCCGTGGGGCCTCTGTATTAATTGATTTAGGGCATCGTGAATGGCTTTAGGCATGCCTAAGTAATCAAGATTTAAACGACCAGATTGGCGATCCAATAGTCTCAATACCACCCGTTCGCCTTGGCCAGAAGGAATGATAGACACGCGAATGTCTACTGGCCTGCCCGCATATTGAATACCCATGCGACCATCTTGTGGCAAGCGCCGCTCGGCAATGTCAAGCTTGGCCATAATCTTTATACGCGACACCAATAATGGTGCCAATTCACGTTTTGGCTCTAGTATGGTTTGCAATACACCGTCTTTGCGTAAACGAATGCGCACACAGGTTTCATTGGGTTCTAAATGGATATCAGAAGCCTGCTCTGAAATAGCTTCAGCGATTAAAGCATTCAATAAACGGATAACTGGAGCATTGTCTTGGCTGTCTAAAAGCTCTTCTGCTTGAGGCAGAGCATCAGCCAAGGGCATAAATTCCTCCTCATCAAAGTTTGAAGCTAGGGCTAACGCCGAGCCATCATTTTTTTGAAAGAGCCCTTGTAGCTGCTGATCAAGTGCCTGTGCATCAATATTTTTAAGCGTTAAAGGGCCTAGAATACGCTGGGCCTCTTGCAGAGCAGCCAAACGTGTTTCAGGGGTGTGTAACAACCACGTGCCATCAAAAACGACCTTATGTTGCTTAGAAAAAGCATAAGGTAATGTGGATGAGTGCCCTACAGCTAACTTAGGCATAGGCTACCAATTTACTGTGCTGGCAGGTTTTGGGCTGTCACTAGAAGGCAGGATGGCTGCAGGGGTGCCAAGCTCTTCTAGCAGGGGCCGTGTTTGATCTTGCATTAAGGTAATGTCTTTATCATTACCTAGTAATTGCTGGGTGCGTAATAAAGTGTACTTACCGTGGCTAACCGCTTCCAAAATAGCAGCGTCGCGCACAATGGTGGTTCTTATAAACACCATAAGGTTGCGCTTTACCAGCTGTGACTTTTTGTAGCGAAAGGCAGCTCCTAAAATAGGTAAATCACCCAAAAAAGGCACCTTTTCAGAGGTTTCTTGCAAGTTATCATCAATCAATCCACCCAAAATAATAAGGTTGCCATCATTGGCAATCACTGTGGTCTTAATAGAGCGTTTGTTGGTGACTATGTCAGATGCAGATGCAGAAGAAGGCGCTATGCTAGAAATCTCTTGAAATATTTCTAAGCTAATCGCATCACCTTGGTTAATTTGTGGCTTTATTTTTAAGCGTAAGCCCACATCTTCTCGTTTAATCGTTTGAAATGGTGCATTGGGAGTAGAACCACTGCCAGTGCTAGAATACTGCCCTGTAACAAAAGGCACATTTTGGCCCACCACTATTTCTGCCTCTTGATTATCCATGGTTAAAAGTGAGGGTGTTGAGATAATGTTGGTAGACGCATCACTGGCTAAAACCCGTAGCAAAGCACCAATGCCCAGCTGCCCGGCACCAAACTGTCCTACACCTAAGGTGAATCCACTACCCACAGACAAAGGGTTTGCGGTGAGTTGAATGATGTTAGAGCCGCTAGCGCCAAAGCTAGTAGTGCCAGCAAGGCTGTCAGCACCTAAGGCCCACTGAACACCCAGCTCTGCGGCTTTACTAGATGAAATTTCAGCAATAATAGCTTCTACTAACACCTGTGCACGCCGTACATCTAGCTGCTTAATGACTGATAATATAGGCTGTAATACGGCTTCTGGTGCGGTGATGACCAAGGCATTGGTATCTATTTCTGCTTGCACACTGATTAATACAGGGGCTGTATCTGCTGGGCTTGCCGTAGCTTTATGAGAGGCTTGAGCTGCTGCCATATCGGCAATAATGGGAGCCAGTAGCTGTGCATTGGCATAGTGCAGATACACCACTTTGGTGTTGCCTGTCATTTGTGCTACAGGTGCATCTAAGTGAGCAATGAGCGCTCGTAGCTGGGGCAGGAGTGTGCTTGGGGCATTGATGATTATGTTGTTAGTGCGTTGGTCAGCTACTATTAATGGACTGGCAGATTCGGCTGCGCCAGTGGAAATATTGGGGTTAAGGCCTAAGCTGTTAATAATACTGACCACTTCTGCAGCACTAGCATGTTTAAGCTGCACTATCTCAATGCTTTGCTCTAAAGGCTGGTCTATGCGCCGCACCATGTCCCAGATGCGTTTGGCATTGCGGGCCGTATCTGACAAGATCAGCATGTTAGTGGGTAAATAAGCCGAAAGATGGGCTTCTTGGGGTAGCAGAGGCCGTATGACAGGCACTATTTGCACAGCGGGCACGTGTTTCACTGCCATCACCTGAGTGACAATTTGGTCTCCCTTGGCGCTTTGATTAGAAACTTCTGTTACGTCACCACTTATTCTTACATTGATTTTGGGGACAATTTTTATACTGCTGCCGCTAGGTGCAGCAATATAGCCATGTACATCCAGCACCGACAAAAACACTTGGTAAAGCTCATCAGCAGACACTGCCCCAGAAGACACTACGGTGACTTTACCTTGCACTCTGGGGTCAATAATAAAGTTTTTACCTGTGGCTATAGCCACAGTTTCTATCAAGCTGTGGATGTCTGCATTTTTTAAATTAAGACTTGCATCTTCACTTATTAAATTGGGGCTACCTGAATAGCTGTTTAAAGAAAAACAGAGCGCTATAGCAATAACACAAAAGCGCAATAGGTTGGTGAAGTGATAAAAAAATCCATTTTTCATTGGTTAAAATCCACAAAAAGTTGTTGTTCTGCGCCATCCCTAATCACACCTAAGCGCAGGTTTTGAGCAGCTGAAAGGTTAGTCAATATATCCAAGCGGCCCGCAAGCTGACCTATGCCTACGCCATCGATGCTAATTACCACATCATTGGCTTTTAGCCCTAGCTTCCCAAACAAATGAGGTTTGCTGCCTTGGTTGACGCGATAGCCTGCAAACTGGCCATCGATTGTATAAGGCACAAAAGCAATGTGCTGCTCTAGGGATAATGGATTGCCCATGACCGTTGCACGAAGCTTAGCCAAACTCAAATCACCGTTTGCACCTAGATGCTGGTCTTTGCTGGCAGCTGCTGTTTTAGTGGTAATGTCTTGCATAGATGCACGGGGCAAACGAATAATTTCCAAGCTACCCTCGTGATCTAACACGATGCCATCGGCAACTATTTGGTGAAGGCTATAGCCTTTGGTGAGCTCAGCTCCCACCTTAAACACCTTATCTTTCGCATTTTCTACACTCAAAATAGCAATAGAGCGGCCTTCGTCAGCTAAGGCCAAAATGCCTTTTATCACCACACTAAGCTGTGACTCTGGCATAGCAGCAACCACTGGAACAATATTTTTAACAGCTAAAGGCTGACCAAATAAATGGGCACTACCTATTTCATCCGCATAGTGAGGCTCTTTGGAAAGGGGCTTTTGTGGCCTTGGCTTTGCATCAATCGCAAAAAATGTATTGTTAGCTGTGTTTGGTGGAGACCAATACCCATAGCCTTGCCAAAACACAAAGGCAGCAGATAGGCCCAAGCACACACACAGCAATGATGAAAAGATGTTGATTATAATTGTCGGGTTAATCTGCATGAATATTGTCTCAAATAGACTTCAAGTGACACAAGTTAAGGTTTAAAGTCGGCAACTAAACAAAGCTATAATATTATTGTCATATATTATAGTAATAATATATCACTATTAATTATAGTAATATATTGATGCAGCTCTAACAAGACTATTTAAAAGGTTTGGCCAGAACGTGTGATATGTTTTATCTACTGCATAAGGGATATACGTGTTGTTGCTATCGCCTTATATGAACTTTACCAATGGCTTAGTACCTTGGGCGCCAGTAAATTTCCATTTAGTATCAGCGTGGGACAATAACGATGTTTGATACGACCTGTTTTATAATGGCTAGTCTAATCAGCCGTTATTGTTTTTGGAGGACACTTTCAGCCGTTGGTTTGTCAGCTTTATTTTGTTTAAAATAGGTATACACCCCTGCAAGGGTTATAGAGCTCCCAACCAACTGCCAAAAGCTCAAGGATTCTCCCAAAATCAGATAGCCAAAGATTAATGTGAATATTGGCTGAAGTAAAATAAAGCCAGCTAAACGGCTCATACCATGCCGGTGCACTAAGCCATACCACAGGCTATAAGATAAGATGGATGAGCACAGCGCCACATACATTAAAGTGAGAATAGTACTGGTGGTAAATTGTGGCAGTATCGGAGTGTTATTAGCTTGCAACAGATAGGCACCAAAACATAAGGGTGCCGTAATAATGGCGATCCAAAACTGAACTGATAATACGGATAGCTCTTTGAGCTTACGAATTTGGATATTACCGATGGCCCACATAAAGGTGCTAAGGATGACAATGAGCATGCCCCATTGAAGATCACTTTCACCAGTGAGTAAGGTAGGAAGCATCGCTCCTAAGGTAGCGGTGATAATGGCAAGACTTTGTATAGGCGTTATACGTTCACTTAAAAAAAGGTAACTTAACAAAGCGGAGAATGGCGCTGCCAATAAAAAACACACACTTGCCACCACGCCTGGCACGATAGAAAGGCCTACTGCTAAAAGGTAAAAGTGTCCTAAGCCCATCACAAGGGCAATGGGCAATAATGGGCGTAGTTGCTTAGTTGATATTTTTACAAAGGGCACAAGCACTATAGCAAGTAACAAAAACCGTGCTGAGGTGAATAACAAGGGGTCCATGTCTGTAAGAACAGCTTTCATGGCGACCATATTAAAGCCCCAGATAGCAGTCACTAGAATGGCCCCTAAAGCTGGGCTACCTAACCAATCCGTTTGTCTCAAGTTCACGTCCTTATTTATAAATGCAGGCATGGTTTATCTTAGCACAAGGTTACCTAACCTCCGCCCACAAAAAAGCCCTGATCTACAGGGCCGTTTTAGCTGTTTTTGGTTTAAGGGATGTTAGCTCAACACCCCGTGGTCATACTATTACGACCAAGGAAATGGGCTGCTTGATACAGGGTGTAATTTACCCTCTTCGTAGCGGCCCAAGCGAAATGGCTCAAGTAAACGGTGGCTTTGACCAGTTACGATCTCATTGGCTACCAATTTACCTACGCCCAACATCTTGTAGCCGTGGTTTGAATCTGCAATAAAGTAAGCGTTGTCGTGGAATACGTCAAAGATTGGGAAAGAGTCTGGCGTGAAACAGCCTATACCGCCACTTGGCTCATCTTTAAACTTAGGCATAGTGCCTTCAAAACGCTTTTGACAATGTGCCAAAGCAGAAACCCACATGTGTGCAAACTCGGCTCCTACCACAAATTCTGGAGAATCTGGGCCGTATGGATCTACTGCCACTTGGTCTGGGTTGGTCTTCACGGGGAAGGGTGCTGCACCGCCTTGTACGCCACCAAAGTGGAAGTCTGGCTTGTAATAAATGCCCCACATTTCGTCAGTGACTAAACTTCCATCTACACATGAATAAAGTGGTGCGTTAGAGTCTACATGGATCACAGGTGGCATATTGCCATCGTTATCTACTTGTAGCTTTGGATCAACACCCAAGGTGCCTTCCTGCAATGACCAGTAGATCCACATTGGAATGTCTGTATGAATGATGTCGTCAGCGCCTTTAATGCTCACAGTTTTAGGCAGCTCTAACATTTCCCATAAACTTTTCGCCCAAGGGCCTGCGCCAATAACTACATAATCACATCTGATGTTGCCTTGGTCTGTTTCAACGTGAGTGACACAACCTCCATTACGAGTGAAGCCACTTACTGTAACACCACTGATAATACGAATATTTTCGTTTTCTACCTTAGAAGCCAATCCATACATTGCTTTGGTGTTGTTGGCGTAACCACCTTTGGCTTCGTGCAATACAGAGGTGATGCCTTGAGCTTGCCAGTCGTGAAAGAAGCCTTTCATGTATTTGGTACAGTCAGCTTCGCCTTCAATAAAGGTAGAAGGGTAGTCAATAGCTTTTTGCTGGTTGTAGATAGTGGCTACATCTGCATGCATAGACTCTGGGCTAATCTGCATATAACCTACAGGATGGTAGGAATAGGCCTCCATGTCTGATTCCCACACTTCTACTGAATGAGCCATGAGTTCACGCATTGCAGGTTGAAAGTAGTTGTTGCGAACTACACCACATGCAATGCCTGTCGCGCCCGCTGCAATGCCGTTCTTATCCAAAATGATAATGTCCCGACCATCGCCTTTACCATTAGCTTTAAGCTCTAGGGCTAGGTGGTAAGCGGTGCTTAAACCATGAATACCTGCGCCTACGATGACGTAGGGAGAAGAAGAAGGAAAGGCCATAAAGGACTCCGGTAAGTTATGTTTATTGTTCAGCTACGAGACATAATGCGCTTTCATGTCAAAATAAAAACCACTTAAGACGACTTTTAACGAGACAAAACCGACAATAAGGGCTAGGGTGTTAAAAAAAAGACAAAGCAAACTTTGTTTTAATTGGGTGCACAATGCAACGATTTGGTTTTTTCTTAGTACCAGGGTTTTCCATGCTGTCACTTGCTGCTGCTGTGGAGCCTTTGCGCATGGCCAATGCACAAGCCCAGGATGGCCTTTATCAATGGGAATTTTTGAGCTGGGATAACCTGCCAGTTAATGCCAGTAATCAAATGGTTACAGCCCCAACTATCACCCTTGATGAAGTAAAAAGTCTTGATGTATTGCTGGTGGTTGCGGGCATTAATGTGGCTTCTTATGGCAACGACAAGTTCTTTGCTTGGTTACGCCAAGCGGCAAGGCAAGTGGACCTGTTGGGAGCTACTTCCACAGGCTCTTTATTGTTGGCTAAGGCAAAGTTATTGCGACATAAAACCTGCACCATACATTGGGAATATGTAGATAGTTTTCGTGAGCAATTTCCTGATGTGTGGATGAGTGGGGAGCTGTATGAATTTGATGGTGACTTATTTACCTGTTCTGGTGGTTCTGCAGGCTTAGATATGATGCTGCAAATTATTGCAGACCAACATGGCTATGAACTGGCGCTTTTAGTAGCAGAGCAATATATGCACCCTCATATTCGCCCGCCACATCAAGACCAAAGGATGCGATTGCAGTCACGTTTAAATATCAATAACCCCAGGTTGATCAAAGCGATTGATATTATGCGCCAAAATTTGGAGGCGCCTCTTACGTGCCAGGAGCTAGCAGATGCGTCGAACATGTCTGCACGACAAATGGAACGTTTGTTTAAGCAACATTTACAGCAAAGCCCAGGGCAGTATTATTTGCACTTGCGCCTCGAGAAAACCCAGCAACTATTGCGTCAATCTAGCTTGTCGGTGTTGCAAATTGCTACGGCTTGCGGCTTTAGCTCTACATCTTACCTTGCTCGTTGTTATCAAAAGAAATATGCCTGTTCGCCAAGACAAGAAAGAGCACGTAATAGCAATCGCTAATTGATGTTGTTATTAGTATTATATGCTCACTTGTAGCGTGTTTTTTGCCTAGTTTTAAGCTACTGAAAGCCGTATAATTATTGGCGTTAAATACACCAACTATGTGTATTCACTGTTTAGGTTATCCCTTAGGAGTTTTATTTCTCATGTTTGAGTCACTGCAATCTGTGCCTGCCGATCCCATCCTTAACTTGTCGGTGCTGTACCGCCAAGATACCAACCCAAACAAAGTTGATTTAGGTGTAGGTGTTTATAAAGATGAAGCAGGTCATACGGCTATTATGCAGGCTGTGTCTTTGGCAGAAGAACGATTATTGGTAGAAGAAGATACTAAAGCCTATGTTGGTATGGCTGGGTCTAAAAAGTTTTGTGATTTATTGGCACAAGTGACATTAGGTGCAGATCATCAAGTGATTACGGATCAACGCATTTCTGTAGCACAAACACCAGGTGGTAGTGGTGCATTGCGAGTTTTAGCAGAGTTTATCAATGTTGCTAAGCCTGGTTCCACAGTTTGGGTGGGAAACCCTACTTGGGCTAACCACATTCCAGTAATGAAAAGTGCTGGCCTCACTATTAAAACTTACCCTTACTACAGCAAAGCTACTAAGACAGTGGATTTTGAAGCCATGAAGGCAACCTTGGAAGCCGACACCCAAGAAGGTGATGTAGTATTGCTACATGGCTGTTGTCATAATCCATCAGGGGCAGACTTAACTTTAGAGCAATGGCAAGCCACAGCTGATTTGATCAAAGCTAAAGGCTTATTGCCTTACGTGGACATTGCTTATCAAGGCTTAGGCGAAGGCATGGATGAAGATGCTGCAGGTTTGCGTTTGATGGCTAACAGCGTGCCAGAAATGGTGATCGCAAGCTCTTGTTCTAAAAACTTTGGTTTGTATCGCGAACGCACAGGCACGGCGATCATTATTTCTGCCACCGCACAGCAAGCCATAATTGCCCAAGGCCAAATGAATGGTGTTATTCGAGCCAACTACTCGATGCCTCCTTCTCATGGTGCTTTGGCTGTGGAAACAATTTTAGCTGACCCTAAGCTTAACCAAATGTGGCGCGATGAATTGCAAATCATGCGTAAGCGGATTAAAGATCTGCGTAGCCAATTGGTAGAAGCTATTAAGGCTGAGGGTGTAGAGCAAGACTTCAGTTTTATTGAGCGTCAAAAAGGCATGTTCTCTTTTTTAGATATTAGTGCTGAGCAGGTTGATAAGCTGGTCAATGAGCATAGTGTTTATTTGGTTAGTTCTAGCCGCATCAACTTGGCTGGCCTCAACCAAACGAACATCACTTACGTAGCCAAAGCTATTGCTGCTGTGCTTTAGCCGCTAGTACAAGGCGTCTATAGTCATGACCGCAGGGCCAGTAGCAGGGTATATATGTGATCAACAAACCTTATGAAGAGTTTGGCAAACAACAAGGCAAAACCTTGTTGTTTGCCCATGCCAATGGGTTTCCTCCCAGTACCTACCAAGCTCTTTTATCAGAGCTTGGTAAACAGTGGCGTATTGTGGCACCTCATTTACGGCCTTTATGGCAAAACTTAGATGAGTTTCAAAGGCAGTCAAAAAACCGTGATGTGTGGCAACATATGGCACGCGATCAAAATGACTTTATTGAACAACATCAATTAGCACCAGTCACTTATGTTGGCCATTCTATGGGAGCTAATGTGGGTGTTTTAGCTGCGCAATTAAAACCTCATCTATATCGTCAACTGATATTGATAGAGCCTGTTTTTTTGCGCCAAACAATTGCTCGTATCATTCGTTTTGGCCCTCAGGCTCTAATTAATAAAGCACCTATAGTTGCTAAAGCACTAGGTCGACCAGACCAGTTTGATAGCCTTCAAAAAGCCTTTGATTTTCATCGTTCCAAGCGAGTTTTTTCAGGCATAAGCGACATTGTTTTATGGCACTATATCAATGCTGCTTTAACCCCTTGTGCAAACGGTGTAAAACTTTTGTACAGTAAGTATTGGGAAGCATTGATGTATTCTAGTGTGCCAAATATTTGGCCTTATCTAAAGCGCAGTAAAGTGCCTATGTCTGTATTGCGTGGAGAGTTTTCTGATACCGTAGACGACCTTGCTTGGAAGCGTTGGCAAATGCTAAGGCCTGTCGCCACTTTACCTAAGCACATTCGGGCTATTAACTTTACCGGTGCTGGCCACCTTTTACCTTTAGAACAGCCGCAACAGGTGGCTGATCAAGTGAACCAGTGTGTGCTTTAATAGCATTGCTTAGATCTAATCAGACAAGGAATCACCATGGCCGGAGTAAGTTTGTTAGCATTGCTTGATGACATAGCTGTGCTGTTAGATGATATTGCAGTTTTGTCTAAAGTGGCAGCTAAAAAGACAGCAGGTGTGCTGGCAGATGACTTAGCCGTTAATGCTGAGCAAGTCTCTGGAGTAAGGGCTGAACGAGAGCTTCCAGTGGTTTGGGCTGTAGCCAAAGGTTCGTTTTTGAATAAGTTGATTCTTGTGCCTGCGGCACTGCTTATGAGTTTGTATGCGCCTTGGTTAATCACACCTGTGTTGATTTTAGGTGGCACTTACTTGTGCTTTGAAGGCGCAGAAAAACTCCATGAGTGGGTCGTTAAAAAACCTAAGGCTACTTCACCTGACGAAAGGTTAAACCAGCTTAGTCTGTCTAAAGATGACTTGTTGACGCTTGAAAAAGGCAAAATAAAAGGTGCTATTCGCACTGACTTTGTACTGTCAGCAGAAATTGTAGTGATTATTTTGGGCTCTGTTACTGATGCTAGTTTTACTAAACAAGTGATCGTAGTGTCTAGCTTAGCTTTAATTTTTACCATAGCTGTTTATGGTTTTGTAGCAGCTATTGTGAAGATGGATGATGTGGGCCTTTATTTAGTTGAAGAAGAAAGAGCAGGACGCAAAGGCACTATAAGTGGGTGGTTAGGACGCAGTTTAGTGAATGCTGCCGCGCCGCTTATGCGTGGCCTATCTGTATTAGGCACGATCGCCATGTTTTTGGTGGGTGGCGGTATTTTGGTGCATGGCTGGCCTTTGCTGCATCACAATCTCGAACACCTCTCAAGCCTTTGGGCTACGCTTGCTAATATGGGCGTAGGAGTGACGTTAGGTGTGGCAGTTCTGCTTGGTTTTACACTGATAAAGAAACTGCGTGCTCTAGGCTAAAGATGGCCTTTAAAGCCCTGGCTTGTTGTTCAACACCTTCAGTGCACACGACCATTGCTGCAGCAAAATAGGCCTCTAGCAAAGCATACATGGCTTCGTCGATGACTCCATAGTGGCTTATATAGGACTGCCTCAAACAACTGTGCCAATTGATCTGCGAATACGCTTGCATCTGGCTATGATCCCAGTCGATAGCAAAGCTAAACTGGCCATTATTTTCTTCCTCAAAACCTTGGACTTTCACGTGCCCTCGTCGCATGGCAGGTAACTCTCCAGAAGCATAAGACTCGTATTTGGCAAGATCAAATAGCGGGTGGCCTGAGCTAATTCCAGCAACAGACACTGGGTCTATCAACACCAAGAGTGTGGGCCACTGCTTTAGTGAAGAAAATTTAGGCAGCAATATGTTTTCTAAAAACAAGTCGCCGTGAAGCCGCACCTGAGGCTCACTATCAAGACTGTGAAAAATGTTAGTTTGATCACTGAGGTGGGCAATGTTTGTAGATAATGAGTTGCATTGGTGGCCATTAATGCTCAGCTTATCTTGCAGTAGATCCTGGAAAGCAGAGCCCGAAGTGAAAAAGTGCGCAGCTTTTCGTAAGGTATCTAAAATATTAGCCGATAAACCACCCTTTGGATGAGTGGGTGTGTGCAATTGACCAAACACTCTTTTACCTAAGTGGTTTTGAAACTGGTCTGCTTGTAGCTGGTTAAAAATTTTTGCACGAGCAATCTGGCCCACATCCACACATTCTTTTTTATAAGACATATCGTAACCAGGAGCTGGGAGCTCCCATGAGGCAATAAGGGCAGGGAACAAGTCTAGTAAGTGTGGCTCTAAATCGAGTAAGTATTTAGCTTCAGCGCGTAAGTTATCCATACCCCATGGGCCGGCTGAATTATGTCCTTTAGATTGCTTACGCACCCTTTGTGAGCCATCAGCCATGCGAATGATTTCAGTGCGATCCCAGTAGCCATCTCTTAAAAGGGTGTCTACGGCTGCTAGACTTGGGCGTGTGCTAGTTATCATGGGTACCTCAGTGGTTAAACTGTAGTTCACTTAAGCGTTTATAAAGGGGAGAAGTTGATATTAAATCTTCATGGGAACCCTGAGCTTCTAGTTTACCTTCGTTAAACACCATAATACGATCTGCATGCATTACCGTCGCTAAGCGGTGGGCAATAATGAGGGTAGTGCGTCCCTGCATCAATTCTTGAAGCGCAGCTTGGACCTTGTGCTCACTATTGGCGTCCAAAGCGCTGGTAGCCTCATCCAACAATAAAATGGAAGGGTTTTTAAGCATGGCACGAGCGATAGCAATACGTTGCCTTTGTCCTCCTGATAAACGTACCCCTTGCTCCCCCAGATAACTTTCGTAGCCCTCTGGTAAGTGTTCAATGAACTCTTTGGCATACGCTTTTTGAGCAGCCTTTGCCACTTGTTCATGGGTTGCACTGGGGTCACCGTATCTGATGTTATGGGCAACATCGGCACTGAACAATGTCGGTTGCTGGGGCACTAAGCCTAAATGGCTTCGAAGATCTTGTGGATTGAGCTGCTTTATATCGTAATCAGCCACTTTAATGGTACCTTCTTGTGGGTCATAAAAACGTTGTAATAGTTCAAATAACGTACTTTTACCCGCTCCAGATGGCCCTACAATGGCAATGGTTTCTCCAGCTTTCACATCGAAAGAGACGTTCTCTAATGCTGTTTGGTTTGGTCTGGATGGGTAACTAAAATTAACCCCATCAAAACGCAGTGCTAAAGGCCCATTAGTTAATGAAATAGGGCTTTGTGGTGCTTCTATTTGAGGTTTTTCAGCCAGTAATTCTAGTAATCTCTCCGTAGCGCCTGCCGCCCGCTGCAACTCTCCATACACTTCCGATATGGTGGCCACTGCCATAGCAACCAGAAGGGCATAAAAGACAAATGCGGCCAGCTCACCAGAGCTAATAACGCCACTTGCCACATCTTGAGCACCCACCCATATCATGCTGGATAGGCCGGTAAAAACCAACGTGATAGCCACCACAATGAGAATGGAGCGCTGTAATATACGTTTTTTGGCAACGTTAAAGGCTTTTTCTACTTCTTCTCCAAAGGCTTTGGTTTCTTCTGCCTCCCGGGTAAAGCTTTGAACCACCTTAATGTTTTGTACAATTTCACCTGCATAAGTGCCTATGTCAGCCACTCTGTCTTGGCTTAAGCGAGAAAGTTTACGCACTTTGCGCCCATACAAAATCATTGGGAATATAATCAGGGGCACGCTTGTGAGTACGATTAAAGCCAATTTTGGATTTGTAATAAGCATCATCACCAAACCCCCAGCAAACGTTAGGCTGCTGCGTAAGGCCATAGAAATAGAAGAGCCGATGATCGACTGTAACAAAGTGGTATCGGTAGTGAGCCTAGCATTTATTTCACCACTACGATTTACTTCAAAGTAATGCGGATCAAGGGTTAATAAGTGGTTAAATACGGCCAAGCGTACATCGTTACTCACTCGTTCGCCAAGCCAAGAAACTAAATAAAATCGAGTAAAAGTGCCGGCTGCCATTAGTAGTGTAATCACGGCCAATACCACCATGGCTTGGTTTAGCTGGCTTGGATCAGCAGAATTAAAACCTTGATCTATCAGTATGCGAATGCCTTGTCCTAAAGCAAGAGAGACTCCTGCAGTGACGATGAGTGCTAAAGTAGCCCCTAATACCATTTTTTTATACGGCACAATAAAGGGCAGTAATCGCATCAATAAACGTAAGTCTTGTTTGTCTGAAGGTGTGTTTTTGCTTGTGTCAGTGGTCATGTGATGCTCAAAAAATTTATGGCTAAAGACTATGTGTGGGCATACTTTCCATTTGCAATTGTGCCAGCTCAATCGTATAGCTAACGCCAGTAAAAATAATAGGTAATGGGATAGTTAAACTGTCCAGCGCTAAGCTATAATTGGTGCAAATTATAGCCATTTAAGTGATCAATAATGAACCTTTCACTGCCAAGTTACAGAAGTGGCCAAAGCCCAATTGGCTTGCTTAGGCTGATGACCTTTGCCATGCCTTTTAGTTTTGGTGTGTGGATGGCGTTGTTTAATAATTTTGCCATAGAACAAGTGGGGCTAAATGGCTCGCATATTGGGGTATTGCAATCTTGGCGTGAGGTGCCTGGCTTTTTGGCCTTTGGAGCGGTTTTTCTATTGCTGGTTATTGCGGAGCAACGTTTGGCCATATGGTCTTTAATCATGCTAGGGGTAGGAACTGCGATAACAGGCTGGTTACCAAGTTTTAGTGGGTTATTGGTAAGCACGATGTTGATGTCTGTTGGCTTTCATTATTATGAAACCATGAAGCAGTCTTTGGCCTTGCAGTGGTTCAGTAAAGAAGAAGCGCCTGTTCAGCTAGGCCGTTTGCTTTCAATTGGTGCAGGGTCTTCTTTGTTAGCGTATGGCTGGGTTTGGTCTGCTTTGGAAGTGTTTCATTTGCCAGTAGCTTGGGTGTATGCCTTTGGTGGAGGGGTAACTGTGTTGGTTGCTATTTTTGCTCTAGTTGTGTTTCCACAATACAAGTCTAAGGTGCGCCAGACAAAAAAATTAATTCTGCGTAAGCGTTATAGTCTTTATTATGCTTTGGTGTTTATGGGCGGTGGTCGCCGCCAAATATTTGTCGTGTTTGCTGCTTTGATGATGGTGGAGAAGTTTGGTTTTGGTGCTGATGAAGTGGCCTTAATGTTTTTAGCAAATGGCTTATTAAGCATGTGGTTGGCACCAAAAATAGGCGGTTTAGTAGCCAAATGGGGTGAGAAGCGCGCACTCACGGTAGAGTATATGGGTTTAATTTTAGTATTTTTGGCTTACAGCATCGTAGAATGGGCGCCATTAGCGGTGGCTTTATATATGTTAGATCATGTGTTGTTTGCTATGGCTATTGCACAAAAAACTTATTTCCAAAAAATTGCAGACCCAGCTGATATGGCCTCCACTGCTGGAGTTTCTTTTACCATCAACCATATAGCTGCGGTAGTATTGCCGGCGTTAATGGGGCTTTTGTGGTTAATTTCTCCTTCATGGGTATTTATCTTAGGAGCAATTATGGCAGCGATCTCCCTCATGCTAGCGCGCTTTGTGCCCATTAAACCTGTGAATGGCCTAGAGTGGAAAAGTCCATTTAGCTCAAAAGCCATATAAGCTTGCAAGTACGCAGAGCTTTAATTGAAGTGTTGAACCACTGGATGTAAGCCATGAGCATTGATTTTAGCAAAGAAGAAAAAGCGGACCTTGTTGAGCGGTTGCAGAAGTATTTTGCGGTTGAATTTGATCAAGAACTGGGTAGTTTTGAAGCCCAGTTTTTTCTGGACTTTATCAGCCAAACCATAGGGCCCTTTTATTATAATCGTGGCATCTATGATGCTCAGGCTCTGTTGCAAGACCAATTAGAACAGGTGGGTGAATCAATTTACCAATTAGAAAAAATGCCTCCCAAAATAAAGCGCTAATGGGCTAAATGGGCACTAATTTTACTAAACAATGGGTCGTGAATGTTGAGCTGTTGGAGATGGAGTAAGGTGTTGTTAAAGTAATCAATGTTGCTGCCTCGTCCGCCGTTGGCGCGGCTTATCATGCTTGCACATTGTGCATCATCAAAATCTACATACTGCTCGTGTTGTTGATCAGCAACAAAAGTGATGGCATTGATAGTGCCATCTTTGGTGTCCACTTGGCATGAGTGTGGAAGGTAAAACATAGTGACCATTTCGCGCAGCCACAAGCGTTTAAAGTCTTCTTGTTGAGTGTTTGGCGCAATGCGAAAAGCTACGCCTTCGCAATAACCGCCTTCACGCAGCGACAAGACCAACCCTGGACACTCTAGGGTGCCTCGGTGAACAGTAGACAATAAATTGAAGCCCCGCTGTAAACCACTCACTTTGCCTTGCTTGCTCTCTACCACTTGCATCTCCGGATTCCACAATAAGGAACCGTAGGCAAAAATCCATAAATCCTTGGGTAAAGGGTTCTCTTCAAGGTAGCGCTCTAGTGCGTCTAGAATGTCGGTTTTTGGGTAAGCTGACATGTTTTTTCCTATACATAAAAAGGCCTGCGTCAGTCAAGAAGCAGGCCTTATGCTGTCATATCAAAGGCCTGTTGCCAAGCCTTGTGATCACACAGAGTCTAGTTTCGTGTCACATCACCTTTAGCCGCAAAGTCAGCTGCCCTTAATGGGCTGTTGTTAAAGATGTAGTCCTTTAAAACTTGTGCGTCTACAAAACCTGAATTGACAAAGTTTTTGTGATCAGACAAGCGTGGATAACCATCACCACCAGAAGCCATGTAAGCGTTAATCGCTAAACGGTAGGTTTGGGCAGGCTCAACGGGCTTTTCTGCAATAGTGGCGTTAACAATGCTTGTGCCGTCCATCACGATATCTACGCCAGCAAACTGAGCAAAAGCACCGCTGCCAGGCTCTTTGTTAGCGGCTATCTCTAAATATGGCATAAGTTCGGTACCCGTTAAATCAACATAGGCTAAGGTGTTAGCAAAAGGCTGAACTGTAAGCACATCTTTATACGTGATGTTGCCAGCTTGCATGCCATCACGAATGCCGCCAGAGTTCATAATGCCTAAATCTGCTTGCACTTTATCCATTTGTGCAAGGGCAATGAGGTTGCCAAGGTTAGTTTCAACAGTACGCACTTGCTCCCTGGCACCTACAAACATTTCATCTGCGCTGCCGATCACCTGCGTTAACTGCTCTTGACCTTTATTTTGATATGGCCAAAGCATGGCTTTAAGAGTTTCATCAGCAATGATTTCTTTATCAACAAATACGCGTACCTTTTCACCATCGACGATTACTTTTTCCTTCAAATTAACTGGAATTAGATGATAATCAACCACAAAGATTTCACCATTGCGCACTTGTAGGTCTAAACGGCCTACATATTTGCCCCATTCCTTGGCTTGGATTATCAATGTATTGTTTTGTACATCGGGGCTATAGGTGGCCGTTTGGCTATGACCACCAACGATGACATCTAAACCTTCTACAGCATTAGCTAGAGCCACATCCCCTGGAGCGTTGCCACCATTTTGGCCAAATCTATAATGCCCCATATGAGTGACAGCCACTACTAAATCACTATTAGTGGCTAACTCAGGGATTATTTCTTGTGCTACAGTAATAGGTGACTGGATTTCTACACCACTTAAATACTCAGGGTTGCCAATACGCACAGTGTCTTGCGTAGTAAAGCCAACGACAGCGACTTTAAGGCCATCTAAGTCAAATATTTCGTGACTTTTAAATAGAGGCATTCCAGTTTCTTTGTTTAATATATTAGCTGACAAAAATGGAAAACGTGCCCACTCATGTTGTTGGCGCAAAACCGAAAGTGGATTATCAAACTCGTGGTTACCAAGGGCCATAGCATCATAAGACATGTAGTTCATGCCTTTAAAGTCGGGCTCGGCATCTTGGAGGTCAGATTCTGGCACCCCGGTGTTTATATCTCCACCGGACAAAAGTAAAGTATGCCCCCCGTTACTAGCTACTTCATCTCGGATGCTTTGGATTAACGCAGCGCGCGCTGCCATGCCATACTCGCCATTACGGTTGTGCCAAAAGCGGCCATGGTTATCATTGGTATGTAGGATGGTTAAATCATAGGTTTTGTTAGTTTCAAAGGCCACAGCACTTTGACCCACAAAGACTAAGCCTGCGATGCAGCTAATTAATAGGCCGCTTTTAATAGAATTGATCATAAAAATCTCCGTTTTTTATTGATAAACATTTTGCTAAATGCATGCTCAAAAGTACTACATACAGGTTATATTGCAAGAAATAAGTAAAAATACGATTGTGGGCTAATCATGTTAATAATTGATAGCTCTAGAGCGTAAAAATACCCTTGTAAAAAAACCTACTAATGTGACACTATGGGTTCCGATTTTTTGACCTATGAGTGATATGACAGCAGCCTTAAGTCAGTTTTTTATTCGATTAATGCCATGGGTTTTTGTATGGGTGTGGAGTACTGGATTTTTAGTAGCTAAGCTTGGTAAATCCTATGCTGAGCCTTTTACATTGCTGAGCTATCGCTTTGCTTTAGCGCTTGCAGTGCTTTTTGTCATTATAAGATTTGTAGATTGTAGTTGGCCATCAACCTGGCGCTTGGCCGCGCATTGTATGGTCGTTGGTTTGTTGCTTCACGGGGTATATTTGGGAGGTATTTTCCAAGCTATTTCTTTAGGTATGCCAGCAGGACTCAGTGCTATGGTCATTGGTTTGCAGCCTCTAACGATGGCTTTGTTTGCAGGACTGATGCTGGGAGAACGGGTATCCAAACGTCAATGGTTGGGTTTGGTTATGGGTTTAGTCGGACTCTATTTAGTATTAGGTGAGCAGTTTTCTATAGATACTCAAACCATTTTTGAAGGTTTTTCTGGCTGGTCTCCAGTGCTAGTAGGTGCATCGCTGCTTGCGATTGCATTTGGTACGCTTTATCAAAAGAAGTATTGCCACCAAGTGGAACTTTTAAGCTCTATTTGGCTTCAATATGCTGCCGCACTGGTGTTAAGTATAGGTATTGCTTTCATGTTTGAGACCCGTGCTGTTGACTGGCAATGGCAATTTATTATGAGTTTGGCATGGCAAGTGTTAGCCTTGTCTATTGGCGCAATAGTGCTGCTCATGATCATGATACGCCAGGGTGCTGCCGCGAAAGTGGGCAGTTTGTTTTATTTGGTGCCACCTGCTGTAGCGATACAAGCGTGGTTTTTGTTTGGAGAAGCCCTAGGCCTACAAGGATTATTGGGCATTGTTTTGATCGCAGCGGGTGTGGCCCAAGCCATGTGGCCAAGCCGCCGTTAGTTATTTTTTTGGAGCTGTTTACATGACCTTATCAACTGTCACAATACCTGGAAGTTTAGATTGTTTTCACAATGCACAAGCGCATGCAAAGCTTGTTTATGGACCAGAACGCCAAGCTGTTTTAAGCTTAGACAAATCTCAGCACGCATTAGAGACGATTACTAGCTGGCCAAATTATCAAGCCTCAGATCTGCACCACTTAACCGATATGGCAAAGCAGGCCAAGATAAAGCAGATTTATTATAAAGATGAAAGTAGCAGGTTTGGCCTAAAAAGCTTTAAAGCTCTTGGTGGTGCCTACGCGGTAACACGGTTTTTACAGCAACATTTGGGCCAATTAAATGGTAAAGAGCCGACCATGGCAGATTTGTTATCAGGCCAATATAAAAGCCAACTTAAAGATGTGGTAGTTAGCTGTGCGACAGATGGCAATCATGGCCGGTCTGTGGCTTGGGGGGCACAAATGTTCGGTTGCCAATGCATCATTTATATTCACCGTGATGTATCTGTTGGGCGTCAATCTGCTATGGAAGCTTATGCTGCAAAAGTGATTCGTATTACCGGCAACTATGACGAGTCTGTAAGGCAAGCTGCAGCAGATGCGCAGGAGCATGGCCGGGCCATTATTTCTGACACCAGCTATGAAGGCTATACAGAAGTGCCTGCCAATGTAGCTTTAGGTTATACCGTGATGTTGTCTGAAACTGTTGAGCAGTTAAAGGGAGAAATTCCCACCCATGTATTTATTCAGGCAGGTGTGGGGGGGTTAGCTGCTGCAGTATGTGGCTATTTTTGGGATTTATGGGCTGATAAAAGGCCTCGATTTGTTGTGGTAGAGCCAGAAGCTGCAAACTGTTTACAAGAAAGTGCTAAGGCTGGTGAGCTTAAAGTGGTAGAAGGTGATCTTGAAACCTTAATGGCAGGCTTAGCGTGTGGTGAGGTTTCGCATATTGCATGGCAAATCTTGAACCAAGGAGCAGATGATTTTATTACTTTGAGCGAAGATGCTGTGGCGCCTTGTATGCGAGCGCTAGAGCAACATACTCCTAGTATTGAAGCTGGAGAATCTGCTGTTGCAGGTCTAGCAGCATGCATTATAGGTGGTCAAAATCCGGTTTGGCGTCAGGCTTTAGGGCTTGATGAGCAAAGCACAGTATTAGTGTTGGGCACAGAGGGAGCGACTGACCCTGAGCTTTATCAAAAGCTAGTTTTTGGTGCCTAACCCACATTTTAATAAATCGAGGTAATTCCCATGACTCAATACATTTTGTCAGATGCCCCGCAGCGACAGTTTTCTTTAATTGAGTTTGAGCAGCGCATGGCGCGTGCCCAACGGATGATGCGATCGTTAAATTTAGATGGAATTTTGCTGACTACCGAAACTAATGTGCGCTACTTTTCTGGCTACTTTACTCAGTTTTGGCAAAGCCCAACGCGTCCTTGGTTCTTGATTTTACCCGCCACAGGTAAGCCTATTGCAGTCATTCCCACCATCGGTGTCGTGGGTATGAGCAGTACATGGGTTGATGATGTACGTGCGTGGCCTTCTCCATTTCCACAGGACGATGGTGTAAGTCTGTTGAGCCAAACTTTAGCTGAAATCCCCAGGCACTTTGGTCGCTTAGGGATGACCCTTGGACGCGAAACACACTTGCGTATGCCTCAACAGCAAGTGCAATCCTTGTACCAATCTAGTCAATTTGAGCTAGTTGATGTGAGTCGTGAAGTTTTGCATCTTCGAAGCATAAAGTCTGTTGCAGAAATCAACCGAGTGGCCCATGTGTGTGAAGTGACGTCTAAAGCGTTTGCCAAGCTTCCCTCGTTTGCCCGCACAGGCATGAGCGAACGTGATGTAGTGGCAGAGTTTAGAATGGAGTTGTTGCGCCAAGGTGCCGACCATTCGCCCTTTATAGTGTCCTCTTCAGGCGCAGATGGATATGACGATATTATTATGGGCCCAACAGACAGGGTGATTGAAGAAGGAAATTTATTGATTATTGACACAGGCACAGTATGGCAAGGCTACTTTTGCGACTTTGACCGCAACTGGTGTTTTGGCGACTGCTCGCAACAAACAAAGGCCGCCTATGAAACCGTGTATGCCGCCACAGATGCAGGTTTTGCTGCAGCTAAAGCGGGTAATACCACAAGCGACTTGTATCGAGCGATGTGGCCAATTATGCAAGCTGGTGGGGCTCTAGGTAATGATGTTGGCCGATTAGGCCATGGCCTGGGCTCAGATCTTACAGAGTGGCCATCTAACACAGCCACTGATGAAACGGTGTTGGAAGTAGGGATGATTATGACCCTAGAACCAGGTATGGCCTATCTCAATGGTGACGGCAAAGTGAAACAAATGGTCCATGAAGAGAATATTGTCATCACCGAAACTGGCCCCCAGTGGTTATCCACTAGGGCTGCAGCGCAACTGCCCCTGTTGGGCTAGATTTTATTAATTCTTTGAGCCATACGTCCACAAGGGAGTTTGTGGGAGCATTCTTTTTATTAATCACCACATAATCAGTGGTGTAGTGAAAATGTTTTGCGCACACAGATTTCATTTCTCCTTTTTGTATCCACTGCGCCGCATAGTGAGTGGGCAAGAAACCGATAAAACAGCCAGTCATAATAAGAAAAGCCACACCCTCTCTATCGGTTGCGGTAGAACTGGTTTTTAAGGCTTGGTATTGGGCTCTAGTGGCAGGTGTTTGAGCGTAGGCTGGCGCGACGGCATCATGTTTTGCGACCAAAGCAATAGTATCTAGTTGGTCTGCACTATCAAATAGTGGATGATGATGGCTACAATAAAGCTGAGACTGCTCTTCATATAAGGGGTGATACTCTAATTCGGCAATTTTTCTTAGGCGTGGAATAGCCCCTACGTGCAAACGACCATCTAACACAGCTTTTTCAATTTCGTTTGGCGGCATCATGCTAATGTTGATGCCAATGTCTGTGGCCTTTAGTTTTAATTGGCGCAGGGCATCTGTAATTCTCATATGTGGCAAGGTCACAAGGTTATCAGCAATGCCTATGTTTAGATCACCTTTGAGTTGGTCATGTAATGTGTTGACCCTCGTGCGAAAGCCTTCTATAGAAGTGAATAGTTGCAATATAGCTTCATACACTTGTTCTCCAGATTCAGTCACGCAAAAACCTGCACGGCCGCGTTGACAAAGACGTAAGCCTAAGCGGGTTTCTAAATCTCCCATGGCCATGCTAATGGCTGCTCGGCTAATATTTAGTTCCACCTCTGCAGCTGCGAAACCACCTGCCTCGACAACTGTTTTATAAATTCGTAAGAGACGCAAATCAATATCAGACAAGCGATTTAAACCTAGGGGTCTAGACATAATAAATAGTTAACCATTTAGTTAAGTTAATGCAATTAACTTAATATTTAACTGCCCTAAGCGCAAGTCTAAACTAACATTATTATCAATTATGGAGTTTCAATATGAGTTTTGAATCATTGACTGGTGGTTTGAGCCGCGAACAACTTGAAGCCTACTGGATGCCTTATACGGCTAACCGTCAATTTAAAGAAAAGCCGCGCATGATTGTATCGGCTGAGCAAAGTCACTATATCACTGCAGATGGACGCCGTATTTATGATGGTCTTTCAGGCCTTTGGTGTTGTGGTTTTGGCCATAATAGGCCAGAGATTGCTGAAGCTGTGCACCAGCAAATGAAGACTATGACCTACGCCCCAGCTTTTCAACATGGGCACCCAAAAGCTTTTGAGCTGGCAGACCGGTTGGCCAAAATGACACCAGAAGGCCTAGACTATGTGTTTTTTACTAACTCAGGCTCAGAATCTGCTGATACTTCATTAAAAATGGCCCGTGCTTATTGGCGCCAATGTGGTCAGCCCAGTAAAACCAAACTTATTGGCCGCAGCAAGGGCTACCATGGCGTCAACTATGGTGGCATTAGCGTGGGTGGTATCGCGGCAAACCGTAAAATGTTTGGCACCGGTATAGACACTGCACATTTGCCTCACACCTTATTGCCAGAGAATGCCTTTAGTAAAGGAATGCCAGAGCATGGCGTAGAGCTTGCTGATCATTTGTTAGAGCAAATTGCTCTGCATGATGCTTCAAATATTGCAGCGGTTATTGTTGAACCCTTTGCGGGGTCGGCAGGCGTAGTTGTGCCGCCTGAAGGGTATCTGCAGCGGCTGCGTAAAATTTGTGACGAACATAGCATTTTACTAATATTTGATGAAGTAATTACTGGTTTTGGTAGAGCAGGGGCTGCATTTGGAGCAGATGCATTTGGTGTGATTCCCGACATTATGAATCTTGCTAAAGGTATTACCAACGGCGCCATCCCAATGGGTGCTGTGGTTGCAAAAGGTGAGATATACAAAACCTTTATGGATGCGGGTGGCCCAGATTATATGGTGGAGTTCCCCCATGGTTATACTTACTCAGGTCACCCTGTTGCATGCGCTGCGGGTTTGGCTGCCATGGACATCTTTGAGAATGAGCAGTTGGCTCAAAGGGCTGCTGATTTAGCGCCTCATTTTGAAGATGCCATTCACAGTCTTAAAGGCTTAAACTACGTGAGTGATATTCGTAACTATGGCTTAGCTGGTGCTTTAACCATAGAAGCTTATCCTGGAGAGCCTGCCAGACGTCCCTATGAAATTGCTATGAAGGCATGGGACCTTGGTTTTTATGTTCGCTATGGTGGTGATACTATTCAGTTGGGGCCAAACTTTGTGAGTGAAAAAGAAGACATTACTCGCCTGATCAATGCTTTAGGTGACGCTATTCAAAGCCTGGATTAACACTGAGTTAGATATTTAGCCAATAGTGCTATTCATAGCGAAAGAGTACTATTGGGATTAGATGACCAATCAAGTCCCAAAAGTGGACAGTGAGGAAGCAAAATGCAAGTTGTAGGACATTTTATTAACGGCGCAATGGTAGCTGATACTGATCGTGTACAAGACGTATATAACCCTGCCACTGGAGCAGTAGTGCGTCAAGTCGCCTTAGCAAGTAAAACCACAGTAGAGGACGCGATTGCTGCTGCACAAGCGGCTTTCCCAGCTTGGCGAAATACCCCTCCACAAAAACGTGCACGGGTTATGTTTCGCTTTAAGCAGCTGCTTGAAGATAACGCAGACAAAATTTGCGCAGCATTGACCAACGAGCACGGTAAAGTGTTGGACGATGCCCAAGGTGAGCTTGTTCGTGGTATCGAAGTAGTAGAGTATGCTTGTGGTGCACCAACATTGTTGAAAGGCGAGCACAGTAAAAACGTTGGCCCAGCAATTGATAGCTGGTCTGAGTTTCAGCCTTTAGGCGTTGTTGCTGGTATTACCCCATTCAATTTCCCTGCTATGGTGCCTATGTGGATGTTCCCTATGGCTATCGCCTGTGGCAACACTTTTATATTAAAGCCTTCAGAGCGTGACCCTAGTGCGCCTTTGCTGATTGGTCAATTGCTTAAAGAAGCTGGTTTGCCTGACGGTGTGTTTAACATCGTAAACGGTGACAAAGTTGCTGTGGACACCATTCTTGAAGATTCTCGTGTGCAGGCTGTAAGCTTTGTTGGCTCCACACCTATAGCTGAATATATTTATGCTACAGGCACAGCAAATGGTAAGCGTGTGCAGGCCTTAGGCGGTGCTAAAAACCACGCTATTATTATGCCTGATGCAGACATGGATAATGCAGTAAACGCCCTTATGGGCGCGGCCTATGGCTCTTGTGGAGAGCGTTGTATGGCAATCTCGGTTGCTGTGTGCGTAGGTGATGCGGCTGCTGATGAGCTGGTTGCTAAACTGAAGCCACAAGTTGAAGCCTTAAAAATAGGCAGTGGTACTGATGTAAGTAACGAAATGGGCCCATTGATCACTGCCGCTGCCCAGCAACGGGTGCGTACTCTTGTTACTCAAGGTGTTGAGCAAGGTGCTGAGCTAGTTGTCGATGGTCGTGAGCTAGTAGTTAAAGGCCATGAAGATGGCTTTTTTGTCGGCGGCTGTTTGTTTGATAAAGTCACCCAAGACATGGTGGTTTACCAAGAAGAGATCTTTGGCCCAGTGTTATGTGTGGTGCGTGTAGATACCATGCAAGAAGCCATGAAGCTGATTGATGATCACGAATTTGGCAATGGCACTTGTTTATTTACCCGTGACGGTGAGGCAGCTCGTTACTTTAGTGACAATATCAAAGTAGGAATGGTTGGTATTAACGTACCGCTACCTGTGCCAGTTGCTTACCATAGTTTTGGTGGCTGGAAGCGTTCTTTGTTTGGTGACCTAGGTGCTCATGGCCCTGATGCTATTCGCTTTTACACGCGACGCAAGACAGTGACACAACGCTGGCCCTCTAGCGGTGTACGCGACGGAAAGCAGTTTGCGTTTCCTTCTTAACTTAAAACCTTAAGAAAATTAAGAGCCTGGCTATTGCTGGGCTTTTTTGTGGAAAAAATGTGTGCCATATCCAGGCATAGAAGTCCTATTGTGGCTTATTTCATGTTTACGACTTAAACTTTGTTTGTGTTTACTTTAGAATTATCTTTTCATCATTTATTTGAAGGCAGTAAGTCATGGGTTTATTATCGAGTATTAAGGATCTTCTTTTTCGAAAAGTTGATCAAAGCGCCAATGTCTCTGGCAGTAAAGGCGGCAAGACTAGCCAGCACCATGAACATAAAGGCTTTAGTATTGAAACTCATCCGTTAAAAGAAGGTAGTAGTTTTCGAGTACAGGGGTGGATTCGTAACGATGGTAAAGAACATCACTTTATTCGTGCTGACCAATCACACAACTTAGAAGCTGGCCATGAATTAAGTTTATTTAAGGCCAAGCAGTGCATCGATCAGCTAGGTGATAAGCTGTTTAAGTAACATGCATTTGAGGTTGCTCCATACTTGCGTATTTTGCTGTCCCAGCACACCCATTATAGGTGGATTATTTTAGCCTAAGTTAAAACGAAGAGGCCATTGCTTAAGCTGTTATTGTTAACTCTAGTACAGGCTTGCCCGTGGCAACGGCACTGATTTTTCCCTCTACAAAGAGGTCGCCATCTAGCTCAGAAGTTACGTGTTTATTGTCTTGGCGAGTAATAATTTCCACGTCACCAGCACCTGCAGACTTAGCAAGATCAAGGGCTTGTTGCCTAACTATTTCTTGTGCCTGATTAAGTGCATCGTCTAAATTTGTGCAGTCAAATGGAGTTGCACCGTGGAAGATGCGAAAAATCCCTTGTGTGGGTTGGGTGATAATTATTTCTGCCCGTTGCACTACGCTGCCCATAACAGCCCCCACAGCATTTGCGACATGGCCAAACTGAGGCAGTTTAAGCTCTAGACCAAGGCTTTTTGCAGCTTTGGGGTAATAGGTTTCAGCGGGTGCACCCACAGCGACTATGGGGTGGCTTTTTCCGAAGTTAATGCCAAATAGTGCATTACCGTCATCTTTCTCACCATTTTTAAGAATAAGCTTTCCCATTAATCCTGCTAAATTACGCGAACGGGCTTCATTTAGAAGGTTTTCTTGGTGCAAACCTGCCTCCAGCAGTGTCTGGCAAATCGCATCATTCATTAAGGTAAATACCCTTTGGGCAGGCTCATGTGAATTGCCTTTTTCCCATGACCCTAAACCATAAAGATGGCGCATTTGGCGTGCCCAAATTTGCGAGGCAAGTTTTGCTCCTTCTACGCTCCAATGATTACTATTACCTAAAACATGGGCTGCATCTGAGGGTGTGAAACCAGAATAAATAACCATGCCTTTGCGCTCTAAACGCGCTAGGGCTTTGGCCACTTCTTGATTTTCAAATACCAAAGTCTCCATTTCAGCAGGACCATGTTCTAATATTTCCCAGGCCTGGTGCTCTATCGGGGTAAATTGATTGATGAGTGCTTGGTTACTTTCTAGGCGCGTTACAAATCGATTATGTCTTGGTGTAGGCCCATCATCTAGGTGGGCTTGTAAGCGCTTTAAGACACTGGGGTATTGATGTGCAAGCAGGCTAAGCGGCACCACACGTCTTGGCCCCAAGGCAATGCTGCCGCCATAAAATCGTACTTCACTATCGCCGCCTAAACCGATAGAGTAAACCTTAACAGTCTCAACCATAGGCTGCCAATCGCCCACACGGGCACCTTCACTAGCAAGTTCGGGCTGGCCATCTGTGACTATGGCGATGTCTGTAGTGGTGCCACCCATGTCAGCGATGATGGCATTGCGACTACCAGACAAAGCACAAGCCCCTATAACACTGGCTGCTGGGCCAGATAAGATGGTAGTTACAGGGTGAACAAGGGCGGTGTCGGCATTTACAATAGACCCATCACCTTTAACAATCATCAAAGGTGCTTGAATGTTAAGTTGTTGCAAAATGTCTCTTACAGCCTGTATTAAATCTTGAATAAAGGGAATCATACGCGCGTTCAGTGAGGCTGTAAGAGCACGACGCGGTGCACCTAAGCTTGTGGCAAGCTCATGACCACAAGTAACAGGCATTCCAGTAAGCTTAGTCACCAAGTGTTGCAATTGAATCTCATGGCTTGGATTACGCACACCAAACTGTGCAGACACTGAAAAAGCAGAGACCTTATCTTTGTTCGCTAAAATGGCTATTTTCGCAGTTTCGATATCCAGCGGTTTTACTTGTCTGCCCGAGGCGTCGTGGCCTCCTGCTAAACGAATGATTAAGCTATCATCCAAAATGTCTCCCAAGCCACTTTTCTTAACTTGTGTTTCACTAAGACCGGCAACCAGGGCGCACACAGGGGCGCCATTACCTTCAACCACTGCATTAGTAGTTAGGGTGGTCGATAGTGATACCATTTCTATGTCAGCTAATAATTCGCTGGAAATTTTCCCAATCGATTCACCTATACCAATGGCCAAGTTATGACGGGTTGTGAGGCTTTTTACAGCAACTAACACTTGGTTGGATTCATTGATAATGACAGCATCTGTATAGGTGCCACCAGTGTCTATGCCGAGGCGTAAGGACATGATAGATAAACTCTTAAAAATGTATATTATTGGCGGCATTTTGCCCTGACTAAAAGCCTAACGCAAGCTCCTTTTATCTGCGCTAAATGAAGCGGCACAGGTGGCTTTAAAAGCGGCACGGATAAGGTTGCGAGTAAGTTTGTAATTAGGCTTGTTTTAGAGCTTCTTATGGCCTTTAATGGCGTTTAAATTGTTTATCTTTGGAAGATCAAAATGAGTAAAGTGGCATTTATTGGTTTGGGTGTCATGGGGTACCCCATGGCAGGTCATTTAGTAGCACACCATCATCAAGTTTGTGTTTACAACCGCACTTCCAAAACTGCCAAGTTATGGCAGCAAGAGCATGGGGGGCAGGTTGCCAGCTCACCGGGTGAAGCCGCCCTGGAAGCCGATTTTGTGTTCATCTGTGTAGGTAATGATGATGACTTACGCAGTGTGGTGTATGGAGAACAAGGTGTGTTATCTGGCATGGCCGCAGGTTCGGTGCTAATAGACCACACAACAGCATCGGCGCAAGTGGCGCGGGAAATTGCAGTGATCGCCACCCAGCAAGGAGTAGGGTTTGTTGATGCCCCTGTCTCAGGAGGCCAAGCAGGTGCAGTAAGTGGTCAGTTGGCGGTGATGTGTGGAGGTAGTAGCGAAGATTATTCTAGATCAGAACCTGTGATGCAGGCCTATGCCAAAACTACCACGCATTTGGGCCCCGTGGGTAATGGGCAGCTCACCAAAATGGTAAATCAAATTTGTATTGCGGGTTTAGTGCAAGGTTTGTCAGAAGGCGTGGCTTTCGCTGTTAACGCAGGCTTGGATGCTAAACAAGCACTTGATGCTATAGGCGGCGGTGCCGCTGGATCTTGGCAAATGCATAACCGTGGCGCTACTATGGTGGATGATGAATTTGAATTTGGCTTTGCTGTAGATTGGATGCGAAAGGATTTAGCAATCTGCCTAACAGAAGCTCAAAGTAATGGTTCACAGCTACCTGTTGCAAAAATGGTGGACAACCTTTATAGCCAAGTGCAAGGTCAAGGAGGAAATCGTTGGGATACTTCTAGTTTACTGCGCCTTTTACCTAGAATTGATAAGCCTTAAGTTTTAATTACTAGCCCTAAATAGCTCACTAGATATCAGTGATGGATGGCCCCCAATTTGGTGTGGGCCACTTACCCATTACTAAGACAATGTGATGCATTAGAAAAGTGTTAATAGTAAAGGAAATAAGTTTCTCAATGGCTCCTCCAAATAGCTTATCGTGTGAGTATCACTAATGTTCATAGAGCGACACTGAAGACGCATTAGGGGACCTACGCTGTTCATAAGAAGTGTGTCTGCGCGCTCTTTTTTTTATATGTTTCTCTCATTTAGAAAAATTTAAATCATTGTTTTTAAACAATTAAATGTTAAATTAATGATTAGGTTTCCTATAATTAAGAAACAATACACCCAAATGACCTCTATTTTATCCTTGAGCCTATTAGATTAGGTGATTGACCTTGTTTCCTATACCTAGTTATATTCAGTTCAGCAAAACTTAAGCCAACCGCTTTTTAACTATTAATAACGTAAGGTAATTTTATGAGTCATACAAACCATCAACCCGTAAAAACCCGTTTGCAACGCAGTGAACTTGCGGTGCCGGGCTCTAACCCAGGCATGATTGAAAAGGCTGCTGATAGTGCTGCTGATTATGTCTTTTTGGATTTAGAAGATGCAGTTGCTCCACTGGACAAAATTGCTGCTCGAAAGAATATTATCGAAGCGCTTAATGACATTGATTGGAAGGCTAAGGGTAAAACGATTTGCATTCGTATTAACGGTTTAGATACCCATTATATGTATCGTGATGTGATCGAAATTGTAGAACAAGCGGGTCAACACCTGGACACCATACTAGTACCTAAAGTGGGCGTGCCAGCAGATTTGTACATGGTAGAGGCGATGTGTAATCAAATTGAGCAGGCCAAAGGATTTACCCACAAAATTGGTTTAGAAGCGTTAATAGAAACAGCCTTAGGCATGGCCAATGTAGAGGCTATTGCACAGGCGAGCCCTCGTTTGGAAGCGATGCATTTTGGGGTGGCAGATTATGCCGCAAGTAATCGTGCTCGCACAGTGGTTATTGGTGGTTTAAATCCAGACTACCCAGGTGACCAGTGGCATTATGCAATCTCACGCATGACTGTGGCATGCCGTGCCTATGGGTTACGGGCAATTGATGGTCCATTTGGAGATTTCAGCGATCCAGATTCATATATATTGGCTGCAAAGCGCGCAGCTGCTATTGGTTTGGAAGGGAAGTGGGCTATTCACCCTTCTCAAATCGCTTTGGCTAATGACGTGTTTTCTCCGCCAGAAGTTGAACTAAAGCGTGCTAAAGGTATTCTTTTGGCGCTTGCAGAAGCCCAGTCCAAAGGCCAAGGTGCAGCGCAGCTAGATGGCAAAATGATTGATGCCGCTTCTGCTCGTATGGCAGAAAACGTGGTTAATGTAGCCAATATTATTGCCTCTAAAGGCAAGTAATCTGTAGTCAAAACTGGCAAGGGATAAAAAGTTCTTAGGTATATCGGATGGCCCCACGGAAAATTTTAAATACGTGGGGCCATCACTTATGAACAGGTAGCTATTCTTTGGGTGGCGCTTCTCCGTCATAAACTAACCATTGGTGAGATAACCAATAGTAATTTTTTTGGCCCCATATGGGTGCTGTACAATTATATCGATTGCGCCCTATACCTAAGGCCTTAGGTGTTTGAACAGTAAAGTTCAATTTACCCTTCCAAGTAGGCATTTGTCGATCCCCTACAATAAAGCAAGACATCTGCTGCCTAACGCCCAATCTTTGTGGTTGTGTTAAGGCAACATCCAATAAAGGTCGCGTATCACCTCCTTTGTCACTCCGAATAACAGGGTCACTAAATTCACTGTAATTGGCAGGGAAAGGCTGGGAAGCAAGTTTTGTTTTAAGCGTTTTTAAATTGCTATACCTTCCTGCAGCAGGAAACCTAGGCAATGCCTGCCAGTCAGAAAATTGTGCCACGCCGCCAGACTGCTGCCCAAATGCGATATAGCCTTTATCTTTGAGAGCCTCTTTTAATAAGTCGTTATATTCCCCATAAGGATAAGCTAACCATTTGGGCACTGGCCCAAGCTCTTGAGTTAAGCGCTTTTGAGCATATTCAATGTTTTCCATTGCTTGCTCTAGCCATTGCTCATCATATAAGGGCTTGCGTACCAAATAATCGTGGTCTCGGGTATGGTTGGCAAGCGTAACACCCTGGTTTTTAAGGTCTCTAAGCATATCCCAAGTCATGGTGTGGCGGTTTTTTTGATCTACTGGATCGGTATTTACAAACACAGTGAAAGGATAATCATATTTTTTGAGCAAGGGGAAACCTTGTACATAAATATCCCGCCATGCATCATCAAAAGTAATGGCAATGGCTTTATCAGGCAGTGAAGTGCCTTGTTGTACCGAATCGATTGCTGATGCAAGATCGACTATGGTGTAACCATTGTCCTTTAAGTAGGCTAGGTGTCCTTCAAACTCTTGTGCTGTTAATGAAGTAGAGCGAGGCATAGTCGAACTAATATGGTGATATAGCAAGATATTAAAGCTATCTGCAGCTAACGTTTTTAAAGGCAGTATCAGGCCTAAGGTGAAGACTAATAAAAAGCGCATGCGTTTGTAAATCATAGGTTATTTGTCCGGAAATAAATCACTGCAAAGCTCACCACCAAAGCCCCAGTTAGACTTAGGCACATCTCGAATCATCACTTGGACAGCGCTAGCATTGCCTCCTGTAATATCACACATGGTTTTAGTGAGTTCTGCTACAATTTTTCGCTTTTGTTCGACCGAACGGCCTTCAAATAGTTCTACAGTAATTAAGGGCATGGCAGTGGTCCATTAAATGCATAAAGGTTAACTTAAAGTCTTCATTTTATAACCTCATTAAAGTGCTATGCAAGGCAAAAGACTTGGGCTAAAGTGGCGGCCATTAGTTTGTGTAAGGATCAACAGTGCAAAACAATAAAAAAAACCCTCTTATTGGTATGGGCTTAATGATGCTCGCCATGGTGTTAGTGCCTATACTGGATCTTTTTGCCAAATTGTTGTCTGTCGATTATGCCGTCATTGAGATCACCTGGGCTAGATTTGTATTTCATGGGCTATGGCTGTTGCCTTTGCTTGCCTGGAAAGGCATTGTTTGGTGGCGTATGCCTCAACAACCTGGCTATCAACTAATGCGCAGTTTGATGCTGACAGTGACCACGGTGGCTTTCTTTTTTGCCATTAAAGATAATCCTATTCCGACCGCACTCACCTTATTGTTTATCTCTCCCTTAATCGTAGCAGTGGTAGCACCAGTGTGGCTGGGCGAAACCTTCGATGCCCTTAGAGGTTTGGCTGTTGTTTGCGGGTTTGTAGGGGTGTTGGTGGTGCTGAGGCCCAATGCGGATGACTTTTCACCCTCTATACTTTGGGCCTTGGTGGCGGGTGTGGGGTATGCCTTTTATATTATGTTTACCCGCAAGCTTAGTTCGTCATCGCCACCGCTACTGACTTTGTTTTATACCGCCATCGGCGGCGTGCTTGTGCTTACACCTTTTGTAAGCAGTGTATGGATAACCCCTGATATGAAAGGCTTGGTGATGATGGCTAGCATGGGTTTGTTTGCAGCCTTGGGACACTTTTTTATTATCATGGCCTGTGAATATGCCACAGCGTCACAGCTTAGCCCTTTTAACTATTTTGAAATAGTAGCGGCCACAGTGATTAGCTATTTTGTCTTTGACTTTTTCCCAGACCTCTATGTTTGGTTGGGTATTACCATTATTTGCACCAGTGGTGCTTATGTCTCGTGGCGAGAATTACAGTTGAGTAAGCGTGCTCGTGCCGCGCAAGATGGACGCATTGACATACTTTAAACATTATTGGCAGTTAGGAGAAAGTTAATGAGGCATTGGATAAACAAAGCACTGGACGCTATTAATGCAGATTATCAGCGTTCGGCAGACACCCATCTTATCAAGCTTGAATTGCCACATTTTGAGGCAATCAACGTTTATCTTAAAGACGAGAGCACTCACCCAACGGGGAGCTTAAAGCATAGGCTCGCAAGGTCTTTATTTTTATATGCCCTGTGTAATGGCAAAATAAACTCTGATACTACGGTAGTTGAAGCCTCTTCTGGCAGCACAGCTGTGTCAGAAGCTTATTTCGCTAAGCTTATTGGTGTGCCATTTATCGCAGTAATGCCTAAATCCACATCATTACAAAAAATAAATCAGATTGAACGCTTTGGTGGGCGCTGTCATTTTGTTGATTGTGCAACTCAAATGCATGGGGCTGCGGCAGGTTTAGCCCGAGCGTGTAATGGGTATTTTATGGATCAGTTTATGTATGCTGAAAGGGCAACAGACTGGCGTGGCAACAACAATATTGCTGAAAGCATTTTTAAACAAATGTCTAGTGAGCCTCACCCATTACCCTACGCGATGATAATGAGCGCCGGCACTGGAGGCACATCAGCCACCCTTGGGCGCTATATCCGATACCAAGGCTATGACACCAAATTGGTGGTTGTAGACCCAGAAAACTCGGCGTTTTACCCAAGTTACATGGCAAAAGACCCCTCTGTAGTGACAGGTGTGAGTAGCAGAATCGAGGGTATTGGTCGTCCACAGGTGGAATCCTCATTTATGCCTGACGTAGTGGATGAAATGATGCAAGTGCCCGATTTGGCAAGCATTGCAGCCATGCGTTGGCTAGAGCAACAAACGGGCCGTAAAGCAGGGCCGTCAACAGGGACTAATTTATGGGGAGCAATGAACGTGGCACAGCAAATGCAAAGCCAAGGCATAAAAGGCTCCATAGTGACCTTGTTGTGTGATGGTGGAGAGCGATACCTAGACACTTATTATAATGCCCAATGGGTTGCTGAGCACTTAGGTGACCCTAGCGTTTACGAGCAAGAAATTGTCGACAGGGTAGGTGGCTTGTAAACCGGCCACCATCTTGTGAAGTTTAGTCTAGGGAAGGCTCGATGTCTTTCAGATCATAAGGGGTAGCTTGGTAAACGCAGTAGTTGAGCCAGTTACTAAAGAATAAATAGCCATGGCTACGCCAAGACGCTTTGGGCACAGCGCTGGAATCATCATTAGGGAAATAATTGATTGGCAGCATCGGGTTCAAACCTGCGACCTGGTCTCTATGATATTCATCAGCTAAGGTGCTAGCGCTATACTCTGGATGGCCAGTAATATAAACCTGACGTCTATCTTTACTGGTCATCAAATAAGCACCAGAAGCATCAGACTGGGCCAATATAATAAGGTCTGTATTGGCTGTAATGTAATCTACTGGAAAATCAGCTGTGCGAGACTGAGGCGCTAGAAACTGATCGTCAAAACCTCGAGTTAGTGCATCGTGTCCTGGATTAACTGTTTGCTTATAAACACCTGACAGCTTTTGACTACGTGTTTGTTTGGGTAAATCATACAAAGACTTTAACCCTGCTTGCGCCGCCCAACATAAAAATAGAGTAGAGGTGACGTGGGTGCGAGACCATTGAATTATTTCATCTACTTGAGGCCAATAGGTGACGTCTTCAAACTCCACAAGACCTAGTGGGGCACCTGTAATAATTAAACCATCGTAATTTTTATCTTTAATTTGTTCAAAACTACGATAAAAACTATTTAAGTGCTGTGAGGGCGTATTTTTACTTTTATGGTTATCTACTCGCAACAGCTCAATGTCTACCTGCAAAGAAGAGTTGGACAATAAACGCATGATTTGTGTTTCAGTCTCAATTTTTTTAGGCATTAAATTGAGAATAATTATTTTTTGTGGGCGAATGTCTTGATTAAGTGCACGGGTTTCAGTCATTACAAACACGTTTTCTTGTTGCAGCACGCTGGTGGCAGGTAAAGCATCTGGAATACGAATAGGCATGGGAAACTCTTTAAAATATGTAGTTAAGCAATATAGATGAATTGTAGCAGAATAGTGGTGGCTTACTAAAGCGTCTGTAAAAGCATTAGCAAATGCTTTTATTTCATAAAACTGCCCATAAAGATGGTTTTATACAACCTAATGTCGCAATAAAGGTTTGAACTTAGCCATAAGTAGCGGATATACTTCCTGCTTCGCTGCGGCCTTATGGTTGTGAGACGATGGGCAATAGTACGGTAAAACCGTAAATTGGATTCCGGCTATTGGGTTAACCATAAAATATATTTTGGGTGGCCTTACCAATATCATAAATATAAAATTCCTAGAGGAATAGATTAATGCAAAACATTTTCAAAAAGACACTTCTCGCAGCAGCCACTGCAACTTTGCTAGCAGGCACTGCACAAGCTGGAGGCCACGAAGAAAAAGTAGGTGTAATCCTAGGTTTTACTGGCCCAATCGAATCTTTAACGCCAACAATGGCTGACAGTGCAGAGCTGGCTTTTGCTGAAGCATCAAATTCTGGCCTATTGTTAGATGGGAAAGTAATTGTTGCAGTGCGAGCAGACTCTACCTGTGTCGATTCATCCGCTGCTACTGCAGCAGCAGAGCGTTTAGTTAACTCTGACAATGTAGTGGCTATCATGGGCGCCGACTGTTCTGGCGTAACTGGTGCAATTGCTAAAAACGTAGGCGCGCCAAACGGTGTGGCTATGATTTCTCCATCTGCTACCTCTCCAGGTCTTACTAGCATTGATGACAACGGTGTATTCTTCCGTACTGCACCTTCTGATGCGCGTCAAGGTGTTGTATTAGCAGACATTGTTATGGCTCGTGGCATTGACACAGTAGCTGTTACTTACACTAACAACGACTATGGTAAAGGCTTAGCAGATGCATTTGCTACTGCATACCTTGCCGTTGGTGGTACCATTACTATTGAAGCCGCCCATGAAGATGGCAAAGCAGACTACTCTGCTGAAGTAGGCGCTTTGTCTGCTTCTGGTGCATCTGAACTGGTTGTTCTTGGTTACTTAGACCAAGGTGGCCGTGGCATCATTCAGTCTTCTTTAGACTCGGGTGCGTTTGAACGTTTCATCCTAGCTGACGGCATGATCGGTGACTCATTGCTAGACGTAGATGGCGGTCTTGAAGGTACATTTGGTACTTTACCTGGTTCTGAGTCTGAAGGTGCTGCAATGTTTAACGATGTTGCTGCTGCTGCTGGCCTAGATGGTTCTGCTCCTTATGCTGCTCAATCTTATGATGCTGGTGCATTGATCGCCCTAGCTATGCAATCTGCAGGATCTTCAGATCGTGCAGGTATTGTCGCTCACATCAGCATGGTGGCTAACGCTCCTGGCGAAATCATTCTTCCTGGTGAACTTGCTAAAGGTCTACAGATCTTGGCAGACGGTGGCCAAATTAACTACGAAGGCGCAACCAACGTAGAATTTGATGCCAACGGAGATCCTGCTGGATCTTACAAAGAGCAAGAAGTTAAAGGTGGTGAATTCACTACTGTTAAGGTTCACTAAGCTCTGCTTAAAATCTTAAAAAAA
>Ga0308015_10000100_pt1 | contig 43890 bp, 43 predicted proteins | sample Neamet231_FD_203128 | JGI IMG/M metagenome (GOLD analysis project Ga0308015, IMG submission 203128) | Marine microbial communities from water near the shore, Antarctic Ocean - #231 | ecosystem: Environmental > Aquatic > Marine > Unclassified | place: Southern Ocean | collected 2014-07-28
TAATGCTTCAATTTCCATGGCTTTTAACTGGAGTAGTTATTGTGGAGAAGTTATTTAACTATAAGGGGTTTGGCTCTTTACTTGTGTCTGCAGCTGATCAAAATGATATAGACGTGACATTAGCCTGTGGTGTCGTAGCAGTTGTGTTAGTACTTACAACGCAACTAATATCTGACATCGGTTATGTCTTCCTAAATCCTAGAATAAGATTTAGTTAGAAAATGGAAAGTATAAGCACATTTGAAATTTGGTTAACGTTTTTCAAGCAGCTCTGGCCTGTTTGGCTTGCATTAGCAATTACATTCACTGCTATCTATCAATGGAGAGCAAGGTTAGGAGTGCTTGGCCGTATTTTTGACTCACCCGTAGGACTAGTCGGCCTACTTATTGTTTTATTCTGGGTCTTTTCTGCCATTTTTGCAGATATTATTGTACTTTTCGATTCATTAGAGCAATCAGGATTGTACAGGCGAAAGCCTCCTGGAACAATGAATGTCGCTCGAGGAATTCCGTATATTTTTGGAACAGATACTCTAGGAAGGGATCTTTTTAGCCGAATGATTTATGGGAGCCAGATAGTTTTACTTATTGCACCAGCTGCCAGTTTAGTGGCTTACGTGGTGGGAATTACTTTAGGTTTACCTGCAGGCTATATTGGTGGAAAGTTTGATACAGTTTTATCTTTTCTTGCTAATTTAGTTTTAGCATTCCCTGTAATACTACTGTTTTATCTATTAGTAGCTCCAGGAATAAGAGAAACAATTTTGCCTAATATAATGGCTGGTGTGTTTTTCATATTCCCTATTCTTTTCGCATTAATGGTAGTTTACTCAAGATTTGCAGAAAGATTAAGAGTACTAATCCCCTCCTCAGTTATAATTCTTGCTATAGGTGCTTGGCTGTATTCAGGATTAGTATTTAACGCAGATCCACTCGGAATAGTTGCTATTGATCCTGGTGAATTAAATATTTTCGCTGCGGTTGTTTTTACAACGTCTCCAGGAGTATTCAGGATAGTTAGAGGTCTTACAATGGACATTAGAACTCGTGATTATGTCGCTGCAGCCGTGACAAGAGGGGAAAACCCATTATTTGTAATGATATGGGAAATTCTTCCTAATGCTCGAGGACCACTCATAGTAGATAGCTGCCTTCGAATTGGGTATGTTACAATACTATTAGGAACTTTAGGCTTCTTTGGCCTTGGTATGGAACCAGAAAGCCCAGACTGGGGGTCGATGATAAATCAAACAAGAAGTTATATTAGATTAGTCCCAACTATAGTACTTCCAGCCACCTTAGCATTAGCTTCGTTTGTATTAGGGTTGAACTTGCTCGCTGATGGTCTCCGTGAACAGTCATTAAAGGATTAGATAATTGTCGGATGCTATATTAGAAATTAGAGACCTTTCAATTTCCCTTCCAAAGAATGCTGACCGAAAATATGCAGTCAAAGATGTTAACCTGGACGTGGCTAAGGGAGAGATCCTATGTATCGTTGGTGAGAGTGGATCTGGCAAATCAGTAATGACCAGTGCTATATTAAATGACGTTCCCGATACTTTAAATATCACATCAGGTAGTGTGGAGTTTGATGGTCAGGATATTTTAAAATTATCACAAATTCAATTAAACAAACTGCGTGGCGCTCGTATTTCAATGATCTACCAGGAACCAATGGCCGCCTTAAACCCATCAATAAGGGTTGGCAAACAAGTAGATGAAGTTTTTGCTTTACATCGCCCTGAAATAAAATCGAAAGATAGAAAAGGCGAAACATTAAAACTTTTAAATCAAATGAAATTACCAACACCTGAGAGAATTTACGCCAGTTACGCACATCAAGTTTCTGGAGGTCAATGTCAACGGATAGTGATTGCAATGGCACTAGCATGTAATCCAGACATATTGATAGCAGATGAGCCAACAACTGCACTAGATGTGACAACTCAAGCAGAAATACTAAGACTTATATCCGATTTGAAGGAAGTCTATAAGAATACAATTATTTTTATTACCCATGATTTTGGAGTGGTCACAGACATTGCAGACCGTGTTGTAGTGATGTGCCAAGGTAAAATTATCGAAGAAGGTTTAAAAGAAGAAGTACTAATGACGCCTAAGGAGCCTTATACTAAGTTGCTGGTTGACGCGATGCCTTTACTAGAAACAAAAAGAACTCCAGATCAAAGCCGCGTAGATGATCCAAGCGTTGTAGTTGATCAGTTACACAAAATTTACAAAACACGCACTGGTCAAGTACACGCTTTAAATGACGCCTCATTTGTTCTTAGAAAAGGTGAAACATTGGGTGTTGTCGGTGAAAGTGGCTCAGGCAAGTCAACTCTAGCCAAAACTTTAATAAGACTTGAAGAGCCAACGTCTGGCTCTGTAAGCATAAGTCAAGAAAACTTTCTTTCTTTATCTGGACGTGGGCTAATCTCTTCTAGAAAAAAAATCCAAATGATATTTCAGGATCCCTTTGGGTCCCTAAATCCAAGTCAAACTGTAGGCTTTATGCTAATGAGGGGACTAGAGTTACAAGGGGTAGATACAATTGAAGCGAAAGATCGTGCGATAGAACTACTTCAGCAGGTAGGGTTAGGTGAGCAGGCTTTCAAGAGAAAACCTAGAAACTTTTCTGGCGGGCAAAGGCAACGCATCGGTATAGCTAGAGCACTATCTATGGGGCCGGATGTAATTGTAGCTGATGAATGTGTATCAGCGCTCGATCTTTCAGTTCAAAAACAAGTTTTACTCTTATTGAACGATCTGCAAAAAACATACCAAATGGCAATTATTTTTATAACTCATGACCTTAGAGTAGCAGCACAGGTCTCAGATTACATTACTGTTATGGAAAAAGGTAAAATGGTTGAATTTGGCACCGCATCAGATGTATTTAATCAACCAAAACATGAATATACAAAACGCTTACTAGAAGCTGCGCCTGGACGAGACTGGCACCCACCACGCTTAAGCGCAGAAGAAGCAGCCGAAATAGCTAAAAGTCTAGAAGAAAGCTCTCTTGAACAGTAATGAATAATTCAACTTAACAAAAGATAAATTAGAAAAAGTAATTTCTCTGATTAGTTCTTCTAACATTTTTTTACAATTATTGTCAAAAATAATGCAATAATATAAACCTTCAATATAACAAAAAACAATCTGCTTCTAATTTGTGGTACAAGTGTCAATAATGCCGTTTAGGCGAGGATAGTTGCCGCGTTTGTAATTTGATAATGTCAAAAAAAAACATATTTGTTATCTAATCAATAAAAAGGCTAAGTAATGTCTGATAAAGATCCGAAGGTCATATTTACCCCATCAGGAAAAAAAGGACAATTTCCCGTTGGGACAACAGTATTACAAGCTGCTCGAACTCTAGGTGTAGACCTAGATAGCGTTTGTGGGATGCGTGGTATATGTTCAAAATGTCAAGTAACACCATCATTTGGAGACTTTCCTAAACATGGAATCAATGTAACTAAAGACGCATTGAGCGGATGGAACAGTGTAGAGGACAGATACCACAAAATAAGGGGTTTAAAAGAAGGAAGAAGACTAGGTTGCCAGGCAAAGATAAATTTTGATGTAATAATAGATGTTCCAGAAGAAAGCCAAGTTCATAAACAAGTTATAAGGAAAAGAGTTGAAGCAAGAGATATTCTTGTGAATCCAACTATCAAAAAATATTATATAGAAGTTGAAGAGCCAGATATGCACCAACCAACTGGTGACTTCGAAAGATTAAAATTAGCTTTTCTGACACAATGGAAAATAAAAGATATTGAAGCAGATCTAACAATATTTAAAAATTTACAAAAGTATCTTAGAAAAGGTGAATGGAAAGTAACTGTCGCCTTACACAATCAAGAAGGAAGTAAGAGAAACCAAATTATTCATATTTGGTCAGGCTTTTATGACGGTCCAATTTATGGAGTAGCAGTAGATTTAGGATCCACAACAATCGCTGCAAATCTGTGTGACTTAGAAACAGGTTTGGTTGTTAGTTCTGCAGGCGCAATGAACCCACAAATACGTTTTGGCGAGGATTTAATGAGTAGAGTAAGCTATTCAATGATGAACCCAGGTGGCGATGAAGAAATGACAATCGCTGTACGAGATGGTTTGAATTCACTATTTGATCAAGTTGCTTCTGAAGCCAATATTGATAAAGATATGATAATGGATAGCGTATTTGTCTGTAATCCAGTCATGCATCACTTACTACTGGGGATTGATCCTTTTGAACTAGGACAAGCACCATTCGCCCTAACAACATCTGAAAGTTTAAATCTTTCAGCAAAAGACTTAGGTTTGAATTTAAATAGATTGGCCCAAAGTTACATATTACCATGTATAGCAGGACATGTGGGTGCTGATGCAGCTGCTGTGGCGTTATCTGAAGCGCCAAATCTTTCTGATGATCTTGTACTAATTGTAGATGTTGGAACTAATGCAGAAATTATGCTTGGGAGTAAAAAATTAGGCGTATTAGCCTGTTCCTCCCCCACTGGTCCTGCATTTGAAGGTGCTCAAATTTCCTCAGGGCAGAGAGCAGCTCCCGGAGCTATTGAAAGGGTGCAAATTAACCCAATGACCAAAGAACCACGATTTCGAGTTATAGGGTCAAGCATCTGGTCAGACGAACAAGGTTTTTTTGCATCAATCTCAAAATCTGGAGTAACTGGCATATGTGGCTCTGGCATTATTGAAATGGTCGCAGAGATGCGCATAGCTGGGATTGTGGATGGACCAGGCCTAATTGGGTCACCAGAGCAAACTGGAAGTGAGCGATGCTTTCTAGATGGAAGAACTCATTCTTACATGGTTTGGGACGGAAGCAAAAACGGTGGACCTATTATTACAGTGACCAATAAGGATATAAGAGAGATACAAATGGCGAAAGCCGCATTATATTCAGGTGCAAGGCTTTTAATGGACAAGTTAAATGTTGATGTTGTCGAACGTATTGTATTAGCGGGGGCCTTTGGAGCGCACATATCACCAAAACATGCTATGGTTCTTGGGATGATCCCCGATTGTGAAATTAAGAAAGTCACCTCAGCAGGGAATGCCGCAGGGACAGGTGCCCGAATAGCATTATTAAATAAGAAATCACGAACTGAGATAGAAACTATTGTTAGTCATATTGATAAGATCGAAACTGCAATTGAACCTAGATTTCAAGAACACTTTATAAATGCATCTGCAATTCCAAATTCATCAGATCCCTTTCCAATTTTAGAAACTATTGTCACCTTGCCTGATGTAAATTTTAATAAAAACAATGATAATACATCACGTGAAAACCGAGGTCGACGACGCCGTAGAACATAACAACTTATAACTTAAATTATGCTAAACTTTTTATAGGAATCACAGTGACAGCTAAAGCTTATATAATTGTAGACACGATCACTACTGAGACAGAGCTAACAACTCTTTTGTCAAACTATTCGGTCCCATGCGTTAGATTGACATATAACGGCGATGAGCCGGAGAATTTGAGAAAAAAATGTGATCAATTCAGGCTAATTTGCCACGACATGGAAGTGCCATTTATTTTGGAAGATAATTATGAAATAGCTAAAAGCCTTGGTTTGGATGGCGTTCACTTAAATAGAGACAATCAAGATGCCGAAAATATAATTAAGATGGCGACTGACGAATTTATGATTGGAGTGGACTGTGGTCACTCCAGGCATGCTGGTTTGATTTCAGCTGAAATGGGCGCTAGTTACATCTCATTTAAGATTCCAAAGAACCAAAACGAATCTGAGTCAAGCATAATTGAAACTGAATTGTTTGAATGGTGGCATCAAACCGTCGAAATTTCGCTAGTAGCTGAAGGCTGTAATACATTGCAACAAATGAGCGCAGTATTGAAAATATCTGACTTTATTTCTATTTCGCCTACTGACTGGAGAAATAATGAACACTTTAGCAAAATCAATGATCTCTTGAGCTAAAAACAGATGCAACATCTAGATACAAAGTATTTGCTAACATTTTTCGATTGTTAAAGCTCGAAACCAGATGTGGAGAGTGAAAAAAAAGTTCAATTTTTCCCTTTTTATTAGTGCTTAATATCCCCAAAAGATGATCCAAAAATTCCATTTTCCCCCACCATCCATAAAACCTTTTATCTTCCAAATCAGGTGCAGTATACACAATTGACACTCCTTGGACGTGCAGATTAGAAATTTTTTTATTATTCATTAAAGCTTCAAATAACGATGATTTAAATGGTAAAACCTGCAAACCATCCGAAGAGGTACCTTCTGGGAAAAACAATAACTTCTCGCCTTTATTCAAACGTTTTTCAAAATTTAAATTATTTGTTATAACTTGATTTCTTTCCCGGCTAATAAATAACACTCCTACTATCCTGGCTAAAACTCCAATTCCAAACCAGGTTGAAACATCTGACTTTGATACAAAAACAATATTTTGAACTGAACTTAAAGAGAAAATATCTAACCAACTCACATGGTTTGCCACCACGCAACCATTTTCAATCATTGGCACACCGTGAACAATTAATTTGATTTTCAAAATTCGTAGGGTTGTTCTACTTACAAGTTTAACAATTTTGTAAGATAATTTTAAATTTGGTAAATATTTTTCTACAAACCGTAATAAAACAAAAATAATCAAATTTACACAGATAAATAATATTATAAAAAACGCTCGCAAACAAATTCGAAGCCACTCAAGGAAAGTAAATTTTTTTACTGTTGGTTCTGGCAATTTTCCATACCATGTATTCAAGATAAAAATCCCTTTTTTAACATTTTTTGTTGATAATTAGGAATATCTTTAATTAATAGAACACAGCAAACATCGATAGTCCTAAACTCATAGTCTATATAGTAATATGGAGCAACACGGCACCCAAACCGCAAATAAGCTTTTAATATATCAGGTATTCTCTTGATACCTTCAACCTCGTTGTATGATTCATTCTCAAAAATGTTTTCATTTATTTCTTGGGTTGATTTGATCATCTTAGTTTCAGGCGAAACGTACTTGTCAAATAATGCTCGAATTGAGTTCATATGATAAGTCAAATCACACCCCATAAAACTCCCTACCCCAATAATTATTTCAATATTTTTTTCTCTTAAATAATTAAATAAAAATAGCCAAATTTCAAACAAAATAATGCCATTTCTAAAACGAGAATCGATACAAATTCGTCCTAGCTCACATGAATTAAGTTTTCTTTCCAATAGCTTATCAATGTTAAATTCTGATTGTATTTGATATTTATCATCAGTATTATTTAGAGTTCTAATCCGAAATGTACCAATTGCTATTTCTTTTTTATCTGGGAAATTAGCCATACATAAAATATGTTTACAACTATCATCATATGGTCCCCATTCTAATTTATTGAAATGATCAAAACTATCACCATCTGCCTTGAACTCATCTCTGAACACCTTATATCGCAAACCCGCGATTAAAGATAATTCTCGTTCTGTTTCAGCAAATTTAATTGATAAATTATATGTCACAGTTATTTAAATTACCTTTTAATAATTCTTATTCATCTAAAAATATCAATGACAATTCAACTTTATCAGTATTTAAGACAAGCTTACCTTGGTTTTCAAAATTGACAGTCACCTTTTCACCTATAACTGATTGAATTTGACCTGTCCCCCATCCCAATTGCGAGTCCATTCGCACCAGCATCCCAGGTTCAAAGATTGAGTTTGTCATGCTTTTCTCTGGCTCCCTTTAGATTAAATAATCAAAAAGATATTAAATAAAATAATTATTATTAAAAAACTAAAAAATTAAATTTAAAGAAAAATGTAATAAGATATATCCAATGATCATACCAAAAAATACAAATGCTACATTTTTAAAATTATGCAAAACAGATATAAATGAAACTGCTATCCAAATTAACCAAATTGTTCCCAACAATGTAAACAATATTGTTATAGTAGGCGAAACCCATAACCCAATAAACACAATAGCCAAGCCCATTGAATGAATTATATCAAACCAAGCTAAGCTAAGAATGGAATTACGTAGACTACCAAGACCATTAAAGACGCGACCAAAATATGTTAAGGCAATCCCACGCGCAACAAAAGATATGATACCACTGATAACTATACTAATTGGTTTAATTGATTGTAACGTAGAAAATATATTAGCCTGGTTCGGTTGCATTTCAAGAGCACTTGGCAAAACAGCTCCAAAAGTTGATACTACAAGAAATAAAAATATTGAAATAAGGCAAACAGCTAACATAGCAATTTGTAATAATTGAAAATTATTAAAATTTAACTCCAGTAATTTAGACATCCCAGCTTTAGGATTTCTAGCTGAAAGCAAAAATAATTCTAACCAATTTATACTCATTTAAAACACCATCTAAAAAAATCTAATACTATGTAACGGATAATTCATTAATAACAAAAACAAAACAAGATTAGGTCAAAATATAAATAGAATTTTAACCTTTGTATTCTGAACACACCTTTAAAAAATAATAAAAAAACATACAAAATATCAAAAATATAAATATTGAAAATGAAATCTCAAACCATATGGGACAATTAGTTACCTTTATTAAACTATTAACTAAACCCCACGGACTAACTAATGTAAAAGACCAGAATAATGACATTCTACTTTGTAGACTTGTTAATCGAAATTTAAACAATCTGAAAACTAAAAAAAAAATACCTGAACACACATAAAAAAATAATGGTGTGATAAACAAAACAGCCACCAAGTTAGCGGAAAACATACCTATCAAAGGATCGAGAGAAGATAAGGATTTGTAGTAAAGCAGTGGGAACTGACTAATCAAAGTAATTAAACAACCAAAAACAAGAACACCAAAGAGCTGACCCTCCGTTTTTTTTATTATCCGGTCATTAAATATTTTTACTGGAGAGAAATAACTAAAAAAAATATTACTAACAATACTCATGACTTATGTCTTTTTACCATCCAATCTTTTAAACGACTACCAATAATAGTTCTGATGCTTTCATCAGAAATTTCTTCTATTGCGTCATTTAAAAATGCTAATACTAGCATATCTTGTGCCTCTGCCATTGGGATTCCTCTCGAGGTCAAATAAAATAGGGCAGCATTATCTATTTCACCGCAAGTTGAACCGTGAGAACATATGACGTCATCAGCATAAATTTCAAGCTCAGGTTTTGCAAGAAAACTACTATCATCATCTAACATTAATCCTTGACTGATTTGATATCCGTCTGTTTTTTGAGCGCCGTCTTTAACCAGAATTTTTCCTTGAAACACACCCTTTGCTCCATTTCTTAAAACCTTCTTGAAGACCTGTCTACTTTCACAATTTGGATTATTATGGGAAACGAATATTGTATCATCTTGAGAAAATCCCCGATCACCCACCGCCGCTCCACCAAGATGCGCTTTAGAGTTTTCGCCATTAATATCTACGACATACTCATTCCTGATTGATTTCCCATTGACGGTTAATGTAAAACTTTTCATTGATGAATCTTTAAGTAAATTGGCAAATAAATGTGTGACAGCTATTTTCTCGTGGCTTCTACCTTGCACCCTAACATGGTCAAATTCAGCATTTTCACAAACAAACACTTCCATTAGGCAATTTGATCGAGACGCAACACCTCCACTTTCCAAGATTGTAACACTCGCATTTTTTTCAATTTTAATAACATGATGAATCAAAACATCTGAGGTATCATTGGAATGTAAATATGTGATTGAAATTGGTTTATCAATTTTATCAGTGATCCTAATTGCTAGCCCTTCAACCGCAAATGCAGTATTTAAACTCGCTAAAGTTCTTTCAACGGGTACTTGTGATGATTTTTCTAAAACCCCAAAATAATTTGCAGACCAGTGATTATCTTTTTGATTTGCTACACTTATCGTGTCAATTTCAATTCCTTTAAGCAAAAGTTCATCTGATTTTGAAGCATTAAAATAACCATCTTCAAAAACAATATTTATTCTATCGATATTTTCAAATATTGAATTCTCTACATAGTCTATTTTATTACGCTCTGGCTTCTTGATGGTATTAAAATACGAAGGATCAGTATTTTTCCAATATTCGTCTCTTCTATTTGGCAAACCAGTTGTTTCAAGCCAGTTTAAAGCACTTTTTCGGGATTTTATAGCCCAGCTTGCCTCGGTTGGCAAAGAATAACTACTGATTTTTTGCTCAGTTAGATTAGTTTTTGGCATTAATTATACTCAGCCAATAAATCACTATAACCGTTATTTTCAACTTCCAAAGCCAAATCAGCACCACCAGATTTTATAATTTTTCCATCTGCCATGATATGGACAACATCAGGAACGATGTGATCAAGTAATCTTTGATAATGAGTGATAACTAGAAAAGACCTATCCTTCGATCTAAGAGCATTCACGCCCTCAGCCACCAACTTCATTGCATCTACATCCAGTCCACTATCAGTTTCATCAAGTATACACATTTTAGGTTCTAACATCGCCATTTGAAGAATTTCGTTTCTCTTTTTCTCCCCTCCAGAGAAGCCCACATTTACTGGTCTTTTTAGCATTTCAGCATCTATTTTTAATTTTTTCGCCTTTTCCCTAACAATTTTAAGAAATTCAGCAGCAGACAACTCTTCAACTCCTCTAGATTTTCTTTGGGAATTCAGTGCTGTCCGTAGAAAGGTCATATTACCCACTCCAGGGATTTCTACCGGATATTGAAAAGCTAGAAAAAGACCTAATGAAGCTCTTTCGTCAGGGCTTAACTCTAAGATCTCACGGCCTTCAAAAGTAGCAGAACCTTCTGTAACTCGATAACCATCTTTTCCAGACAGTACATACGATAAAGTAGACTTTCCAGAGCCATTTGGACCCATTATTGCATGAACTTCTCCAGCATTTATATCTAGATTAACCCCATTCAAAATTTTCTTCTTTTCGTCTTCAAGTTCAACATTTAAATTATTGATATATAACATTAAATTTCCTAATTAATTTCAATTTATTTACTTATTTTTTGTATCTTTAGTAAAACCCTTATCGCTATCACTGCTAAAACTCCCATTAATCCAGAAAATATAATATTTGGCCAAAAATCACCGCCCATTCCCGTAATCCATCCAATGAAAAATATAACTGACGCTACAACTATTCCATAAATAATAGTTTGTTTAAAACTCATTATCCAACTGATCCTTCCAAAGAAATAGCCACCAAAGCCTGTGCTTCCATCGCAAACTCCATAGGAAGCGCTTGCAATACATCCTTGCAAAATCCATTAACTATTAACGCTACCGCTTCTTCTTCCCCTATTCCACGTTGATGGCAATAAAATAGTTGATCATCATCTACCTTCGAAGTTGTAGCTTCATGTTCAATCCTAGAGCTATTATTCTTGCATTCTATGTAAGGAATTGTATGCGCGCCACATTTATCTCCAATTAAAAGGCTATCACACTGGGTAAAATTACGTGATTTCTTTGCCTTGGGATGCATTGACACTAAACCACGATATGTATTTTGTGCAAAACCAGCTGATATTCCTTTAGATACAATTCGAGATTTTGTGTTTTGTCCCAAATGAACCATTTTAGTTCCAGTATCTGCCTGTTGATAATTATTTGTAATAGCAATCGAATAAAACTCACCTTGGCTTTCATTTCCTCGCAAAATACAGGATGGATATTTCCAGGTAACTGCAGAACCAGTTTCAACCTGGGTCCACATCACTTTTGCTCGGTCGCCACGACAATCCGCTCTCTTTGTTACAAAATTATAAATTCCACCTTTTCCATTTTCATCTCCAGGATACCAATTTTGCACTGTGGAGTATTTAATTTCAGCGTCTTCTTCAATCACCAATTCTACAACTGCAGCATGCAATTGGTTGGTGTCTCTTTGTGGTGCAGTACAGCCTTCTAGATAACTTACGTAAGAGCCTTTATCTGCTATTATTAAAGTACGTTCAAATTGGCCAGTATTCTCAGCATTTATTCTAAAATATGTAGACAATTCCATTGGACACCGAACACCAGGGGGAACATATACAAACGATCCATCCGTAAATACAGCAGCGTTTAATGTTGCATAATAATTATCAGATTGAGGAACTACACTACCAAGATACTTTTTAACAAGATCTGGGTATTCCCTTATAGCCTCAGAAATTGAGCAAAATATGACACCTGCTGCTTTTAATTCTGTCTTAAAAGTGGTGCCAACCGAAACACTATCAAAAACTGCGTCTACGGCAACCTTTCGTTGCTCTTGAGTACCATCTACTCCAACCTCAACTCCAGCTAAAATTATCTGTTCTTTTAAAGGAATTCCAAGTTTCTCATATGTTTCTAATAATTTTGGATCCACTTCAGCTAGCGACTTTGGTTTTTTTTCCATACTTTTTGGCTTTGCATAGTAATGAATATCTTGAAAATCTATTTCTGGATAGTTAACCATAGCCCAATTAGGTTCTACAAGTTTTTCCCATCTTTTTAGAGCAGATAATCGCCAATCCGTCATCCATGAAGGTTCATCATTTTTCTTTGAAATTAACTTTACAATATCCGCATTTACACCTTTTGGCGCATATTCCATTTCTATATCAGTTGAAAAACCATACTTATATTTTTGACCAACAGTTCTTACGGCTTCAACCGTATCTTGATCTACGCCTTCACGTTCATAAGTATCTGTGTTTGACATAATTTATTTCCTTTCAAGCTGCTTTTGCTTTAAATTTTTTGTACAAATTGCTCCAAACATCAACAAAGTTTAAAACTTCTTCTTCTGTATTATACGGACCAAGTGACACTCTTATAGCACTTCCTGCAGTAACGTCGTCATATCCTAATGAATTCAACACTTCACTCCTACTTACTGATCCAGATGAACAAGCCGATCCGGAGCTAATGGCAAACCCAGCCAAGTCCAACTGCATAACTGCTGTTTCACCAGACCATCCAGGGATACTTATACATGAAGTATTCGGTAGTCTATCAACATCTCTCCCAATGAAGATAGTGTCAGAAGCTGACGCTTCAATACCTTCTTCAAGTAAATCTCGTAAGTTAGATACTTCTTCCCAAACTCCATTTTCTAAATCTCGATTTGCTGCGGATACAGCAGCTCCAAAACCAGCTATTCCAATTACATTTTCAGTTCCAGACCTGCGTCCCATTTCTTGCCCTCCACCACCAAACATATCTGATACCTCAGTGCCTGATCTTACAACAAGGGCACCCACTCCTTTGGGGCCACCGATCTTATGAGCAGAAAGTATTCCCCGCATCGCTCCTGTCCACTCAAATGCAATTGAAATCTTACAGAACGATTGGACGAAATCTGACAAATAAATACCAGCTGGAATATCTTGTAAAATTCCTGTTTCACTATTCGCAGACTGTATACTAGAAATATCTAAATCTGATATTAAAATCTTGCCATTAGCATCGACTGCTAACGAGTTTTCACAATGTGACGAAATACATGGATGTTCTACTTTTGAACATTTGATATTTTTTGAATTAAGTGCAAGAGTTGCCGCTTCAGTTGCTCCTGATGTGAAAATTATATCAGAGTTACTCGCACCAAAGGCTTCAGCTAATTGCATTCTTGCAGTATCAATTATCGCTTTTGCCGCGCGACCTTCAGTATGTATTGATGAAGGATTACCTAAGTTACTCATAACTGATATCATCGCAGTTCTTGCCTCTGCTTTAAGAGGAGCCGTAGCGTTCCAGTCAAAATATGCTCTTGTGTTCACACTGCATCCAACTTCTTTTAATATTAAAATCAGCTATATTTAACAAATACTAAACGAATTTATTAAAAAATAATTTGATTATTATTGTACTTAAGCGGCATCTACCACCTCGAGGAGATTTGGAACTGCTGGACAGGGAGAAAGTTGATTATCAATTACATCTGATAATCTTGTCTGATGTAGATACACATAAACATGTGCCGATAAACCTTCCCATAATCTATTAGTTAGAGACTGTTCTTTACTACATCCAACAACTGGCGAGGCACCTGCTCCTTTTGTAAGTGCATCCATAGTTTCATCAACGGCTGACAAAATTTCTGATATCCGTATCGCATCAGCAGATTTATTTAATGAATAGCCACCACCAGGTCCTCTAATTGACAACACTATACCTGCCCTACGCAATTTTACGAATAATTGCTCAAGATATGCTAGTGAAATATTTTGCCTCTTAGATATATCAGATAACGTTGAAACATTACTATTTTTGGGATTTGCCAAGTCTGTTAAGGCAATCATTGCATATCTACCTTTTGTACTAAGTTTCATACCCAACTGCACCTTTCAGTTGACGTCAGCAAAACAACGCCTTAACTGCTAAACTAAATAACTAGATACTTTCTAGTTTAGAAACATTCTAGATTGTATAAATGATTCAGTCAATGAAGACATTTTACAATTTAGCACTAAACGGTAGGATTTTAATATGCCTGAAATATTATTTGCTGGTCCAGAAGGTCGATTAGAAGGGCGTTACCACCCTCAAAGAGAAAAAGATTCACCAATTGCTCTAATTCTCCATCCACACCCACAATTTGGTGGAACAATGAATAACAGGGTAGTTTATAATCTGCATTACTGCTTCCACAAAATGGGCTTCAACGTCATGAGATTTAACTTTCGCGGAGTAGGACGCAGTCAAGGAGAATTTGACCAAGGAGTGGGAGAATTGTCAGATGCTGCTGCTGCTTTAGATTACCTCCAAGCACATAATCCAAATACAAAACACTGTTGGGTTGTTGGATTTTCTTTTGGAGCTTGGATTGGGATGCAATTATTGATGCGCCGTCCCGAGATTTCTGGCTTCATATCAGTATCCCCTCCAGCAAATATGTATGATTTTAGTTTTCTTGCTCCATGCCCAGCATCAGGCTTAATTATCAATGGATCAAGCGATAGAGTTGCACCACCCGATGATGTACTGGGCTTAGCGGAAAAGCTGCATGAGCAGAAGGGTATAACAATAACTCAAGAGGTTGTTGACGGTGCAGATCATTTTTTTCAAGGCCCTCACATGGATACATTGTTAGGCACGGTCGATGGCTATGTGAAAAGACGTTTAACAGAAAATACTAGATAGATATTTATACGAATGAATCTGGAACAGAAGCTTTTTTCTTTGTAACATATTCATTTAGCGCTTCTTCAATAGCAATATCAATCGAAGGTTTTTGATAATTAGATAATTGAACTTTAACCCTATCTGCCGCAAGTGACATTGTATCTTTAGCACCATCTTCGAGCCATGTCTCAAAGGGTTTATAATCCAGCACTTCAGAACGCCAGAACGCATCCTTGAAATTGGCTTGAGTGTGCTCACATCCCAAGTAGTGCCCACCAGGAGCAACTTCTCTTATAGCACCAATAGCTTGGCCATTTTCACTCATATCAATACCTGAAGCTAAGGAATGAAGAATACCTAACTGGTCAGCATCCATTACAAATTTCTCATATGAGGACACCAAACCTCCTTCCAACCAACCACATGCATGCAACATAAAGTTAACTCCACCAAGAAGTGCGGCATTAAGTGTATTAGCTGTTTCGTATGCAGCTTGCGCATCTGGCAATTTAGAACCACATAAACCTCCGCCAGAACGAAAAGGAAGTTTCAGGCGCCTAGCTAGTTGACCGGCACCTTGCAATATCTTTGTTGCTTCTGGAGTTCCAAAAGTTGGTGCTCCAGAATTCATATCAATGGATGTTACAAAAGCCCCAAATATGACTGGAGCTCCAGGACGAATAATTTGATTATACGCAACACCTGCAAGTACCTCGGCAAGTACTTGCGTTAAAGTGCCAGCTACAGAAACTGGAGCCATAGCCCCACCAACAATAAATGGAGAAACGATACATGCTTGGTTATGCCTAGCAAAATTTTCCATTGCACCTATCATTATTGAATCAAATGTCATGGGAGAGTTTATATTGATTAAACTCGTCATAACTGTATTTTCTTCCACAAAATTATTTCCAAACAATATTTTAGCCATATCGACACTATCTTGTGCACGACTAGGTTCTGTAACAGATCCCATAAAGGGCTTATCGGTTAAAGTCATGTGAGCAAACAGCATATCTAAATGGCGCTTATTTACAGCCACATCAGTTGGTTCACACACAGTGCCCCCAGAATGATGTAACCATTTTGACATATAGCCTAATTTAACAAAATTATTAAAATCCTCCATGGTAGCATAACGACGTCCTCCCTCCATATCTCTAACGAATGGTGGGCCATATACTGGTGCTAGAACTAAAGAATTTCCACCTATACGAACATTCTTTTCTGGATTACGAGCATGCTGGATGTATTCAGATGGTGCTGTCTTTATTAAATTACGAGCTAAACCCTTGGGTATCCGAACTCGTTCAAGTTCGAAATCTACGTCTGCACCAGCCTCCTTCCATCTTTCTAAAGCGGTTGGATTATCAAGAAAACTCACACCTATTTCTTCTAAAATAATCTCAGCATTAGTCTCAATTATTTGCAATGCTTCTTCATTTAAAATTTCAAAATTTGGAATTTTTCGCTCTATATATTTGGCAGTCTCAATGACTACTGCAGTTCTTTCGGCTCTCCGAGCTGCTCCGCCACCTTTACCACGACGTCGGCCACTTGCTTCAGACATAAATCAATCCTTAGTTATAGAAATATTTAACAATACCAGATCATATTATTAAAAAAATTAACGTAAAGTACATCTAATATAAAAGTTAAAAACCGTAAGTGTATTTTCGCCACGTTTGAGCATAAAACGACATGAAAATTTTAAACTACACAATATTACTTTAAATCCTTGAATTTTCACAACTGTATCATTAACCCGTAACTATGGTAAAAACTCCTCATCAAAAACTGCTAATTATTGATTTTGGATCTCAAGTTACTCAATTAATCGCTCGCCGATTACGTGAATTGAGTGTTTACTGCGAAATACATGCTTTCAACAAAGTAAACGAAACATTTCTAAAAGATTTTGCACCAAAAGCCGTGATATTGTCGGGAGGACCTGCAAGTGTACTGGATGATAACCATCCAAAACCACCGGCTATCATATTTGATCTAGATATCCCAATCCTAGGAATATGTTATGGTCAACAGATAATGATGCAGTGTTTAGGAGGTAAAGTAGAGCGTGGTGTAAACACTTCAGAGTTTGGTCGTGCTTTCGTATCAAAAAGTGGTGATAAATGTGATTTATTAGAAGGCTGGTTCCAGAAAAATGAAGAACAAGTTTGGATGTCACACGGTGATCATGTAAGTGAGATCGCTCCTGGATTTAATGTATATGCAACCTCTCCTAACGCACCTTATGCCATTATTGGTGACGAAAAAAAACGGTTTTTTGCCGTTCAATTTCATCCAGAGGTGCATCACACTCCACATGGAAAACTCTTATTAAAGAATTTTGTAAAATTATCTGGATTTACCGGTGACTGGAATATGTCAAAATACCGAAGCCAAGCTATAGAAAAAATCAAAAAACAGATCGGCGATAAAAAAGTTATCTGTGGATTGTCAGGAGGAGTTGATAGTTCTGTGACAGCCATATTGTTACATCTAGCCATTGGTGACCAACTTACCTGTATATTTGTTGATAATGGCCTATTGAGGTCGAACGAAGCTGACGAAGTAGTCTCTATGTTCAGAGATAACTACAATATTAAATTAATTCATGCAGATGAAAAAAATCTTTTCCTAAACGAACTAAAAGGAAAATCTGACCCAGAGCAAAAAAGGAAAATAATTGGCAAACTATTTATTGATGTATTTCAAAAGTATGCTTCCCAAATTGAAAACGTAGACTTTCTAGCACAAGGCACCTTATATCCAGATGTAATTGAGTCAATGTCTTTTAGTGGCGGACCCTCTTCAACTATAAAATCACATCATAATGTTGGTGGGTTACCAAAGAAAATGGGCCTAAAATTAGTAGAACCGTTGCGAGAGTTATTTAAAGATGAAGTAAGAGCACTCGGCCGAGAGCTAGGCATTCCAGAAAGTTTTATTGGAAGACATCCTTTTCCAGGCCCAGGTTTGGCGATTAGATGCCCAGGTGCTATTACTCAACAAAAATTAGACATTTTACGTCAGGCAGATGCTGTGTACATCGAACAAATTAAAAAACACAATCTATACAATGAAATCTGGCAAGCTTTTGTAGTTATTCTTCCAGTTCGCACTGTTGGAGTAATGGGAGATGGAAGAACATACGATTTTGCTTGTGCATTAAGAGCGGTCACATCCGTGGATGGAATGACCGCAGATTATTATCCTTTCTCTCATGACTTCTTAAGTCAAACCGCAACCAGAATTGTAAATGAGGTTAAAGGTATTAATCGAGTAACATACGACATTACATCAAAACCACCAGGAACTATAGAGTGGGAATGAGTTAAAATGATTTGTATTCAAGTAGATATACCACAAAGTGTATGTGATATTGACGATGAACTAAAGGCGATTTATCATAGCAAGGACACTGTATGTATTTGGGTTTTTAAAACAAGAGATGACAGAAATAAGTTTGTGGATGATACCGCAGGATTGTTGAAGTCTGAGCGAGAAAATTATTACGAAAAATACTTCACCTAAAAGTTACATAAATGTTACATAGTTTAAAAATGACTAAATATATCAATGACTTACAGCGTAGAAATTATTGAGTGGGAGTATCAAACAAGTTGGAATGGTGAAGACGAGAAGATCTTTTTTGCAAATCAAAGCCTTACAGAGTAAAAATTGTAAGTGACCTAAATTTTATTCAAAGGGAATAATATTGATATGAAACACTCTATCCATGTCTGAACAAAAAACAGTATCAATTTTTGTAGACGTTCAAAACGTGTACTATACATCACGGCAAACTTATAAACGAAACTTTGATTATAATAAATTCTGGTCGCTAGTCACCAAAAACAGAAAAGTGATTAATGCTATTGCTTACGCTACTTACCGCAATGACCAAAAACAAACTGAATTTCAAAACATCCTTCGGGCGATTGGGTTTAGTGTTAAACTAAAACCGTATATTACTCGCATAGATGGCACCGCCAAAGCAGACTGGGATGTTGGTATAGCAATCGATATCATGGAAATGGCAGAAACCTCAGATATTATTGTATTAGTTTCAGGTGATGGAGATTTTGATCAATTGTTAAATAGAATTAAATCCAAATATAACAATGAATGTGAAGTTTATAGTGTTAAGGCCCTCACAGCAAACTCATTAATAAAAGAAGCAACTAGATATTACCCGATTGTTGAAGAGCTACTTTTATAAGCAACTAATGCGATAATTGGTCTCAATATGTTTAGTTATATCCTATTTGACAGCTTCTAGGATTGAACAATAATTTGCAACTCCGGAGCCACCCATATTAAAAATACAACCAATATTTGCATCTTTTTTCTGCATTAATCCAGCTGATCCAGTTAACTGAGCTGAAGTCAAAGCATGCATGGAAACACCAGTGGCTCCTACCGGATGCCCCTTAGCTTTAAGGCCTCCAGATAAATTAACAGGCAAAGCACCATCAGAATACACAGTTCCATCTAAAATTGCGCGATCACCCTGCCCTAGTTTAGCCAATCCCATCGCTTCGTAGACCAACAATTCAGCAATTGTAAAACAATCATGAACCTCAGCGAAATCTATATCTTTAACAGTAATTCCAGCAACCTCATATGCGTCAAAAAATGCTTTGGCTGGTCCCTCAAATTTCAAAATTTCCCTCCGTGACATAGGTAAGAAATCATTGACCTGAATAGCCGATTTAAATTTAACACTTTTTTTAAAATTATTTTCTAAATCATCAGACACCATTACTAAGGCGGCAGCACCATCAGAAATTAATGAACAATCTGTTAATCTTAATGGGGGTGCTACCATTGGATTACGATCACTTACATTATTGCAAAAATCAAAACCAACATCTTTTTGCATTTGTGCGAGTGGATTATTAACAGAGTTTTTATGGTTTTTTGCTGCAATTTTTGCTAATACTTCTGATTTATTCCCATACTTTTGAAAGTAAGAATTTGCAAACTGTCCAAATACTTGGGGAAAAGATACATCACTTTCTTCAGCTTGATAAGAAGCCGTCATTAAAGATTCAGTAACCCCTTTTGTATCTTGCTCAGTCATCTTCTCAACACCAATAACAAGAGCAGTTTTTGCAGTTCCTGCATTGATTGCATTACGTGCGCCATGAATAGCCGCTGAACCAGAAGCGCAGGCGTTTTCTAATCGAGTAGAAGGAGTAAAACGAAGTTGAGGATCAATTTGCAATGCTAAAGAAGAAGGAAAACCATCTTTAACAAGACCACCATTATAGTGAGCCAACCAAATTCCATCTATGTCAGCAGGATCGACACCAGAATGGTCAATTGCTTCCCTTGCTGACCTGACTATTAATTGTTCTAAGTTATCCTCTAAGCGACCAAACTTTGTGTGTCCCCATCCTACAATTCTCACACCCATTTTAATCTCCACAAATATAATTTAAATAAAATCACTCATTTTTTTTAAGAAAAGGTATTAAAAATACTATACATCCCATCAAAAAAAAGACACTCCCGAACATAGCCCAAAAATTACCGACACTTGCAATACAAAAGCCAAAAGCAGATATTAGAAAAAGTATCCAGCCAATAAAATCTCTAGATTTATTTTTCATTTGGGTACATTTCATTATCTGAGTAAGGAAACCACCAGAAATCTTGAGGTTGGGAATCAGGATCGATCATTATCATTTTGGTTTCTCTAAACGTATCTATTCCTTCAGGGCCCAATTGCCTACCAATACCACTCATTTTAGACCCCCCAAATGGCCCTGCATCATTATCTAGCAGTGGAGCATTCACCCAAACCATGCCGCCATCTAGTTCTTCCGTCGCTCTAATCCCTTCACTTAAATCTTTTGTATAAATGTTAGCACCTAGTGCATAATTTGAATTATTCGCTAAAGTTAATGCCTCATCAAAATCTGAAACTTTGCAAATTGGTGCTACTGGTCCAAAACTTTCATTATTAAATATATCCATGTCAGAGGAACAATCTACCAAAACTGTCGCATCCACAAACCATCCTTGATTAAATTCTGCTGGTCGTCCTCCACCAGTGATTGCATTTGCTCCCTGATTGGAAGCATCAATCAATAGCTTTTCATATCTGTCTCGTTCTTTAGAAGATACCATAGGGCCCATATCAACTTTATCTAACCCATTTCCAATTCGAACTTTTTTTGTTTCACTAATTAATCTATCAACAAATTCATCATGAATTCTCTCATGAACAAAAAATCTTTCTGCTGACACACAAATTTGACCACAGTTCATATAAGCTGAAAATGCTGCAGCACGAGCAGCAATGTCTAAAGCGGCCGAGGGCATGACTAAAAAAGGATCATTTCCAGAAGTTTCAATAAGCGCAGGTTTCATTAAATCACCACATGTCCTTGAAACTGATCTTCCGACAGGAATAGATCCTGTGAAAGCAACACCATGGGTATCAGAGTGCGCAACTAAATACTCCCCGACTGCGCCACCACCAGAAACAACTTGAAATAATCCGTTGGGAAGATGATCAAAAGCTTGGGCAAATAACATTGTAGTTAAAGTGGTATATTCAGATGGTTTAACAATACACGCATTCCCTCCTGCTAAAGCAGCACCAGCCTCCCAAGCAAGTAAAACTAATGGGAAATTAAATGGCATAATAAAGGCTACGGTTCCAACCGGTTTTTTGATCGTATAATGAAACTGACCAGCCACAGCAGGCCCCATCACCCGCCCCATATCTGATCGCCCAATTTCAGCAGAATATCTTAGCGAATGAACGCACCAATCAACTTCGTCTAAGGATTCTTTATAAGGTTTTCCCATTTCTCTCGTTAAAGATTCCGCTAACAATGGTTTCATCTTTTCTATTTTTGCAGCTACTTCATGCATAGAGTGAGCACGATCAACCGCAGACATTTCTTTCCACCATTTTTTTTGTGTGACATTACAACGATCAATAATCATATCAATTTCAGAATTAGTTGTTTCTAAAACGCTTCCAATAACCAACTCAGTAGCCGGATCAATCACGTTGAACCCCTTAACGCTTTCACTTTTATGAAACTCTCCATCAAAATAAAACTTCTCGCTGACATTTTTTAATTCTGTCAAAACATTAGTCATATGAAACTCCACTTAAAAACACTATTATTTAATTATTTTTATCTTTTAAATGATATAATGTTCAAATAAATATACTTTGCAAGATGGCTTTAACAAATTTTTTATACAAAATGCTAAAAGAGTGAAAATATGATGAATTTAGAAACCAAAATCCCACCACCGATTGTTGCAACAATCAGTGGAGTTATAATAAGCGCATCATCCACAACAATTGATCCATTCGAATTTTATGGTGCTAAATTAATAGCGATGGTGATTTTAATTCTATCTTTCAGCTTAATAGTAATTTCGATAAGAAAATTTAAACATGCAAAAACTTCTATTAATCCAATGAATCCCAAAGTAGCTACTAAGTTATTATCAACAGGGATTTATGCAGTTTCGCGCAATCCAATGTACCTAGGATTAGTTGGTATACTATGTGGAATCTCAATAATTTTAGGTTCTTGGTTTAGTTTTCTGATAATTCCAATATTCGTCTTTTACATAAATAAATATCAAATAATACCTGAAGAACGAGCTATGAAAGCATTGTTTAAAGACGAATACCTGTCTTATTGCGACAAAGTTAAAAGATGGTTTTGAATTATAATACTGATTATCAACTGGAAGTGTAAGGAATACAATTGGAAAAATCTCGTCCACTCCTCGCTGCATTTTACATGTGTGGTGTTATATTTGCATTTACAATTATGGCAATTTCTGGCCGAGCTATCAGCTTCCAACTAGATACTTTTGAAATAATGACGTATAGGTCTGTTATAGGTGTGATTATTGTAGTCATAATTGGATCCGCCACAGGAAACCTAAAGAGATTGCGTTTCAAAAAATTAAAATTACATTTTTTTAGAAATTTAGTTCACTTTATTGGTCAAAACTTATGGTTTTTTGCGTTAACTTTAATACCCTTTGCACAACTATTTGCCTTTGAATTTTCAGTCCCAATTTGGGTAGCAATATGTGCACCATTTTTTCTTTCAGAAAGACTAACACCAATAAGGATTGGCTCTGCAATTATAGGATTTTGTGGTATTTTATTGGTAGCAAGGCCAGGTATGGAGCCTATCAGTATAGGAATTATTGCAGCTGCAGGTTGTTCAATAATGTTTGCATTTACATCAATAACAACTAAACTTTTAACTCGAACAGAAGAAATCACTGACATATTATTTTGGCTAACTTCAATGCAATTAGTTTTTGGTATAATTTGCGCTGGGTATGATGGTGATTTCAAACTACCAAACAGCTCCACTTTACCATGGCTTTTTGTAATTGGTTGCTGTGGATTACTAGCTCATTTTTCATTAACAAAAGCTTTATCATACGCTCCAGCTACAATAGTTACACCAATGGACTTTGCTAGATTACCAATAATAGCAATAATTGGAATGGTTTTTTACAATGAACCTTTAAGCATTTTTGTGATTATCGGAGCGGTAATAATATTTCTTGCTAATTACGCTAATATCCGAGGTGAGGCAAAAAAAAGTAATTAACTCCACCACTCACTTGGCTTTAATCTTTTTCTCGGTTTGCTAGAGTCCTCCCACAAAATTGCTAGCCTTCTAAAGGATGATGTGGCTAACCACCTCCACAATTTATCAGCTAAAGTAAGGTATTTACGGTTAAAAGGACAAACCCGCATGCAAATGGCACAATCAGTTCTTATTTTGGCCCAATAGCCAAAACATTTTTCACAATTTGCTGACCATTTTTTCACACCTTTAATTGTTGAATTACTATCTTTTTTTTCATTAGGCTCCCCAAAGGGTAAAGCTTTTGGAGGACAAGCTGAGGCACATTTTGTGCAGCTATGACAATATTCTTTGATACCCAACGAAGTTGGAATATCAATTTCCAACGGCAGTGATGTAAAGATTTTTGAAAACCGTACTCTAGGGCCATATTCTGGAGTGATTACCATCTGATTTCTTCCATACTCGCCAAGACCCGCCTTAATGGCATAGGGGATTACCAACGCGGTATCATTCATTGAAGCTATTGCTTCATATCCTAAACCTCTTATGTAAGCAGCTAATTGCATGCAAATAGCTGCTTCATGGCTATACTCTCTCCCTGATGATGCTCCAGCCAAAGCAGAAGGATAAGTTTCTACTAAATCAAAATCCATCGAATGAGCCATTACTATGACTCTGTTGCAAGCAGCCGGTAGATCATTTGAAACAGCTTCAAAATTTTTCGTATCCACACGATGACTATAATGCCACCTAGTATCAGACGAAGTTATTCCAACTAGGTCCGCACCAAATAACTTTGCAACATGTTTTATTTCTGCAGACTGCTTACTTAAATCATCAACAATTACTTTGTTTTTTGCTACTCCAGTATCATTTTGGATAGCTGATTGAAAACCCTCACGCATCCCTTCTTTGGAGCCTCTATTTGAAATTAAATCAGAAATAAGCCAAGACGCATTTCTCAGAGCGAAGTCCTTCTGATTAAACCCATCTACGCGTTTCGCTGTAAAGTTAGAACGATAACTATCAAAAAACGCCTCTGTATCTTTTGACATTATTGTTTCATCCCAAAATGCACGAGAAAAAATATCATTTATTTGATTAAATTGCTCAAAATCTTCAGTAATTTCAAAACCAACAAGTTTGTCTGTATCTTCCAAAATTATTGCCTCCTTTTAAGTGCTATTTTCAAAAACTATTTCAAGCCTTTAACTCAGCATCCCAGTAAAGATAATCCATCCAACTCTCATGAAGGTAATTAGGTGGAAACTTTCGTCCTTGATTTCTTAAATATTCAGGATCTGGTTTTTTTGGTTGCTGTTTTAAATTTAACCCAGCTTTTTTAAGACTTCTGGAACCTTTCATTAAATTGCATTTTTGGCAAGAAGCTACCACGTTTTTCCATGTTGTTTTACCACCTTTTGATCTTGGAATAATGTGGTCAAAAGTCATTTCACCCTTTGAACCACAATATTGGCATTTAAATTCGTCTCGTAAAAATAAATTGAACCGCGTGAAAGCGCTAGCGCTATTGGGCCGTATATACTCCTTCAAAACAACTACAGAAGGAATTTTTATCTCCACAGAAGGTGACCTTACTACTTCGTCATATTCTGCAAGAATATTAACTCTATTTGAAATACTGGCTTTAATTGAGTCTTGCCATGTCCATAATGATAATGGAAAATATGAAAGTGGTCTAAAATCAGCATTTAGCACCAAAGCGGAGCTTTTTTGGAGGAAATCACCATCAGCTAAAAAAATATCAAAAGAACCTTCAGTCATATTAACTCCTTAAAATTCCGACACAATTTTTAACTCATAAGTCATGAAAATGTAACGAATTTTAAACATACTATATAACGAAGAAACAATGCATCAAGCGCAATTTATAAATAAATGCTTCAATCAGATTCAACAAAACCCAACATGTTATTCATAAATTGCAATGCTGTCCCAAGCCCGTCTGGAGAAATTCCATGGCCAACCCCTTTTGCTACATGACTATAAACTGTAAAACCATTCATTGTTAAATTATTTGCAGCGTCAGCTAAAGATTCAAAAGGCACAACATCATCACTATCACCATGAACTAAAAGAATTGGCATCTTTGATTTAACTTCTTCTTCCAGACTTTCTGGTTCCAATAAGCGTCCAGAAAAGCCCACAACGCCCGCTAAGGCAGTATCACGACGAGGGGCTAAATGAAGACTAAGCATCGTACCCTGACTAAAACCCAATAATATAGTATTATTTATATCAACATTCTCAGCTTTAATCATATCGTCTATAAAAATATTTGTTGTATTGATTGCTTGCTCCATAACAAGGCGTGCATCAACTTCACTAGACCCATCAATCCAAGGAATAGGAAACCACTCACGTCCTGATGGATTCATTTGACATTTATGTGGTGCATCAGGTGCAACAAATACAGTATTTGGCATATGTTGACCTAAAGAATTAGCAAGTCCCAATAAATCTGTTCCATCAGCACCATATCCATGAATCAAGATAACTAAAGAGTCACAATTGCCAGAAAAAGAAGCTTTTCTTCCATATTTTAATACACTCATCTTATTCCTTCTCTTCTTTTCATATGACTATAATAAGACCATAAACCTCTTGCAGCGACAGACATCCAAGGAGACCACCTTGCTGCTAAATCTCTCATCTTCTTTTCATTAGGCCGCTCCGGAAGCTTATATAAAATTCTATACGCTTCCTGCAATGCTAAATCACCAGCAGGGAAAATATTTGCCCTTCCTAGAGAAAACATAAGGTAGATCTCTGCTGTCCATCTACCTATTCCTAAAACATTTGTAAGGATCTCAATTACTTTATTGCTTTCCAGAGATTCTAGATCTTGATAGTTAATTTTCGCCGCTGCTAATGCTCGAACATATTTAATTTTTTGCCTAGATAAGCCAAACTCTTTTAATTTCTCATCTGTGCTTACTGTTATCAATTCTTCAGACGAGATCATTTCATTGCCCATTTTTTTTAATATAGAATCAGCAGCAGCTACAGATATTTGTTGTGATACAATTACTGAAACAAGGTTTGAGAAGCCAGGGTCTCGCAAACGCAATTGCATTGGGGATCCAAGCTTAAAAGCTTCATTAAGAACTGCATCATTTTTCGATAGAGACTTAATACCTTCACTTAAACAAGCATTTGAAAAAATCAATCTTTCATTCATTAGATAGTCCATATAACCGCTTAATCACTTCAGTTGTGTCACTATAATTATGACTTTTTAAAATATTTGGTCTATTAATCATAGCAACCCTAATGCCCAGTTCTCGAGCGGCAATTAATTTTGCTTCACTTTGGCTTCCACCAGAATTTTTTACCAACAACCAATCAATATTCAGTTCTTGAAACAGTTTGATTTCACTCTCCAAAGAGAATGGAGGCCGTCCAATAAGGTAACTCCCATTGTCATGTGGAAATGGGAGCTCCGGATTATCAATTTGTCTACAAATCAATTTAATATTTTTATGTGACTTGAAATAAGCAACACTTTGTCGACCAGATGCAACAAAAATCAAATCCCCATCGGACAAATATGGCTTAAGTTGATTTTCGTTATCAATTTCAAACCATTTATCTTTGGTCGTTTTTATCCATGGTGGCCGTTCACATAGTAAATATGGAATATCAAGCTGATTACAGACAGTTTTTGCATTATAACTAATTTTTGTTGCAAATGGATGTGTCGCATCAATTACGCAATAAATATTATTTGCATTAATAAACTTGGCCAGTCCAATTTGACCACCAAAACCTCCACAACGCATTTTTTTTGAAATTTTTATTGGATTTTTAGTTATACCAGCTAAGGAAGAAATTAACGAATATTTTAAATTTTTATCAATAACTTTGGCGATAATTCGAGCTTCATAAGTGCCTGCCAGTAATAATATCTTCAAGACGCTCGACCCATAATTTTACCTGCCCTGTCAACGACAACGACATCACAAACTATCTCAGATTGCCTAAGCTGAATTTTAATGCAGCTAAGTGCTTTAACAGCAACAATTTCTGCTAACTTTGGACCACAAATTTCTAAAGCATCTAAAGCAGTATTTGCATTGGACACATCACCAAGTTCGTATTCTGAAGACCAATCATTTAAAATGTCAAAATTTACCTGTGATCTTCTAGAATGTAAGTCTTTTGCACCTTGAGCAAGCTTAGTAATCTTCCCTATTCCCCCACCTATTGTAAGTTTTTTAACGGGATGACGTCGTAAATACTTTAACAGGCCACCTGAAAAATCACCCATATCTAACATCGCATGATCCGGTAACTTATATAGTGATTGAACAACCGCTTCAGAAGTAGAGCCAGTACATCCAGCAACATGATTTGTTTCTGTAGCAATGGCCACATCTATGCCTCGGTGAATTGATGCAATCCACGCCGCACAGCTAAATGGACGAACTATTCCTGTCGTCCCCAGGATTGACAGTCCATGTTTTATGCCAAGTCTTGCGTTCCAGGTATTTTCAGCAATTTTTTTACCGTTTGGAATAGAAATGGTGACTTTTATATTAGGGGATTTATTAAATAATTTAGCAGTTTCAACAATTACTTCTGTAATAAATTTTCTAGGCATAGGATTTATTGCGGGCTCTCCAACAAGAATTGGCAATCCCGGTTTGGTAACAATTCCAACACCAGGTCCTGCGCAAAAAATAATACCTGTTTCGATTTCCTCCACTTTTACCTTTATTAATGCACCATGCGTAACATCAGGGTCATCTCCTGCATCTTTAACAATTCCAACTTCAACCCATTTTTTTTTCTTTTCATAGTAAGAAATGTTAAATACTGGGGTTTCACCTTTTGGTAATTTAATGGATACTATGTCCAGTTTTTCATTTGACCAAAGGGAATATAATGCAGCTTTAGTAGCTGCTGTAGCACAGGCTCCAGTGGTCCAACCACGCTTCAATCTTATATCAGTTTCACTTGTCATACACACACTATATGCTTTCACAGGGCTGACGCCAATAAATAATCAACAGTCGTTCTTATCTTCACATTACAATAAATAGTCAGTTATATTAAGTCTATGGAGAATTCGATTCCTTTACCTACTAAAGATTGGCCAAAGCTTGAAAAGGGTTGGGTATGGCTATGCGGAGCAGGGCCAGGTGATCCTGGGTTACTCACGCTACATGCATTAAATGGGTTAATGCAAGCCAATGTGATCGTATATGACGCATTAGTACAAAATAAAATTTTAGATTGGGCAAATCCAAATGCAAAATTAATATTTGCTGGCAAACGTGGCGGGAAACCATCACCCAAACAAAGAGACATTTCTTTACAACTGATAGAACTAGCTAGAAATGGCAAACGCGTTTTAAGATTAAAGGGTGGAGATCCTTTCGTATTTGGTAGAGGTGGAGAAGAAGCTCAAACTTTAGTGCAAAATAATATTCCAATTCGTATAATTCCTGGAATTTCTGCTGGTATTGGTGGCTTAGCATATGCTGGTATACCAGTAACACATCGAGACGTGAACCAATCTGTGACATTTGTTACTGGACATGACCAGAATGGGGAAACTCCACATTCGTTAAATTGGTCTGCAATCTCGCAAGGGAGTCAGGTTTTGGTTATTTATATGGGCATGAAACATGCAAAAAAAATTGCACATGAATTGATACTAGCTGGTCGTTCGCCTAATGAACCAGTAGCTATTGTGTCAAATGCGACGACTGAAACACAAACTGTTTTGGAAACCACATTAAAAATGATGAATGGGGACATAATAAAATCTGGTATTAAACCGCCTGCAATAATATGTATTGGGAAAGCCGTTCTAATGAGACAAGTACTTAATTGGCAAGATTTTATGAATGGGGGTTCGCCAAAAAATACTGATCCTCTTAATAGAGACTTCCTAACCGAAGTTTCTTAAATTGGTGGGTAAGGGATTAATATTATCTGCACCAAATTCGGGTAGTGGTAAGACAGTTATCACGTTAGGTATCCTCCGGGCTTTAAAAGAAAGATCTGTAGATATAATCTCTGCCAAATCAGGACCTGATTATATAGATCCGAGATTTCATGCGTTAGCCTCACAATCCGAATGTTTTAATCTGGATGCCTGGGCAATGTCTGAAGAAAGATTAACTAGTATAGCTAGTAAAAAAAATAATTATTTGATAATTGAAGGTGCAATGGGTTTATTCGACGGTGCTTTACCAAATGCTCAGGGTTCTACTGCCCATTTAGGACAGATATTAAAATTACCAATAATTTTAATAATAGATGCTTCAAAAACAAGTCAATCAATCGCTGCTATTGCTCAGGGTTTTATTAATTTTGACCATCGATTGAAAATTGGTGGTATAATTCTAAATAAGGTAGGATCTAAAAAACACGAACGTATTTTAAAAAATTCATTAAATGCAATAAACATCCCTGTTTTAGGTTGTGTATATCGAGATTCCCAATTGAAATTGCCATCAAGGCACTTGGGCTTAGTACAGGCCCAAGAACTATCAGATTTAAATAATTTTATTAATAATGCAGCGCAAATAATGGAAAGTTCTATCGATTTAGATCAGTTAATAAAAATCTGCACAGATCTACCTTCGCAAACAACATCAGAAATAATTTCTCCTCCAGCACAAAGAATAGCCATAGCATCAGACGCTGCTTTTGCCTTTACTTATCCACATATTTTAGATGATTGGCACAAGAGTGGTGCAGAAATAAGCACTTTTTCGCCATTGTCGGATCAAGTGCCTGATGAATGTGACCTTGTTTTTCTTCCAGGTGGTTATCCAGAACTATACGCAGCTAAGCTTGCCAACGCTCATCAATTCAAAAAGGCAGTAAAAGCTTCTGCTAATGTATATGGAGAATGTGGTGGATACATGACTATGGGAAATATTTTAATTGATGAGGAAGGCTACGCACATAAAATGCTTGGTCTTTTAAATTTAGAAACAAGCTTTGAAAATAAAAAACTACATTTAGGTTACCGTAAAATTTACGCTGAGGATGGATTTTTTACCGGATCTTATTCAGCCCATGAATTTCATTATGCCACAACAATTTCAGCAAAAGGCCAATCACTATTCTCTGTTCAAGACTCTGAAGAAAATAAATTACCAGATTCTGGCCTAATTAATGGCACTTCATCTGGTTCTTTTTTGCACATCATTGACAAACGCTACGAAAAGTAGAGGGTGTGCGAAAACGGAATTAATATGAGCAGAGTATCCCAAGAAAAGCGCAATGTAATCGTTTTAGTAATGGCGCAAGCGTTCCTTGGTGCTCAATTACCAATGATGTTTATAATTGGAGGATTGGCAGGACAATCACTTACAAATAACATTTGTTGGGCAACCCTTCCAATATCATTTATAGTTTTTGGAGCAATGACCACTGCACCTTGGCTCAGCCAATTCATGCAAAATTATGGACGTCGAATGGGTTTCATTCTAGGTGCTATTGCAGGCATTATTGGAGCAATAATTTGCGCAATAGGAATGTATAAAGGTATTTTTGGAATTTTGCTTATTGGATCATATTTAACTGGTATTTTTCAGTCATCCTTGGGCTTTTATAGATTTGCAGCGACAGATACAGCGTCGGAGTCATTTAAAGCTAAAGCAATATCATATACAATGGCAGGAGGGTTGCTTTCAGCAATCATTGGACCACAACTCGTAAAAGTAACCTCTGATTTATATACTACTCCTTTTTTAGGAGTTTATGTAACAGTTGTATTTATTAATATATTTGGAGCGTTTCTATTTTTATTTTTAGATATACCAGTACCAAAGAAAATTGTGACAGATGCCATCCCTTCACGAACACGGCTACAAATTCTTAAAACACCTCGAATATTGATATCTATAATTATAGCTATGGTTTGCTATGCTTTAATGACATTAGTCATGACATCTACACCATTGGCTGTCGTAGGTTGTGGCTATACTCAGAACAATGCTGCTGATGTGGTTAGCGCTCATGTTGTGGCAATGTTTTTACCGTCTTTTTTTACGGGCCATTTGATAAATCGTTTTGGAGTAACAAAAATAATTTCGATTGGATTAGTGCTCCTAACTGCTGCAGGGTTAGTGAATTTGTCAGGAGTATTACTAGGAAACTTTTTTATTGGTTTGGTATTGATTGGTGTTGGTTGGAATTTTGGTTTTATTGGCGCCACCACAATGTTAGCAACTTCTCACTCACCTTCAGAAAGAGGTAAGGTTCAAGGATTGAATGATTTATTTGTCTACGGTTTTGTAACCTTTGCATCAATCGCTTCCGGTGCATTAATGAATTGTTCTGGAGCAACACCAGCTGATGGTTGGAGTTCAGTGAACTTAGCAATGATTCCATTCTTAATATTAGCAAGTATATCTTTATTTTGGCTTTCGAAAAATAAAGATATTAATATGAATTCTGTAACGTAAGTTTAAAGAGCCGTACTTTCTTTCTAAACTCTGACAACTGCACACTTCCATCTAATAATGCTTTTGGATTATTAATTATTTTTTTTAATATAATTGGTGCCATCCAACCTATTCTAAAAATTGGAAAATATTTCTTATCTAAATCCATACTTTTTATATTTTTAATTTTATTTAATGCTTCTTTAGCTAAGGTGTGAATTCCCTCTTCGCTCAGATTAGGCAAAGGTTTTTTTCCAGCTTGTAGAAGCTGAGGCACGGCCATTAAATAAGATGCCATGCCAATACCACGGCCAAAAGAAATAACTGAGTCATCTATATTTGAGCACGCCGCTAATAAGTTTGATGAAGTATGTTCCACATACTCCCATAAATCATTATCACTTTCATGGCTCTCTGAGTAAATATCCCACCGTCTTGCTATGATTGTTTTCTTTAATAATTTTATAGCAAAATTCCGTTTATTAAGGTTTTGAGATAAATTAGAACTGATTGGATGCTCTGGGAGAATCTTCCCAAGCTCGATGGCCTCAAGCAACTCTTGCCACCACATAAGTCTCATTTCTGCAATCAAACTTTCAGAAGTAACCCAAGGCACTCGACTAACCTCAACGTTAAAAGCATAAATAGGAAAGGCTATTTGCCTAAAGGCATTATCACCCGCCATAAGAGCTAAAAATTTATCAGGGTCATGCCTTGAAACAATATCAATGCAATTATTTAAACTCACAATGAAGAAGCTCCATCACGTATTAATTTCCACTGAATAGCGTCTAGCAAAGCTTCAAATGAAGCATCAATTATATTAGCAGAGACCCCAACAGTCGACCAGCGCTTACCAACACCATCTTCACAGTCAATTATAACCCTTGTGACAGCCTCCGTCCCACCATCAGTAATTCTTACCTTAAAGTCGACTAATTTCATATCATCTATAATTTTTTGATAAGGACCTAAGTCTTTAGCCAAAGCCATTGAAAGAGCATTAATAGGGCCACGATCTGAACCAGAACTATCCAAGCTTTCGGAAACTGACAATACTTTCTTGTCTCCAATTTGTGTTACCACTACGGCTTCAGATATCGAAACCATTTTATTATACTTATTTTTTCTTCGTTCAACAGTGACTTTATATCTTTTAATTTCAAAAAATTTAGGCATTTTTCCCAGATGTTTTCGAGCCAAAAGCTCAAAGGACGCCTGGGCACTATCATATGCATAACCATCATCTTCTCGTGTTTTTATTTCATTCAAAATTTGTAAAAGTTTAGGATCATTATTTTCTGTACTCAATCCTGCTTCTTTTAATCTCATTCTTAAATTAGATTGCCCAGCCTGGTTGGACATTGGAATTACGCGTTGATTTCCAACCAAATTTGGATTGATGTGTTCATATGTTTCTGGTGCCTTTAGGATTGCGCTTGCATGTAATCCAGCCTTATGAGCAAACGCACTAGCCCCAACATATGCAGATTGTTTTAATGGGACACGATTCAAAACATCATCTAATGTTCTTGAAATTGCGGTCAATTGACTTAGTTTCTCTAAGGTCACATTTATTTTAAATATATTTTTGTAAGGCTCTTTAAGCAACAAAGTAGGTATAATACTAATTAAATTAGCGTTTCCACATCTTTCACCCAACCCATTTAGTGTCCCTTGTATATGTCTAGCTCCAGCTTCAACTGCCGCTAAACTGTTAGCAACGGCATGCTCTGTATCATTATGAGCATGAATACCAATGTGCGAGCCAGGAATACCTGAAGCAATAACCGCTTTTGTGACAACTGCAACATTTTGAGGCAAGGAACCACCATTTGTATCACATAAAACAATCCAACGTGCACCAGCCTTATAGGCGGTTTGGGCGGCTAATAATGCATACTCTGGATTATCCGCATACCCATCAAAAAAATGCTCACAATCAAAAATTGCTTCTCGTCCTTTTGAAACCAGGTGGGAAATACTCTCTTTTATATTATTTATATTTTCTTCTAAAGTCACACCAAGAGCTTTGTGAACGTGAAAATCATGTGCTTTTCCAACAAGACAAACGGCTTTAGTATTCGCATTAATAACTGCAGCTAAAACATCATCGTTCTCTACTGAAAAACCTGTTCTCTTTGTCATTCCAAATGCAGTAAATGTTGCCTTTGTTTCTTTAATAGTTTTGAAGAATTCGTTATCAGTTGGGTTGGCGCCGGGCCAGCCACCTTCTATATAATCCACACCTAACCCATCTAATGCACTTGTTATTCTAGCCTTATCAGAAGAACTAAAATCAACTCCCTGAGTTTGCTGACCATCACGTAGGGTCGTATCAAAAAGATATACTCGATCTACCATTTTAATGCCTCTAATTTTTTTAGATCGAAATCTTCTTTCAATTCCCAATCTATGCCATTTTCAGTATCGTTTATTATCAAACCTGCTTTCACAAATCCGTCTCGTAATTTATCAGCTTTAGCATAATCTTTTCGTAACCTTGCATCAGCTCTTTCTTTTAGTAACTCCGTTATCAAATTCTGCAATTCATCTGATAGTATTGTTTCGGATTTGTTTAAGATCGGATTATCAAAAAGTCCTAAAAAACTACCTGACGCTTTTAAATCTTTCACATTTCCACTTTTTGCAAGCTTATGCATCTCAGACAACGCTAACGGCGTGTTTAAATCATCTGCTACCGCATTTAAAACTTTCTCACTAATTACTCCAGATTCACAATTAGCTACCAATTTTTCCCATTTTTTTTGTAATTTCTGGCTCTCTTCTACTTTGTTTTCTGTCCAATCAAGTGGTTTTCTATAATGCGTGCCTAAATACATTAGTCGTAAAGAATCTCCCGAAATACCTTGATCAATCAAATCCTTTGGAGAGAAGAAGTTGCCAAGAGATTTAGACATTTTTTTACCATTCACCTGGAGCATTTCATTATGCATCCATATTTGAGCAAATTCATCTTCTGAACCTAAAGAGCAGCTTTGCGCAATTTCGTTCTCATGATGGGGAAATGCTAAATCCAAACCACCACCATGGATATCAAATTTTGATCCAAAAATTTCTCGGCTCATTGCTGAACATTCTATATGCCACCCTGGTCTTCCATAACCCCAAGGGCTATCCCAACCAGGTTCATTGGCCTCAGATGGTTTCCAAAGTATAAAATCCATAGGGTTCTTTTTATACGGAGCTACTTCCACCCTAGCTCCAGCAATCATATCATCAATACTTCTACCAGATAAAGAGCCATAGTTTTTATATTTCTGCACTTCAAATATGAGATGATTTTCAGCTTCGTAAGCATAGCCTTTATTTAAAAGTTCCATGTTCATTGAAATCATCTGTTCAATATATTCTGTTGCCCTTGGCGAATATGACGGCTCAAGATTTCCTAATGCTTGCATATCTGAAATAAACCATTTTATAGTTTCATTCGTTATTTCTCTTATAGTTCTGCCTGTGCGCAAAGCACTTGCATTTATTTTATCATCAACATCAGTAAAATTTCGTGCATAATTGACATACTTCTCTCCATATTTGTATCGTAATAAACGAAATAAAATATCAAAAATTATCACAGGACGAGCATTCCCAATATGTGCTCTGTCATACACAGTTGGTCCACACACATACATCCTAACATTTTTAGGATCCAATGGACTAAATATGCTTTTGGACCTTGTTTTAGAATTATATAATTTTATTTCAGTCATATCTCACATCACAGTTCACTTGTATTGCGGACTATCAGATAATTACATAATTTGAAATAAAAGAAGCGCCCGCCTGAATTTTCAGTCGGTTATAATAATACAAATTATAAATATTTCGCTAAACATATGGCTTTCGTAACTGTTTACTTCTTAAATGGCAAGTATTTGAAGAAATAAAGATGAGTTTGAATAATAGTGTTAGCAGAGTCCATTGATCTAATAAAACTCAAATTATTTGCATTATATTACTTGTCTTTAAATAGAATAATTGCAATGACCAGCTTAAGGAAATCAAGAAAGAAAGATTAACAGCCGTGTCAATTTCAAACAGAATAAAAAATATAACAGCTGGTGGATCAGACGGCTGGGGCGTTTTTAATAGAGCCCGCAAAATGATTTCAAATGGAGAAAAAGTTATTGAATTATCTATTGGTGAGCATGATATTCGAACCGATAGTACGATTATTGAGGCTATGAGAAAAAGTGCATTAAATGGAAACACGGGTTACGCAGAAATGCAGGGCTTAATTAAATTAAGGAACTTGATTGCAAAATTAAATGAAGAGAAAACAGGTGTCAAAACTAGGCCAGAAAACGTGATAGTTACACCTGGTGGACAGGCTGGTCTATTTGCCACTCATATGGCTGTCTGCAACGAAGGTGATAGAGCACTTTACTTAGATCCATACTATGCCACTTATCCAGGAACAATTCGAAGTATTGGTGCTAAAGATATACCAATAAAAACTGAAGCAAAAAATAACTTTCAACCTACTTTTGAAGAAATTGATAAAAATGCACATGGCGCAAAGTCACTATTAATTAATACGCCAAATAATCCAACCGGAGCAGTTTATACCAGAGGTACTATAGAAGGCATTTCAAAAGCAGTCATAAAACACGATTTATGGTTAATTTCTGATGAAGTCTATGATTGTCAAATATGGAACGGTAAACATATCTCCCCAAGGAGCATTAAAGAAATAGAAGAAAAAACCTTAGTTATTGGGTCGATGTCTAAAAGCCACGCAATGACCGGCTTTCGCTGCGGATGGGTGATCGGTCCAGAATTTATTATTGAACACATGGTAAACTTAGCAACTTCTACAACGTATGGTTTACCTGGTTTTATTCAAGAAGCAGCATATTTTGCCCTGAGCCAAGGAAAAGAGGGAATGGAAAAAGTCTCCTTACCATTTAAACGGCGGTATGAATTAGCAACCAAAATATTACAAAAAAATAATTCAATTAATTTAGTACCAAGTGATGGAACCATGTATCTTATGGTAGATATTCGAAAAACTGGATTAACTGGAGATGAATTCGCTAATTTATTATTAGACAAAAAGAAAATCGCCGTTATGCCTGGGGAAAGTTTTGGTCAAGCTGCTGCAGGACACCTTAGAATAGCCATGACAGTTTCAGACAAAATATTTGAACAATCACTGATTGATATATGTGAATTCGCAGAAAATATATGATATAAAGGTTAAAAAAACGCTGGCATGAACCATGTTATGTGGTGATAGTAAAATCTACAATATTTCTACTAGAAAAATTTAACTGAGAAGATTATATCACTAATCAATGCGACTCTAATATACACTTAAGGAACGCACCATATGCTGGAGCATAGCTCAGAAATTTTACAAATCATCTTTGCAGATATTATTCTGTCTGGAGACAATGCGCTTGTAATTGGCATGGCCGCTGCTGGGTTATCACCTATTATGCGGAAACGAGCAATTTTTATGGGAATGGCATTAGCTGCTGGATTAAGGATTTTTTTCGCAGCAATTGCCAGTTACTTGCTTGCAATACCAGGCATTTTATTTATTGGAGGTTGTTTATTAGCATTCGTTTGTTATCGTTTTTTTATAGAATTAAGACAGTATAATTCGAAAGATAAATCTGAAAAAGTAAATAAAATCCAAGTAACAGGCAGTGAAAGAAGCCAATTAATCAAGGCACTTATAACCATTACTATAGCTGATGTATCTATGTCTATCGACAATGTTGTTGCTGTAGCAGCGATTGCACGAGAAAACACTTCTTTACTTATATTTGGGTTAATAGTCGCTATAGCCTTTATGGCTTTTTTTGCAACCATGATAATGAAACTAATGACCAAGTATACTTGGTTAAGTTGGGCCGGATTGGTATTTCTAGTATACTTAACCTATGAAATGATCCACGACGGTTTCAAAGAAGTAAGTCCATTATTATTTTAAATATTAATAGCTATTTAATCGGTAAAGCCAAAAACCTTTGATTTCCATTTCTGCGTATCAACAAGAGAATTGAAGATTTGCCTGAGTTTTTGGTTATATTGAGACTATCATTGAATTGTTTCATGTCAGAAACTTTTTCCTGATTAGCTTCAATTATCAAGTCTCCAGCCACAATGCCTTTTTCCGAAGCAGCGCTATCGACCTCAACTGAGATGACTACAACTCCGGTTGTCTCTGGCTCCAACTTTAAGGCATCTTTCCACTCTTTAGTCAGGGAAGACACTACCATACCACTTACTTCAGTTTCTAAGGGTTCATCTAAGTTTTGCTTCATAGAGCTATCATTTGCCAAACTCGCCTCGACTTGCTCTCTATGACCAACAGTTACTTCAAGTACCTTCTTTTCACCATTGCGCATAACAGTTACCTTAACAATTTTTCCAACTTCAGTTGCCCCAACAATTTTAACTAAAGCTCGCGTATTCTTTATTAACTGATTATCAAAAGAAATAATGACGTCAGCAACTTTTACTCCAGCAATTTTTGCCGGCCCATCAGGTGTGTTTGTGACTAATGCTCCATCAGTACTGTCTAAATCTTTTGCTACTGCAATATCATCAGACACATCTTGAATGCTAACACCAAGCCAACCCCTTCTTGTTTCACCATACTTTTCTAATTGATACACTACTTTACTGACTACATTTGACGCCATTGAAAACCCAATACCAATAGATCCACCGTTTGGACTAATTATAGCAGTATTTACGCCAAGAACCTCACCTTCCATGTTAAACAATGGCCCTCCTGAATTTCCCCTATTAATTGCTGCATCAGTTTGAATAAAATCATCGTAACTTCCTCTTAAAGCCCTATTTCGAGCAGAAATAATGCCAGCAGAAACAGAAAAGCCCTGCCCTAAAGGATTTCCTACAGCCATTACCCAATCTCCAACGCGAGCAAGATCACTATTACCAAACTTTACAAAAGATAAAGGTTTGTCATATTCAACTTTCAACAAAGCAATATCAGTTTTGGGATCAGTGCCTACTAAAGTTGCTTTTAATTCTTCACCACTAAAAAGTTCAATTAATATTTCATCAGCCTGCTCTATCACGTGGTTATTTGTAACAACCAAGCCAGTTTCAGATATGATAAATCCAGAGCCAAGAGCAGACGTTCTTCTCCTCTTCGGACTTCCGTTTAACCCATTTTGATTTGGTAAATTACGAAACAAATCTTCTAAGGGCGAACCTTTAGGAATCTCTGGTAACAAAGATCCAGAGCTTTCAATCTCTTTCGTCGTTGTAATATTTACAACTGCTGGACTAATTTCATCCACTAAATCAGCAAAACTTTCATAAGCGGTTCGAGAAAAAGCTGAAGAGTAACTTAATAATAAAAATGCAATGGATAAAAAAGAAAGCTGTATAAATAGAATGCTTACACGCTTGATGCTATATTCGAATTGTAGAATTTTAGTCATTTATACCTCGACCCAGTTAGCCTTTGTTCATGAACTAGTAGTAAATGGGAATGTTTCAATATATTAATTAAAAAAATATTTTGAAATCCATACGAGAAACACCCCCAAAGCAACGGTTAATAATCCAAAATTCCTCCTAGAAGAAATATCTAATTCCCCCAACCACTTGATTAAATCTTCAAATCGCGATGGTGCTAAAACTAAAACCAGACCCTCCAAGACCGCTACACAGCCAAGGATAGTTAAAATATAGGACAGCACTATTTTTCAGTAGGAATAGAAGCAGATTTTAAATAATCAAAAAACTCACTATCTGGTGATATTACAAGCGTTGAATTCGATCCCTTTAGAGAATTTTCATAGGCAGTTAATGATCTATAAAATGCAAAGAACTCTGGATCTCTCCCAAATGCTTCTGCAAAGATGGAATTTCTTTCTGCATCAGCTTCCCCTCGAACAATGTCAGCATTCTTCTGGGCCTCTGAAAGAGTTTCAACAACAGTACGATCTGCTAGAGACGTAGCTCTTTTTGCCGCTTCATTACCTTCTGCAATTAACTTTGCTGTATCTTGCTCACGTTCTGCCCGCATTCTTGAAAAAGTTGCATTAAGATTTTCTATTGGTAAGTCTGCTCGCTTAATACGTACATCAATTATATCAACACCAAGGGCTGATGCTTTAGCCCTTGCAGAATCACGAATGGTATTCATTAATTTTACTCTGTTGACAGACAACAACTCACTAGAGTTAACTTCACCCAAAGTTGTTCTTAACTCCGCATTAAGAATTTGTTCTAATCTAGAGGCTGCTGCACCAGCGCCACCAGAACCAACTGCTCGCCTAAAAGCTTTAACATCAGCAATTCTCCAACGAGCGAATGCATCAACGTCAAATCGTCTATTATCTTTCATTGTGACTTCGAGTGGCAATGTATCTAAAGGTAGAATTCTGCCATCATATTTCACAACTGTTTGAATAAAAGGAATTTTTGTGGCAAGTCCTGGCTTTTCTATGATTTTTATTACTTCACCAAACTGCAGGACAAGAGCCTTCTGTCGTTCATCCACGGTGAATAAGGCTGACATGACTATAAAACAAACAGCTACTAAAAATGACACTAATATATAAGTACGGCTCATCAGTTTGACCCTTTTTTCTTGATTAATTCATTAACTGGTAAGTAAGGTAATACACCTTGACCATTAGCACCTTGATCAATCAGTATCTTATCTACACTACTTAAAACTTTTTCCATGGTTTCGATATATAAACGTTTTCTCGTTACCTCAGGCGCCTTAGCATACTCAGCATAAACTGCCTTGAATCTTGATGCTTCACCAACTGCTTCATTAATTACTTGAGCTCTGTAACCTTCAGCTTGCTGTTGTAACTGGGCAGCTTCACCCCTTGCTTCAGCCACAACTTTATTTGAATATGCATCGGCTTGTTTTTCCAATGTATCCTTTGTCTGCTCCGCAGCCTGCACTTCTTTAAATGCATTAGCAACATCACCAGGTGGATCCGCTTTATCCAAGTTTACACGTACAATTCTTACGCCACTTTCATAACTATCGAGTGTTTGCTGAATTAACGCTTGCAGCTCCTGTTCAATTTTTCCTTTACCAGTAGTTAGAATAGGGGTGAGGTTTGTGCGTGCAACAATTTCTCTCATTACAGATTCTGATACAGCTCTAATTGTTTCTTTAGGCCCTGCTATATTGAACAGAAACTTTTGAGCGTCATTAATGTTCCAAACAACCTGATAATCAATATCCACAATATTTTCATCAGCTGTCAACATCAAACCTTGATCAGATGCTCTTCCCGATCTACCAACACCAATTTCCTCAGTATTTTCTCTCGTTACTGCAACAATTTCTTTTGTTACGATGGGCCAAGGAGCGAAGTTTAAACCTTCCTCACCTGTTTCCAAATATTTTCCAAACAAAAGCTCTACGGATTGTTCTGATGTATCAACACGGTAAAAAGAAGTAAAAAGCCATAAAACTGCTAATGCAATTAATCCTAAAAAAATCGGCCGCTTTCCCATACTTATTGGAGAACCTCCTTGGTTGCCTCCATTACCAGATTTTCCAGCTTTTCCACCCATTAAAACTCTAAGCTGTTCTTGGCCTTTTCTTACAATCTCATCCAACTCTGGGGGCATTTGGCTACCACCATTATTTTGACCACTTTGCTTTTCAGGGATATGCTTTCCATTTTCTTTACTTTCACCTTTTTTGGAGCCATCGCCACCCCAAGGTCCTTGATCATTGTCTGACATTTAAAGTTGTCCTTCCTAAAGGTCATTACTTATTCATTGTTACTTGGTGTCATTGCACAAAAAATCAAGACACTCTAGTGGGTAATTTCATTGTTACTAATTCTTCTGCAGCAGTTGGGTGAACTGCGATCGTATTATCAAAATCTTCTTTTGTTGCACCCATCTGAAGCGCAACTCCAGCTAACTGGATCATTTCTGAGGCACCACTTCCTACTATATGAACGCCCAAAACTTTTTTTGTTTTAAAACTCACTACAAGTTTCATCATAATCTGTTCCGCTTTTCCAGACAAAATATTTGCCATTGGCCTAAACTTTGCAACATATACTTCAATCTTTTCAGATTTTTTTGCTAATTCTTCTGATATCCCTACTGTCCCGATTTCCGGTTGGGTGAATATTGCTGTTGGAATTAGAGGATAATTAGCTTTTACTGGTACTCCTTCAAAAACTGTTTTTACAAAAGCTGAACCTTCTCTGATCGCAACAGGCGTTAAGTTAGCACGGTTCGTAACATCACCTACGGCAAAAATGGAGGGAATTTCTGTTTGACTGTACTCGTTAACTTTAACTTCACCTAATTTTCCAAGTTTTAAGCCAATTTCATCTAATCCCAATCCTTTAGTAAGTGGTTTTCTTCCAGTGGCGTGCAATACAACATCTACTATTATCTCTGCATCATTATTATCTCTTACTAAATAACCTTCATTTATTTTTTTAATACTTTTGACATCTGTATTCAGGTTAAGATTGATCCCCCGGTTAATCATCGAATTACTAACATGATTCGTAATTTCCTCATCAAAACCTCGAAGAATGGATGAACCGCGATAAAACTGCACTACATTTGCGCCCAATCCATTAAAAATACTAGAAAACTCACAAGAAATATAACCACCACCAACAACAAGAATTTTGTTAGGAAAAACTTTTAAATCAAATATTTCATTTGAACTAATTGAATAATTTGAACCTTCAAATTTTGGGATGTAAGGAGCGCCTCCAACAGCAACTAAAATATGCTTTGTTGAAAATTCCTCTCCACTACTTAATGAAATATTGTGTGCCCCTTCAACTCTTCCTTTTGCATTAAATATTTTAACACCCACTTTTAACAAATTTTTATGATAAATCTTTTCCAAACGAGCAATTTCCCCATTTTTGGCATTAACTAACTTTGGCCAATCGAACGAAATATTATTCACATCCCAACCAAAATTAAAAGAATCCTTAAACATTTCCGAATAAGAACTAGCATAAAAGTATAATTTTTTAGGTACACATCCTCTAATGACACAAGTACCACCCATTCGATACTCCTCACATAGACCAACTTTAATACCTAATTCTGCTGCTAACCTGGCAGCTCTTACGCCACCCGATCCACCACCAATAACAAATAAATCATAATCAAATTTCATTTTTTATTCCCAAGATTGTCTTATTCAGCCTTTTCATTTCACTTAAATCAATAGCTTGAAACTTATTGGTTTTAAGTTGTTTACTGAATAAATGTATACCACCACTAGGCTTGCCTACAATTACTTTAGTACACAAATTTGTAAAAATACCATGTTCAATAACTCCTGTTATATTATTGATTTTTATTGATAATTCTTTTACATTGTTAATTTCATTTAATTTATAGTCTATAATATTGTTACCTTCATCAGTAACAAAAATTTGTCCATTTTTCTGCCTAAATGTTCCTGAAATATCCTTAAACCCACATGTAAGAAACAAATTATCTATAATATTTTTTGTAGAAGAAGCGCCAAATGGCACGACTTCAATTGGTAGAGGAAATTTGCCTAATTTTTTTACATACTTACCAGTATCAGCAATAACAATCATTTCTGAACTTGCAGATGCAACAATTTTTTCCTGCAATAAAGCTCCACCACCACCTTTTATTAAATTTAAATGATCATCAAATTCATCAGCTCCATCAATAGTTAAATCTAAACACTTGATCTCATCTAAACTGACAACTATTACG
>Ga0308015_10000107_pt1 | contig 42101 bp, 29 predicted proteins | sample Neamet231_FD_203128 | JGI IMG/M metagenome (GOLD analysis project Ga0308015, IMG submission 203128) | Marine microbial communities from water near the shore, Antarctic Ocean - #231 | ecosystem: Environmental > Aquatic > Marine > Unclassified | place: Southern Ocean | collected 2014-07-28
CTTTTGAAACCGTTTCCTCAACAACCTTATAATAGTTTTTGGCTAGAATACTATTTGTTATGATTACAAAGAGGACAATAAATAGCATGTGATATGTTGGTTTTGTGAAAACAGCTAGTAAAAAACTCCCTAAAGTAGCGCCAATTGCGCCACCCAAACTAAAAAAACCGTGGGCTGCAGACATGAAGTTTTGCGAGTCTTCTTTTTCTATATAAGAGACCAATGCATTCATTGCAATGTCTGTAGATCCTACAAATATACCTGCAACAAATAAAGAAATGCACAGCAGCATATAGGTTGGCGCGAGCAATGGAAAAATGAAGGAAATTGCAAATAAAATAACACCAAGGACTGCATACCTTCCTAAGCCCACTTTTTTTGTAATAAACGGCACTACGGGAAGAAATAATAAAATACCCAAAGCAAAACAAAATAAAGCAACGCCTATTTCTGAATCGTTTAATTGTAGTTTTTCTTTTACATGCGGAATGTATAAAACCCAGGTACCAATAATAAAATTTAAAGAAGCAAAAATCCAGGCAACGGAAAAGTACTTAAATTTTGATAAAATTATTTTGAGAGAATGCATCTTTTTTTATTTGAGGGATTATTTTGTTTTGTTGACAATGTAATATTCCCAAGGTTTGAATTCCATTTTAGTTGAATTCAAAAGAACCTTCTCGTTCGTTAAAACATCGACAAAAGATCCTTTTAATGCGAGCGAAAAAGAGGCTGTTTTAGAAGATAAGTTACCAATAAAATAAATTGAATCCTCACTTTTACTTCGCTTAAAAGCGAAAATATTTTCGTTATTGGTATTTAAAATCGAATAATCTGCAGCATTTTTCCCACCATTTAAGGCGCTATTACTATTTTTTAAAGCACCTAGTTTTCCTAATAAATCCCAAGTAGTTCCTTTGGCTTTAGGAATGCTATCTTTCTCAAAAAACTTTAACTGATAGTCCAAATCATATTCCTGTCCGCTATAAATTAAAGGCATTCCGGGCAATATATAGACAAGCGTTGTCATTAATTCACTCGCATTTCCCATGCGTTCTTTTACGGTTCCACTCCAAGAATTTTCATCATGATTCGTAATGAAATTCATCTTAAAATCACTTGTATTTTTAAGGCTGTCTTGTTTTTTTAAATAGGCAATAAGAGAAGTCGCATTTGCTTCGCCTTTGGCAATCGTATTTAAAATATGATGTCCCTCCCATGCATATTGCATGTCAAAACCATTTTCAAATAAATCTTGTTGCTCTGCTTCCGCTAACATAAAGACAGGTTTTACAGCGTTTAATTCTTCCGCAACTTGTTTAAAAAACACAGGCGGTACTTTGTGGGCAACATCCATACGATACCCATCAATATTAAAGTCTGTAACCCAATACTTCATGTCTTTTATCATTTCTGCCTGCATGTCCTTATTTTCATAATTCAAATCTGCAGTGTCTGTCCAACCCCAAGATTCACCTGTATCTGGATTGATAGGATCTATAATTTCACCGTTTTCATTTTGTGTGTACCATTCGGGGTGTGCAAAAATCCAGGGATGGTCCCAACCGGTATGATTGGGCACCCAATCTACAATTACGTAAATTCCGTTTTTGTGCGCCGTTTCTATGAGGTTTTTAAAGTCTTCTTTATTTCCGAATTCTTTATTAATTGCCTTGTAATCAGATACTGAATAATAACTACCTAAATACTTTTTACGTTCGGTTTCATCTTCAATAGCGCTTGTAAACGAACCATCTGTAGCTTTTCTTTTTATTTTTGAAATCGGATTAATAGGCATTAACCATATGATTTTTACACCTAATTCTTTAAGCCCTGCAATGTCTTTTGTAAAGGCATTAAAAGTTCCTTCTGGCGAATATTGGCGAATATTCGCCTCATAAATAACTGCCGTTTCCATCATTTCTGCGGATACTGCTGGAATTGAAATTACGGCTTCCTTTACGGCTGTTTTGCATGCCGTAAAAGCACTAAAAAGCAAGAATATAAATGTGGTTTTTCTAATCATTTTTAAATAGTTTATTTGGGGTAGTTAATTTATTTAAGTGTTGTTTGTATTCTTTATCTAGTAAGGTTAAGCCGTATTGATACGAAGCATTCATCCAGCCAAAACCTTCATCGGTAATGTATTCAAAATCTGTACCCACATTGCCATATTCTGCAAAAACTTTGTGTGTTGTCGAAACCACATCGTATTTTTCTGGGATGGTTCCATTATAATCTACTGCATTTTTGGTAATCATAAACAGCCACCTATAGATTAATTCTTGGGCTTCTTTTGTATAGTTATAATTGAGTAAACCTTTCCAGATTAGCATTTGATGTGGTGCCCAACCATTTGGAAAATCCCACTGTCTTTGTGGGCGTTCTGCAGATATTTTGCCTGCACTTTCTTTCGTGCTTCCGGCAATACCACCGTCCATTTTTAAAAGCGGAATGGCCGTTTTTATCAAATTTTCAGCTTGTTTTTTGGAGGCCATTTTTGACCATAAAGGAGTAAAGGTGGTTGCAGAAATAAACGCAGACTTACTTGCTAATTTTATATTATAATCGAAATACAGTCCTTTTTCTTCGTCCCATAAATGGGTGTTTGCGAGTTGTTTTCTTTTTTTAGCTTTTTCATTCCAGGAATCACTGGTGTAATTTTGATTCGTAGAACTAAAACTATCTTCGAATTCTGAAGCGATGATTTCTGCAAAATCTGTTTCATATTTGTACAAAAAAGCATTCAGATCTACCAAGTTTAATTCGGAACAGTTTCCATCAATTCGATACGAAGTATCGTGGCCAGATTCTCGGACAGATCGATCGTTTAAAAAATAAACAGCGAGTTCGTTGTTTTTTATTTCTCCATTTTGATAGCCTTTAAGATACTTCTCAATAGTGATGTTTAACGCTTTTGCGAAGGGCGCAATAATCGCATCAAAATGGCCAACCTCACATTCTGGTGGTACTCCAAGGCCGTCTGCGAGAAATCTGTTTAGGCCATTTTTTGTGAGTCGTTTGCCTTCTACCATCCAGACGGTTTCATATTCCTTAATAGCGGTTTTTAAATGACTTTTCAGCCACTCTTTATCTTGTGTTATCGCATAGATTTCCCGAATTAAAGAAGTGTAAAAAGGAGGTTGTGTTCGTGTTAAATAGTACGACCTATTGGCATTTAAAATTTTGCCATAATGCTCAATTTCATATTGGAAGTTGTCTGCCATGGCTTGTGCCAAAGCTACTTTTCCATCGATAATTAAACCCACCGATTCAAAATAACTATCCCAACCATACATTTCATTAAAGCGTCCGCCGGGAACTACAAAAGGAACTCCTTGTATCTTGTCGTTTTCTTTTGTTAATTTTAAAGCTAAAATGCCTGGTTTTGTATTGATGCTTTTTACAAATTCTGGCGTAATTATTTCAGGTAACTGGATGGCTTCTATGGGGAGTGTTTTTTCTAGTTGCTGATAATATTGTAAGGCAACAGTATCTCCAAAAGGAATATAAATTTTTAAAACAGCGCCAGTTAAGGTGTCGTTTTTAGTATCGGAAAGTAAGGCTTCAATCCCCTTTGCATCCATGGTTCTGGTCAATCCTTGCCAATAATAGTCTTTAATAGATCTTGAGATTCTTTCTACAGGAAGCTCTTCAACTTTTGCAATATCCAATGCTAAAACTTCCAATCCTTTATTTTTTGCACGGACCAATTCTTGCAGTAAATTGGACAAATAATAGGTGCCTTTTATGGGATAGCTTTCTCCTGAAGTTGCGGTAATTAGAAATTCTTTTGGGCCCTTATCTTCAATGGTAATTTTTTTATCGCCATCTGTATCTTCTTGAATGAGAAGGTTTTTTAAGGTTTCTCTTATTTGTATTGTGAAAATCATTCTGAAATTATAGTATTCTTTTTAGTCTTAGCATATAGGATCCATATGGAAATAAGGATTCCGATAAGCGGGATTAAGGATAAGTAAAAGGCAGTAGCACCATCATATTTTTGAAAAACATTTCCGGTAATTATAGAGCCTGTAGTGCCTCCTAAAGCAGAAAACACTACTATTAAACCGGCCATAGAACTATGCATGTGTTTTGGTAAAGAAGATAAAATTGTTGAATTTATAGTAGGATATACAGGTGCTAAAAACAAGCCAATTAAAGGCATCAGATAAACCACTGTCGGTGCATTTGACCAAGTTATTAATCCTTCAGTGCTCGAATTTCCGGAGAGTGGTAAAACGAGTACTATTAAAATTGCTGAGGCTACTAAACAAAAACTTAGCAGGTAAATCCATTTTACTTTATTTAAAATAAAGCCACCTAAAAAACGACCAATCATAAATGCGCCACCTAAAACAGCTCCTGCCTGCACCGCCATACTTGCGGGCGCGTTTATAATATCTGTGTAAAAAGTTGGAAACCAAGTTTGGAAACTTTGTTCTATCAACACATATAGAAAAATACTGATGATAAAAATGAGTGTTAATGGTTTAACAATTAATAACAGCATCTCTTTAAAGTCTTCGGAGAACTTACGCTTTTCTATGGTTGCCTGTGATTCGTCTAGTTTCGACACAAAAAGCACCATAAAAGCCAAGAGTGCAACACCGCCCATAAACCAATAAATATTTAACCAGTTGGAAGATTTCGGATTAGCATCGTCTATAAAAAGGCTAAAAACAATATTTCCTAACAAAATACCACCCATAAAAACACCTTCTAAAATCCCCATAAAACTACCGTGTTCTTTTTGATTGTTTGTAATTAAACCAATGGTAGCAAATACTGCAATTTTAATTAGTGCAAAAGAAACTCCAATGACTAAAAATAGAATTTTAAAATACCAGAATCCGTTTGTGAAAGGAGTTATAAAACAAAAAATAGAGACCAAAGCCAAGCCCAATAACATCGATTTTTTCAATCCTATCTTAGGTAAAAAGGAAGCTAAAATAAAAGAAGCAATGGCAATTGGAATATCTTTAAACCCTTCTAAAACACTTGCACTACCTTTAGAAACATCCATGCTACGTTGCACTTGTAATATGACAGTTCCTACACTATTCAATAGAAATGCAAAAACAAAGTAATTTAAGAAAAGTGCTATTTTGATGCCGATATTTTTCATAGTAAAAAGTATGAGTTAAAATTACTTGTTCTTTGCAGTTTCATTCAATCGCGTGGCTAAAAATGCAGAAATTGTAAAAAAGGCACCTGCAAAAAGGATTGCATTTATGGCATCACTACCTAAAATATATTTATATATTGGCCCAAAAGTAAGGGTTTGAATAAACATTGGTATTACAATCATCATGTTTAAAATACCCATATAAACGCCCCGTCTGTTTTGAGGTACAATTTTTGAAACCATGGTGTAAGGTATTCCCATCATTGCAGCCCAACCGATGCCGAATAGTATCATTGGTAATAAAACAAGAAGAGGATCTGAAATATAAGGAATACAGAATAATGAAATTGCTGTACCAACTAAACTTATAGCATAAATCTTTTTACCACCAAATTTTAAGGTTAATGGCACTAAAGCAAGTGCAACAACCATTGTTACAATATTATACGTTAAGCTCATTTTTGCTGCTTGTGATGCTGCTTCGGAAGTTGAATATCCCATTGTTAATTTAAATAAGGGCGTGGTAAATTGCCAATAAATGAATAAGGCATACCATTGAAATAAATAGACAGCCCCTATTTTCCACATAAATTTTGGCATGTCTTTTATAGCTGCTGTTATTTCTGAAAAAGGTTTGGCCATTTTTTTACTAATTGGTAAAGCTTTAATCGTATTAATTTCTTTTAATTCTTCGACAGATGGTGGAATTTCAGGTGTTTTTATAACTGACCATAAAATGGTTACTAAAGATAAAAAAGCACCAATAAAGAAAGAATAATACAGCCACTGTGGGATAACACCTGCTTCTTCTGTAGCATCTCCTCCAAACCAATATTGAAAAAGTACGATAGAACCATTTGCTAATAAAATACCTGCACCTACAAAAAGACTCTGCATTTGAAAACCAAGACTAAGTTGTTTTTCTGGTAGTTTATCGCCCACAAAGGCTCTGTAAGGTTCCATTGCCATGTTATTTCCAGCATCTAAGATCCATAATAAACCTACAGCAAACCATAAAACCGGACTGTAAGGAAATGCGAACAAACATAAACTACCAAGTAAGGCTCCAATTAAAAAATAAGGTTTCCTTCTTCCCCATTTATTAGACCATGTCTTGTCTGACATAGCACCAATAATTGGCTGTACGAGTAAACCAGTAACAGGACCCGCAATATTTAAAATTGGCAGCATATCTTCAGGTGCTCCTAAATATAAAAAGATCGGATTTATGGCTGTTTGTTGCAACCCGAAACTATATTGGATTCCTAAAAAACCAACATTCATATTAAAAATTTGCCAAAAGGAGAGGCTGGGTTTTTTTATTTTCATCATGGTTTTATTTTATAGTTTTATAATTACTGCTTGATAAGGTGCTAGTTCTATACTATTTTTTGTGATTGTTAAACGGTTGTAATTATTTATTAAAACTTTTGGGTTTTTACTTAAATATGGAATACTAATACTCGATTTTTCTTCAGAAAAATTTAGCAATACTAACATTTTCTCTTCGTCTAAAACACGCGTATACGCATAAATAGTAAGATGTTCTTTTTGTATAAGGGTATATTTTCCATACACCAAAACCAAGTTTTCTTTTCTTATTAACACCATTTTCTTAAAATGATTTAGAACAGAATTTATGTCTTTTTCTTGGTTTGCAACGTTTACTGTTTTATAATTTTTATTTACAGGTAACCAAGGTCTTTTTACAGAGAACCCTGAGTTTTCTGAAGCGTCCCATTGCATTGGTGTTCTGCCATTATCTCTAGATAATAGGTTCATTGTTTTTAAATATAAATTTAAATCTCCACCTTTTGCTTCTATGCTTTTATAACCGTTAACGGCAGCAATATCTTGGTATTCTTCAATTTTTGTAAAGCCATTATTTGTCATACCCAACTCATCACCAAAATAGGTGTAAGGGGTACCTTTCATGCTTAAAATAAAGGTGTTCAGCATTTTAGCTGAAACTTCTTTAAATGCTGGTTTGGCGTTTCCAAAACGATTGACCATTCTGGCTTGATCGTGATTGGATAAATAAATAGATAGCCAGCCTTTTTTGTCAAAAGAAGTGTCCCATTTTGTAAAACATTCTTTTATGTCTGCTAGTGTGCACTTCTCTATAGAACTTACCAAGTCTGTACTTTCAAAATGATAGGCCATTTGCAATTCATTTCTATCTTCATCTACAATATCGTGTGCATCTTCTAAAGAGCTACCAACACCTTCAGAAACTGCAAAAACGTGGTATTTACTCAATACTTCCTCATTCATTTCCTTTAAATAGGTGTGTAAATGAGGTCCCATTCCGTGATGTTTTATAACACTTGGCACGTTTTCTTCGTACCCTTTTGGTAATGGAGGAAACGCAATGTCCTTGCTTACAAACTGAAAAGCATCTAAACGAAATCCGTCTACACCTTTGTCTGCCCAAAACTTCATGATGTCGTAAACTTCTTGTCGTACTTTTGGATTCTCCCAATTTAAGTCGGGTTGTTTTTGAGAGAAATAATGCAGGTAATAAGCATCGGTTTGTGCATCATATTTCCAAGCTTCACTTTTTTCATCAAAGAAACTCCACCTGTAATTTGGTTTTCCCTTTTTTGCTGGCCACCAATGGTAGTAATCTCTGTACTTATTATCTCTTGATTTTCTTGACTCTTGAAACCACTTGTGCTCGTCAGAACTATGATTTACCACTACATCCATTACAAATTTTAGACCTCTATCGTGCAAACCTTTTAATAGCTCGTCAAAATCTTCCATGGTACCAAATTCCTTCATAATAGACCTATAATCGCTGATGTCATAACCATTGTCATCATTTGGAGATTCATAAATAGGATTTAGCCAAACCATGGTAACACCCAAACTTTTGATGTAATCTAGTTTTTCTATGATTCCTTTTATATCTCCAACTCCGTTATTAGAGGTGTCTTTAAAGCTTCTTGGATAAATTTGATAGATGACAGCTTCTTTCCACCAGTTTCTATGCATTTTGCTATTAGTCATAGGAAATAACGCTTATTTATATAATTGAGAAACAACAAACTTCCCTAGCTCTTTTCCTTGACTTAAACCAATATCTACAGCTGCTCTGTAATGAATACCGCCATACATTCTGCTCAATGCCGCTTCGCTAGAGGCATCGTAAAAAGAAGCATAACTTCTAACAGGCAAGCCAAACTGAAGTTCAGTAGTATCATTAAAATCAAAATCTTCTCCAAAAATAGTTGTCAGTACTACAGATGCAGCTCCAGAAATTACAGAGTGCCCGCTAGTATATTCAGGAAAAGGAGGTGTTTGTAAAATAGGTTGCCAATCTTCATCTATGTGCTGATTGATAAGTGTTTCTGGACGAATTAAGTTGCTTCTATATTTCTCATCCCAACAACTTATAAAACCGTCTGCAATGGCTAAAGATGTTTTGGTATAGGCATTTACAGTTTCCATAAAATTGGCATTCGTTTTCTTTGCGGCAATTTTAACAATTCCAATCCAATGTGCACCAGGGGTGATTTTTTTAGTTGCAAACATAAAATGACCTCTGGTAACAGATACATATGGATTGCAATCCCAAAATTGAGCAATGGCTATTTCTTCTGAAGCATCTCCTTTTTTAGTTATTTCTTGACTAACAGTATATACTTCTAATAATTCTTTATAAAACTCTGAATCCTTTTCTAAAGAAAATTTAGGATGTGTTATTGGTTTAAATTGATCTGCAGCTGTCAATAAAAAAGGCCTCATTTTACTCCAATGAGGTTCTATTGCATCCATATATGCCGGAGGCGTTGGTTGCCACCTCGAAGCATCATCGGTGTCTACAGAGTACTTTGGCATTGTTCTCGTTTGGTTGTAATTATCGGCATCCATCCATTTTTTTATATGCTTTACAACCCTAAGTGCATATTTTTTAGAGTGCTCAAATTCAGTTTTATTTGTATGCTGCCAGTGCGTGTATAAGCTATCTTGTAAAACTTCAAATTTGTTTTCAGAAAAAATTAATTTCTTACTCATCTCTAAGTGCGCAATGATCGCTGCTAAGTTGAGGTTTATTTTAGTTTCTTTTTCAACCGTAGGTATAGGAGAGAGTCCGTTTAAGGTGGATGACAACGTTTTATATACTGAATCTTTTTGTACTAATATTTCATATGCTGCAACATTGGGATATGCAAAAATTCTACTTGCTACAGGCGGTGAAAATATATCATGAATCATTATTTCTGTAACTTTATCTACAGAAGCATGGTAGTTTTCAGGAGTTATTTCTATGGGTTTTGGTGCTTGACAACCCACAAATGCAACAGATATAAATGCATAAAAAATTTGTTGATACCTTATGGTTTTCTGAAGTTTCATCTTTTTATTTATCTAATTTTTGTGTGTCAATAATATAAGAGTTTCCATTATTGGAAAGAACTAAGTAGTTGTTCTTGGTTAGTTTTACAATTTTTCTACCACTAAATTCTTTAGGCAATTGTAAGCTTTTTTGTTTTTGAATAGTATTGTTTGTAAAGTGTAAAATACCACCAGGATTTCCGTCAGATTTTCCTAATTCAGTAACAAAACCGTTATAATTACCGGTATATATAATTTCATTAGTATCTATGTAAAAATCTTCAATAGTACTTATTTGAGCTTCTTTAGGAAGTGCTTTTCCTGTAAAATTACTGCCACTATTCAGATAAAACATAGACCTTAACTCGTAAATATATTTTGTTTCTAAAATATCTTTTTCATTCTTGTCAAATAAATCGGTAATCGCATTTACCTTTGAAAAAGAGGTATAACTTGTAAATTTCTTTTTTAATATTGGCAGCTGCTGTGTTAACTTATCTTTAGAAGCAAAAGTGACATCCGTTCCAAAATAGTCATAAAAAATAAGCTGATTTAACTGTGTGTTTTTATCAAAATCATCTAAATACATTTTCACAGGTTTTTCTTCAGACGCTTTCCATTTAAAATTTTCTCCAGTATTTCCGCCAATAATATCTAAAAAACCGTCTTTATTTAGGTCTGCAATTTTAATGACATTCCACATTCCGTTGGTCTTATCCAGTCCAAAATCTTTTGTTTTATTTTTAAAATTTCCTTCTTTGGTATAAGAGAAAATAAGAATAGGCATCCAATCTCCTGCGAGTATCAATTCTACAAAACCATCCTTATCCAAATCGGCCCATTTACTGTCTGTAATCATACCAAAACGCCTTTTTTGTACTACCTGAAAGTTGTTATCTCCTGTATTTTTTAGAATAAAACTAAACGGTGTTAAGCCATAAGCGCTAGGAATTGATCTGTTACCAATAAACAAATCTTGATATCCATCTTTATTAAAGTCAAAAGAAGAAACAGAACCACCGTTTGTAGCTAAGAGCTTTGCATTTAGTTTTGTGAAATTACCTGCCCCATCATTCATATAGACTCTATCCTCTAACATGGGATCCCCTTCCTTATAATCACTTCCGCCGCTTAAAGCATAAATATCTAAATCGTTGTCTGCATCAATATCGAAAGCAATGGCATCTACATCTTCATAGATGTTATCTTGTTTAAATACAGCGGTATTTTTAATGCGGTATTTCCCTTCTTTCGTTTGTAAATAAAGCGTAGGTTCTTGACCTCTTCCACCACCAATAAACAAGTCTTTTAAACCATCTGCGTTAAAATCTGCTTGCACTATTGATGGGCCTTCTGAAGACAGTTTCTCTGGCATTAATACTTCTCTTTCGTAATCTAAAAAGGTGTTTTCTTTGTGTTGGTAGTCAAAATTTTGGTATGTTATAACGGGTGCTTCTTTGTAAGTGTGTGTTGAGGTTTTTCCTTTTTGAATTGTAATTTCTTGATTGATGGCTACTTCTTTTTGAATGCTTTTTGTGCCGTCATTCCAAATTACTTTTATAGAATCTACTTTAGAAATTGCTCCTAAGCCAAAATGGATTTTTCTTGTAGAACTAGACAAAAAGCCTCTTACAGTTGTTTGTTCTTTATAAAAACTTTTGTTCTCTGCATATAGATATACTTTTGTACCGTTTGTATTTAGTCCTTTATTTTGGTTTAATAGCTGCACAGTAAGGTACTTGCTATCTGTTGTTTTATTCTCTAAAAGCGTTGCTTTTTCGTTGAGGTTGTTCACCACAATATCTAAATCGCCATCATTGTCTAAATCTGAATATGCCGCTCCGTTTGAATAGGTAGTTTTATGTTTATTATTGATGTTTGTTTTTATAAAATTTAAATTCCTGTTATTTTGAAATAGTACATTTTCTAAGCCTACCATTGGCATTGTTTCAATTAATTTTTGTTCTAAAGTATCTTGTTTGCTCGCTTCATATTTTGCAAAATCTACATTACTTATGTAGTTGATGTAATCTAAATCATTAGGCCTTTTGTAAATACCGTTGGTAACATATAAGTCGTTAAAACCATCATTATTATAATCTAATAACAAAGGAGACCAGCTCCAATCTGTAGCGTGAGTTTCTGTTAACAAAGCAACATCTGCAAAATACTTGCCTTTATTTAGTTGTAAATTATTTCTTGCGTATTGTTGTTGAAAGCCAAATGTTTTTTTAATCTCGTTAATTTTATCAGAGTCTTCGCCACCAGATTTTAAAAATATGGCTGCTTTGTAAGGCATCATATCTAGGGTAACAAGGTCTGGTTTTTCATCATTATTAATATCTGCAACATCTACTCCCATGGTAAATCTCGAGGTATGATTAAAATAGCTGTCGCTAGATTCTGTAAACGTTTTATCACCATTGTTGATGTACAAATAATCATTTTCATGAAAATCATTACCAATGTAAATATCTAGCAAGCCATCATTGTTTACATCTGATGTTGCAATTGCCAAGCCATAGCCCAATGCACTGTTGTAAATACCTGCTTTTGTGGTAACATCAATAAATTTTATTTGACCATTTTCTGAGGTATTTTCATACAATACATCGCCTGCCAAAGCATTTGGCTTTGTTCTTAATTTTGTATTTCCATAAGAATAGGTGGTGTGCACAGAGTGGTTTAATAAATACATATCCATATCTCCATCTTGGTCATAATCAAAAAAGGACGCTTGTGTAGAAAAGCCAGAAAAGTCTAAACCATATGCTGTTGCTTGTTCCTTGAAAGTGTTGTCTCCGTTATTTATATAAAGCTCATTTTTAGCTTTTAAACCTTTGTAATTACCCACTTTACAAACATAAATATCTAGAAATCCATCTGTATTAATATCAACCATAGTAACGCCTGTAGACCAGGTACTATCTTGTTTTATTTGGCTAAGCACAGAAATATCTTCAAATTTTAAAGCTCCTTTATTCAGGTAAATTTTATCTGGTTTTTGGTTGGCAGTAAGGTATATATCATCCAACCCGTCGTTATTAAGATCACCCAAAGCAACACCACCACCATTGTAATAATATAAATACTCAATAATATTTAAAGTCCCTTTTTCATTTAAATCGTTTGAAAAATCGAGTCCAGAAATAGTAGCATCTACCTCGTTAAATAGTACTTTTTCTATGGGTTGCTTATTGGTTTGCTCTTCAGAACACCCTATAATAATCAAAGAAAATAATACGAATCTTTTTATCATAATTAATAATTGTAGACTTCTAATGAGTCGTTATTTTTGGTAATAAAAACCTTGTTTTTTAATACTTTTAAATCTCTAATTTGACCGTTCACTTTCAGACCTTTTCCTTTTTGATGAAATTTAAAAACACGATTTCCTGTGTTTTCTAGGTAGTTTCCAAAAGAAGCATCATACCTTCCAAATTCTGGTTTTACACCATCCAAGTTTCCTCCTAAAAGAATGTCTTGGTCGCCATCATTATCAAAATCTGAGGTTGCAATTGCATAAATGGGAGAAAATTGCGTTTCTAGAGGTAATTTTTGCACTGTAAAAATAAATGCACCTTCGTTAAAAAGGATTACAGAGCCTAAGGTATTGGCTTTTAAAGTTGTGCTTTCTTGTAATTGTTCTGGCGTAAATATATCTTGAATGGTTGCCGATTTAAAAGATTCATAATCGGGAAATTTTTTGCTCAAATACTTTAATTGATCTACTAAATTATGTCTCAATGCGTACGGATATTCTTTTCCATCAGTATTTGTAAATGATAAAACAGGATCTAGGAAGCCGTTTTTATCAAAATCATTCACATAGAGTTTAATTGGGTTTTTAGGAGTTGCTTTAAACCTGCTGTTTAATCCATGGTTTCCAAGAATTAAATCGAAATCACCATCATTGTCTAAATCGCTTTTTTCTATGGTGTTCCACCATCCTTTGAGGTTCGAAAGCGCATTATTTTTATTTTTCTTAAACTTTCCTTGCTGATTTTCGAAAACTTCTACACCCATAAAATCTCCAACAATAACTAAATCTTTGTAACCATTTTTATTTATATCTATAAAAATAGCGTCGGTAATCATTCCTAAATTTTTAAATTCAGGTGCTAAACTAGCAGATTGTTCTGTAAATTTTCCAGTACCATCATTAATTAATAGAAATCCAGAACCTGGCATTCCGTAAGCATTTGGTATGGTTCTTTCTCCTACAAAAAGATCTAAATCGTTGTCATTATCTATGTCCGCAACAACTACAGAGCTACTACTATGGTATTTCGTGGTTGTTGGTAATTTCTGATCAGACAATGTAAAGTTTCCTGCGCCGTCATTGAAGTACAATTTGTCTAAGTAATTGGCAGAATATTTAGAAGTTTCTACACCACCACTGCAGACGTATAAATCTAAATCGCCATCATTATCTGCATCAAAGAAAATACTCTCTGCATCTTCTGCAGCCCTTTGGTTGTTAAAAGTAGTCTTTTCTTTTTTTATAAAAGTGGTGTTTTTTTGAATAAATAATGATGCTATATTATTTTTAGAACCACCAATAAACAAGTCTTCTGTACCATCATTATTTACATCTGCTACCGCCATTTTTGGTCCTTCTGCACTTCTCATAAAAGGCAATAAACGGTCCACATTAAAATCGATATAATTATTTTCTTTGTGCACAAACTGAATGGTGTTACTATTTTTAGTGAAGATATCTTGAGTAACAATTCCTTCTTTTTTTACAACTGTTTGGGCGTCTTTTTCAAATAAAGTAAGGGTTTTATTGACTTCAATATTTTGTAGTTGGGTTCTTTTTCCAGAAGGCCAATTTATGGTTAAGGTTAAACTATCCGTTTCTTTAAACCCAAAATTAGGTCTATTGTCCATAGAAGATTGAAAACCTCTCGCAGGTTGCTGCTCTAAAAAATAAGTGGCCGTCTTTGTTGCTAACTTTACTTTAGCACCTACCGCATTTGTATTCAACCCTTCTCCTTTTAAAATTACCTTTAAATACTTAGTAGCTGTCTTATCTAGATTATTTTTATAAACAAATAAAGGCATGTTTACATTGTTTACAATTAAGTCTAAATCTCCATCGTTATCTAAATCTCCATATGCAGCTCCATTAGAAAAACCTTCTGTATTTAATCCGTTATTTTCTCTATTAAATGTTAAATTTCCTTTATTTATGTAGGCGTGATTTTTTACTTTGTTTGAAGGAATGATATCAATTAGTTTTTTAAAATCTACTTTGTTATCTATTACTAATGATTGCAGTACCTCTTCATTAGAAACATATCGTAAATAATCTTGATTGGTTAAATCTTTATAAATTCCGTTGGCTATAAATAAGTCTTTTAAGCCATCGTTATTCATGTCAAATAGTAACGCTCCCCAACTCCAATCGGAAGCTTCAACTCCGCTAAAACGTCCTACTTCACTAAAGGATGTATCTTGGTTATTTATTTGTAACATGTTTCTTGTAAATTGATGGTAATAGTCGTTTTTTACATTGTACTGGTATTTGTTCCAGTCTTCAAAAGTAGTTACTGTCTTTAACCTTGCATACTCTTTAGGTAGCATTTCAGTTACAAATATATCGTTGTAACCATCATTATTAATATCAGCAGCATCTGCTCCCATAGAAGCACCACTGATAGAATTTAAAGATGCCGTTAGTTGTTCCTTAAAGGTTCCGTTTTTTTGGTTGATGTATAAATAATCCCTTTCAAAAAAATCGTTAGAAATATACATGTCTTCCCAACCATCATTATTCACGTCACTTACGGTAATACCTAGACCAAAGCCAATAATACTTCCATAAATACCTGCTTTTTCACTAACATCTACAAAATAGTTACCTTGATTTTGAAATAATTTATCACCACCTAAAATATCACGTTTTGGTCGTTCATTTTTTGTAAGATTAAAACTACCAATTGCTTGGTAAGAATTGTTTAATAAGTACACATCTAAATCACCATCTTTATCATAATCAAAGAAAGAAGCATGTGTGGAATAACCAAGATCTGCCAAACCATATTCTACAGCTTTTTCTGTAAAGGTTCCATCAGTATTATTAATAAACAGTTCATTTTGTTTATTATCTCCTTCAACATCACCAGAATTACATACATATATATCTAAGAAGCCATCTGCATTAATGTCTACCATAGAAACACCTGTAGACCATGCTTTAGAACCGCCAACATTGGCAGTGATTGTAATATCTGTAAAAGTGAAATTACCTTTGTTTAGGTATAGTTTATTTTCATTAAGGTTAGATGTTAGATAGATATCTTGTAAACCATCGTTGTTTATATCACCAATAGCAACACCGCCACCATTATAAAAATTTCGATATTTATATACATTAAAAACATCTGTAGATACCAAATCATTATTAAAGTTAATACCTGTTGTTTTTGCAGTTAATAACTCAAATTGAGGTTCTTTATTTACAGTTTCATTACATGAAACTAAAAAACTAAGTAGTAAAAGTGAATATATTTTTTTCATATAATTAATCTACCAATAGTTTGTATTTGTAAGATAAATCTTCAATAAGCACAGAAACTTCTTTGTCTGTCGCTATCTTTAATTGTATTTGTCTATTACCATCTATTTTCACAAGAGTTCCTTGTTTTAGTTTTAAAAATGAATTTCCAGGATACCATTTTAGTAAGGTGTCTTTAACTGAGGGCAATAGCTTCTCTGCTGTTAACTCTTTATTCCATGGTGCCCAAGCAGTATAGGTAAACTTCATGTCTATTCCTCGAATTATATCTTTTTCACTGAATCGAGCATAGAACATTAATTTTATTTTTTTTATCTTATTTAAAGTATCCTTTAAACCTAAAATTGTTTTTACATAATTATTGTTTTCACCATGTGTTGCGATACCGTTTTTGTTTAATTCCCAACAAATTTCATAGAATTCTTTTTTGGTGTTTCCAAAACTTAAATCAAATAGGATAGTATCTTTTTTTACTCCGCTTGCTAATTCTTTATTAACAAGCTTTGTATATTCAGACTGACAAGACGTTAGTAGAACAATTGAAAAAATTAATATTATTATTTTAAATTTATTGAATTTCATGAACTTGTAAATTATCATTATTTATACTAGTGAATAGATATTTTTTACCATCGATTTCACCAATGTTAAAATCTCTAATTTGACCTTTTATTTTTAAAGAAACTACTTTTTTATACTTGTTTTTATTGCCATACAGTAACCAACCTTTGGAGGCATCTTGTCTTCCGAATTGAGGTTTAATTAAATATTGATTTCCGCCAAAGAAAATATCTAAAATTCCATCATTATTAATATCGGAGGTTTCAATAGCTTCTATATTTGAGTATTGAATTTCATTAGGCAATGCGCTTGCAGTAAATGTACCTTTATGATTTATAAACAGAGTTGTTTGAACTGTATTAATATCTAGTTTTATAGCATTTTGAAGCTGCTCCTCAGAAAAAATGCTACTCATGGTGGCATTGGCATAATCTTTATAAAAAAGCAACTTTTGTTTTAATTCTGCTATTTGTCCAACTAACTCATCTCTATCTAAAATAGGGTAATATTTATTGTCTTTTTTGTAGCATATAATTTGTTCTAAACTACCATTATTATCGAAATCGGAAATAAACATACTTATTTCATCTTTAAAAAAGGTGTTCTCTCCTTTATTTCCCGCAATAATATCTAGATCGCCATCTGTATCTATATCTCTTATTTTAAAGGTTTTCCAAAAGCCAGAAGAACTATTTAAATTATATTCTTTCGTTGTATTAATTAATTGCCCATTGGTATTTGTAAATATTGAAATGGGCATCCATTCGCCCGCCACAATTAATTCTTTAATACCATCATTATTTAAATCCTCCCAAGCAGCTTCTGTAATTAAACCAATGTTTTTTAATGCCTTTTGATTTGAAATTATAAATTTATTATTACCCTTATTTTCTAATAAATAACCATCTGCAGGAATGCCGTACGTATCTACCTTAAAGCGTTCTCCTATAAAAAGATCATGATCACCGTCATTATCAAAGTCGTTAAATGTAACTGTTGCAGAGCTAATTGGATTTGTAAAAGGCAACGGTGTTTTAGAGAGGGTAAAATTTTCGTTTCCGTTATTAATATATAATCTATCGTTTAAAGAAAAATCATATTTAGAGAAAGATTTTCCACCACTGCAAACATATAAATCTAAATCGCCATCGCCATCACTATCAAAAAAAACAGCATCTGTATCTTCAGAAGCATAGTTAATATTAAAAGGTTTGATTATTTTCTTATATCGTTTGCCTTTTTGAGAAACATATAATACACCTGTTTGTCCTTTAGCTCCGCCAATATAAAAATCAGGATTTCCATCACTATTAATATCAGCACTTGTTATGTTAGGCCCTTCATTATTATACATTTCAGGTAATAATTGTTCTCTATTGAAATCTACTGTTTTATTTTCTTTATGTTTATGTTGTAAAATATTAGTAACGAGTTTTAAAGAATTAAAGGATGTTTTTTGTTTTAATGGTATATTTTTTAAGTCTTTTTCAGGTTGTTTAAAAGTATATCTTTTATTTGTTGGTAAATTTTTAATAGTGTTTTTAAAACCGTTTGGCCAAGTAATTTGCAAGCTGTCTATCTGTGTGCAGTTACCTAAACCAAAAACCAAATTAGGAGAAACAGCACTTTGAAAACCTCTTGAAGGAAAATTTTCTTGAAGACTATATTCTGTTTTATTGTAAAATATTTTTGCTTTTGCACCAACAGCATGCGTGTTTTTTAAATCTCCTTTTAATTGAAGAGTAATGCTTTTAGAATTTAATGTGTCTAGGGTGTTTTCATAGATAAATGCGGGCATATTTACATTATTTATCACTAAATCTAAATCACCATCATTATCTAAATCGCCATATGCGGAACCATTACTAAAGCTAGGTTGCTGTAATCCCCAATTTTTAGTTTCTTCTGTAAAACTAAAATGGCCATTGTTTTTATAAATTATATTCGATACGGCTTTAGAAGGCATTTTATTTATGAGTTTCTTCATGACTTCCTCATCCGTTTGCATCATCTCTTTAATTTTTTCGGTATTTGCCATATAATTTAGATAATCTCTATCTAATAAGTCTTTATAAATTCCGTTACTAATAAAAATATCTTTTAGTCCATCATTATCTGCATCAAATAATAGGGTAGACCAGCTCCATTCCGAGGCGTGTACATTTGAAAACCTACTGACTTCTAAAAAGGTATTATTACCTATATTTTTATGAAGTGCATTCCTAGAAAATTGGTAATGATATTCATTTTTAACACTCATATCGTATTTGTTCCAGTTTTCAAAGATGGTTTTTGTACGCTGTCTTTCAATTGTTTTTGGCAACATCTCTGTAACCATAATATCGGTAAAACCGTTGTTGTCTAAATCGGCTGCATCTGCACCCATAGAACCCATAGAAATAGATTCAAATTGATTTGTTAAGTCTTCTTTGAACTTTCCGTTTTTTTGATTTACGTATAAATAATCTCTTTCAAAGAAATCATTAGAAATAAAAATATCCGGCCAAGTATCATTGTTATAATCACTGACTGTAATGCCGAGACCAAAACCTATAGCACTAGAATAAATACCGCTGTCCGCAGTAACATCTACAAAAACATTATTATCATTTCTTAAGAGTTTATTTCCTTGCGGTGTTGCAGTGTCTCTTTGATCTTTTATAAAATCATAATTTCCAACAGACCGTATAGAGTTGTTTAATAAGTAGCAATCTAAATCACCATCTTTATCATAATCAAAAAAGTTGACCTGTACTCCAAGACCAGTAATGTCTAAACCATATTTTTTAGATTCTTCTGTAAAAGTTTCATCACCATTATTTATAAAAAGTTGGTTGTGTCTGTTCTTTTCTTTTGGTGGTCCAGCTTGACAAACGTATATATCTAAAAAACCATCGTAATTTATGTCTACAAAAGTAACTCCAGAAGACCAACTATCTTTGCACTCTAAGTTTGCTTTTTCTGTAATATCTTCAAATTGAAAATTTCCTTTGTTAAGATATAATTGATTATTTACTAGATTTCCACTAAAATAAATATCTAATAAACCATCATTATTTATATCTCCTAAAGCCACACCACCTCCATTATAAAAATTTTTATAAGTGTAAGGGTTTAATCTTTCAGTTTCTGATAATACATTAGAAAAGGTAATTCCGGTATTAGTCTTTAATTCAAATAAAGTACTTTCTTTTTCTTCATGTTTACAAGAAAAAAAAAGTATTAAAATTAAAATAAAAAGGACTTTTTTAAAATTCATAAAGTAGGTTAGAAACTTCCAATGCGAGCATATAGTTGGCTAGCAGAGAAGTATTCAAATATAAAATAATGCTTGTTTTTTGCACTATTATTTTAGTTAAAAATTGGCTAAAATAACTGTTTTTGAAAAGTAGTTTTGTTAAAACTATTTTATGATAAAACGGGCTACCCTAAGGTAACCCGTTGTAAATAAAATATTAAATAATTCAAATAATTAATACCCTGGGTTTTGTGTTAAGGAACCAGAACTTGCAGTAATTTGTTCTTGTGGAATAGGAAATACTGTTCTATAAGCATCGCTATTTGTTTTTTCCCACCATGAGCTACCCCATTGACCAAAACGAATTAAATCTTGTCTACGAGTTACTTCCATAAACATTTCTCTTCCTCTTTCTGCTAAGAAATCATCTGCAGTCATTCCGCTTATTGCAGGCACACCCGCTCTAGCTCTAATTGTATTTACATCTGTTTCAGCTAAGCTCCAGTTTCCTGCTGCTCTTGCATTTCCTTCTGCACGAATTAAATATAAATCTCCTAAACGAATAATTGGGTAATCATTATCCATATTATCAACTTGCCCTTGTCTGAAACTAAATTTACCTAAACGTGCTCCAGCTTTTCTAGATGAGTTAGGATATAATTCATCAATTGCTGGTATGTAGTCTAATGCTAAATCTCCAGATGCTGCATAATCTAAGATTGCAGAACCTTCATAATCTAATTGAGGACCTACAATAAAGTTTGCTTTTTTACGTGAATCTGCTGCGTCATAAGAATTATAAAATTCTTCTAAAGCTGCATACCCATTCCAAGGCTGATTTGCAATATTCCAAGTAAATTGACTAGAATAATGTAAAGACATTTGTGCAAAGTTCATACCTCCACCTGTCACATTATCATAAGCAATAGACCAGATCATTTCTGGATTATTTTGATTGTTAGGCGCAAATAATGCTGCGTATCCTTCTAAGTTATCTGGATCTGTAGTTACTGCTGGTCTTTTACCTGCATTAGGAACAGTTACACTTGAATCACTTAACATGTAACCACCATTGTCTATAACATATCCAGCGGCAACAGCTGCTTCTGCATATTTAGGAGTACCTGTATATACCTCTGCATTTAAATATAATTTAGATAATAAACCTAAAGCTGCATATTGATTAATTCTATAAGCATCCATTGATGTTCCTAATGGGCTAGAAGATAAATCCATTGCCATAGATACACTAGAAATTCCTAATGCTGCTAATAATTCACTTTCTACAAAGCTATAAACTGCTGCTCTTGTAGATTGTGGTGCATCTGAACCAGGTGTTGTAACTATTTTTACTCTACCATACATATCTAATAAACGGTAGTAAAAGAATGCACGTAGCGCTCTTACCTGTGCCGTTTGGTTTGCATCTAAACTTCCTGCTAATGCAGTATTACATGCACCAATAGCTGAATACTGTTGACCCCACGCACCATTTAACGGTCCGTTTGTAGATGTAAATTCATGCGTATGCATGTTAATCCATATACCACCGTCATACCAATCTCCACCTTTCTGTGTAACTGCCATTTCATCTGAAGATACAGATTGTACAGACCAATAACCACCGTGATTTGCTGAACCAGCGTCTCTTAAGGCATTATAAGCCGAACTTACTGCATCGGCAGGGCCTGAACCTCCACCGTCAAAGTTTCCAAAAGCTGGTTCTGTTCCGTTGAACGGAGCACTTACCTCACCAACTAAAATTTCATCTAAATCTGTACATGCACTGATTGTAAGAAGTGCAAAACAAATTGTAAATAGTTTATATGTATATTTCATTTCTATTTATTTAAAAGTTAATGTTAATCCCAAATGTAATGGTAGTTGAAGAGAAATAGTTATATCTTCTATCAATACCTGGTGTTAAAGGATCTGCTCCACCAATGTAATCTCCGTTTCCTGCATCACCGTTATCTACTAAAGCTGGTTCTGGATCAGAACCTGAATAATTCGTGATTGTAAATAAGTTCTGACCACTTAAAGATAAACGAACTCCATCAAGATAATTATTATCATCAGCAATGTCAAAAGTATATCCAACTGATAAGTTGTCTAACTTTACAAAATCTGCTTTCTCTACATATAACGAGCTAAATTTAGCATTCGTAATTTGAGCATCTGCCAAAGGAGTGTTTATAAAATTATAAGACCCTTGACTACCAACTCTTGGTTCATAAAAGACTCTGAAGTTATTTACCATACTATGTCCAAATGCACCTCTAAAGAATATATTTGCATCCCAGTTTTTATAAGAAATAGAATTTGTCCATCCTAATTCAAAGTCTGGAATACCATTACCTAGTTTCTTTAAATCTCCATCAATTACACCATCACCATCTGCATCAATTGCATTATCATATAATTGATCTGTTTGCAAAGTACCATCACCGTTTACGTCCACAAAGTTTTGACTTCCATCTGTAATTGTACCGTCCCAAACAGGTCCGTATATTCCACCAATTTCTTGTCCTTCTGCAACTAATACCACTCTTGTATCATTTTGCCCAGGAGCACCTAAGTTACCTCTTAATCCCGGAGTATCAAAAGAATCTAAAGTTGATTTATAACTAGACAATATTAAACCTGTAGAATAGTTTAAATCAGCAGATTTAATTACATTATAATTTAAAGCCAATTCAAAACCTTTGGTAGATAAATCCCCTCCGTTTTCTACACGAGACCCTGTTGGATATACAGCAACATCAACTGTTCTTTGTAAAATAAAATCAGAAACTGTTCTTGTATATAAATCTAAAGTTGAAGAGAATCTCCCTTTGTTAAATTCGATACCTAAATTTGTTTCTGCTTTTTCTTCCCATTTTAAATCTGGGTTTGCATCTGTAATAGCTACTGTGCTTAGTTTATCTGCAGCTGGGTTAAACCTAGCATACTGCACACCATACTGCGAAGGTAATGAACCAGTAACACCGTATCCTAAACGCACTTTAAGTAATTCTACATCTTCAAACTGTAAATACTTGTTAGCATCAACACCTAATCCTACTGCTGGAAAAACACCCCATTTGTTGTTTTCTCCTAATTTAGTAGAACCTTCTCTACGGATAGAGGCATTAAAGAAAATAGCATCATCATAGGTAAAGTTCAATCGACCAAACATTGCAATAATTCTTTGGTCTGGAGAACGGTCACTACTAATATTTATTTGACCAGCGTTTACAACGTCTTGAGACCATTCTAAAGCGTCTAAATATGCTAAATTATCATTTGGAAAATCTCCTGCTGCTAAAAAGTAGCTAGAGCTATTTTCTTGTTGCCAAGAATATCCTCCTGTAAATTTCATGTTAATTTTATCTGAAAGATCTAAGTTATAATCTCCATAGATTTCAAATAATTTAAATTCATTATCTCCAGAAGTTTTACTAGCTAAACCTTTACGAGTTGGGCTAGAAGCATTTCCTCTAAATAAAGAAGTAGTTCTGTAGTATGCAGAATTTGTATATTTAGATGTTTGTTGAGAATATATCGCATTTAACTTAAAGTTATCCGATACATCATATTTAAAGTTTGCACTATATGTGAATTCATTTCTAGACCCTTGGTTTGTGTTTTGATTTTGAAGAGAAACAGGATTAAAACTATCAAATAAACCTAGCGTTTCAAAATAACCTCCATATTGATCAGCGTTAAATTGGTATGGTGAATCAACTCCATAAATTGGTGCTGTTGGATTGTATAAAACAGCATATCTTAAAGCTTCATTAAACCCAAATTCTGAATCTCTTTTTGTATAAGATGCATTAAAATCTATTTTTAATTTGTCATTTAAAATTCTTGTACTTGCTTGTAATCTTGTGTTAAACTGGTTAAAGCCAGAATTTTTCAAGATACCTTCTGCATCTCTAAAGTTAGCAGAAACTCTGAAGTTTGTATTATCATAACCACCAGCAATTGCAACGTTGTGTACGTTTGTAACCGCTTTTCTTGTTACTTGCTCTAACCAATCTGTTCTACTGCCTAAATCTGTACCGCCAGCAGCAGCAAATTCATCACCAGACATTACATCTATTGTGTTTTGAATAGTAGCTTGTGCAACAGAACCGTTGTAAGAGACTTGAGTGCTTCCAGATTTACCTCTTTTAGTAGTAACAATAATTACCCCACTAGAACCACGAGAACCATAAATTGCCGCAGCAGAACCATCTTTTAACACTGTTAATGTTTGAATGTCACTTGGATCTACGTTGTTTAGTGACGCTCCAATAACACCATCTATAACAATTAAAGGAGAAGAGTTCGCTCCAACAGTAGAAATACCTCTTAATCTAATTACTGCATCTTGATTTGGGTTTCCACCTTTATTATAGATACTTAATCCAGCAACCTTACCTTGAAGTAATCCTGAAGGGCTATTAACTGTACCCTTGTTAAATTCTTCTTCACCTACTGTTGTTACAGCAGAAGTAACTTCCTTTTTAGTTGTATTACCATAACCTACAACTACTATCTCATCTAAAGAGGTAGCGTCTTGTAATAATGATACATTAATTACAACTTCAGAACCTACAGTTCTTTCTTCTTGCTTGTAGCCTAAATAATTAAAGACTAATACATCTCCAGAATTTGCATTAATGGAATAATTTCCATCAAAATCAGTTTCTGTACCGGTAGTGCTTCCCTTAACCTGGATACTAACTCCTGGTAATGCGTCTGAACCGTCAGAAACAGTACCTGTTACTTTTTGAGCATACATTACGCTTCCTACAAGGAAAGTGAAAGAAAGTAATAAATTTTTTAAAATTCTACTTTTCATAATTGTTATTAATTAGTTTTTGTTAATTGAGTAATTAAGAAGCCTTTTATTATTAATAATAAAATAATTTAACTCTTAATCTTAAACAATAATAATATTTTAATTCATTTTTAGTTGATTTTATGTTAAAAATAGTTAAAATTTCAACCGAAAACGGTTTCGTAAAATATCAATTATTTATAGAATAAGACTGTTTAAAACCTTAAATTGCAACATGTTTAGTAGTAAATTTCTTTTTATGTGTTAATATTTAACATAATTTATAAATAAATTAAAATCTATGCCTAAAGTAAGTTTGACTAAAATTTCTGAAATTTTAGGGATATCGAAATCTACCGTTTCGAAAGCCTTAAATAACTATGCAGATGTTAGTCCTATTACCAGAAAAAAGGTACAAGATTTAGCGAATGAGTTAAATTATAAACCTAATATTTTTGCTCAAAATTTAAGAAGTCAAGAATCTAATATAATAGGACTTATAGTTCCTGAAATAGTACATTATTTTTTTTCCACGATTATTAGCGGTGTGTTAAAAACAGCAGAAAATTTCGGTTATTCTGTAATTGTTGTGCAATCTAATGATGATTATAAAGGTGAGGTAAAACAACTGAAATTGTTATTAGATAAAAATGTAGATGGTATTCTATTATCACTTGCAGACAATACAATTCATTTCAATCATGTTAAAGATGTTATTAATCAGGGTGTTCCTTTTGTATTGTTTGACAGAACATCTAAGCTTATAGATTGTAATAAAGTGGTAATAGACGATGTTAAGGCAGCGCAAATGGCTACGCAACACTTAATAGATATTGGTTGTAAGAAAATTGCAATTATTAGAAACCAGTTAAAATCTCAAGGAACCATAGACAGACATAAAGGCTTTAAAAAAGCACTTTTAGAAAACGGGATGGTCTATGATAAATCGATAGACTTTGAAGGGCGAGACTTTTCTTTTAGCGCAGGAAAAATAGCTGGTAATAAAATTTGTGAGCGTCATAAAGAGGTAGACGGTATTTTTGCTGTTACAGATTTAATGGCTATAGGAGCATTGGAGGCTTTAAAAGAAAATAATGTAGCCGTTCCGGAACAAGTTTCTGTAATCGGTTTTAGTAACTGGTTCATGTCTCAAATTACTACACCCCATTTATCTACAGTAGATCAGCCAGGACTTGAAATTGGAAAAGCAGCTTTTAAGTTATTGTATCAAGAAATTCAAAATAAAAAAAATAATATTAAAGAGCCTTCTAAGACGGTTGTAATTCCAACAACAGTTATCTCTAGAGAATCTACCAAATAACTACTTTCAACTTTTTATTATATTGACATCTTTATTAAAGTTCTCTTATCCAAATATTCCGATAACTTACACCACTATTATCTCCGTGATCTTGCAATTTTATAGGCGCTTTTCCGTGCGTGTTATTTTTAGGCCAACCGATATATTCTGTAGTTCCTTTTATAGTCACATGATCTTGAATTAAAACACCATTGTGTAATAGGGTAATAGTGGCTTGTTTTGAAACATTTCTTTTCATATCAAATTTTGGTGTATGATAAATAATATCGTAAGAATTCCAATTTCCAGTTTTTGAAGATGCTTTTGCTAAAGGAATAGCTTGCTTATAAATAGATCCTACTTGTCCGTTTACATAAGTATCATTGTTATTGTTATCTAAAATCTGTACTTCGTATCTATTCTGTAAGAAAACACCGCTATTGCTTCTATTTTGTCCATTTGCTCTTATTTCTTTAGACGAACACCATTCAATATGAAGCTGCACAGAGCCAAAATTCTTTTTGGTTTGTATATCGCCGGTTTTATTTTTAACAGTCATACTTTTATCGCTGTTTAAAATCCAATTTACAGCGGTAGAATCTATGGACGAAGTCCATTCATTAAAATTAGTACCATCAAAAAGTACAATGGCATCCGAAGGAATTTTGTTTGCACCGTCCATTGAGATAATGGGTGGTTTTGGTTCCCAAATTTCTGTTGCGGCTGGATTTGTAGGTTCTTCTAGTAGCTCTTCAACAATTGCTATTTTATTTTGTTTTGTATTTTTTTGACAAGCAAATAAACATGTGCATAGGCAAAAAATGAGCATTGTATTTTTCATGTTTTTATTTTTAATTTGTTATGATCACAAGTATTAGTAATTAATAATTCGTAATTTAATCTAGATTCCTAAAATTCTTCTCAATTCCTTTTTATTTGTATCTGCACCTCCGGCAAAATCATCAAATTTTTTTGTAGTGGTTTCTATGATATGTCTATTTATAAAATCTACACCTTCTCTTGCGCCTTGCTCCGGACTTTTAACAACACATTCCCATTCTAAGACAGCCCAAACATCACAGCCATATTCGGTTAATTTAGAGAACACGTTTTTAAAATCTACTTGGCCATCTCCAGGAGAACGATAGCGTCCTGCACGGTTTTTCCAATCGTTATAACCCCCAAACATTCCTTTTTTACCTGTAGGATTAAATTCTGCATCCTTTACATGAAATGCTTTTATAAATTGATGATAATGATCTATGTATTTTATGTAGTCTAATTGTTGCAGCACAAAGTGCGAAGGATCGTATAAAATATTTACACGTTTATGATTGCCAGTAGCTTCTAAAAAACGCTCAAAAGTATCACCATCATGAATGTCTTCTACGGGATGTACTTCGTAGCAAACATCCACCCCATTTTCATCAAAAGTATTTAGAATAGGCAGCCATCTGTCTGCCAATTCTTTAAAACCTGTTTCTACCAACCCTTTGGGTTGTTGTGGCCACGGATGCATTACTGGCCAAAGTAAAGAACCTGAAAAAGTAGCGTGTGTATTTAGACCTAAGCGCCTACTCACAACACCTGCTTTTTGCATTTGATCTACTGCCCAAGCGGTTCTTTGTTTTGGTTTTCCTTTTAATTCTTTCGGTACAAAAACATCAAACATAATGTCATGTGCTGGGTGTACGGCAACTAATTGCCCTTGTATATGCGTAGAAAGTTCTGTGATCTCTAAGCCGTAAGCATTTATTCTTCCTTTAAATTCATCGCAATACGATTGGCTGTTTGCAGCAATATCTATGTCGATGATACTTTTATCTAAAGTAGGAATTTGTATGCCTTTATAACCGAGATTACTTGCCCATTTGCACAAACCGTCTAAGGTATTAAAAGGTGCAACTTCATCCATAAATTGCGCTAGAAATACTGCAGGTCCTTTTATTTTTTTCATTATATAGAGTGTTAGTTTCTTGGATATTTAGATTGTGGGAAATTAATAATTTAGATTTGATTAATTTTTATCAATAGCAACCCAAACATTTCCATTTTTATGAGATGCTACGGCTTTTTCTATAAAATCCATTCCTCTAATTCCGTCTACAATCGTTGGAAATTCTCCAGCATTGTATGGTTCTTTGTTGATTGCTTTTGCAATACCTTTGTAAATATTCCCCATAGAATCAAAAATACCTTCTGGGTGTCCTGGTGGTAATTTTGTTCCATCAAGAGACAGTTTGCTATTGTATGCATGCCCTGGTTTTAAAACTTGTAGTGGTTTTCCGTCTTCCATTAAATATAAGTAATTCGGATTTTCCTGTTCCCATTTCAAGCCTGATTTTTCACCATAGACTTTTACAACAAAACTATTTTCTTCACCAGTGGCTATCTGACTGGCACAAATAACACCTTTAACATTGTTAGACGCTCGCAATAATATAGTACCATCTACATCCATTGGGTTGTCATTATAGACATGGTTTAAGTCGGCTAAAATAGTTTCAATCTTTACTCCAGAAATATATTCTAACATATTAAAAGAATGGGTGCCAATATCGCCAATACAACAGCTAATTCCAGATTTTTCTGGATTTAAGCGCCATGTAGCCGCACGTTGTTCTTTGTTATGAATTATTGGATTGATCCATCCTTGATAATACTGAGCATCTATTTTTTGAACTTTTCCTATTTCTCCATTTAAAATCATTTCTCGCATTTGACGCACCATCGGATAGCCAGTATACGTGTATGTTACCGCGAAAACTGTTTTTGCTTTTTGTAAAGTTGCATACAGTATTTTTGCCTCTTCGTAGGTTGTAGTCATTGGCTTTTCACAAATTACATGAAAGCCGTTTTCCAATAAGGCTTTTGCCATTGGAAAGTGCAAAAAGTTGGGCGTTAACACAGAAACTACTTGTATGCGTTTTTCTTTTGGAAGTTTTGTTTCTTCAGCAATAAACGTATCAAAATCTTTGTAGACTCTATTTTCATTCAATCCTAATTTGGTAGCAAAACTAATGTTGTCTTCCCATTTCGGATTAAAAACACCACCCACAATTTCATACTTATCAAACATAGAGGACGCCACTCTGTGCAGAATACCTACTAAAGAATCTCCACCACCACCAATAATACCTAATCTTATTTTTACACTCATTTTATTTTTTTCAGATCTAATTAACCCCTTTTTACTTTAGACTCTTTTATTTTTTAAAATATAGACACGAATTTCACGAAGAAACATGAATTTTTTATCACTTACATTTTTCGAATTAATTTTTTAGACTATAAAAAAAGTAGGCTAATTGCATTTTTAATTAGTGTAAATTCGTGCAATTGGTGTCTTATTCTTTGTATTCAACTTTTTCATCTTTAAATAATAAAGCAAAAATAACGAATACTCCTGCAGCAAACAAGGCAGGGAATAACCAAACGTTTTGCCAACTGTGTGAAGCATCTGCTAATACATTTGCATCTACAATTTTACCTGCTACCCAGAAGCCAACCAACATACCAATACCGTAAGTTGCCAATGTAATTAATCCTTGTGCGGCACTTTTTACTTTATCACCTGCTTTAGAATCGGTATAAATTTGCCCCGATACAAAAAAGAAATCATAACAAATACCGTGCAATGCAATTCCTGTGATTAACATAAAAGCAAGCTCTCCAGAATTCCCGTAAGCAAACAATACATACCTAAGTACCCATGCTAACATACCAACTAATATGGTTTTTTTGAATCCAAATTTCTTAAAAAAGAAAGGTAATAACAACATAAAAACAACTTCAGAAACCTGTCCTATGGTCATTTTACCAGTCGGGTTTTCAACACCTATTTCAGATAAAAAAGGATTTGCATTTTGATAATAAAAAGCTAATGGAATACATATTAAAACAGAAGAAATAAAGAAGACTAAAAAGTTTCGGTCTTTTAATAGTTTTAAAGCATCTAATCCTAAAATACTAGAAATAGTAACCGTGTCTTCTTTGCTAATACTTGGTGGCGTTTTAGGTAAGAAAAAACTAAAAACACCTAAAATAATAGATACAATAGCCGTCATTAAAAAAGTATTTTGCAACATTCCTGCTGCTGCATTTTCTTTAGAGTCCCAATGAAAATAGTAGCTAATTAATAAGCCCGCTAATATCCACCCAATAGTACCCCACACACGTATAAATGAAAATTCTTTTGCAGGATCTTTCATTTGCTTAAAAGCTACCGAGTTTACCAAGGCCAATGTTGGCATATAAGCAATCATATAGCCTAAAACATATGGGTAAAAAGTAGTAAAGTCATTTGCCTGAAACATCATGTACATTAAAATGGCACCTATAATATGTAAAACACCTAATATTTTTTCTGCATTAAAAAATCGATCTGCAATAAGACCTATAATAAAAGGAGCAATAATTGCACCCCAAGACTGCGTAGAATAAGCCATTCCTGTTTCTGCGCCGGTTGCACTTAAGTTATTTCCCATAAAAGTACCTAAGGTTACAAACCATGCACCCCAAATAAAGAATTCGAGAAACATCATAAAGGACAATTGAAATTGAATTGATTTTTTCATTAAGTTGTTTTGGTTTTTTGTGTAATTATTTAAAAAACATGAAATCGTTTATCTGCTAAATTTCTTAATGATGAAAACTATTTTACATCTTTTGCTACTTTTAAAAGTAAATCTCTGGTTGCTTTTGTTCCTGCAGTTTCGTCTAAGCGACTTCCTTCATATTCTACACCAATAAAACCGGTATACCCTGCATCTTTTACAATTTGTAACATTCTTTTATAATCTATGGTTGTTTCATTTCCGTTTGTATCAAAATCATAAGACTTTGCACTTACTGCTTTTGCCGCAGCCATCATTAAAGAGGTTCCTTTATATTTATCTGGATACAATTCTGCACATTCACCCCATTTTTTTGCTGCATCTTTTCTTTTTGTACACCAATTTCCAAAATCTGGTAGCGTACCACAATTGGTCATATTCACGTCTGTAATTGCTTGCATTAACTTCTCTGCGTCACTAGACAACCAACCATGATTTTCACACAACACATTTATATTTTTTGTAGCTGCGTAGGTAGCTAGTTTTTGAAGGCCGTCTACAACAGATATTTTCCATATTTCTGGGTCATTTGTACCAAAGGTGTTTACGCGAATAGCGTGCGCACCTAATTTTGCAGCAGCATCGACCCATTTTTTATGATTCTCTACAGCCGCATCTCTAATGGTTTCATCTGGGTCTGCTAAATCACCTTCATTATCAACCATAATTAAAACATTTTGCATTCCGTTTTGTGCACTCAACGTTTTCAAAGAATCAATAACAACATCAAAACCTAGGGTTTCTATTTGTTTTGCATAAATATGGTTTACATACTCTAAGCCTTGAAAACCCATTGCTTTTGACATTTTAGCAAATTTAAAAGGACTTACGCCATCTTCGTTAAATGTTTTATGTAAAGACCATTGTGCTAAAGACAATTTAAAAAAAGGTGCAGTGCTTGCTGTTTTTTCCTGCTGTACTTTCATTTTATTTTCGCCATTCTTGCAAGAAGTAGCAACAAAAAGGAGTGTGATTAGATAAAGAGATAAATTTTTAAAAGAAGCAGTATTCATTATTTATTTGTTTAAATTTTATTAAATATATATATATTTCATTCATATTTTATCATATCTTAAAATAATAACAAAGATTGCATATCGAAACCGGTTTCGTAAATGATTTGCACCTTTTTGTGATTCATCTTTAATGTTATTAAATTTCTTTGCCTACTTTAATCCTCTGAAAACAGAATTAGTTTAAAAATAAATACGAATGGATACTATAAATAACGACTTAAATTCTTACGATGCTATTGTAGTTGGTACCGGAATTTCTGGAGGCTGGGCAGCCAAAGAGCTTTGTGAAAACGGCTTAAAAACCTTAGTTTTAGAAAGAGGACCAATGGTAAAGCATGTAGAAGATTACCCTACAGCGCATTTAGATCCTTGGGATATGCCTAATGGTGGAAAAGCAACCCAAGAAATTATTGATAGAAAACCAAAACAACATAGAACAGGATATACTACGCATGTGGCTCGTGAACACTTTTTTGTAGACGATGTAAAGCATCCTTATAATGAGAATAAACGTTTCGATTGGATTAGAGGATACCACGTTGGTGGTAGATCTTTAATGTGGGGAAGACAAAGTTACCGTTTAAGTGATATTGATTTTGGTGCCAATAAAAAAGATGGTATTGGTGTAGATTGGCCAATTCGGTATAAAGATATTGAAAAGTGGTACGATAAAGTAGAAGAATATATTGGCGTAAGTGGAGAGAATTTAGGTTTGAAACAATTACCAGATCAGAAATTATTAAAGCCAATGAATCTAAATTGTGTAGAAGAAGTTTTAAAAGAAAAGCTAGCTACAAATTTTGATGACGGACGTTTATTAACTATTGGTAGAACTGCACATATTACAGAAGGTACCAAACCAGGAGAAGGTAGAAGTACTTGTCAATATAGAAACAGATGTATGCGAGGTTGCCCTTATGGAGCTTATTTTAGCAGTAATTCTTCTACATTACCAGCAGCAGATGCTACAGGAAATATGACTTTAAGACCTAATTCTATTGTACATGAAGTAATTTATGATGACGTTACTAAAAAAGCAACGGGTGTAAGGTTGATAGATGCAGAGACAAAAGAGTCATTGGTATATAATGCTAAAGTTGTTTTTCTATGTGCATCTTCTATGGCGTCTACTTCTATTTTATTACAATCCAAATCAGCACGTTTTCCAAACGGATTAGGAAATGATAGTGGAGAATTAGGGCACAATATTATGGATCATCATTTTCATGTTGGAGCAAGTGCAAAAGCAACTGGTTTTGATGACAAATATGTCAAAGGAAGAAGACCAAATGGAGTTTATATTCCTAGGTTTAGAAATTTAGGAGGTAATACAGAGGCAGAAACTTTTAAAAGAGGGTATGGTTACCAAGGCGGTGCAAGCAGAAGTAGTGCTTCAGAATTGGTTGCCGAACTCAAATACGGTCCAGAATTAAAAGAAGCAATCTTAAAACCTGGAGAATGGAACGTAAATTTATTGGCTTTTGGTGAAACATTGCCAGATCATAAAAACAAGTTGTTTTTAGATTACGATAAAAAAGACGAATGGGGTTTACCAACCGTTACTTTTGATGCTGCGTTTGGTGAAAATGAAATGGCAATGCGCAAAGACATGCAAGAACAAGCTGTTAGAATGTTAACGGAAGCTGGCTTTGAAGAAGTAAATGGGTACGATAATAAAGATGGAGCAGCGATGGGGTTAGGAATCCATGAAATGGGAACTGCAAGAATGGGAAGAGATCCTAAAACATCTGTGTTAAACGGAAACAATCAAGTGCATGCTTGTGATAATGTATATGTTACAGATGGTGCTTTTATGACGTCTTCTGGTTGTCAAAATCCGTCTTTAACCTATATGGCTTTTACAGCAAGAGCAGCGGCACATGCTGCAGCAACACTTAAAAACAATAACGCTTAAATTAGTAACGATATGAAACGTAGAGATGCATTAAAAAATTTAGGTCTTGCTGCTGGTTTTGCAATTACAGCACCCAGTATTTTTAGCTTATTACAAAGTTGTACAAGCGTACCCACTTGGATGCCAACTTATTTTTCTGAGGACGAAAAAGAAGTAGTGGTTAATTTAGTGGATATTATTTTACCAAAAACAGAAGGAATACCTTCGGCAACAGAAGTAAATGTGCCTCAATTTATAGACAGATATATTACGGAGGTTTTAAATGCAGAAGACCAAGAAGTGATAAGAGTTAGTTTTACAGAGATTATTGCAATTTTAAAACCAACTGCAGAAATAGACATTAGAGATGTTACCACTGCACAGTATACTGCGTTGTTAGATGCACATTTGTTGGTAAAAGGGGATATTGACACAGACAGATTGGCAAATCCGGATGCACTACAGCCTACGAAAAATGAGTTCTTAAATCATTTGAAATACCTAACAATCATGGCTTTTGTAAGTTCAGAAGAAATTGGTGAAAACGTTTTAATGTACGATCCAGTTCCTACGGCTTATTACTGTGGAGATTTGCAAGAAATTTCAGGAGGCAAATCTTCATCTTTATAAGTATGAAACAGCTAGGTAGCTTACTTGTCATACTATTGCTTTTTATAAATTGTGATTTCACAAAGAAAGAAAACCTAAAAAGTACTATTATTGAAGCTTCTTGGCAACAATTATTTAATGGCAAAGATCTAGATGATTGGATTGTTAAGATTAATGGCTATGAATTACATGACAATTTTAAGAATACCTTTCGCGTAGAAAACGGCATTCTTAAAGTTTCTTATGACGGTTATGAGAGTTTTGGAAATAGATTTGGACTGTTAACCTACAAAACTCCTTTTTCAAATTACAAGTTTAGATTACAATATCGGTTTACAGGAACCCAAACAAAAGGTGGCGAAGCTTGGGCCACTAAAAATAGTGGAGTTATGATTCATTCACAAGCACCAGAAAGCATGTTGCTAGATCAGGCCTTTCCATTGTCTCTAGAGGTACAGTTATTAGGCGGGATTTTACCAAACACTCCAAGACCAACAGGTAATTTATGCACACCAGCAACCCATGTCTCTGTAAATAATATTTTAGTTACAGATCATTGCATCAATGCAAATTCAGAAACTTATTATGGCGAAGAATGGATTGCTTTAGAAATAATAGTAACTAAAGAAAAGATTACTCATAAGATAAATGGCAACAGTGTAATTACATATACAAACCCAAGTATTGGTGGCCAGTTTTTAGAGGGCACCTCTAAAGAAATACAATTAAAAGATGGGCAACCTTTAACTAGTGGTTATATTTCTTTGCAAAGTGAAAGTCATCCAATAGAATTTAAAAATATAGAAATTTTAGAACTTTAAAAAATGACAATGCATTAAAAAACCCTTCTTAGAAATTTCTAAGAAGGGTTTTTTAATAGCTACTTTTCTATAAATTTTATTCTACAATTAACTTTCCTTTCATCATTCCATAATGTCCAGGAAAACTACAGATGTAATCATATGTTCCGGCAGCTGGTGCAGTAAACGCTATGGTAGTTGTTTCTCCACCACCAAGCATTTTAGTATATGCAATAACAGCTGTTGTTCCTTCAGGAATGTAATCATTATCTCTAGCAGCAGCAGCTTTAGATGCAAATGCAGAAGTTTTAACACCTTGCTTTAAAAAGACAACATTATGGCCCATTACTCTTTTGTTTAGTTTACCAGTATGAGTAAGTGTCAGTTTTATTTTCTGAGCTGCTTTTACAGTAATCTTTTTAAGATTAAACTTCATTCGGTCAGAAGTAATCATCTTAACGTTTACAACGCCATCTGCATCTACCACCACCATTTCTTTTTTTGCCACAACCTTAGACTTTTTTACCGTGGTAGTTTTTATTTTTGAAGTAACTTTTTCTTCTTTGCTTTTGCCACAGCTTACTAATAAAGTAATACAGACAATTGCTGTTAAAATATATTTCATTTTTTTAATTTTTTGTGTTTCACTAAAGTACTATTTTCTCTTGTTATAGCAAAAGAAAAATGAATGAAACCTATCTAAAAGAAAAGGGTGTTATTTGTTTATTTTTGAGGATGTTTTCTTGTTCGAATTGCAGAGTTTGCTCTTTGAGTCTCTTTAAATTAATTTGGTTATTTTTTTACTCATGGGTTTTGTCATTGAGTAAAAAACATCAATAAACATTCCACTTTCGTCAATTAAATATTTTTGAAAATTCCATTTTACAGAAGAATTCTTTTTTCCATTTTTAGCTTTTTTGGTTAGCCATTGGTACAATTCATGTTGCTCTTTTCCTTTTACCTTAATTTTAGTTGTTAACGGAAAATCTACGCCAAAATTCAAGCGACAAAAAGTTTCAATTTCAATTGCTTTACCTGGTTCTTGGCCTCCAAATTGATTGCAGGGTAAACCAATAACAACTAAATTGTCTTTATAAGTAGTATACAATTCTTGCAAGCCATCATATTGCTTTGTAAATCCGCATTCTGACGCCACGTTTACAAACAGTATTTTTTTTCCTTTGTACTTGTTTAGGTCGATAATTTTGCCGTCTATGCCTTCAATCTTAATGTCATAGATAGATTCTTTTACAACTGTTTTACTTTGAGCAGATGTGTTTATATAATTAATTAGAAGGAAGAGATATATTATTTTTTTCATAACATGCTTTTTTTTACTTTTTAAACCCATTATAAAGATAAGAATATTGTGTTTATCAAAAAAATGGTAATACTCAGAAAAGCGTTTATTTTTTTTAGTGCCTCTTTAGTTTTCGAACTTATTTTATTAAAATTTAATAGATAGATAAAGTTTAAAAGAATTACTTCCTTTTTTGAATAGGAGGTGTCTATAAAATTAATTCACTTACTTATATCATGAAGCCTAGTTTATAAATTTCTATTATAGGTATTCTGTTTTATAAATAACTCAACCACCATTTGTCTTTATTATTTTGTTTATAATTATCGAATTTTTTACAAATCGGATAAAGCAAAATAATGACACCAATCCAAACAGCATAAACAACCCAAAGTGAATAGCCAAATCCTTTTAATGCCGCTGTATCGTTTACCCATTCTTCTAAAATCATTGTTTGCCAACCAAACCCAGAAAGTTCTGCAAAGATTAAAGCGATAAGGTGAATAAGATAAAGATGTAAGATGTAATAGAAAAACGGAACCCTTCCAAAAGTGCTAAAAAAGTCAACTACTCTACCTTTTAGTTTTTCTGAATTTGCCAAGAAAATAAATGCCGCACCCAATGTCATTAATAAATAATCTAAGGATGGAGGGTATTTTGAAGGATTAAAAAAAGAAATTAAATTCTTTGAAAATAGTCCGTAATTATTCCAAGGTATTGGATCGCCGTATGTATTTATAAAGCGTAAAATTACGAATGTTATAATTGCTAAAATCCCTATGATATTAAAAATTTTTTTCCGTTTTTCGGCGTCATAAGATTTATCATAAAAAGATCCAAAACAATAACCTAAAGACATTACAGCAACCCACGGAATTATTGGGTATGCAAAAGCAATTTTACCCCCATAAAATAAGTTGTAAATACTAAATTCATGAAGTATTGACCAAAACATATTACCATCAAAGTGAATGTTATCTAAAAGGTTATGGCCAAAAATTAAAACTAAACTGAATACTAAAATAAAACTTCTCCGAAGATGAATTAATACTGCCAAAAGAATCATGCTAATTCCCAAAGACCAAATAACCCCTAATACGACAGTATTAAAATAAACATCAAAAAACCAACCAAAATTAATGATTACTATTTCAACAAAAACCAACCAAAGACCACGTTTTAGAAGAAAGCTAGACAACTCTTTTTTAGATTTTCTTTTACCAACCATAAATGCAGAAGTCCCTGCTAAAAAACAAAATATTGGCGCACAAAAATGCGTGATAAACCGTGTAAAAAAAATAGGTAATGTACTTTGCTCTGGATCCGTTGGATCAAAAAAGAAAGCGGGGAAGTGAATAAAGTCTCTTATATGGTCAAGTGCCATAATAACCATTACTAAACCTTTTAATACGTCAATAGATTTTATTCTAACCTTAGGAATTATTGTCATAAATTTTACACGATTTGTTAGAGCACTTTAAAACAGAATTAATAGCTCTAATTATTAATTTCTATTTTCTTTAGCGTACAAATCTACACTAATTTCAGTTATATAGATAATCGCAAAAACAATAGAGATAATCTTCAATTACCAATAATTTAATGAAACACTTAAACCACAGGCATCTCTTAAGTAATTAAGGTTAAATTATATATTGCATTACTGATTAAACAATTAAATAAAAAAAACCTCAATCTATTTATAATTAAATAGTTGAGGTTTTAATATGTACTCAAGGCGGGAATCGAACCCGCACTTCCGAAAAAACTGGATTTTGAATCCAGCGCGTCTACCAATTCCGCCACTTGAGCAAGTTTTATTAGCACTGCAAATGTATTAAATTATTTTATTTTAAAGTCACTAAATTAATTCCAAACTAAATAAATTAATTCTACTTTTGTTTCCTCACAACAACTCACTAAAAAACACGCACTAAATGCCTAAAAATCAACAAGCCCCAAAAATTTTTGCCTGTAGGCAAAGCTTAATTTTGGCAGAGAAAATTGCAAAAGAATACGACACTACTTTAGGAAAAGTAAAGACTACTTATTTTAGTGATGGCGAATTTCAGCCCGCTTTTCAAGAATCTGTAAGAGGTAAACGTGTCTTTATTATTGGTTCTACATTTCCTAATGCAGATAATTTAATGGAAATGCTTTTAATGCTAGATGCTGCAAAAAGAGCTTCTGCCAGGCATATTACAGCTGTAATGCCTTATTTCGGTTGGGCAAGACAGGATAGAAAAGACCAGCCTAGAGTTGCTATTGGTGCAAAATTAGTAGCCAATTTATTACAGTCTGCCGGTGCAACAAGAATAATAACAATGGATTTACATGCAGATCAAATTCAAGGTTTTTTCGAAAAGCCAGTGGACCATTTATATGCATCTACTATTTTTATGCCATATGTTAAGAGTCTAAATTTAGATAATCTAACAATCGCATCTCCAGACATGGGAGGTTCTAAAAGAGCATATGCTTATTCTAAGCATTTACATTGCGATGTAGTAATTTGTTACAAGCAACGTAAAAAGGCCAATGTAATTTCTCATATGGAACTTATTGGAGACGTAAAAGGGAAGAATGTTATTTTAGTAGATGATATGATAGATACGGGAGGAACTTTGGCGCATGCTGCAAATTTAATGATGGAAAGAGGCGCTATAAGTGTTCGTGCAATTTGTACGCATCCAATATTATCTGGAGATGCATATAATAAAATACAAGAATCTGGTTTAACAGAATTGATAGTTTCCGATACTATTCCTTTAAAGAAGGAGACTTCTAAAATAAAAGTAGTATCTTGCGCGCCATTATTTGCTGATGTTATGCACAAAGTGCAAGACAATACTTCAATTAGTGGACAATTTTTAATGTAAAATAAATTAATAAAAAAAGTAATGAAATCAATTACAATTAAAGGATCAAAAAGAGAAAGCGTAGGTAAAGTAGCAACTAAAGCCTTACGTAATGCTGGTATGGTTCCTTGCGTTATATACGGAGGAGATAAAGCTATGCATTTTTCAGCAGAAGAATTAGCATTTAAAAAGTTGGTATACACTCCAAACGTTTATACTGCAACAATTAGTGTTGATGGACAAAAAATACCTGCTATTTTAAAAGATATCCAGTTTCACCCGGTATCTGACAAAATTATACATGCAGATTTTTATCAGTTATTTGATGATAAAGAAATTACAATGAAAATACCAGTACAATTAACTGGTACTTCTCCTGGAGTATTAAATGGTGGTTCTTTACGTTTTACAAACCGTAAATTAAGAGTAAAAGCATTGCCTGCTAACTTACCAGATTTTGTAACTGCTGATATTTCAGCGTTAAAAATTGGAAGTAAATTAGTAGTGGCTTCATTAGCTAATGAAGGTTATACTTTTATGCACCCAGATAATACTGTTGTTGTGCAAGTTAGAACTTCTAGAAACGCAACTGATGATGCGGAAGACGAAGAAGCAGAAGCTGCAGAAGCTGCAGAAGCTGCTGCACCAGCTGCAGAATAATTTAGTAACTTATAGAAAACAAGAAAGCGTTACAATATTTGTAGCGCTTTTTTTATGCTTACTTTTTTCATAACAATGCTATTTTATTTCTTAGTATTTTTGGTAAATGAATATAGTGACTTTTTTAAAAAACACTTTTAGTCTTAATACAGAAACGAAAGAAGCGTTAATGAAAAAATTTTTAATTGTAGGTTTGGGTAATATTGGTGCAGAGTATGCTAATACGCGCCATAATATTGGTTTTAAAATTGTTGAGGAAGTTGCTGAAATGCACAAAATAACTTTTGAAACAGAAAAGTTAGGAGATGTAGCTACTTTTAGACAAAAGGGGAGAACTTTTATTCTTTTAAAGCCAAGTACCTATATGAATTTGAGTGGGAAAGCAGTAAAATATTGGATGGATAAAGAAAATATATCCGTGGAAAATATTTTAGTAGTTACAGATGATGTACATATCGATTTTGGCACCATTCGTATAAAAGCAAAAGGTTCTGCTGGAGGTCATAATGGTTTGAAAGATATTCAGGAGAAACTAAATACCCAACAATACCCTCGTTTTAGATTTGGTGTGGGAGCAAACTATTCTAAAGGAAGGCAGGCAGATTTTGTGCTAGGCCAATGGAGTAAAGAAGAAACTAGCCAATTAATAGAGCGTTTACCATTATCAGCTAAAATAATTACGTCTTTTGGCACTGCCGGTTTGGCAAATACCATGAACGAATTTAATGGGAAGTAAAAGGCTTTGTGTCTATTTAAATTTTTACAAACAAAAAAGCTGTCTATTTAAAATAGACAGCTTTTTTGTTTGTAATAGTATATATCTTATCTAATAAAGCTAATACTTGTATTAATTTCATTTGTAATATCACCAGATGATTCTTCTACTTCCTGATTTAAACTAAGGGTAGTTTCATTAAATAAAAGAATATTATAAGTGCCTTTTAAGAAGTCTCCTTCAGAAGAAACAAAAGTAATTTTTGCATCTTCTGAGTTTAAGGTAAACGTACCAGAGTTTGTGTTATTTATAATTTCTTGACTTGTAACCACATCTCCCGATGCTGGCGTTATTTCAATTTGAATTACAAACTGCCCAGAGGCGCTAAAGGTACCATCTGAGTTTAAAACAAAAGAAAATTGAAAAACATCTCCATTAATTGTTGAGGTAGCCACTGTAAATGGTATTGAAACTCCAGATACATCTGTTGTAGAGGTTACTTTTGTTTCGATATTAAGTTCATTAATATTATAGGTTCCTACAATGTTTTCATTTGATAAGATAAATGGGTTTGTATCTACATTATCGTCATTACAACTGATAATTAACATTAGAAAGGATGAAAAAAAGATAAATTTAAATAATTTCATTAGTCTGTTTTTTATTAAAATTAGTTTTCATTAGCAAACCACTCTGCAAAACTAGATTCTGTTTCTTGTAATTTTATGGCGTGTAACTTTATATTTTTTGGTAATCTACTTTTAATTTTTTGTGCAAAATCTATCACCATCATTTCACTAGTCGGTTGGTAATCTACTAATAAAACATGATGGTCTCTTGCCATTAATTCTTTTGCCAATTCTACGTGAGGCGTGTTTTTATTAAAAACAGTGGCATGATCAAAAATATCTACGATTTCTTCATTTACAATCTTTTTTAGATCGCCAAAATCAATTACCATTCCAAACTTCACGTTTGTACTGTCTGCAATTGGTTTTCCAGAAACCGTAACAGAAAGTTTATAAGAATGTCCGTGAACATTTTTACATTTTCCGTCATATCCGTATAAAGCGTGTCCTGTTTCAAAATTGAACTTTTTTGTAATTCTAATTGTACTCATTTCTTTTGTATTGGTACTTCTTTGTGAAGTTTTTATTTTCGATAAATTTTTGCAAGAGTATTGTAATTCTATTTCGTAAAATTTTTACCGCTTTTTATTTCTAAATTTATTGTAAAAGTACACAACAACCAGCATAATTGCTAGTCCTAAAAATAAATAATCTCCCATTTTGTTTTTATTTTATTAATTTTTAATTAAAAATGCATCTAAAACATCCGCAATTTTTCTATTATCAGATAATTGTGGTATTTTATTTTGTCCACCAAATTTACCAATAGATTTCATATATGCATGAAAACCACCTTTTTTTACGCTTCTAATAATTAACGGACGTAGAATTTTTCCTTTAATTAAATCAAAGTAATAAATATTTTGTACTTGCATAGATGTGTCTATTTTATTGGCAAATTCCTCTAAATTTTCAGGTTCATTTTCAAACTCTATAAACCATTCATGATACGGTAAACCATTTGTTGCGTTTACTTGGGGTGCAACTGTAAATTCGCTAACATTTATATTTGTTTCTTTAATAGCATCATTTAATGCTTTTTCCACTTCTTTACCAATAACGTGTTCACCAAATGCAGAAATAAAGTGTTTAATTCTACCAGT
>Ga0308015_10000117_pt1 | contig 40388 bp, 28 predicted proteins | sample Neamet231_FD_203128 | JGI IMG/M metagenome (GOLD analysis project Ga0308015, IMG submission 203128) | Marine microbial communities from water near the shore, Antarctic Ocean - #231 | ecosystem: Environmental > Aquatic > Marine > Unclassified | place: Southern Ocean | collected 2014-07-28
ACTCGTACTCACTCTCGCTTAAAAGTTGCTGCGTAAAATCTATTGCTGTAAATGATTCGTCTAACACCAAAACTATTAAATTACAGACACTATACCCGAAGCCACATCGTATATTGCTCCTACAATTTGTATTAAGCCTTGCTGTTCCATCTCTGCAAGAATTGGGCTTTCTTTACGCAGAGTTTCTATAGAAATCCCTACATTTTTAACTGAAACATTCTCAACGGATATTGCACCTGAGCTTGAGTTGTTTTCGCTAAGTGCAATAGCAGGCTTTATTTTAGCTAGTAAAGAGGTTATATTCCCTAGTTCCACATTTTCGCAAGCAGCAGTAACTGCACCACATTTGGTATGCCCCATAACAAGAACAAGCTTAGATCCTGCAACTTTACAAGCATATTCTAAAGATCCTAAAACATCTTCATTCACTACATTACCTGCAACTCTAACACTAAAGAGATCGCCTATACCTTGATCAAAAACAATTTCTGCTGGAACTCTAGAATCGATACAACTCAATATTGCTGCAAAAGGAAACTGACCTGTAGCAGTATCAGAAACTTGAGACATAAGATCTCTGTTTACCTGCAATTGCTGAGTGAACCTTTTATTTCCCTCTAGTAAGCTATTTAAAGCAACAGCAGGAGACATTTTTTCTTGTAGTACTTTCGTAAGTGCTTTCATTTCGAATGTGTTTTATTAAACTTTTTCAGTTGCTTTTATCCAAGCTAAAGAGTCTTCGATGGAGTCGAAAATTTGCGTTGTAGGAATTAGTTCTGGAATAATATCAATTACACCGAGTAGGTGTTTTGGTTGTTTAGGAATAGCAACAAGCATAATTTTTTTCCCTTGGTTAACCAAATCGATTAACACATCCTCCAATACATATAAACCTGACTGATCTATATATTGCATTCGTGCCATATTAAAAATTACGAGCGAAGACTCTTCGGAAATCTCTTGAGATAAACGCTGAAAATCACTGGTAGAACCGAAAAATAGAGGTCCCATAATTTGTTTAACTACGATTTTATCTTTCAAATTCTCAGGTAATTGTTTTGCTGCAGAATCCTCGTCATCTACAAGTAGTGGACTTAAATGAGACTGCTCAGAGGTTAAATCTCCAATAGCCTTCATAAACATAAGCGAAGAGATTAACAATCCAATACCTACGGCATAGACCAAATTCCATACTGAAGCTAAAATGAGTACTACAAGCATGATAATAACTTCTTGTTTAGGCATGCAAGGGATCGCCTTAAGCCCTTTGTAATCCATAACTCCAATACCAACAGTAATTAAAATACCCGCTAATACAGCAGCTGGTATTTGCGAAGCTACAGGACCAAGAGCTAAAAGGACAATTAGGAGTACGAGACCGGCAAACATACCAGACAATCGAGTTTTCCCACCCGCTTTAATATTAACTACAGTTCTTATAGTCGCACCAGCACCAGGAATCCCACCAAAAAGAGCGGCTATACTATTCCCGATTCCTTGACCAATTAATTCTTTATTGGGCAAATGCTTTGTTTTAGTCATATTATCGGCCACAACAGAAGTAAGCAAAGTGTCTATAGCACCCAATAAGGCCAATGTAATTGCACTAAAAATATAAGGAGAAATGCTGGCAAAACTAAACTGTGTAAAGACTCTAAAATCTGGAATAGGTAAACCACTAGGGATTTCTTCGATAGGTCTATAATCTAATCCTAAAAAAATAGCTATACCAGACATAAAAACCAAAGCTACCAGCGTACTAGGAACTTTAGTGGTAATACGTTTAAATCCATAAATAATAATAATGGTCCCTAACGCTAATAAAAGCTCTAACCAATTAATATTTTGAATAGCTCTAGGAAGAATCTTTAAGGTTCCTAAAACACCGGAGACTTCTTTACTAGCTAAAGCTTGTGATTCTTTTTGAATTTGTTCTGGAGTGATATTAGCAGCTCGTTTTATAGTTTCTTGAAAATCTTCTAAAACCAAAACACCTTCACCTGCTTCCTCTTTAAGAATATTATCTAAAATTATCTCTTCGGCATATGGTTTAAATTGATCTACAAATTCAATATCCTCTTTAGGATAATAACCTACCGAAGGGAGAATTTGAGTGATGAGTATAATTACACCAATAGCTGTCATAAATCCAGAAACAACAGGGTACGGTATGTATTTAATATACTTTCCTAAACCAATTAATCCAAGTGCGACTTGAATAAGTCCAGCCAATAAAAAAACTGCTAAAATAGCAGGTAAGGCTAAGTTAATATCTCCGTTAAAAGTGGCTACAATACCAGCAATTACAAGCATACTAACTGCAGTCATTGGTGCAGTAGGACCAGATATTTGTGTGTTTGTACCTCCAAAAAGAGCTGCAAAGAAACCGACAAAAATTGCTCCATACAAACCGGCGCTAGGACCTAGTCCAGAACTTACACCAAAGGCAAGAGCCAACGGTAGGGCAACGATACCAGCTGTAAGACCGCCATATATGTCTCCTTTTAAGAATTTAAAGTCAAATGGATTTTTCATGTATTATTTTTTAAAGAATTAAAGGCTAAGCCTGTATAAAATGTTGAAATAGTATCTTTTCCTGATGTAACATCTGTTAGCGAAGGCAAGTGGTCTGAAAAATACTTTTGCTGATGTGCACCTTCTATAATTGTAGAGGTTAACATATGCGGCAATTCATAATCAGGAGAAATTTCTAAGATAATATCACTTACTCTATGAACTACAGACTTATACGCTTTAAAACAACCTTTTTTATTCTCCTCATCTACCTTTCGTGTATGATAGGTTTTTAAAGATTCAGAAAAGATTATTTCACTCAATAAGACCTCATTTACATGAGAAATTGAATTATCTACTAAGACTGGTTTGGTTAAAATATCAATCGACTTTTTGAGTCTTTGTTCAGGACATTCTATATTGGTTGTCGCAAAAGCGATCCTATACTCTGTCCAAGTCCAATACCAACTAGTTAAATAGATTAATAATGTATGTTTATTTTCAAAATAGCGATAGACTGAACTCTCTGGAGAACTAATTTCGATGCCAAGTTTTTTAAATGTAAAAAGCTCAAAACCGATCTCATTTATCAATTCGATACTTTTAGATATTATCTTCCTACCCAAGTCCGAAGAGTCTGGGTTTTTAGAATATAAGCTCGGGCTTACCTCAATTTGTATGGGGAGTGTTTTCATTTAAATACGAATCTACGCAAATATAATAGTAATACTATCGAGTTGGCAAGTTATATTAGTATAATTAAAAAAGCGAGAGTTCCATAATGGAGCTCTCACCTTGAGTGATGTAATTATAAACGAATAATTATGTGAAAAGAGGCTATTTAAAAATGCACATCAAGCTGCATTCTGCACATTAAACCACTTGTACCATTATTTTCTACAGTTAAGTAACTAATATCGGATTGAACTTTAAGCTTATGACCTTTAAAATACTTAGAAACCCCTAATGTATATTGGGTTTGTAAATCTTTTCCTGTAATTGTTTTATCTAATGCGACAGTAGTGTAACGACCTGTTAGTTCAATATTATTATTGAATAAATAACCAGACATTAAGTTAAGCCCATTTCCAACCTGCACAACATCACCCGTTGCTGAATCATCAGAATTTAGAGCGAATGGAAATTCAGAATCTCTATTTGCAAATTCAGCCATTAAAGAAAAACCGTGGAATTTAAACATGGCGTCTACAAAAATAGAATTGACGGTAGTTTGGAAATAAGAAGCTCCATCATCAATTAACATATAAGAACCTTGATTAGATTTATCTTTAACCGCATTATTAAAATCGTAAGTAGCACCAATTGCCAACTTAGGCGACTCTTCTCTTCTTAAAGCACCGCCAGAATAATCTCCTTTAAACTTACCAAAAGGTAAAACTTCAACTCTACCAGTCCACTGGTAACCACCTAAATTATCTTGCACTACGTTTCTACCTTCTCCTTGAGAGATTGCTAGAGATTCCTTAACAATAAAGTTTTTGCCTATTGTAAAATGGTGACGTAATTGCAATCCCATATCACGATCGATATTGAAATTTTTATTTAATAGAGATCGATCAACCAGCTGTAAATTTGCCGAAGAAACGACACGCTCTCTATTTCCTGGTAATTTTGTTTGCCCAGCCCAAAGGGTGAAGTTTTTGTAAAAATTCCATTTTACAACTGCGTCTAAAATCATTTTAGGAGCATTGTTATTTCTATCGTCTACTTTACCTAAATCTTTATTAGACAAACCCAACTCTAACTTATAGGTAACTTTAGGATTGAATACAAATCCACCAAATTTTAACCGAGCTCTTCTAATTAAAAATTGAGAACCACCATTATGAATTCCTTCAGAGTCATTAACATCCCAATCGGCAATATAAAGAGACTGCATACGGGCTGCCAACTTCATGCTGTAAGAGCTGTCGGCAGCTATAACATTATAGAAGCCATTCCCGAAAGAATTCTGCACTACTTCCTGCGCAACTACTAAAGTAGAAAAGCAGGATGCTATACATAAATAAATAAACTTCTTCATAATTTGATTTTTCTAGTTTGTGATGCAAATGTATGCCTAGAAAGTAAAAGGTATGTTAAACCGTTTTTAAAAATGTGTTAAGTAATTGTAAATAGAAAGATTAAAAAATTCCAAACGGAAGAACACTTATACAGTAGCACATAAATCTTTTAGATACTGACTAAGGTTTTGAGAAGGTTCTAAATTAAATTTCTTTCTAAGGCGCGAACGTGCATTTTCAACAGAATGGGTATTATTATTTAAAGCAGTAGAAATTTGTTTTATGGTTAAACCCTGACAAATAAACACACATAATCGTTTATCGTTTGCGGTTAATTTGACACTCATTTTAAGTGTATTTTCAAAAAATAGCGGATTCAACTTTTCAAATGAATTTAAATATTCAACCCAATTTTTCTCAATATTTGAATTGGTATTCATGTCTGAAAGTAATTCTGTAACATTTTTTGTGTTTGGATCGGCTTTAAGAATCTTTAATTTTTTTATTACATCGCCTATTTCCTCTCGTTTTTTAGATAACAACAAAGTTTTATGTTGCATTACCAATTTGCTATGTTTAGACTCTAATTCCAGAACTTTTCGCTTTGCTATTAAATTTCTATTTCTATAAACCACAGATAATATGATAACAACTAGGAAAAATATACCACTACTAAACAACAAAAGTAAGAGTTGCTTGTTTTTAGCTGCAATCTCTTTTTCAGAATGTAAAATCGCAATCTCTTTTTCGTTTTTTACTTGCTCGTATTTCGACTCTATTTCATAAACTTTAGCAATCACATCTTCGTTATATAAAGAGTCTTGCAACACCAATAACTTAGATGTATATTCTTGTGCCATGTCGAATTTTTCTAAAATAAAACTCAATTGTATTATTTCGGCATAAGAATCAATTATTCTATGGTCGTTCTCTATTTCGTGTAATGAAGACACAGATTTTAAGGTATATTGTAAAGCTTTATCGAGTTGATTAATTTGCTTGTATAATTTCGCTAAATACAAATAGGATTCATTTAAATGAGAATCATTTTTTGAATTTAAAAGTAGGCTTACTGATTTAAGTAACAAGTCTTCTGCAAGCGCATATTCGCTTGTATGAAAATAACAATTCCCTAAAACTACTAGACTCTCTCCAATTGGAATTCCATTTGCTAGTCTAATTTCTTTTGATTCTTCATAATAAGCTATCGCATCTTGGTATTTTATTTGAGCAACAAGAAGGTTACCAATATTAAACAAGAGCATTTCTTGATCGAATACTAAACTGCTTTGTCTTGCAATTTTCAATGCTCGGTTATAATAATCATTTGCCTTCTGATAATTTCCTAAATCATGAAATACAATACCAATATTATTATAAACCTTTACTAGGGTGGTTGAGTCTTGGCTCTCATTCTCTAATATTTCCTGAGCTTCTTTAAAATAAAATAAAGCCTCTTGGTACTTACCTTGAGAAATTAATACCGAACCGATATTTGATTGTATTTGCACTGTTTTATCAACATCACCCAAGTGTGTATAATCGACCAAAGCATTATTCCAGCAGTAAATGGCAGAGTCGTAGTCTGCTTTATAATAATAAATACAGGCTACTTTATTCTGATAAATAGCATTTGCATTTTCGTGTTTAAGCTGAACATTAATGGTTTTTAAACTATTCGCACTTTTTATGGCTTGATTATATTTGGCTTGATTAATTTCTAAACTCGTTTTGCAATCGTAACCCATTGCCTTACCACTTAGATAATTAAACTCTTCAGACAGTTCAATGATTTTATTTGCATAGAACTCGGCTTTGTTTAAATCAGATTTAAAATACTGCCAAAACAGCTCGTAATTAGTCATCACCAATAACGAATCTACTTGTTGGTGTTTTAGTGCATTCTCTAAACTATCAATTTTAGCAGTTTGTGCACTACTATTTATGCTAAATACGCATAATAGCGTAATAATATATATTTTCATATTCCCTATAATTACTCCCTAATGTAGTAGTTTAATTATCTTGAGCATAATGCATCTTCAGCTCATTTAAATCTTTTTAAAGACAATAATAATGACTACTTATTTGAGCTTGTAATAACCTAAATGAGTTAAAAAAGGCTTATAAGCTTTCACTTATAAGCCTTTAAATGATCGTTATGTCCCACTAATAAACGATCAATATATTTCGTACACTAAGTGGTAGTGAATAATAGGTAAGTTATAAGAGAACTTACTTCATCACGGAATTGGAAGTCTACCACTACTACTGTCATCATAGTTATCGATACTAATAGAATTAGGACGCGGCAAGAGCGCTAATCTCTTTCCGATGACTTTTCAGAATTTAACCTTTTGTTTATACCCGTCAATACTACTTAAACACCTAGGTTTTTTTTATCAACTACTGTTCGATAAGGTTGAATATTCCTGATCCAGCTTCTAGATTTAAATTTACAACAGGTACTAATCCATCATAATAAATGTTAAATATAATATCACTACCAGACTGAACGATTAGGGTAATATTTTCTGCATTTGGAGCAACTATATCATATGAGACTCCTGCACCATAAGAATGAATAAAATAAATTTCTGACTGTTCATAATTATATGTCCCAGCTCCTGAGGCATTCTCTACGACTGCAAAATCTGGGCAATTTTGATTTACAGAATATACTGATCCACAACCACATGAGCCGAAATCTGAATATCCGTCAACTAATCCTTCACAGAGAATATCACAGGCTACACTGTTACCAAAATTACATTCTTCTGCTACTGGCTGACATTCTTCCAACATAGATATTGGCATTCCTGGGTTATATTGTAAAATTTGAGCACATTGAGAATATATATTGTATTCACATGACCCATCATCTACTGTTGCAGATGAATTATAGTTCTCAGCAAGAATATCATTACATCCTGCCCCAGAACAACCGCCAATCAATTCTATAGCCTCAGAACCAACAATAAAAGTATAGCTAGATTCATTAATATTTAAAGCCCCACCATTCCATCCATCACCATAAGAATCGTACATATAGATTATGTAACTACTTGGGAGTGAAATTGTGGCATCAAAGTATGCGTCCCCAAGAGCTAACACATCACCATTACAGTTCTTTATGTTCCATGATATTTCTGTTGGATAAGTCCCCGGAACAATACTAATAGTTACATCAGAAGAAGGATACTCACACGAGTCATCATTAGTATTAGCATCTGGATTAAAATTTAATGCGGCAACATCTATACAACCAAATATAGAGGCAATGCACGAACCATCATCTTCTGTTGCAAGTAAATCAAAATTAAAAGCAGCTTCATCAATACAACCTAAATAATTACATTGAGAATTATCTTCAGTATTTATATCTACAAGATTGTTTCCAGTTTGAGCAGCATAGTTATCAGCATATTCATCCATACAACCTTCGATAATAGGAAAACAACTACCATCATCTACATTGACTTCTGAGCTATAGTTCAATGCACTTGCATCAATACAACCCGCAACCACACCAATACAAGTTCCATCATCTGTGTTTGCAACAGGACTGTAATTGAATGCTGTTTCGTCGATGCATCCAAATACTTTTAGAGTATGTGTCTGACAAAAATGGAAGGAAGAGACCTCTTCTATCATTTTGATTTGATACCCTTTAGCGAATTGTAAAGTACCTAATCCGTTAAATCCATACTCTGGTACGTAAGCATTCCCCAAAGCATCTTTCACAAGCTCTATCTTATCTGATATAGAGGAGAGTCCTACCATAGCATCAACTGGGTTTATACATGTATAACCAAACATCCCCCATCCTGCTGGTAAATCTAAAGTTGCATCAATAAGGACAGGAGAGCCATAAGCAACACCTTCAGCATAAGAAGCCTCTACATCAGCTTGACCAATTCCATCTTCTGGAGTCACCGAAGCTGCACCTTCAGCGTATGATTCTGCTACTTGAATAGCGGCAGCTGCTTCAGCAGCTGCGACAGCAGCCACAACATCAGCTAGAGTATATGGCTGACACATAGCATTGTCAGTATTTGCATTAGCATCATAGTTGACAGCTGCAGCATCCATACATCCTAATATTACAGCCATACAAGATTCATCGTCGTCTGTTGCATTTTCATTATAATTTAATGCTGTTTGATCCGTACAACCTGAGAGTACACATGATCCATCATCAATTATTGAATTTGGATCATAATTAGTTGCCCAACCAGACACGCAACCAGAACATGAAGAATTATCTCCATCACAAACACCACAACCATCATTTACTAATGAACCACCCCAAGTTCCTGCACAGTCTTGTTCAAGAAGTTGGCCATTAATATAAACGGGAATAGATGTCATACCATTTCCTCTATCGGCTTCGGCATAAATATATTCAATTGTTTGAGGTGCCATATCAGCTATGTGATCATTTCCAGGAACCACAGTCGAGCTACCACCTTCACCAGAAATAACATTTACATTTCCCTCAACTGGCAATCCATTTGCTTGATCACTTGAAGAATAATCTATGGATATATAATTGTTAGATATTCCACCACCAAGTGAACCACCTGCATATAAAGGTTCTCCATTGGGAGTAATAAGTCCGTTAGCGTTAGGATCCCAAGTACCACCATGTGTAGTACACATATATGCGGAAGTACCATCTCCAAAAGTTTCATTAGAGCATCCGAAATTAGAAAACACAACTCCAGTTGTAGTAGTAACACTCCATGGTGTGGAAGAAACTAAATTGAAATCATAAATAGGCATGTTATATCCTGTAGTATTATTAAAATATACTTCATTGGAACTAGTATTTATATGAAGACTCAATTGTGCAAACGATTGGGAAATACCTAGCGTAAACATAATTGTTAATAATCCGATAAACTTTCGTGTAAAATTTTTCATATTTTCTGAGGGAGTTATTTAACTAAGGTTAATTGCTTTGTAATACTTGTGTTGTTTGCTACTAACGTGTAGAAGTCTATAAATTATTTATATCAAATCTTATTCACAACCGAATGAGGTAGAACCTATATCAGAAGTCTCTTCTGAAAGAGAGAATGAATTTGCATATTCCATACAATTGGCATCATCATAATTATCTACGGTTATTGAATTTGTTGAAGAGTCGTAGCTAACAATGAAATTATTTCGATTTCCAAATCCATTGTATAAATAACCATTAGGATCATTGTCTTCATCAATACAGGTATTAAGAGGTAGGGGGACTGCATTATAGACAATATGTGAAATACTTTCAGATATAATTTCAAATGAGGTACCTTCCACTACAGGCTCAAGAGTTTCAGAAAGAGAGAATGAATTTGCATATTCCATACAATTGGCATCATCATAATTATCTACGGTTATTGAATTTGTTGAAGGGTCGTAACTAACAATAAAATTATTTCGATACGCAAAACCGTTGTACAAATATCCATTAGCGTCATTATCTCCATCAAGACAAGTGTTAAGTATTAGGGGGATTGCATCATACATTAACCCTTCACCAAAAGGACTTGTTTGAGTTAGATACAGGACATCATTTGAAACTTCAAATGAGGTACCTTCCACTACAGGCTCAAGAGTTTCAGAAAGAGAGAATGAATTTGCATATTCCGTACAATTAGCATCATCATAATTATCTACGGTTATTGAATTTGTTGAAGGATCGTAACTAACAATAAAATTATTTCGATATGCAAAACCGTTGTACAAATATCCATTAGCGTCATTATCTCCATCAAGACAAGTGTTAAGTATTAGAGGGATTGCATCATACATTAACCCTTCACCAAAAGGACTTGTTTGAGTTAGATAGAGTACATCATTTGAAACTTCAAATGAGGTACCTTCCACTACAGGTTCAAGAGTTTCAGAAAGAGAGAATGAATTTGCATATTCCGTACAATTAGCATCATCATAATTATCTACGGTTATTGAATTTGTTGAAGGATCGTAACTAACAATAAAATTATTTCGATATGCAAAACCGTTGTACAAATATCCATTAGCGTCATTATCTCCATCAAGACAAGTGTTAAGTATTAGAGGGATTGCATCATACATTAACCCTTCACCAAAAGGACTTGTTTGAGTTAGATACAGTGTCTCAGTTGAATAAAGCTCTGATTGAGATAAAGTAAAACTGGTACAAACATCCTCAGTATTTGCATTTGCTTCATAATTACATGATGATTCGTCCATACAACCATAAATACTATTAATACAAGATTCATTATCAGTATTCGCATTTAAATCAAAATTAAAGGCAGTGTCATCTGTACAACCTTCTATAGTAGCTATACAATTATTATCATCTGTATTTGCATCTGCATTAAAATTAAATGCTGTAGAATCTGTACATCCAAATATTTTATTTACTAAAGTTGTGCAGAAGTATAAATTATCAATCGATTCTGTAAGTTTAATCTGGTATCCATGTGAGTATTCGAAGCTACCTATAGCGTTAAAGTTCCAGTCTGGAAGATAAGATAAACCCATATCATCTTTTACTATTGCAATGTCATTTACAAATTCAGATAAACCTTCAATCACATCAATCGATTCAATACATGTATAACCAAACATACTCCATCCTTCAGGAAGGCTAAGAGGAATGTTTAGATTTAATGGTGTTGCAACATCTACATCTGATTGAGTTATTCCATCTTCGGGTGTAACTGAAGAAGCTCCTGAAGCATAAGCAGCATCTACATCTGATTGAGTTATTCCGTCTTCGGGTGTAACTGAAGAAGCTCCTGAAGCATAAGCAGCATCTACATCTGATTGAGTTATTCCGTCTTCGGGTGTAACTGAAGAAGCTCCTGAAGCATAAGCAGCATCTACATCTGATTGGTTTATCCCATCTTCGGGTGTAACTGAAGCTGCACCTGAAGTGTAGGCAGCATCTACATCTGATTGGTTTATCCCATCTTCGGGTGTAACTGAAGCTGTACCTGAAGTATAGGCAGCATCTACATCTGATTGGTTTATCCCATCTTCGGGTGTAACTGAAGCTGTACCTGAAGTATAGGCAGCATCTACATCTGATTGATTTATCCCATCTTCAGGAATGATTGAATTTATTTGATTTTGTAATAAGGTGATTTGATAATTTGCAGAATTCAAATCCGCCTCTAGCTGATAATTATGCTCTAATTGTGTAGTATAATTACTTTGAGCTGTATTATATAATCCTGAGACTTGCTGATATAGACTCTCTAAACTTTCTACATAACAGCCACTATAAAGATCATCATTACAATCTTGCGCATTTACTGTAAAAGTCATTGTAAATACAAGAGCCAATAGGCTCATTAATTTTCGTGTAAAATTTTTCATCTTTTCTGAGGGAGTTATTTAACTAAGGTTAATTGCTTTGTAATACTTGTGTTGTTTGCTACTAACTTGTAGAAGTAAACACCAGTAGATAAGTTTGATGCATCCATAGATATTGTATGCATTCCTTTAATATATTCTTGATTAGATAATGCAAGTACCTCTTGACCTAATGTGTTAGATACCGTTAGTTTTATCTTTCCATCCTTAGGAAGGTAAAAGCTAATACTCGTATTGTCTAGTACCGGATTGGGTACATTTTGGAATAACTCTAAGTCTTGACTTATTACAGCAGTAGTTGAAATTGACCCAACAACACTTACACCGTCTTTTGTGAAGTTATCATCTCCTCGTTCCCATCTGTTTATTTTTAGGGATGTCATCTTATCTTCTGACTTATCGAAAAGTACAATACTAAAGGTTTCACCATTCGTCATTCCTTCTTTAGCGGAAGTGGTTTCATCATCGCCCCATATAGCCAAACCAGTATGACCTTCTTGTTCGTATCTCCAGGCAACAGAGGCTACCATATTTTTTTCTGAGTCATATACTGCGATTTCATCTCCAAGCTCTGGAGATACTTCCCAAGCCGAACCTAAAATAAGTAAGGTGTGGTTGACGCCTGTATTTACAGGTCGAGCAAAGCGTTCTGTTTTTAAGGTCTTTTGTTGGTATGTATTCAAATGAGTAGTTTGGGCGAATAGTCCAATACTAAAAAAAGAAAATAATGTAAGTAGTTTTTTCATAATGCCTAAAGTTTACGTTTAACAATACAGCTAGTTTTATTTCTGAGTGTAAGATTATGTAATAAACAAATAATTACAAAAAAAAAGACCCCCTCCAAAACCCCCTAGGTATGTAATAATTTCAATTGCACACGCTTTATGGTACATTTGAAAGAATTAAAAATGAATTTTAATTTTTTTAAACAAAAAAAGAGCCGCTAAAAGCGGCTCTTTAAAACTGAATATTTTTTTTGATTTACATCACAATAATAGACTTAGTGATCGTTAGTCCATTTTCTAAATTTAGAGTCATTAAATAATAACCCGCATCTAAATCCGCAATATTGAATTCAATTTCAGAACCAATATTTGAAAGCGACTTCACAACTTTCCCATCCATTTGTCTAACTAGAATAGTTTTAACTTTTAGATCCGCTAACTCAATTTTAATTTTATTTACTGCAGGATTAGGGTAGATTGATATGTTATAGCTTAAATCATTTAGGGAAAGAATTAAACAAGAACCATCATCTACTATTGCCTCCATATTATAATTGGAAGCCGTTGGTTCGGTACAACCTACCTCTAAAGATTGATCACAGCCAGAAATAAAGCTTACTATTTCGCCATCATCAAAATCTGCACCAGCAGCAATTGTTTCTCCGCAAATCACAATGCTATAACCGTCAGAGTTCAAGCCATCGCCATAAGAATCGCTAATTTCGAAGGTATAATAAGTGTTTGGCTCCAAACAGAATACATCTTGATATACTTCATCGGAATTTAAAGATCCTAAAACTACTTCCCCTACAACCTCAGTAAGTACATCTGTAAGAACCCAAGCAGTTTCGTTTGCGTAATAATCAGTTGCTAAATTAATTTGCACTGCTGTATTTTCTACAGAACAACTAGGGCTTGTTAAGTTTAAAACAAAGTTAGCAGACAAGCCATCTTCACTTATAGCGTTTACATAAATAACGTACTCGAATGCTAATGGAGCATCTTCGCTTAAAGTAAGAGGTACCGTAATTAAGGTAGTACTATTACTTTCGATTGCAGCAAAAGGAATATCGTTTAAGCCAAAACTTAAAGAAGCTAGGTCTGTAGAAAAAGTTACAGTACCAACATCAGAAAGAGCATGTCCAATATTTTGCAAGTCGAATGTCACATCTATTGTCTCACCAAGAAGAATTGAACTAGCACCATTATCAAAGTTATAGGAATTTATATCTAAGAGCGGAGCATTTACAATAAAGCTATTTGTAGTAAGCCATTCGGTACCATCAATATCTGTAATTATAAATTCTAAAGTCACCATTTCTTGGTCGTAGAAATCTCCATTTAAAGTAACCGTAATCAAATCATTCAATTCTAAAGATGATTCTGCACTTAAAGAATCTGTAGTAATTGGGTTGTAATTAAGTACAACATTTGGATTAGTAGAGCTCACAAGTACAGACAAGCCAGAAGCAGTCACGGCTCCATAGTTTTGCAAGTTCAAGTTTAAAGTAAATACTTCATTCAACTCAGCCTCACCATCACCAAATTCACCATCATCAATTAAAATAGAAGAACATGCAACGTAAGGAGCATTGGAACTCAATATATTTACGAGTCCCATATATACCTTTTTATTTTGCTTAGTAGCGACTACGTCAAGAGCGATTAAAGTGTTAAGTGGATCAAAACTCAAAGTTACATTCCCAGTTTCATCTGTATACAATGCATCTAATAAGACTCCATTCTGACTAATTGCAACATAGGTATATTGTTCTGTGCTTACAGTTAAAGAAGACATCCCTATAGCAAGAGCTTCAGGATGAGATACTATTAAATCGGAAGGCATTCCATAGTAAGTAAGTACCGAAGGATCTCCCATTAAGTGATATATTTCCCAGTAATATTGAGAATTGCCACTACCGGATTCTGTTACAGCCCAATTTCCTGATTGTAATAATTGACCTTGAGTGATAGACCAATCTGAACTTTGCTCATTATTTTCGTGAAAACTGCAGTCGTAAATAGCCAAGCCTGTTTCCTCGTAAGTCGGATTTGCAGATATCGGACCATTACCAACACCCCAATAATAATCTTCGTCCCAAAGAGTGTTATTAGAACCACCAATATAACCCACAGCTCCACCTTTAGATTTTCTTAAAAGAGCTTCACCAAAGCACGTTACTCCATTAAAAGTATTTGATTGACAACAGTTACCAACCATTAAACCATATTGATCTTCATTCGTTAAACCAGCAACATCAGAAAGCTCAAAACTAGGGTCTGACCAACCAGCAGGACCGCAATGAGCTGTATAATTTGCAAAACCGACACCTTCACTAACATGCTCAATTATAGCAGATTCCACTACATTCGAGTTTGTTTCTGGATATAGATAAACATAAGTATCCAGATTGTGTTCTGCATTAAAGTAATTGTCTGTACCGTAATTTATTTGACCATTCCCATGGGTAGGCGCAAAGTTTCCGTCTACTCCAGCTACTAAAAGAACCTCGTCTAAATAACTTGGGTCTGACATAGTTAATTGTTCGTATTGAATTGTTTTTTCAATTTGAATTGATAATTCTGAACTAGTAGTTGCAGAAAAACGACCAAAGATCATTTCGGGAAAGTAATCACCGTTGCCATCAAATTCACAGTAATACATATCTGAAACATGAGCTCCAACATCGAAGCTAGGAACTTGTTCGTGATCTCCTACAATAAGCAAATAGGTAGGTGCAGGGTTTTCATCTGTGGCATTATCGTAGAATGATTGAACATATGCCTTCATGCTTTCTACAGAACTCCCTACTTCAGTAGAACCTCTATAAGCTTCAATCACATCAAAGCCTTTTTTAGTTTTCCATTGGATAAATTCTTGTAAGTCCTCTTCAAACATAGGATCCGAAAGAATAATCATTCGGGTAGTATGAGTAGAGAATTCATGTTTCTCGTTGGAAGTATTATTGATTAATTTAGAGAAATTGATAGAAAAATCTTGCGATTTAAGAGCCTTAGGAACTGGAGTTATTTCATTTTCAAAATTGATAGAAAGCTCTAAATTTTCAATTACTTTTAATTCGTTTGTAAGTGCATTATAAGCAAAAGGAGCAATTTGCAAACGAGCAATCGACTTACCACGCATAGTGCCTAAACGCTCAACTGTAATTGTGTTTTGAGTATAGAATTCATTTGCAGAATAGACATCTTCATTGTATACAAAAGGAGATTTACTCGGGTCTTGATTTTTAAAAATAGAAGCTTGAGAAGGTGCTATTTCATAAGAGTAACCTAGAGAAGCTAAATCCATAACATGTGTAGAAGAGCTCACTTCTTTAACGATTATCGCTCCTGAAGAAGGGACTTCAATAAGCTTACTGAAAACTGGTAAATCTGGATTCCCAATATCGTAAGATTTGGTAAGCCCCTCTACAGAGATGTAAGAGTAACGCTCATCGTTAATAGAAATAGCACTTATATTTACTTCACCGGTTGTAAAGTTTAAATGCAATTTGCTTGAGCTACTTAAGAGTGTATTTATTGTACTTGTTTGAGCAGACAAACTAAAAGAAGTTAGGCAGATCAAAAAATAGATAATTTTCTTCATGGATTTGGTTGTTTGGGTGTGCTATAGCTAAAAATATGCCAAAAAAAAACGTCTCTTGTAAGACGTTTATAAAGTGATATAAAAAGGATTTTTTAAGTCAAATGAATGTTGTTTACAACGTCTATTAAACTATTATGAGAAACAGAATAGAAAGTATTCTTGCCAACTCTTTCTGAGGTAAGGATACGTTTTTTCTTAAGCGTATTTAAATGGTGAGAGGCGATTGCTTGCTCAATATTTAACGCATTAAAAATTTCGGTAACAGATAGTTTTGGTGAATTTTCAAGGAGTCTAATAATAGAGATTCTTATAGGATGGCCTAGAACTTTCAGTTTAGAAGCAGCAGTCAAAAGTGCTTCAGAATTTAAATCTAATTCGGTAGTATTCATACGGGGGGGGTTAATGAACAAGCCAAATATACTCAAAAAGTATTTAAACAGACTATATTTCTTTACGCAAACGTGCTACTGGGATATTTAACTGCTCGCGATATTTAGCCACTGTTCTTCGCGCAATAGGATACCCTTTTTCGATAAGCATGTCCATAAGCTTAGCATCGGTAAGAGGTTTTGCTTTATATTCCGCACTTATAACCTCCTCAAGAATCATTTTTATCTCCTTAGTGGAAACATCTTCTCCTTGGTCATTTTTCATAGATTCAGAAAAGAAGTACTTTATTAAATAGGTTCCGTAAGGGGTGTCTACGTATTTACTATTGGCAACTCTAGAAACGGTAGAGATGTCCATTTCTACCTTTTCGGCAATATCTTTTAAAATCATTGGCTTCAATGATTTCTCATCGCCAGAAAGGAAAAATTCTTCTTGATAATTCATGATCGAAGTCATGGTAAGCATCAGTGTTCTGTGGCGTTGACGGATAGCGTCTATAAACCACTTAGCAGAATCCAATTTTTGTTTTACAAAAATCACTGCATCCTTTTGTGCTTTATCGGATTTATCTTTGGTTTCTTTATATCCTTGCAATAATTCTTTAAAACCATTATTTACTCTAAGCTCAGGAATCATTCCTGTATTCATAGCCAAATCTAACTCTCCATTAATAATCGAGATTCTAAAATCTGGTATTATATGTTGTATTATTCTGGTAGATGCAAACAAGGCAGAACCAGGTTTTGGGTTGAGTTTTGAGATTTCTTTTAATGCTTTTTTTAGCAGTTCTTCAGAAATAGATAATCTAGATAATAATTTATCGAAGTGTTTTTTTGACAGGGCATTAAAGTGGTTTTCTACAATTTCAAGTGCTACAGAAACAACCTCAGTTACCTTTTTTTTACGGAGCTGAATAAGCATAGTCTCCTTTAAATCTCTTGCCCCTACTCCTAATGGGTCAAAATCTTGAATGATTTTCAAAACCTCTTCAAGCTCAGCTACATCAGTTGTAATGTTTTGTGTAAAAGCAAGATCATCGACAATTAAAGCCAAATCTCTTCTTATATAACCATTGTCGTTAATACTCCCAATTAAATACACGCCTATTTCGTAGTGATGCTCACTTAGGTTTCGCAAAGCCAACTGCTTCTCCAACAACTGAGTCGAACTCACTCCCATGGCTACAGGGATTGTTTTATCCTCTTGATCTGGACTTGTGTTATTGGCAACTAATCGGTAACGAGGAGTTTCATCGTCACTTAAATATTCATCTATATTAATTTCAGCCGCTTCTATCTGCCGTTCTTCTCGTTCTTCATAGTCTTCAAAATCTGGCGCTTCGACTTCGTCAACGCCTTCTTCTATTGCTGGATTAGCCTCTAATTCCTCTTTTACTTTTTGCTCAAGCTCGATTGTTGGAAGCTGTATAAGCTTCATCAACTTTATCTGTTGAGGAGAAAGTTTTTGAGATAATTTCTGATGTAGAGACTGCTTTAACATAACTACTTAAAAATCAGCGTTGTTTGGCGTTCTTGGGAAAGGTATTACATCTCTAATATTTCCCATTCCGGTAACAAATAGTATAAGTCTTTCGAATCCTAATCCAAAACCACTATGAGGTACAGATCCAAATTTTCTAGAATCTAAATACCAAGCTAGTTCGTCTTCTAGAACATCCATTTCTGACATGCGAGACTTAAGAGAATCTAAACGCTCTTCTCTTTGTGAACCTCCAATAATTTCTCCAATCCCTGGAAACAACACATCCATTGCACGAACAGTTTTCCCATCGTCGTTCATACGCATATAAAATGCTTTGATATCCTTTGGGTAATCTGTAATAATTACTGGCTTCTTAAATTTCTTTTCTACTAGGTAACGTTCGTGCTCTGATTGGAAATCTGCACCCCATTCCTCTATTAGATATTGGAATTTCTTTTTCTTATTCGGCTTAGAATTTCTAAGAATATCATACGCTTCACTATAAGTAATACGCTCGAAATCGTTTTCTGCAACAAATTTCAATTTTTCTATAAGACCTAATTCCTGACGCTCTTCTTTTTTCTTATCCTTCTCTTCCTCAAACAAACGCTTGTCTAAAAAGTCTAAATCATCTGCACAGTTTTCTAAAGCATATGTACATAAATACCTTAGCATCTCTTCAGCCAAGTCCATATTCTCTTCAAGGTCTGCAAATGCTACCTCAGGCTCTATCATCCAAAACTCAGCTAAATGACGAGAAGTATTCGAATTCTCTGCTCTAAAAGTAGGCCCAAAAGTATAAACCTTACCGAGTGCTAATGCAGCCATTTCAGCTTCGAGCTGACCAGAAACTGTTAAATTTGTTTCCTTTCCGAAAAAGTCTTGCGTATAATCAATTTCACCGTCTTCGGTTAAAGGAGGATTCTTTTTATCTAAGGTACTCACCGCAAACATTTCGCCGGCACCCTCACAGTCAGACCCTGTAATTATTGGGGTGTGAACATTAGAAAAACCTTTTGCATTAAAAAAACTATGAACAGCAAATGTCATTGCATGTCTAATTCTGAATATAGCACTGAATGTATTCGTGCGAAAACGTAAATGTGCGTGCTCTCTTAAAAACTCTAAAGAATGTTTTTTAGGCTGTAATGGGTATTCATCTGGGTCCGCAATCCCAACAACTTCAATTGACTCAGCCAACAACTCTATTGCTTGACCTGAGCCCTGAGACTGAACGAGTTTACCTACTACAGAAAGACTCGCGCCGGTATGAATCGTTTTTAAAATCTCTTCGGAAATAGCGTCTTCGGCTACCACCTGAATATTATTGATTGTAGAACCATCATTTAAAGCAATAAACGAAACGTGTTTACTACCTCTTTTAGTTCTAACCCAACCTTTTAGGTTTACCAATTCTTCGCCTGCCTTTAAAGACAAGGCTTTTTTTACAGTCGTCCTTTTCATAATCTTCTTAATAATCGTAACTTATTTAAGCAAATTTAATTTTTTCCAAGGAATAGCAATAGGATTCTGGTGTTATTTTACAAATACTCAAGCATTTGGTATTGTTTTTGATATAGGGCGTTTTTTCAAAAAAAGACTTTATAAATTAAGAATGAAGACTTACATTAGCGTAAATATTAATTCATGAAAAATTTAATTTATTTACTTTTCTTTGTTTTTATAAGTTGTAAATCCTACGGACAAATAGCTGTAAAGCACATACTTTCAATGAGTGATTCACTAGTAGAATCTGTCTCTTACGACCTAGGAGAAAAATTCCTATTAAGTCATATTTCGTCAAGTACAGAATTAGAAAATCATTTTCAATTTTACGCACAACTTTGTTATTTATCAAAAAGTAATAGTAAAATAGAACAAACGATTAAATACGGTCATAAGGCAACACAAAAACAATATTCAGTCTATACACATCTTGAGCCCTATGGAGATGTACTCTACAATTTATCGGTTGCAAACTTTAGAAGGGGCGAAATAGATTCTTCCTTTTTCTATGCAGAAAAAGCATTAGAAATAAGAAGACAGTACTTGCCCGCCAATCATAAAAAAATAGTCCAAAACCTAATCGCCTTAGGGACATACCATTCAAATATTGGAGAGACAGAATTGTCTATTGATTATCAGGAACAAGCTCTGGCAATAGCATTAAATATAAAACCATTAAACTACAACAGTTTAGTAGGATCTCACTTTGGACTTGGGAGTGCGTACCAATCATCAAACCGACTCTATAAGGCTCGAGATGAATACGAGAAAGCGCTTGTATATTACAAAGATAGCTTGGCTGACAATAACATCTACAAGGCACATATATACAATGCAATTGGCGTGATTTTAGAGTCCCAAAAAGACTACTTATCATCTCAAGAATACTACAAAGAAGCAATTGTGCTATTTACCGACAAAGCAGAAATTTTTAGCACTGCTACAGCCTATAGTAACTTAGCCAATAATTACACTAATTTGGGAAGGAATACAGAAGCAAAAAAGATCCACAAAAAGGTTATTTCATTAATTGAAGCAGAAAACTTCCCAAATGAATTGCCTTGGAAATACCTAAATCTAGGAGCTACATATATAGAATGCTCGCAATATGACAGTGCACTAGTAGTGTTAGAAAAAGCAGAACTATTAAACATAAAAGTCTCGGGGGGAGCGAACAATGAACTCACAACAATTATCCTCAACCATTTTGCACAAGCTTATATGGAGCTCGATAAATATGAAAAGGCAGAAGACATGCTTAATAAATCTATTACTATAGCAATAGAACTATTTGGTTTAAAAGACTTAGATCTCGCCGAAAGTTATTATTTATTAGCAAAAAATTACTATAGTAACCAAAACTACTCAGCAGTTCTAGAAGAGCTTACCAAAGCGGAGAGTGCTCTTATACTATCCCAAGCAACAAACATTGACTTTACAGAAGAGATAATCTCCAGAACCTTACTTTTGGATATATACATACTTAGAGAGCAAACACTGTGGCAAGAATACCTTAAAAGCAAAAACATAAGCTACTTAAGTACACTTTATGAAACAACGATAAACACAAACAAATTAAGTGATGTTATCATTGATTATTACGAACATGAGGGAGCGAAATTAGACTTATTTATTTCTGTAAACGAAAACTTGTATTTAGGAATAGTTGCTGCAAAAGAACTGTATGAAATTACAGGAGATCACAAATACACTAATCAAGCGTTAACATTTTTCGAAGCGGAAAAATCTTTTCTTTTAAAACAAGAATACAGCAACCTCAAAGCAAAAAATAACAACCACATCTCTGACTCATTACTTTTAAGAGAAGATTATTTAAAAAGAGAAATTTCACAAAACCAAAACCTTTTATTTACAGAAAATCAGCCTAAATCAGAGTACTCTAAAAGTTTAAGCTCCAATATTTTCAAATTAAAACGAGAGATTTCAGACTTGCTTAAGTTTATTGAACTTAACAACCCACAGTATTTCGCTCAGAAGTATCAGAAAATAGAGTTCAATATCGAAAATGTTAGAACTAAACTAGATACAGAAGAATTATTTATTGAATATTACCAACACAAAAACGAAGTTTTCTCTATTAGCGTAAGTAAAGGTACCACACAATTCAACAAGATAGTAATTGACTCCTTAGACGAAAAAATATACGCTTATAATAAAGCCATACTAGAATCTGACATAGAGACTTACACATCGTTGGCATACGAACTCTACACAAACCTACTAGAAAAACAGCTTCTAAAGCACACAACAAAACAAGTATGCATAGTCCCTAGTAAATCGATTTCATTAGTAAGCTTCGATACCTTTGTAACAGAGAAGCCTAAAGAGAAGAGCTACAATAAGCTAAACTACCTACTCCAAACCCAAACGATATCTTACAAGAACTCACTACAAGAGACCTACGATAACTATCAACAAGGCTCACAGTTGTATATAGGTGTCAGCCCTAGTTTCAAGGGTCAAGGCGTAAGCACTTTAGAAGGTGCATATACAGAAGTAAGATCAATATCAGAACTATTTGGTGGGCACGTTTTAGACAATGAAAGTAATTTAAAGGAAGAGCTTTTATCAAAAATATCGAATTTTAAAATTGTTCATTTTGCTACTCATGCAAATATAAACGTGAGAAATTCTAGCTATTCTAGTTTATTATTGAGTACTGACACAAGCGTTAACAAAAATAAATTACATGCATATGAGATACAAAACACAAAACTAAATGCAGAGCTAGTAGTCTTGAGCGCATGTAATACTGGCATAGGTGAATTAAAAAAAGGTGAAGGGTTGGCTAGTTTAGCGAGAAGCTTTAATTATGCTGGGGCTCATTCAGTAATTGTAGGCCTTTGGGCTCTACCTGACTTCTCTACATCGATAATCGTGAAGGATTTCTTTTCAGAATTAAGCTTAACTAACAAGGCTTTAGCATTAAAAAGAGCTAAAGTAAAGTACTTAAAAAATGCTGATGAACACACATCGAACCCTATCTACTGGGCCGGATTAGTCTTGATTGGTGAAAAAAAGGCAATTGAACTAAGTATAAAAGAAACAAGAGACTATAGCCTACTTATTGCAGGCCTAGTATTGTCTATTATCCTAGTTTTAGTTGGGAAAAAATTCATTTAATAATTGAGTCGCATAAACAGAATACGAGCTTTGATCACTAACGATATCATTTAAAAGTGTTTGCATTTCTTGGAGCTCATCCAACTGTAAAGACACAAGCGCTAGATACCATTTTCGCTGATTTTTAAATTCTCCATTTTCATTCATTAACTCTAATTGAGTTTTAGCTTCTAAATGACTCCCTTTGGCCATTAAGGCTACAGCCTTATAAAACAAAATCTCATTCTGTAATCGCGTATGGATTAACAATTCGTCAAAAGCACTAATGGCAGCGGTATAATTTTTTGTGTCGTATTTATTCATTGCTAAAAAAACATCGCCGGACTCCTGATTTAGAGACCTCGTTACTGGAGCAATTACATTAGGATAGGGTTTGAAATAATCTGCATATAACAAATCTTGCGATGGACTGGTACACAAGAATAAGTAAGCAGAACTAATTATAAAAATTGAAAACGTGGCTACTAAAGAAATTTTAAAACGTGAAAAGTTTACTAATTTTGACTTCTTAGCCTCTACTAAATGCTGTTGTTCATAGCTAATAAATTGATTTTTCAATTCATTAGCTCGAGCTTTATCAATCCCACTAAAAACAAAATTGAATTGTTTTACCTCCTCTGCAAAGTCAGAATCCTTCAGCATCTGCTCCATAAAAAACTCATACTCCTCTGGAGATAAATCTTCATTGTAATACCGCTCTATAAGCTCTATTTTTTTTGCACTAAATACCATATATTATTTATTTTACTTTTATTTTAAATATTTCATCCTTTAGTGTTTTCAAACACCTATACTTCTGTACCTTAACACTTTTAGCAGATTTATAACCCAAAGATAATGCTATTTCTTTTAAACTTAGGTTTTTTAAATAATACGCTTGTATAATAGACCTACAGGGTGTTTTCATGTTAGATAACTCTAAAGCTACTAGACCATAACCCTTGTCAATTTCGGCATTATCATCGGATAATTCGGAAAGTTGGTAATATTGTTGCTGTCGGGATTCTCTATTGTATTTGAGCTTAAAACTATTTCTGATCAACTGCTTGCCAATACCGAAAATGAAAGTTTTTAAAGTTGTAGAGATTTCTATAATTTTCTTATTCTGGATTTTCATAACCAAAACAATCATCACTTCTTGGAATAAATCTTTAGAATCATGACTAGATATGTTGTATTCTACTAGAGCCCACGAAATAAAATGTGATCGATACTTATTATATAAGCTTTCGATCACCTTTTCATCGTTGTTATAGATAGATTCTATTACCTCCTTAGTTGTCATTAAGTGCAGAATTGGATTCCTAAATATCCGTATTATTTACTTATTTTCAAAATATTTTTTCTACTATTAGTTTAGTACATTTGCAATTGATTAAAAAACTCATTTACAACGTTAGCATCAAGTGAAAGCGCTCCTAAACAATATAAAGAACCCGACCGATCTAAGAAAACTTGAAGTTCTTGACCTACCTCAAGTTTCTGCAGAGTTGCGACAATTTATTATTGACCAAGTATCTACCAACGGTGGGCATTTTGGCGCTAGTTTAGGGGTGATTGAGCTCACTGTAGCTCTACACTACGTATTCAACACACCCGAAGATCAATTGGTTTGGGATGTAGGACATCAGGCTTACGGTCACAAAATCCTTACAGGTCGAAAAGACGTTTTTCATACCAACAGAAAATACAAAGGTATTAGTGGTTTTCCGAAACGCGATGAAAGTGAATACGATGCTTTTGGCGTTGGCCACTCCTCTACTTCTATTGGTGCAGCATTAGGAATGGCGGTTGCATCACAACTAAAAGGACATACAGAAAAACAACATATTGCTGTAATTGGTGATGGTGCTCTTACGGGAGGCCAGGCTTTCGAAGCTTTGAATCATGCAGGAATAGAAAACTCAAACATGCTAGTTGTATTAAACGACAATTGCATGTCTATAGATCCTAATGTTGGGGCTTTAAAAGAGTACTTAACCGATATTACGACCTCTCATACTTACAATAAAATTAAAGACGAAGTTTGGGACCTACTTGGTAAAATAAGCAAGTTTGGACCTAATGCACAATCACTTGTAAAGAAAGTAGAAAATGCTGTTAAGTCTTCTATGCTTGAACAAAGCAATTACTTCGAATCTTTAAACTTTAGATATTTCGGCCCAGTAGATGGACACGATGTAGAACATATGGTGAAAATCTTGGAAGACCTAAAAGATATTCCAGGACCTAAAATACTACATTGTATTACCACCAAAGGTAAAGGCTATAAACCTGCTGAAGATGGAGATACAACTAAATGGCATGCTCCAGGACTTTTCAATAAAGACACAGGAGAGCTTATTAGCATTAAAAAGCCTAAAGAGGAAGCGCCTAAATACCAAGATGTTTTTGGACATACCATTATAGAACTCGCCAAAGAAAATGACAAGATTGTAGGTGTTACACCTGCAATGCCTACCGGATGTTCTTTAAAGTATATGATGGAAGAGATGCCCGACAGAGCTTTTGACGTGGGTATTGCAGAACAACATGCGGTAACTTTCTCTGCAGGAATGGCAACTCAAGGATTTACTCCTTTTTGCAATATATATTCCAGCTTTATGCAAAGAGCTTTCGATCAGGTAGTTCACGATGTAGCAATTCAGAAACTAAACGTTGTCTTTTGTTTAGACAGAGCAGGATTAGTGGGAGATGATGGACCCACGCATCACGGTACTTTTGATATTGCTTTTTTTAGATGCATTCCAAATATGATTATTTCTGCTCCTATGAACGAGGAGGAATTGAGAAACCTAATGTTTACTTCTCAAGAGAAAGAACACGGACCATTTACTATTCGCTACCCTAGAGGTAAAGGAGTAATGCCAGAATGGAAAACCGAGTTTAAATCTATAGAAATTGGAACTGGACGGAAATTGCGTTCAGGTAAAGACATCGCTATTTTATCTTTCGGTCATGTTGGAAATTATGCCAGTACTGTTTGTAAGGACTACGACAAAAATGGTTTCCAAATAGCTCATTACGATTTGCGATTTGCAAAACCATTAGATCAAAATTTACTTCATGAGGTTTTCCAAAACTACACTCATATTATTACGGTAGAAGACGGATGTATTACTGGTGGTGTAGGCTCTGCAGTAATAGAGTTTATGGCAGACAATCAATACCATGCTTCTGTATATAGACTAGGTGTTCCAGATGAATTTATTGAACATGGGCCACAATTACAACTACAAGCTGACTGTGGTTTTGATGCAGAAAGTATTAAGGCAAAAGTAGAACAGGTTAAGACTAAATTGAAACTTGCGGTTTAACAACCTTTCAAAACAGCTATATTTCTTACCTTATTGTTTAGAATAATTTACATTTCAACTTATAAAGTGTTGAACCAAAAAAGCCCAAAAGAAAATCTTTTGGGCTTTTTAGTATCAGTGGAAAATTACTTTTTCATTACAAAGTCTTCCATAAACTTCGTGGTGTAATTTCCAGATCTATAGTCTTCGTTATCCATTAATTGTAAGTGGAAAGGAATAGTTGTTTTCACACCTTCAATAACAAACTCTCTTAGAGCTCTTTTCATTTTCTCTATCGCCTCATCTCTAGTTTGCGCTACTGTAATTAGCTTTGCTATCATAGAGTCGTAATATGGAGGTATTGTATAGCCAGCATAAACATGAGTATCTACACGAACGCCGTGTCCACCAGGAGCATGATAAGTAGTAATTTTACCAGGGCAAGGTCTAAATCCGTTATGAGGATCTTCGGCATTAATTCTACATTCTATAGCGTGTGCTTTAGGTTCGTAGTTTTCTCCTGTAATAGAGATCCCTGCAGCTACCTTAATTTGCTCAGCAATTAAATCGTAGTTAATAACCTCTTCTGTAACAGGGTGTTCTACCTGAATACGGGTATTCATTTCCATAAAGTAGAAATTTCTATCCTTATCCACTAAAAACTCCACTGTACCTGCTCCTTCGTATTTAACGGCTTCGGCAGCTCTTACAGCAGCATCACCCATTTTTTTACGAAGTTCTTTAGTCATAAAAGGCGAAGGTGCTTCTTCGGTTAGCTTTTGATGTCTTCTTTGTACAGAACAATCTCTTTCTGACAAGTGACAAGCATTACCCTTAGAATCTCCGATAATTTGAATTTCAATATGGCGAGGTTCTAAAATTAACTTCTCCATATACATGGCATCGTTACCAAAAGCAGCAGCTGCTTCTTGACGAGCAGAATCCCAAGCATTTTGGAAATTCTTTAATTCGGACACTGCACGCATACCTTTACCACCACCACCAGCAGTAGCTTTAAGCATTACAGGAAAGCCCATCTCTATAGCCAAAGCTTCTGCTTCTTCATAAGTATCCAAGATACCTTCAGATCCAGGGATTGTTGGTACGTTTGCCGCTTTCATTGTAGCTTTTGCATTCGCTTTATCTCCCATTCCATCGATCATCTCTGGAGAGGCTCCAATAAATTTGATGTCGTTTTCTTCACAAATTTTAGAGAAATTTGAATTTTCAGCTAAAAACCCATAACCTGGATGTATAGCATCGGCATTCGTTATTTCTGCTGCAGCAATAATATTAGGAATTTTTAGATAAGAATCAGTACTACTGGCAGGACCAATACATACTGCTTCATCTGCAAATTTAACGTGTAAACTATCAACATCAGCTGTAGAATACACCGCCACCGTTTTGATTCCCATTTCTCTAGCGGTACGTATAACGCGAAGAGCAATTTCACCACGGTTGGCGATTAGAATTTTCTTAAACATCGTCATCCTTTCTAGTTAAATTAAGACGGGTCTACTAAAAATAACGGTTGATCATATTCGATAGGACTCATGTCATCTACCAATACTTTCACAATTTTACCAGAAACTTCTGATTCAATTTCGTTAAATAATTTCATTGCTTCTACAATACAAACTACAGAACCTACAGAAACATCATCACCTACAGATGCAAAAGCATCTTTATCTGGAGTAGGCTTACGGTAGAAAGTCCCAATCATAGGAGACTTAATAGTAATGTAATTAGATTCTTCGTCTACAACGGGACTTGCTTCTATAGGAGCAGCCTGTGCCATAGGTGCCGTAGGCATAGCCATTTGAGGCATACCCGTAACAGGAACCTGTTGAACAATCGTTTCTAAATATGCATCGCCTCTACCTTTTTTAGGTGGAGTTTTAATAGAAATTTTCATTTCACCAATTTCCAAATCAACTTCGGAAGCTCCAGACTTTGCAACGAACTTTATAAGTTCTTGTATTTCTTTAAGATCTAATGCCATAACAAATATTTAATGTTATTTTGTTCTTTTTAATATGCCCATTTAAGGTAAATTGACCCCCAAGTAAAACCACCTCCAAAGGCAGCTAAAACAAGATTGTCACCCTTCTTTAACTTATCTTCCCACTCCCATAAACACAATGGGATGGTCCCGTTTGTTGTATTTCCGTATTTCTGGATATTCAACATTACTTTATCTGTTCCTACACCCATTCTGCGTGCAGTTGCATCAATAATACGTTTATTAGCTTGATGAGGAACTAACCAAGCAATATCATCGCCGGTTAAATTATTGCGTTCCATAATCTCAGCAGATACATCTGCCATGTTTGTAACCGCAAATTTAAACACCGTTTTACCATCTTGGTATATATAGTGGTCTTTAGCATCAACAGTTTCATGCGTAGATGGATTTACAGAACCACCACCTTTCATGTGTAGATAATCTCTACCAGATCCATCCGTTTTCATGATAGAATCTTGAATACCTAAACCATCTTCGGTAGGCTCAAGCAATACAGCTCCAGCTCCATCACCAAAAATAACACAAGTTTGTCGATCTGTATAATCTACAATTGAAGACATTTTATCGGCACCAACTACAATAATTTTCTTGTAAGAACCAGTCTCGATGAATTTAGAAGCGGTTGCTAAGGCGAAAAGAAAGCCCGAACACGCTGCCATCAAATCGAAGCCAAAAGCATTTTTCGCACCCACTTTATCTGCAATTATACAGGCAGTAGCAGGGAATAGCATATCTGGTGTTGCTGTTGCACAAATAATCAAGTCGATTTCCTCGGCTTTCATATTCTTTTTTTTCAACAAACCTTTTATTGCATTTGCACCTAGATCAGAGCTTCCTAGTCCTTCTCCTTTTAAGATTCTTCTTTCTTTAATTCCGGTTCGAGAAGTAATCCACTCATCATTTGTATCTACCAAAGCAGATAGCTCTTCGTTTGTTAATCTATACTCAGGGGTCCAACCGTTAACTCCTGTTATAGCTGCTGTAATTTTGCTCATCCTTGAAAAGCTATTTTAATTTTGTCTGACAATTTAGCGTCAATTACTTCTGCAGTATGCAAAAGCATATTTTTTATTGCCTTGGCATTCGAAATACCATGACCTATCATTACGGTACCATTAACACCTAATATAGGAGTTCCACCGTAGTTTTCATAATTGAATCTATCGAAATAAGCGTCTTTAATACCTCGTTTTTTAGTTAAAGCATAAAAGGCCTCTGCTTGTTTTAATACGATATTTCCGGTAAAACCGTCACAAACGATAACGTCTGCACTATCATTAAACAAGTCACGTCCTTCAACATTTCCAACGAAATTAAAATCTTCTGAATCTTTCATCAGACTGTATGCAGCTTGTGTAAGTAAATTCCCTTTACCTTCTTCTTCCCCTATATTTAATAAGGCAACTTTAGGATTTGAAATTCCGTGTACATGTTCGGCATAAAGCGAACCCAAGATAGCAAACTGATGGAGAACATCAGGCTTACAGTCGGAATTAATACCAACATCTAATAATAAGCCAAGCCCACCATTTTCTTTAGGTAGAATACTTGTGATTGAAGGTCTGATAACCCCCGTAATAGATTTTATGGTATAAAAAGCGCCCACTAGCATAGCACCTGAATTTCCGGCACTAGCAAAACCATCAATTAAACCTTCTTTCAATAAATGAAATCCGATTGAAATAGACGATTTTGGCTTTTTCACAAAAGCTTTTGTAGGGTGTTCGCCCATACCAATTTGGTCTGGAGCATGTACAATTTCGAATTTACTCGAATCTACATTCTCCAATACTAGCTCAGCTTTAATTTTCGATTCATCGCCAATTAAAACCAAGGTAGCAGTACTTGCTAGCTCTTGCTGAGCTAACACCGCACCTTTAATAGTTGCTGAAGGAGCAAAATCTCCTCCCATTACATCGAGTCCTATTCTCATTTATCTGAAAAATAAAAAATGTAGATTTAAACCTTTAAAACAGGGTCTAAATCTACATAAATTCTTTGTACGTACAGTAAAACAGGATAAAAAATCGCTCTAAGCGAAAAAATACGCTGCAATGAATACTATGCGATAACTACGTTACCTTTGTAGTACATTTTCCCTTCGTGCCAGTAAGCTCTGTGATATAAGTGAGCTTCACCAGTAGTAGAACATACAGCAACAGTAGGAGCTACTGCTTTGTAGTGAGTTCTTCTTTTGTCACGTCTTTGTTTCGATATTTTTCGTTTAGGATGTGCCATTTTGCCTTATTCTTTGTCCGTTAATAAATCTTTTAATGCCGACCAACGAGTGTCAACATCTTCTTCTTCGTCTTGTTCTAGATATTCTTCAACTTTCAACAATGCATCATCATCGCATACTTGCCCATTCTCTTCTTTGTCGTGAACCCTTCTTGTAGGTAAAGCCAAAGCAATAGTCTCGTATACCATATGAGAGATATCTATTTCATGTTCGTCGTTCCCTAATATGAGAACATCGTCGGTGTTGTTAAAGTCTTCATGAGAAAATTTTACAATTCTCATATCTCGATAATCTAAAGGTAGATCTAAATCTCCTCCACATTTATCACAAAGACTGTTCACAATCCCAGCAACCTGAAACTTAAGCTCCATCAAATTTGATCTTTTCGTTAAAGTCAAATCGATTTGAAGCTTTCCATCTTCCAATTCTGTATTGTCAAATTCTTTAAAGAACGCTCCGTCTACTTTAAAATCGTATGAATGATCGCCTAATTTAAGCCCCATAAGAGGTATGATAAAATCAGAAAGCACATTCATTCCTTTTAGTTTTTCGGTTTGCAAAGATAGAAATAATTTTTGTTAATAAAACTATTACTACGAAGTCAAAATCACAATATTTTAACTTTACGCGATTATTTTGACTTTGAATGCCATTTTTTACTGGATTGAGGCGAAACAGCTAAAGGGTTTTCATTTAACTGACTGTACTCCAATCTATTTTTATACAAGTTACAGGCTGCATAAACGGCTTCTCTAAATGAAGATTCTTGCGCTTCGTTTTTTCCTGCCAAATCATAAGCAGTTCCATGATCTGGTGAAGTCCTTACTACAGACAATCCAGCTGTAAAATTCACTCCTTTATTAAACGAAAGTGTTTTAAAAGGAATTAATCCTTGATCGTGGTACATTGCTAAAACTGCATCGAACTGCTTATAAGTATCGCTTGCAAAAAAACCATCTGCCGAATAAGGTCCGTAAACTAACTTACCAGAATCAAAAGCTTTTTTAACCGCAGGTCTAATCACCTCTTCATCTTCTTTCCCAATAACCCCTTTATCTCCACTATGTGGATTTAATCCTAAAACGGCTATTTTAGGATTCCTAATATTAAAATCCTGTTTAAGCGAACTGTAAATCTGCTCAATTTTATGGGTAATCTTTTCATCAGAAATTGTTGAAGCTACATCGGCTATTGGAATATGTCCAGTAACAACTCCAACACGTAAAGAGTCTGCTACCATGAACATCAAAGCTTCTCCACCTTCAAATTCCTTTGCCAAGAACTCTGTATGTCCTGGGAATTTAAATTCTTCTGACTGAATATTATGCTTATTAATTGGTGCCGTAACTAATGCGTCTACTTCTCCTTTCTTTAAAGCCTCTACAGCCGCAGTTAAGGACCTTAACGCATAAGAACCACCTTCGGGCTTCTCTTGCCCTAAATTCAACTCCACATCCTCAGTCCAGCAACTTATTAAATTTGCTTTTTTAGGCATCAACTTAGCATTAGGACGCACAAAATTAAAGCTAAAGTTCTTCATGTCCATAGCCTTTTGATACGCCATGGCAAATTTTGAAGATGCATAAACTACAGGAGTACATAAATCTAATATTCTACTATCAGAAAAAGTCTTCATAATCACCTCTAAACCTATTCCATTTATATCGCCCACAGAAATACCTAATCGTATTTTATTTGGGTTTTGATCTTGTTCGTTTCTCATGCTATACAGGTTAAAATTGGTAATTGAAAATTGGATTATTCACAATCCATAAATCAATCTATTAACAGCTACTTCTCTTAGATAAATAATCGAACAAGATACGTACACCAGAACCTGTACCACCTTTTAAACGATAATGGTCATCTCCAGAAAGGAAGGCCGGACCAGCAATATCTAAATGCATCCAAGGGTAGCTAGTAAAATGTTCTAAGAACTTACCCGCAGTAATTTGCCCAGCTTCTGCAGGACCAAGGTTTGTCATGTCTGCAATGTCAGACTTTAACAATTCTTTGTACTCATCCCAAAAGGGCATCATCGCTAAACGTTCGTAGGTATAATAGCCACTTTCGTTTAAATCTTTTTGCACGTCTTCGCCGGCAGTACCCATTGCAACGATTCCAAATTTACCAATAGCTCTAACAGCTGCGCCGGTTAAGGTAGCAAAATCAATCACCAATTCCGGATCGTATTTCTTAGCATAACACAAGGCGTCAGCTAAAACTAAACGTCCTTCTGCATCAGTATTTAAAACCTCTACAGAGGTATTGTCCATCATATGTATTACATCTCCTGGAGCATAAGCATTTCCCCCAGGGCGATTTTCTGTTGCAGGAATTAAACCAACAACATGTATAGGTAAGTTAGCTTTAGCGATAGCATAAAGAATCCCAACTACAGAAGCACCTCCACCCATATCACACTTCATGATATCCATAGAGTTTGCTGTGGGTTTTAAACTTAATCCACCAGTATCGTACACAATACCTTTACCTACCAATACAATAGGTTTAGAATTAATAGCATTTTCGGGTTTATGTGTAAGTATATTAAACGTTGGAGGCTCAATAGCTCCACGATTTACTGCAAGTAAACCACCCATTTTAAGGGATTCAATTTGTTTTTTGTGTAGCACGTCAACTTTAAATCCAGCTTCTTTACCTAAGCGTACCATTTCTTCAGAGAACTTTACGGCAGTAAGAAAAGACAAAGGTTCGTTTACCAAATCTCTAGCATGTAAGGCACCCCCAACAAGTGCATTTAAATCTTGTATTGCCTCGTCTTCAGCTTTAACTAAAATAGACTTTAAAGAATTTTCTTTTTTAGACGCATCAGTAAAATACTTAAGAAACTGGTAATTGGCCAATGCCATACCCTCCGCAACAAAAAGAGACAAATCGCTATCTGATGCAGAAACAAGTTCCACCTCTTCTAACTTTAAAGCATTGATTTTCTTTACCAATACAGCACCTCTTTCTCTGGCTTTTTCAAGACTTTGACTTTCCGTTTTCTGATCTTTAAAACATTCTATAAAAACAGTTCGACTGTACTGATTTACAGAAACGGATAAGTGTTCGTTTGCCAATTCATTGGTAACAAACTTAAGCTCTTGCTCGTTTAAACCAAACTTTGACCAATCGGAATCTTGTGTTCCTAAAACAACTAAATGAGTAGTTGAAGATTGCTCGGTAACTTTATGTATAATGCTGCACATTTTTTCTTAATTTTGAGCTGTAAAAATAGGCATTTTAATGGAGACACAGAAGCTATTAGATAGCGCAATGAAATTTGAATCTTTAAGCGCAGAAGAAGGCGTTTATCTTTTCGAAAATGCGGCTACCCCAGACTTAATGTTTGTGGCAAATGAATTGAGAAAAATACAAGTTCCTAGTAATAAGGTAACCTGGATTATAGATCGGAACGCCAACACGACCAATGTGTGTAATGCAAATTGTAAGTTTTGTAATTTCTTTCGAATTCCAGGACACAAGGAGGCATACATCACAACGATAGAAGAATATACTCAGAAAATTGAGGAAACTATTCGCTACGGTGGTGAGCAATTACTACTTCAAGGAGGGCATCACCCAGATTTAGGTTTGGACTTTTACTGCGATATATTTCGTCAGATAAAAAAGAAATTTCCTGCAATTAAACTCCATGCATTAGGACCTCCAGAAATTGCGCATATTAGTAAAATCGATGGCAAGTCTCATAGAGAAGTACTCGAAGCGTTAATTGAAGCTGGACTAGACAGCTTACCAGGTGCTGGTGCAGAAATTTTAGATGACAGAGTTCGTAGAATGATTTCTAAGGGTAAATGTGGCGCACAGGAATGGCTGGATGTTATGCGTGTAGCACACCAATTAAACCTCACCACTTCGGCTACTATGATGTTTGGTCATATCGAAACTACACTAGAACGTTTTGAGCACTTAGTGAAAATAAGAGAAGTGCAATCTGAAAAACCTGTCGATTCAAATGGATTCCTTGCGTTTATTGCTTGGCCTTTTCAAGATGATGGAACACTACTTAAAAGAATAAAAGGAATTACGAATAATGTAGACGGAGACGAATATATTAGAATGGTAGCACTTTCGAGAATTATGCTACCTAACGTTAAAAATATACAAGCATCTTGGCTAACTGTTGGTAAATCTGTAGGGCAGATGTGTTTACACGCTGGAGCAAACGACTTTGGATCTATCATGATTGAGGAGAATGTAGTTTCTGCTGCTGGAGCACCACATAGATTCACCTCACTAACCATACAAGACGCAATTAGAGAAGCAGGATTTGAACCTCAATTAAGAACTCAACAATACGAGTACAGAGCAATTCCAGCAATAATGGAAGAGCAGGTAATTGACTATTAATTTAGGATAACGACGTTAGATAGATAGTTCAAGAAGAATACCAGTGAAAGGGAAAAATATTTAAGCATTCCCATTTCACTCAAACTTAGAATTCAAACGACTGACATCATTTAGCTGCTAGACTGTTTCGACAACAATTACAAATACATTGAACGTATGTTTACGGGAATTATTGAGCAATTAGGCGTAGTAAAAGACATTGTAAAAGAGGATGGAAACATTCATTTTACCGTAGAGGCAGCGATGTGTTCAGAATTAAAAATTGATCAAAGTGTAGCGCATAATGGTGTTTGTTTAACTGTGGTTTCCGTAAAAGGGAATTGCTATACGGTAACCGCTATTCAAGAAACCTTAAATAAGACTAACTTGAATAGTTTAGCTATTGCTGACGAAGTAAATTTAGAGCGCTGCATGAAAATGGGTGGGCGATTAGATGGTCACATCGTACAAGGACATGTAGACAAAACAGCCATTTGCACAGAAGTGAAAACAGAAGATGGTAGCTGGGTTTTTAGCTTTGATTATGTTAAAAACGCACCTTCGGAAGTTACAGTAGAAAAAGGTTCTATTACTGTAAATGGGACTAGTTTAACTGTAGTAAACTCCAAAGACAATGGTTTTTCTGTATGTATAATTCCTTATACTTTTGAGAATACTTGCTTTAAGAATATTAAACAAGGTGATCAAGTAAATTTAGAATTTGATATTATTGGCAAGTACGTTGCCAGAATGATGAATGCGTAGAAATAAGAAGATAGAGAAGTTCTTAAACTCATTTAGAATTTCGGTATTCATTACAAACTTCAACGCTTCGATTTATAAAAAAAGGGACTCAAAATGAGTCCCTTTTTTTTATCTAATAAATCCAATTTCACTATTTAAATAAGTGAACGGAACCTTTATATACATCAACTTCTTCGGTTACTTTATTCCCTACTTCTAATAGGTAGAAATAAACACCATCATCTAGATCATCATTTTGATGACTCGATTGGCCATCCCACCATTTATTATCTAAACCATAGTGACCACTTCTATAAACCTCATCACCCCAACGATTGTAAATGCTCATGTTGGCGTAACTATAATATTCAGCAGTAAGACCTTCAATAAACAGAACGTCGTTTAAATCATCCCCATTAGCTGTAATTACATTTGGAACAATAAGGTCACACATAAATAAGACATTAAACTCCACGATAGAATCACAGGCAGTATAGGCTAGTGTATAGTCACCATACTCCGTTACGGTCATGCTCGTTTCTTGTCCTAAAGGGTTAGAGAAATTTGCAAAACTAGGCCCTGCTATTTGCATCCATCCGATTTCTAAACCAAAAGACTCAACAAACATATCGGCCTCTAATTCACATCTTAACAATTCGTCTGTGTGAACCAATGGGACTGCTTGTTCAAACTCTACCAGCATAGTATCTGAGGTATTACAACCAAAAATGGTAAACTCAACTTCATAAGCCCCAAATTGATTCACTTCAAAAGAGACTCCATCTGTAGCTACATTACTGTATACAGCACTCGTATGGTTCGGTTGATTTACAATAGACCACATGCCTCCGGTAGGAGATGGATTGTCTAATTGGAAATCTACATCATAATCACAAGTTTGTAACCCTGGATCTGAAATAACGGGATCTACAGTAATAAAATTAACTTCTACAGAATCTCTACCGTCACAAAAATCAATGGTATAAGTCATAGTATAAGTACCGAAATCACCAGCCAAAAGACTGATTGTATTTAGGGTAGAATCGGTTAAAATTTGAATAGAATCGCCAGATGTGATCGTCCAAAGTCCAGAATTATTGGTAGGATTATCTACTGAAATAACATTTTCCAAAGAACAAAGCACATCTACTGGAGTTTCAATAATAGGAAGGACAATTTCAAAATCTAATTCCACCTCTCCTTCATAACCACAATCGACATCTATAAACTCAAATACATAATCGCCTATTTCACTCACAACGATATTTGGAGTCAACGAACTAGTGTTCGGGTCGAAAGTGACTGTAGATCCCTCTGGGGAATCTACCAAAGACCAAATCCCTCCACTTGGAGGTACGTCGGTAGCTTCAAGTAAAAAATTGTCTTCACATGCAATAACTGCATCTGGCGATAATATAGGTGTACCGTATACATCCACCATAAACTCTTCGGTGTATTCACAACCATAACTATCTAAAATAGTCATCACGTAATTGTGCTCCCCAGAAGTAGTTGGTTGTACTAACACCATCGTAGAATCGTACATTACCACCGAAGATGGCTCTTCATCGCAGAACCAATTATAACTTAAAATGATTGGCACTAATGAATCTACAATTACAGGTGGTCCAACATCCTCATTCTGAATATTCATGGCAATAGTCCAACCACAAATAAACCCATTATCAATCAACAAGTTATCAGTTACAGTAAGTGTCCAACTTCCATTAGCAGAGCTTCCTGAAAAGTCAGAAAAACTTCCTGCAGGAGTATAAGCTCCAGGAATCATTGACTGGCCGCCGTTAATAGGTGCCGCCATTGTATTCCCTCCTTCAGCACTAAAAGTACCAAAAACAGGGGTAATAGACCAACAATACTCCCAACACTCACCAGCTATTTCTTCACTATTATTATCTATAGCGTCTCCTAACCATGTACCACCACCAGACTGATCAAACAACTGCACCAAGGTTCCATTTGGAGAGGTTAAAGAAACATCCAAATCTCCTAAATAAGAATGCTCTAATTCTACACAAATTTCTGTAAAATCGTCCCCATCGAGAACTGATCCTGGTTCATAAGCAGTAATTTCAAGTTCTGAGGTATACGACTCTAAGCCATCTGGCAAATAAATAGGGTCAGCAAAATCAATCCCAATCTCAAACTGCTCTTCTTCTATGTGCCATACTACAGGTTCGAAAAAAGTAGAAATAACAACCCCATTACTATCGAGTAAACCACTGTAAGCTTGGAGCTCAGTGCCAGGGCAAACCACAGTCTCTGTAGGAGGTATAATAGAAGTTAATACTTCTGGATGGTCGTTAATAATGGTATAACTAAAATTTTGAAAACATCCATTTACATCTGTAACCACAAGAGTAAGTTCTGTTTCGGTATCGGTATCGTAAATGTGAGACACTTGCTGCCCAGACTGGAGTAAGAGTCCATCGTTAAAAGCCCATTCAAAAGTAGAAGTCACATCTGATTGCGTATAAAACACATCGTTGTCGAAATAATTCGTTTCTACTTCTAACTCTAGTTCATAACATACATTAATAACATTATCAGAATCTATTTCGTCGCTAGAAACAATCTCTACTTCATAATCCTGACAAGGATATTGACAATTTATTTCTGCAAACCATCCATCATTTTCTACATTACCTGGAGAAGTAAACTGTATGGTTAAACAGCCAGAAACATTTGCATCTGAAGCCATAATAATTCCTGGATCAGGATCATTAGGACTGTCGAACGAATACAACACATCCGCAGCTGTAGAAGAACCGTCGTAAATAGTAAAAGTACATGAACTCCAATTGCTTCCACCTAAGTTGAAGTCAAAAAATGTTATACCGGTACTTAATTGTGGATCGGTACTACAAATAGTCATCGTATAGTTTTCTCCACCGTCAAAATCGCCATTTGCTCCACCAGAATCGTAAAAATAACCTGTACAAACAGCTACATCGTTTGGTCCCATGTAAACATTAGGTCCCTGCACCTCTACTGCTTGAACAATTTCACATCCCAAAGAATCGGTTACTGTAAGAATATAAAGCCCTGGAGCTACTCCTGATAAATTTTGATTTGATGTCCCATTAGACCACGAGTAAGTAAATGGTGGGTTTCCCCCGTAAGTTGTAATAGTAGCACCACCGTTTGTAGCTACATCGCTAGAAGCGCTTATAACCTCATAATCTGCTCTAAAACAAAAACAGTCGTCTACAGCACTAGGCAATGTAAATTCTTCCGAATTACCAGAACCATTTGGTGCAAAGCCACCATTATTGATAAGTGTACTAAATCCACCACAAATACCTACAGTGTACCAAGATCCACTCCCCCAGCCATCGTTACCAGAATCGTAGGCATTAAAAGTATAAGTACCACCTTCTTGCAAACAAACCTCAGTAGAATTATACACAAAATTTGCTGCGTAAGTAAATGGATTAGTCGCTAAAACATTCCCATCGACATCTTGAATATCCCAAGTAACTTGACCTATAGGAAAAACTTGAGCAAAAGAGAGAGATACTACAACACCAATTTCTCCAGGAGAACATGATGTTACTTGTTGGGCGTGGAGGCTATGCACACCAAAAACGACGCAACATAAAAGAGTGAGTACTTTTTTCATAGTCGCTTAGTTAATTTCATTAAACAAAGTATAGATCTCATTCTTGCTTTTAATATAAACAAGAATGTTTGTATCTCCTATACGATAAGAACTCGATTGCTTTTCTTTAAAAACTACTTCAAAAAGGAGGATATTAAAATTCGTCTCATTTATTGTAGTAGGGATAACATAACCTTCTGGAACATTTAAAAGTTCCAAAATATCTGGGAATTGACTTATTTTCTCCGATGGAATTTCATCGAGTTGATGTAGAGAATAAGAGTTCCCAATATAAAAGTTTAAATAATCGAGCTTAGAAGGATTTGTAATAGATAAATTCTCTAAGAATTCGGCTTCGTAACGAAACAACAAACGGCTATCGAATGTAGATTGTTGTTGGGCAAAAAGGTTGAGTGCATAGACAGCACAAAACAAAAAAAGTAGTTTTTTCATATTCAAAATACTGAAGCCAAGCTATTAAGTGAAAACACAAATTATATTTGCTATTGGCTGAACGACAAATATAACTTTTTTTAGCAGCCGAAGCAATTTAGTATTTGCTTCAAATAGTTTAGTTTTGCAGTGATGAAACAACAAAACATACGCAACTTTTGCATCATTGCACATATCGACCATGGTAAAAGCACTTTGGCCGACCGCCTTTTAGAACATACTCAAACGGTAACCGAAAGAGAGTCTAAGAACCAGCTCCTCGACAGCATGGACTTAGAGCGTGAACGCGGGATAACCATCAAGAGTCATGCCATCCAAATGGAGTTCCTACACAATGGAACTACCTACAGACTAAATCTAATTGACACTCCAGGCCACGTAGATTTCTCATACGAAGTTTCTAGATCTATTGCTGCCTGCGAAGGAGCTTTATTAATTGTAGATGCTGCACAAGGAATTCAAGCACAGACTATTTCGAATCTATACTTAGCATTAGAGAATGATTTAGAAATCATTCCGGTACTAAATAAAATTGATTTACCCAGTGCAAACCCTGAAGAGGTTAAAGATCAAATTATAGATCTTATAGGATGTAACGATGAAGATATTATTCCTGCCTCAGCAAAAACGGGTGTTGGAATACAAGAAATATTAGAAGCTATTGTAGCTCGTGTTCCTGCGCCTGTAGGAGATGAAGATGCTCCTTTACAGGCTTTAATATTTGATTCAGTTTTCAATCAGTTCCGAGGTATTGAAGCTTACTTTAAAATAGTAAGCGGAACCCTCAAAAAAGGAGATAAAGTAAAATTCTTTGCTACTGAAAAAGAATATTTTGCAGATGAAATTGGTTCATTAAAATTAGAGCAAGAGCCTCGTAAAGAAATTAAAGCAGGTGATG
>Ga0308015_10000119_pt1 | contig 40116 bp, 31 predicted proteins | sample Neamet231_FD_203128 | JGI IMG/M metagenome (GOLD analysis project Ga0308015, IMG submission 203128) | Marine microbial communities from water near the shore, Antarctic Ocean - #231 | ecosystem: Environmental > Aquatic > Marine > Unclassified | place: Southern Ocean | collected 2014-07-28
GTTATTTGCTATTAATAAGTTTAAAGATTTGATTATTCTTGTTTCTACAATAATTAATAGTTACTTTTTTTTTATATATTTGTCTAAATTATGAAAAAAATTTCACATAAAATATTAGCAACTGTAATGGCTTTTGTAGTTTTATTTTCTACAATGTCGTTTACTATAGACATGCATTTTTGTGGAGATACTTTGGTAGCAGTTTCTATGTTTCAGAAAGCAACAGGTTGTGGTATGGAAATGGAAAAACCAGCAGCAGAGGGTTGTGCTATTGTAAAAAGTAATTGTTGCAATGACAAACAAATGATTATTGACGGGCAAGACGAAATGCAGCTATCGATAACTACTATTCCCTTTCAACAACAACTATTTATCACTTCATTTATATTCACGTATGTCCAACTTTTTGAAAGTTCAGATACTGCGGCATCCTCGCACCAAGCATATAATGAACCACTCGTTAGTAGGCGACTCTACAAATTAGCCGAGACGTATTTAATTTAATTTTTGAACAATAGACGCTAGTATCCTATGGCTTTTTGCGATATGGATATTTTGCTGTATTCGGTATTTTTTATGTACTTATATCTAATTGTTTTATAACTTAAGCCAATGCTAAATAAAAGCATCAAATTTTTAATAGAAAATAAACTAATAGCAGTTTTAATACTGGTTCTTTTTGTAGGATGGGGAACCGTTAATGCACCTTTTAATTTATATACAGGCTTTCTGCCAAATAACCCAGTAGCGGTAGATGCTATACCGGATATAGGTGAAAATCAACAGATTGTATTTACTAATTGGTCTGGACGTTCACCGCAAGATATCGAAGATCAAATTACATACCCATTAACTACGTCTTTACTTGGAATTCCTGGGGTTAAAACAATACGTAGTTCTTCTATGTTTGGGTTTTCTAGTATCTATATTATATTTGAAGAAGATATTGAGTTCTATTGGAGCCGTAGTCGTATTCTAGAAAAACTAAATTCATTGCCAAATGGATTGCTTCCAGATGATATTATGCCTTCTTTAGGTCCGGATGCAACTGGATTAGGACAAGTGTTTTGGTATACTTTAGAGGGGCGTGATGAAGATGGAAATATTACAGGAGGCTGGGATTTACATGAATTACGACGGATACAAGATTACTATGTAAAATATGCTTTGTCATCTTCTCGTGGGGTTTCTGAAGTCGCTTCCATCGGTGGTTATATTCAAGAATATCAGGTAGATGTTAATCCAGAGTTACTTCGACAATACAACATCGGATTAAAGGATGTTGTAAAAGCAGTAAAGGAGAGTAACAAGGATATTGGTGCACAAACTTTAGAGATTAACCAAGTTGAATACTTAGTTCGAGGTTTGGGTTATATAAAGTCAATTTCAGATATAGAAAATGCAGTTGTAGTGTCTGAAAATTATCATTCTATCCGTATTAAGGATATTGGGAAAGTTTCATTAGGTCCTGCTGCCAGAAGAGGAATATTAGATAAAGAAGGTGCTGAAGTTGTCGGTGGAGTTGTAGTTGCAAGATACGGAGCTAATCCGATGGAGGTGATTACGAACGTAAAGGCCAAGATTAACGAATTAAGTGCAGGTTTACCAAATAAGGTTTTATCAGACGGTAGGACCTCTCAAGTTACGATTGTCCCTTTTTATGATCGGTCTGAATTGATAAAGGAAACATTAGGAACACTAAAGGAAGCATTAAATTTAGAGATTTTAATTACCATTTTAGTAATTGTAATTATGGTTTTTAATTTAAAAGCCTCTATTTTAATTTCTAGTTTATTACCAGTCGCGGTGTTAATGGTTTTTATAGCAATGAAATTATTTAATGTAGATGCAAATATTGTTGCATTGTCTGGTATTGCAATAGCCATAGGAACTATGGTGGATGTAGGTATTATACTTTCAGAAAATATTATAAGATATCTTGAGGAAGCTGATGAAAAATTATCAATAAATACACTAGTTTATAACGCAACTGTGGAAGTTTCAGGTGCAATAGTAACAGCTGTAATGACTACTATAATTAGCTTTATTCCTGTTTTCACTATGATAGGGGCAGAAGGAAAATTATTTAGGCCACTTGCTTTTACAAAAACTTTTGCGTTAACTGCTTCTTTAATTATTGCGTTATTTTTAATTCCGCCTTTTGCAGCTTTTTTATTCCGAAAGAAAAGTATTAGAAAAAGTTTTGTAATTGCCATTAATTTAGCTTTGATTTCAATAGGTGTAATTTCTATTTCCTATGGTTATTTGTTAGGCTTGATATTAATAGCATTTGGGGTTACGGGCTTATTGAAAGTTTACATTAAGATAACTAATAAGTTGGTTAATTGGATTAATATTATAGTTTCTATATTAACAATTGTAATGCTATTAGTTGAATACTGGAGACCTTTAGGATTAGATAAAAGTATCTTTTTAAATCTTGTTTTTGTAAGTATTATTTGTTTTGGGTTATTAGGTATTCTTACTTTATTTAAAAGCTATTATACTAGAATTTTAAGATGGTGTTTAGAAAATAAATTATTATTTCTTTCAATACCTACTGCTTTAGTGATTTCGGGTGTTTTCATTATGAAAAATACAGGGAAAGAGTTTATGCCATCCTTAAATGAAGGTTCTTTTTTATTGATGCCTACTTCCATGCCTCACGCAGGTGTAACTGAAAATAAACGAGTTTTACAACAATTAGATATGGCAGTAGCTAGTATTCCAGAGATAAAAACGGTTGTTGGTAAAGCAGGTAGAACAACATCCGCTTTAGACCCAGCACCTTTGTCAATGTACGAGAATATTATTCAATATAAATCTGAATATATGCTGGATGAGAACGGAATACGCCAGCGTTACAAAATCAATAGTGACAATGAATATGTATTGAAAAACGGAATGTCATTAAGAGCAGAACAATACGCTGTTTGGAAGTCTTTGAATACAAGGCAACAATTAATAGAAGATGAAGATGGTGTATTTTACCGAAACTGGAGACCAGAAATTAAATCTCCAAACGATATTTGGAAAGAAATTATTAGAGTAACAAAATTGCCAGGAGTAACATCTGCTCCAAAATTACAGCCTATTGAAACCCGATTAGTAATGCTGCAAACTGGAATGCGGTCTCCTATGGGAGTTAAAGTAAAAGGACAAAATTTAAAGCAGATTGAAGCATTTGGAATACAGTTAGAAGGTATTTTAAAGGAGGTAAATGGTGTAAAAGCTAATGCTGTATTTGCAGATCGTATTGTTGGAAAACCTTATTTATTGATTGATATTGATAGAGAAAAAATTGCACGCTATGGTATCTCAATAAAAGATGTTCAAGATGTTTTAAAAGTGGCTGTTGGTGGTATGGTTTTAACGGAAACAATTGAAGGGCGAGAGCGATATGGAGTGAGAGTGCGTTACCCTCGAGAGTTACGAGCTAACCCAGATGATTTAAAGCATATATATATTCCTGTAAAAAACGGAAATCAAGTACCTTTAAGTGAACTAGCCATTATAAGATATGAAAAAGGACCACAAGTTATTAAAAGTGAAGATACTTTTTTAGTTGGGCACGTATTGTTTGATAAATTAGATGGTTTTGCAGAAGTAAGCGTGGTTAAAAATGCACAAGCTTTAATTCAAAAAAAAATTGATTTAGGTGTATTAATAGTACCAAAAGGGATCAATTACAAATTTGCGGGAACATATGAAAATCAGTTAAGAGCCGAAGACACATTATCTATTGTGGTGCCGCTAGCATTGGTAATTATCTTTTTGATATTGTACTTTCAGTTTCGTTCTGTAGCAACATCGTTAATGGTGTTTACAGGAATTGCTGTTGCGTTTTCAGGCGGATTTATAATGATTTGGCTATACGGACAAGATTGGTTTTTAAATTTTAATTTCTTGGGAGAAAATGTACGAGATTTATTTCAAATGCATCCTATTAATTTAAGCGTTGCAGTCTGGGTTGGATTTATTGCGCTTTTTGGAATTGCAACCGATGATGGAGTTGTTATGGCAACTTATTTAACGCAAACATTCGAGCGAAATATTCCAGAAAACAAAAAAGAGGTAAGAGCAGCTGTTGTTGAAGCAGGAGAAAAACGTATTCGACCGTGTTTAATGACTACGGCAACGACTATATTGGCTTTACTACCAATTTTAACATCAACAGGCCGCGGAAGTGACATTATGATACCAATGGCGATACCAAGTTTTGGCGGTATGTTAATTGCGTTAATAACACTATTTGTTGTACCAGTGTTATATAGCTGGAAAAAAGAATTTCAACTTAAAAAAGCATCAAAATGAAATTTATAAAATTTGATATAAAAATAATCTTTATTTTTAGTTTTTCACTTTTCACTTTTAATTTTTTAGGTGCACAAGAGTTACAATCTTTGATTAGTGAATCGTTGTTGAATAGTCCAAAAATTAAAAAATTTGAATTGCAATATCGTATTGCTTCCGAAAAAGTAAACGAAGTAAATACATTGCCAAACACTGATTTTGGAGTTGGATATTTTATAAGTGAACCAGAAACAAGAACAGGAGCGCAACGTTTTAAAGTATCTATCAAGCAAAGATTGCCTTGGTTTGGTAGCATTACAGCAAGAGAAAACTATATAAATTCTTTGGCGTTTACAAAGTATGAAGATATTACAATTGCAAAAAGAAAACTAATAGTTTCAGTTTCAAAATCGTATTACAAGTTAGCTGCAAATACAGCAAAAAAAGCAATTTTAAATAACAATATAAAACTGCTTAAAACATATGAAACATTAGCTTTAAAATCTGTTGAAGTTGGTAAAGCATCTGTTGTAGATGTATTGTTATTGCAAATACGTACAAATGAAGTTCAACAATTAATCAGGTTTTTAGAGCAACAGTATATATCTGAACAAACTAATTTTAATAAACTTTTAAATCGTGATAAGGATACAGCCATTAATACTTTAAATGCGTTGGATATTCCTTCAGTAGATTTTGAAATGAATCCGGAAAAGTTAGTTTTTCATCCAGAATTATTAAAATACGATAAACTGTATCAATCTATAGAGAAATCTGAATTGTTAAATCAAAAGGAAAATAAACCTATGATTGGTTTTGGGTTAGATTATGTGAATGTTTCTAATCGAACGGATTTAAATTTCAGTGATAACGGAAAAGACATTTTAATGCCAATGTTATCTATATCTATTCCAATATTTAATACTACTTACAAATCAAAAACCAAACAGAACGAATTACAACAACAAGAATTTTTAATACAAAAAAAAGATCGTTTAAATGCATTAGAAGTACTTTTAGATAATGCAATAAACAACAGAGTCTTCGCAAGAGTTAGTTATGAAACTCAGGTTAAAAATTTGAAGCAAGCTAAAAATGCAGAAGAAATTTTAGTAAAAAATTATGAGACTGGAATGATTGATTTTAAAGAGATATTAGATATTCAGGAATTGCAATTGAAGTTTGAAATGAATACAATTGAATCGGTTAATAATTATTTTATACAAACAACAATTATTAACTACTTAGCGCAATAATAATGAAACACATATATACATTAGAGGGAATGACATGCAATGGTTGTCTGGCTTCCGTGGAAAAAAATTTGATAGAAATAGAAGACGTTACCAATGTTTTTGTTGACCTTAAAGAAGGTGAAGCAATTATTACAATGGATGCGCATATTGCAACTGCCGTGCTTCAAAAGGCATTGCCAAAAAAATTTAAAATATCCAAGAAGGTAGAACACAAAGAGGTTGCATTTGCAGATACTTCTTTTGTTTCTCTAGAAGAAGAGAAAAGTAAATTAGCACAATTAAAACCATTATTAATCATCATATTTTATATTACAACAGCAAGTATATTGTTAAATTATAAAGAGTGGTTTTTAGGTGAATTTATGTTAGATTTTATGGGCTTATTTTATATTGTTTTTAGCTTCTTTAAAATGTTAGATTTAAATGGGTTTAAAATGTCTTTTGGTATGTATGATCCTATTGCGAAAAAAGTTCCTTTTTATGGTAAAATATACCCCTTCATAGAAACGTTGTTAGGGTTGATGTTTTTAATGCGTTTTGAAATAGACATTGCTTTAATTGTGACCTTAATTATTTTAGGAGTAACTTCAATAGGAGTAACTAGGGCACTTTTAGATAGAAAATCAATTCGTTGTGCTTGTTTAGGTACTGCATTAAAATTACCAATGACAGAAGCAACCTTTATAGAAAACGCGATTATGATTTTAATGGCGGTATTAATGCTTTTAAATATATTTTAAATTAATAGATTATGAGAAAATTACTTATAATACTTTGTTTGGCTCTTTTGTTTGTTGGTTGTAAAAACCTAAACAATAATGAAAAGAAAGAAATACCAAACGATCAGGAAATAATACAACAAGTAAAATCAGCAAAAAAGACAGTTTTAAGTCCGCACGCAACTGTAATGACAATGATTGGAGACGCCCATATTCATATGGATTATTCTTCACCTGGTGTTAGAAATAGAATCATTTTTGGAGGTTTATTATCTTATGACGCAGTTTGGCAGGCAGGCGCGCACAATGCAACTTGGTTAGAAACAGACAAAGATTTAGTCATAGCAGGTAAAACGCTTACTGCCGGAAAATATGGGTTTTTTATAATTCCTTCAAAAGATGAGTGGACTGTGATTTTTAATACCAATTGGGAACAGCATGGAAAAGATGAATACGATACAAAGGATGATGTTTTGCGCTTTAAGATAAAACCAATGATTTCTGAAATAATAACGGAACATTTAGAATACAAAGTGAAAAAGGTTAACAACAATGAAGGTCTTATTTATTTTGCGTGGGAAAAGGTTTCAATTTCTTTTAATTTTGTAACACAACAATAAATGGTAAACAGAAAAACAGCATTAAAAATTAGAAAAACCCATCGATATTTGGGATTATTTTTAGGAGTTCAATTCTTACTTTGGACTATAAGTGGTTTGTATTTTAGTTGGACAGATATTGATGAAATTCATGGAGACCAATTCAAAAACTTAGACTATCAACCCAAAGCGTTTGATAGTCTCATGAGTCCAACTGCAATTAAAACTCCAGGTGGTTTAAAATCAATTGAATTAAGAGATATAAACAGTACCCCTCATTACTGGGTGAATAATTCTCAATTAATAAATGCAAATAACGGAAAATTAAGAAGTGGTATTACAGAAACAGAAGCTTTGTATGTTGCTAAAAATTTCATGAAACAAGGTTTAGAGGTAGTTGCAATAGATTTAATCAAAGAGACCGGAAAACATCACGAATACAGAAAGAAATTGCTTCCTGCTTATGTAATATCTTATAAGTCAGATGAGAATATAAAAGCTTATGTGTCTATTATTGATGGTAAGTTTCAAACAGTAAGGCATCAAGATTGGCGATGGTTTGATTTTTTATGGATGACGCATACTATGGATTATGAGGGCAGAGACAACTTTAATACCATTATTTTAAGAGCTTTTTCGCTTTTAGGGTTGATTACAGTTTTTAGTGGATTTTTATTATGGTTTACAACCTCAGCAACTATAAGGGGGATTTTAGAAAGAAAAAACAAATAGGAATGAAAAAATATAGATTTTATTTAGGAACGTTAGTCGTTGGTTTATTTTTAGGTTGGTTATTTTTTGGAAATTTATCTAATGAAAATAAAATACATAAGCATATTGATATAACTGATAAAAATGAAATATGGTCTTGCGCTATGCATCCTCAAATTATGAGAGTAGAGGCAGGAGATTGCCCTATCTGCGGAATGGATTTAATTTCTTTGGAGACTCCTACAGATGGTTTATCGGCAGATCAATTTAAACTTACTGCAAATGCAATGGCATTAGCAAACATTGAAACATCTATTGTAGGTTTTGGTAAAAATGATCTTAATGCGATTAAGTTATCTGGTAAGATTACCGAAAATGAAGAGGCGAATATAGTGCAAGTCAGTTATTTTTCTGGAAGAATAGAAACATTGAATATAAGTTTTACAGGGGAAGAAGTTTTTAAAGGGCAATTATTGGCAACCATATATTCACCAGAATTATACGCAGCACAGCAAGAATTAATTACAGCGCTATCTTTAAAGAGCACGCAGCCAGAAATATATAAAGCAGTGCGTACTAAATTAAAATTATGGAAGCTCTCTGAAATCCAGATCAAACAAATTGAAACTCTTGGAAAAGTTCAACAGTTTTTTCCTATTTATGCAACAGTTTCAGGTACGGTCTCGGAAAAATTAGTAGCCCAGGGAGAAGTTGTTAAAAAAGGGCAGCCTTTATTCAAAATAATAAATTTAAATACTGTTTGGGCAAATTTTGATGTCTATGAAAATCAAATTAATCGCTTTAAAAAAGGACAAGAAATAGCTGTTACTACAAATGCATACCCTAGTAAAATATATAAGGGTACAGTAGATTTTATAGGTCCTATTTTAAATTCTAATACAAGAACAGTAACTTTAAGGGTAGTTCTTACAAATAAGAAAGGCATGTTTAAACCAGGAATGTTTGTGGAAGGTGAAATAAAGACAATAAATTCAAAGACAACAGAAGTAATAGCCATTCCTTCTTCGGCTGTTTTATGGACGGGTAAACGCTCTGTTGTATATCTTAAAACTAACATAAATGAGTCTGTTTTTGAAATACGTGAAATTACTTTAGGTAACAAGAACAGGTCTACCTATGAGGTTTTAAGTGGTCTAAATACCGGTGATGAAATTGTAACAAACGGCACCTTTACAGTAGATGCAGCTGCCCAATTACAGGGTAAAAAATCGATGATGAATAAAAAAGGAGGTGTATCTATGACAGGGCATGAAGGACATATAGTAATGAATGGTTCTGTAAATAAAGTTCCTAAAAATAACAGTGTAGGATTAGACGTTTCAAAAGAGTTTCAAAATCAATTAAAAGAAGTTCTTAATGAGTATATCGCTTTAAAAGATGCTTTTGTGAAAGAGGAATCAAACAATATAATAAGTCAATCAGAAAAAATAGGAGCCATTTTATCTAAAGTAGATATCAAACTTTTAGAAAATAAAGAGGCACAAGTATTTTGGATGTCTTTAGAAAAGCAATTAAGAGTCGCTGTAAGTTCAATTTTAAAAACAACGGCAATAAAAGAGCAAAGAAATCACTTCAAGCAAGTATCTGCTTATTTAATAGAGGCAGTACAGTTATTTGGTATAAATGAAAAAGTATTTGTCGCTTTTTGCCCAATGGCAGACAGTAATAAAGGAGCGTATTGGTTAAGCAAAGAAGAAAAAGTGATAAATCCGTATTTTGGTAATGCAATGCTTACCTGTGGAGAAATAAAACAAGTAATAGATTAAGAATAATTAAATTTAAACACAATGAAAAAAGTAATTTTAAGTATGGCTGTATTGGCAACGGTGGCATTTACAAGTTGTAAAAACGAAGCTAAAAAAGAAATAAAAAAAGGAACAACAGAAGTGGTGAATGAAATGGCAACAACAGATTTTTCATTTGGTGTAAGAGGGAATTGCGGCATGTGTAAAAGCACTATCGAAAAAGCTGCAAAAGGTGTTGGTGGTGTAACGAGTGCAATTTGGGATGTAGATCAAAAGAAAATTGCGGTTTCTTACGATGATAGCAAAACAGCCCCAATGGCAATTCATAACGCAATTGCAGCTTCTGGTTATGATACCGAAAAAGTAGCAGGAAGCGAACAAGCATATAAGAGTTTGCCTGGTTGTTGTAAATATGACCATGAAATGGTGATGAATGTATCTACTGAGGAATAATAAGATCATTTAATTAATAAGATATTTAGCATCCTTAAAAGAGTCCTTTAAAAGGACTCTTTTAAATTTTATAAAAATTACATCTATTATTTTTTAGAACAATATAAGCACGTAATAAGGTTTTTGTATCTTTACTTTGATGGATTTATTCTCTTCAGAAATAGTAAAAAACATACTTCCTTGTGACGGAGTAACAAATTATCATGGTATTATTATAGATACCAGTGCTTGTAACTTCTATTTTGATACCTTAATGAACACTATACATTGGAAAAATGACGAAGTTGTTATTTTTGGCAAAAAGATTATTACCAAAAGGAAAGTTGCCTGGTATGGCAGTTCAGAGTTTTCGTATACCTATTCTAAAATAACAAAAACTGCAGTACTTTTCACAAAAGAGCTATTAGCATTAAAAAAAATAGTAGAAAAAGAAAGTGGAGAAACTTATAATTCTTGTTTACTAAACTTATATCACACGGGTGAAGAAGGAATGGGTTATCATGCTGATGGAGAAAAAATGTTAAAAAAAAATGGAGCAATAGCATCCATTTCTTTAGGCGCAGCGCGTAAGTTCTCATTTAAGCACAAAAAGAATAAACAAAGAATAGATATTGTTTTAGAAAACGGTAGCTTGTTGGTTATGAAAAAAGAAACACAGGCCAATTGGGTGCACAGATTACCACCAACTAAAAAAGTAAATTCACCTAGAATTAATTTAACTTTTAGAACCATAGAATTATAATCTTATACTTACTTTTGCCAAAAATATTTTTCATTGGAAACTAACAATCAACAATCTATAAATCTTAACAAATATATAAGTTCATCTGGCGTTTGTTCTCGCAGAGAGGCAGAAAAATTTATTAAAGAAGGTAGGATTACTATTAATGGTAAAAAAACTCAATTAGGAAATAGAGTTGGTAAAAAAGACGTTGTAAAGTTTGATGGACGCCTGGTAGAACCCAAAAATATAACTTTATATATTGCTTTAAATAAACCTGTTGGTATTGTTTCGACAACAGACGATAGGGAACCAAATAATATTGTACAGCATGTAAATTATCCAGAAAGATTGTTTCCAATTGGTCGCTTAGACAAGCCTTCTGAAGGATTAATATTTTTAACAAACGATGGGGATATTGTAAATAAAATTCTACGTGCTGGTAACAATCACGAAAAAGAATATTTTGTTTCTGTAGACAAATCAATTACAGATGATTTTATTGCAAGTATGGGAAATGGAATTCCTATTTTAGGAACTGTTACTAAAAAATGTAAAGTCGAAAAAGTAAGTGATAAAATATTTAAAATTGTTTTAACACAAGGTTTAAATCGACAGATTAGAAGAATGTGCGAATACTTAGATTACGAAGTAATAAAGTTAAAGCGCACGAGAATTATGAATGTAGAACTTGGTTATTTACAATCAGGAGATTGGAGAGAATTAACGGAAGATGAGATGAAAGAGATTAATAATATGATCTCTAGTTCTTCAAAAACAGAAGAGGCTTCTGTCGCTGAAGAAAAACCAAAACAAGCAAAACCAAAGAGAGGTAAAGCACCTACAAAAAACGATTTTAATAAAAAAAGTGCCTCTTTTAGAAAATCGTCACCGAAAAGTAAAAGAAGTAATAGTAGTTTTTCATCTAAAAAGAAACGTTGGTAGTATAAAAATATTTTCAAATTCTTTATTGAAACAACAATACAAGGTTTTAAAGCCTCGTAAAATCAGTGTAATATGGGGAGAATACTCCTTGTGAAATAATAGTATATTTGTCTATAATGAAATTCGATTTAAAAATAACCGATCCCAAGAGTAAAGCCAGAGCTGGTGAAATTACCACAGATCACGGAACTATAGAGACCCCTATATTCATGCCAGTTGGAACAGTTGGTACTGTAAAAGGTGTACATCAAACAGAATTAAAAGACCAGATAAATCCTGATATTATTTTAGCTAATACCTACCATTTATTCTTACGTCCGGGTATGGATATTTTAGAAAAAGCAGGTGGTATACATAAATTCATGAATTGGGATCGAAATATTTTAACAGATTCTGGAGGTTACCAAGTGTACTCTCTATCAGGTAGAAGGAAAATTAATGAAGAGGGCGTAAAGTTTAAAAGTCATATTGATGGTTCTACGCATTTCTTTACTCCAGAAAACGTAATGGAAACTCAGCGTACAATTGGTGCGGATATTATTATGGCTTTCGATGAATGTACTCCTTATCCTTGTGATTATAATTATGCAAAACGTTCTATGCACATGACGCATAGATGGTTAGATAGATGCATGAATCATTTAGAAAAATTACCTTTTAAATATGGTTTTGAGCAAACATTTTTTCCAATTGTTCAAGGAAGTACCTATAAAGATTTAAGAAAACAATCTGCAGAATACATCGCAAACGCTGGAGCACAAGGAAATGCAATTGGAGGTCTTTCCGTTGGTGAGCCTGCTGAAGAATTGTATGGAATGACAGAAATTGTCTGCGAAATTTTACCAGAAGATAAGCCACGTTATTTAATGGGTGTTGGTACACCAATTAATATTTTAGAAAACATTGCGTTAGGGGTAGATATGTTTGATTGTGTAATGCCAACAAGAAATGCAAGAAACGGAATGTTGTTTACAGCGCATGGCTCTATTAATATAAAAAATAAAAAGTGGGAAGATGATTTTTCTCCAATAGATGATATGGGAATTACTTGGGTAGATACGATGTACTCTAAAGCTTATTTACGTCATCTTTTTGCAGCAAAAGAAATGTTAGGAAAGCAGATTGCATCTATTCATAATTTAGGTTTTTATGTTTGGCTAACGCGTGAAGCTAGAAAACATATTATAGCGGGAGATTTTAGAGAATGGAAAGATAAAATGGTAAAACAAATGGATAAAAGATTGTAGCTATTCGTTGCTGCCAAAAACTAAAAAAATAATTGAAAATAATTGATTGGTACATATTAAAAAGATTTTTGGTAACATTTTTGTTCACCTTATTAATCTTGATTCCCATAGCAATTGCTATTGATGTTTCTGAAAAAATAGATAATTTTTTAGAGCATCCAAACTTGGGGCTAAATGAAGTTTTAAATGATTATTATTTAAATTTCATTATTTACTATACCAATACATTCATGCCTTTGGCGTTGTTTATAGCAGTAATTTTATTTACTTCGAAGCTTTCTAATAATACAGAAATTATAGCAATTACAAATGCGAAGGTTTCATTTACACGTTTTATGTATCCTTATTTTATAGGGGCTACTTTAATTACAATACTCTCTTTAGGAATGAATCATTATGTAGTTCCAAATAGCAGCAAGATTAGAAAAGCATTTGAAAAAAAATACATTAATAATTCAAAACAGAAAAACGCGTTAAAATATGTTTCTGATTTTAGTTTGCAGCTTACAGACAGTACTTATATTTTTATTAGAAGTTTTAACACAGAAAATAATGTAGGGAATGATTTTAATTCAGAAACCTATAATGGTTTAGAATTAATATCTAAACTTTCTGCGGATAGGTTAAGTTACAATAATAAAGACTCTATATTTACTTTAAACCGATGGAGAAAACGCTTAGTTTATAAAGATAAAGACAGTATTTTCTCTGGTAATAAAATGGACACTGTATTTAATTTTACACCTAAAGATTTAATCTATAAATCTGCTTTTGCTCAAGAAATGCCGTCTAATGAATTAGTAGCATTTATAAACATCTCTAAGAAAAGAGGGGTAAAGAATTTAAACGCTTATTTAGTAGAACTCTATAAAAGAAGTAGCTTACCAATAGCTTCTTATATTCTTACAATAATTGCGGTTGCTCTAGCTTTTAGAAAAAGAAGAGGAGGAACAGGTGTTAATTTGGCGGTTGGTGTGGGTATTATGTTTTTGTATGTTTTCTTTATGAAAGTTGGAGAAGTTTTAGGATCTGTTGCAGGCGTTAACTCGCTGGCTTATGTTTGGATTCCTAATATTCTTTTTGGTCTGATAGCAATTTATCTCTACTTCCATGCAAGAAAGTAAATTTAAAAATTATTTATTACTTCATCTCATTGTTTTTATATGGGGTTTTACTGCAATTCTGGGAGCTTTAATAACAATAGATGCAATTCCTTTAGTTTGGTATAGAATGTTATTGGCAGTGTTATTTATTGCCATTTACTTTTTATGGAAGAAGAAATCATTTAAAGTAGATAGAGCAGGGCTTTTAAAATTTTTCTTCACAGGAGTTGTTATTGCTTTGCATTGGGTTTTCTTTTTTAAAGCGATAAAAGTTTCTAATGTTTCTGTTGCTTTAGTAACGATGAGTACTGGAGCTTTTTTTACAGCATTAATAGAACCTGTTTTTTTTAAAAGAAAAATAAATTCTTTAGAGATGTTTCTAGGTTTATTAGTAATTGCAGGCTTGTATATTATTTTTAATTTTGAAAGTCAGTATAAAGTAGGAATTATTTATGCCTTAATAGCTTCTTTTCTAGGTGCTTTATTTGCGGTTTTAAACGGTTTATTTATCAAGAAGTATACAGCTGATACTATCTCATTTTATCAATTATTTTTTGGTGTTGTTTTTATTACTATTTACCTGTTATTTACAAATAGCTTTTCAGTAAGCTTTTTTCAAATCCCTGCATCCGATTGGATGTATTTAATAGTTTTAAGCAGTATTTGCACTGCATATGCATTTATAGCTTCTGTGCAAGTAATGAAATACTTATCTCCTTACACAGTTATGCTTACTATTAATTTAGAGCCTATTTATGCAATTGTATTAGCACTATTTATTTTTGGGGATAAAGAGCAAATGAGTAGTACCTTTTATTTAGGTGCTTTTATTGTGTTATTCGTTGTTTTGTTAAATGGAATTATAAAAAACAGAAGTATTTTGAAAGAGAAGTTTCAACAAAAATGGAATAGAAAAAAGTAAATTATATCTACCTGAAAAGTAATTTTTATAGTATGTTTGTCTTTACAAACAACTAAAATCAAAACACCACAGTATGGAGTATTTAGAATTTGAAATGCCTATAAAAGAGCTTCAAGATCAACTACAAAAATGTCAAATTATTGGTGAAGAAAGTGAAGTAGATGTTACTGCTACTTGTAAAAAAATAGAAAAGAAACTAGTAGATGCTAGGAAAAATATATACAAAAACTTAACACCTTGGCAGCGTGTTCAGTTATCTAGACATCCAAGTAGACCTTATACTTTAGATTATATTAAAGCAATTTGTGGAGACACCTTTATGGAACTTCATGGAGACAGAAATGTTGGTGATGATAAAGCGATGATTGGTGGTTTAGGTAAAATTGGCGATCAATCTTATATGTTTATTGGACAACAGAAAGGGTATAACACTAAAACACGTCAGTATAGAAACTTCGGGATGGCAAATCCTGAAGGTTATAGAAAAGCATTGCGTTTAATGAAAATGGCAGAGAAATTTGGCATTCCAGTTGTAACTTTACTGGACACTCCAGGAGCGTATCCTGGCTTAGAGGCAGAAGAGCGTGGACAAGGAGAAGCAATTGCAAGAAATATCTTTGAAATGACCATTTTAAAAACACCAATTATAACAGTTGTTATTGGTGAAGGTGCTTCAGGTGGTGCTTTAGGAATTGGAGTAGGAGACAGAGTTTACATGATGGAAAATACTTGGTATACTGTAATTTCTCCAGAATCTTGTTCTTCTATTTTATGGAGAAGTTGGGAGTATAAAGAGCAGGCTGCGGCAGCTTTAAAATTGACTGGTACAGATATGAAGAGAATGAAGTTGATTGATGGTATCATTAAAGAACCAGTTGGAGGAGCACATTCGGATAGAGAGGGTGCTTTTACGGCGGTACAAGAACAAATAACTATTGCTTTTAATGAATTAAAAGATTTACCTAAAGAAGCGTTAGTTGCTCAGAGAATGGATAAATATGCTAAAATGGGAGTTTATAAAGAGTAATTTTTAAATACTCTTTATAGTTTAGAATATATAAAAAAAAGCGAAATTCAAATTAATGAATTTCGCTTTTTTATTTTTCTTACGGGTATTTAGATACCTAAAGAAGTAAATAATTGTTTTAATCTAGGTTCGGAAGGTCTAGGTGCATTTGCATTAACAATGTTTCCCTTAGGATCTATTAATATAAATCTTGGAATTGAATTGATTTGATACGCTTTCTGGAAATCGTAATCTTGTCCTGCCCACAATTGCGTTCCTGTTAATTGTTTATCCTTTACAAATTTTCTCCATTTATTTTCTGCAGCATCCCATGAACCACCACTTCTTCTTGATTCATCTGTAGAAATACTAACAAAAGCTATGTTTTTTCTGTGGTATTCTTTTTCTAAGGAATTTAAAAAAGGAATTTGCTGAATACAAGGTCCACACCAGGTTGCCCACACATCAATATAAACATATTTTCCTTTAAAAGAATCTAAAGACTTTTCTCCTCCCTTAAAGTCTATATAATTTTTAAATTTTGGAGAAGGTGACCCTTTAGCAAATGCTTTATTTTTAGCATACGTTTTATTAAAATAATTCACCATTTGATCAGTTTGTTGGTTTGCTGTTTTAACCAATGAACTATCAATGTTTTCATAAGAATTTAAGATGCTGTCATATTTTTGTTTTATAGTTTCTAATTTGGTTTTAAATTGATTTTCCTCCAATTCTAAAATAGCAGTAGGGTCTCCAAGTTTTTGGCTTTCCTTTATTTGCGCTAGCATAAAGTTACTGTTTTCTGATCCATTTCCAGAAAAGGCAATACTAGTCATAAAGTCTTTTGCATTTGCATTTATACTAATGTTAAAACCGTTTTTTAAGTATATAGGTGCTCTTTTAGCATTTGTAGTAAGTGTATATATTGCTTTTTCAACCCTTAGAGTGTCTTTAAAAGTACCGTCTGAATTTATAACAATTGTTTTTACAATCCCAGTTTGTCCTGTGATTGTAAGTATAGAATCTTTATTGTTTTCTAATTTCCCTGATAAGTAGAGATATTCCGTAACATTTTTACCAGTGCAAGAAGCTAGGAGTATCATTGTGAATAAAAGGATGCTATTTTTCTTCATTTTTTGTTTTGGTTTAGCCGACAAATATAAAAATTTATGTTTTTTTTAAATAATTTATTGAGGGACTGCCTTGTTAATGTTTTCTTAAAAAAATAAATAATTGAAGTAAAAAAAAACCCAAACATTTGTTTGGGTTTTTAAATTTTAAGAAGCTGTTTTTGTCTTTATTTTCTTTTTAGTTTTCTCTATTTGAATTGTAAGTTTATTTTCTTTCTCATCAAGATTCATTTTAATAGTGTCACCCTCAGAGAGTTTAGAATTTACAATTTCTTCTGCTAAAGCATCTTCAATGTATTTCTGTATCGCTCTTTTAAGAGGCCTAGCTCCGTATTTCTTATCGAATCCTTTATCTGCTATGTAGTCTTTAGCTTTCTCGCTTAGATCTAATGTGTAGCCTAAGTCAGATATTCTACTTAATAATTTATCTAATTCAATATCTATTATTGCATGTATGTCTTCTCTTTCTAGCGCGTTAAAGATAATCACGTCATCTATTCTGTTTAGAAACTCGGGAGCAAAAGATTTTTTTAAAGCACCTTCTATAACAGATTTAGCATGTTCGTCTGCCTGTGCTGCTTTCGTAGCAGTGCCAAAACCAACACCGCCGCCAAAATCTTTTAACTGGCGTGCACCAATATTAGAAGTCATAATAATTATGGTATTTCTAAAGTCTATTTTTCTACCTAAGCTATCTGTGATAAAGCCATCATCTAAAATTTGCAGCAAAATATTAAATACATCCGGATGTGCTTTTTCTATCTCGTCTAATAAAATAACAGCATACGGTTTTCTTCTTACCTTTTCAGTTAATTGTCCTCCTTCTTCGTAACCAACATATCCTGGAGGTGCACCAATAAGGCGAGAAATAGCAAATTTTTCCATGTATTCACTCATGTCAATTCTAATTAAAGAGTCATCAGAATCAAATAATTCACGAGCTAGTACTTTAGCTAATTGTGTTTTACCAACACCAGTTTGGCCTAAAAAGATAAAGGATCCAATAGGTTTGTTTGGATCTTTTAATCCAACTCTATTTCTTTGTATTGCCTTCACAACTTTTGTCACTGCAATATCTTGTCCCACAACTTTTCCTTTAATTAGTTGTGGTAATTCGTGTAATTTTTCTGTTTCTGCTTCTGCAACTCTATTTACAGGAATTCCTGTCATCATAGAAACTACTTCTGCAACATTATCTTCTGTAACAATTTCTCTATTTTGTTTAGAGTCATCTTCCCATTGTTTCTGGGCAGAATCTAGCGCAGCTTCCATGTTTTTTTCATCATCACGCAACTTTGCAGCTTCTTCGTATTTCTGTCCGTTTACTGCTTTTGTTTTTTGATTGCGAACAGTTTCTAGTTGAGCTTCTAACTCTAAAACTTGTTGAGGTACTATAATATTGGTAATATGAATTCTAGAACCCGCTTCATCTAAAGCATCAATAGCTTTGTCTGGTAGGTATCTGTCTGTCATATATCTATTTGTTAATTTTACACAAGCATTAATGGCTTCATCTGTATAATTTACATGATGATGTTCTTCATATTTAGATTTAATGTTTTGTAAGATTTGAATGGTTTCTTCTACGGAAGTAGGCTCTACAATTACCTTTTGAAAACGACGTTCTAAAGCACCATCTTTTTCTATATTTGTTCTAAACTCGTCTAAAGTAGTTGCACCAATACATTGAATTTCTCCACGTGCTAAGGCAGGTTTTAACATATTAGAAGCGTCCAGAGACCCCGTTGCACCACCGGCGCCAACAATGGTATGAATTTCGTCTATAAAAAGAATAATATCCTCATTCTTTTCAAGTTCATTCATTAAAGCCTTCATACGTTCTTCAAATTGACCACGGTATTTTGTACCCGCCACCAAACTTGCTAAATCTAAAGAGACCAAACGTTTATCAAATAAAATTCTAGAAACTTTACGTTCTATAATTCTTAAAGCCAAGCCTTCTGCAATAGCAGATTTACCAACACCTGGTTCACCTATTAGCATTGGGTTATTTTTCTTTCTTCTACTTAAAATTTGTGAAACACGTTCAATTTCTTTTTGTCTTCCCACAACCGGGTCTAATTTTCCTCTTTCTGCTAAATCCGTTAAATCTCTACCAAAATTATCTAAAACAGGTGTTTTAGATTTTTTTACATTTTGTGTTTTTTTAGATTGGTCAAAAGGGTTCGGTTTTTCTGAAGTAAACTCGTCATCAGAAGGAGTTTCAGCAATTGGGTTGTTTGGCAAATTATCTGTGTCTTCTGCATGTAATTGTTTATATAAAGCCTTGGCTTCATCATAATTTACATGGTACTTCTGAATTAGTTTTGTTGTTGGGTCATTTTCATTTCTAAGAATGCATAATAATAAATGAGCAGTATCAATAGACTCACTTTGGTATAATTTTGCTTCTAGAAATGTAGTTTTAAGCGCTTTTTCTGCTTGCCTTGTTAAATGTAAGTTTTTCTTACTCGAAGTATCTGTAAATGCAGGGTTTAATTGTTCTAGTTTTTTACGCAATAGCACCGTGTCTACATCAAATGCAGTTAAGATTTCCATTGCTTTTCCTTCTCCTTTTCTTATTAAGCCTAATAACAAATGTTCAGTCCCAATAAATTCATGCCCTAACCTTAGCGCCTCTTCTTTACTGAATGCTATTACATCTCTTACTTTTGGTGAAAAATTATCGTCCATATTATATTCTCTATTGATGTAAATTTAGTTCTTTTTTTTTCTAATTAATTACAAAAAAGGTGCCAATCTTTAAAAAACTGACAGTTTGACTAGGAGTACAATTTATAAAACTATTGAAAATCAACCAAATAAATAGCTGTTAAAAATTATTAAAAAATGTTGATAACTCTCTTTAATTCAGAACGGGTATGTTTTTGTAAATTCTAATAGAAATAGTATCTTGCCTTGTTTTAAAAAAGTGAATAAATATTTATAGAATATATATATGGCAGACGGAGAAAAAGTAATTCCTATTAACATAGAAGAGCAGATGAAAGCTGCGTATATCGATTATTCGATGTCAGTGATTGTTTCAAGAGCATTACCAGATGTTAGAGATGGTTTAAAACCCGTTCATAGAAGAGTTTTATTTGGCATGCATGAGCTAGGAATTAAGGCAACTGGGTCTTACAAGAAGTCGGCAAGAATTGTTGGAGAAGTTTTAGGGAAGTTTCACCCGCACGGAGATACTTCTGTATATGATTCTATGGTAAGAATGGCGCAAAACTGGAGTGTACGGTACATGATGGTAGATGGGCAAGGGAATTTCGGTTCTGTAGATGGAGATTCACCAGCGGCAATGCGTTATACTGAGGTTAGAATGCAGAAAATATCAGAAGACATGTTGGCTGATATTGAAAAAGATACCGTAGATCATCGTTTGAACTTTGATGATACTTTGCAAGAACCAACGGTTTTACCAACACGTATTCCTAATTTATTAGTAAACGGTGCTTCTGGAATTGCAGTAGGTATGGCAACAAATATGGCGCCACACAACCTAACAGAGGTTATTAATGGTACGCTAGCATATATAGAGAATAGAGAGATTGAAATAGATGAGTTAATGCAGCACATTACCGCACCAGATTTTCCTACAGGAGGAATTATATATGGTTACGATGGTGTAAGAGATGCTTTTCATACAGGTAGAGGACGTATTGTCATGCGCGCTAAAGCTATCGTTGAAGAAGTGAAGGGGCGTGAGTGCATTATTGTTACAGAGATTCCTTACCAAGTGAATAAAGCAGAAATGATTAAAAAAACTGCTGAACTGGTTAATGATAAGAAAATTGAAGGTATTTCTAATATTAGAGATGAGTCTGACAGAAACGGAATGCGTATTGTGTATATTTTAAAACGTGATGCAATTCCTAATATCGTATTAAATAAATTATTTAAATACACGCAATTACAAACTTCTTTTAGTGTGAATAATATTGCCTTGGTAAAAGGAAGACCAGAGCAATTAAATTTAAAACAACTAATTCATTATTTTGTTGAGCACAGGCACGAAGTTGTTGTTAGAAGAACAGAATTTGATCTTAAAAAGGCAGAAGCAAGAGCACATATTTTAGAGGGATTAATTATTGCTTCAGATAACATTGATGAGGTAATTGCTACTATTCGTGCATCTAAAAATGCAGATGAAGCTCGTGAGAAGTTAATCGTGCGTTTTGAGTTGACAGAAATTCAAGCAAAAGCCATCGTAGAGATGCGTTTGCGTCAATTAACAGGTTTAGAGCAAGATAAATTGCGCGCAGAGTTTGACGCAATTATGTTAACCATAACAGATCTAAAAGACATTTTAGCAAACGAACCAAGACGTTATGAGATTATTAAAGAAGAGTTAGCACATATTAAAGACAAGTACGGAGATGAACGCAGATCTATCATAGAATATGCTGGTGGAGACATGAGAATTGAAGACATGATACCAGATACAAAGGTGGTGGTTACAATTTCGAATGCTGGATATTTAAAACGTACAAATTTAGAAGAATATAAAGTTCAGAATAGAGGTGGTAGAGGTCAAAAAGGTGCAACTACTAGAAATGAAGATTTCTTAGAGCATTTATTTGTAGGTACAAATCATCAATACATGATGTTCTTTACGCAGAAAGGAAAAGTATTTTGGATGCGTGTATATGAAATTCCTGAAGGTGGTAAAAACACTAAAGGTAGAGCAATGCAAAACTTAATCAATATAGAACCAGATGATAAAGTAAAGGCGTTCTTAGTAACACAAGATTTAAAAGACGAAGAATATATTAATAGCCATTATGTAATTATGGCAACTAAAAAAGGACAAGTTAAAAAGACTTCTTTAGAACAGTATTCTAGACCAAGAACAAATGGTATTAATGCAATTACCATTAAAGAAGGTGATGAGTTATTAGAAGCAAAACTAACAACTGGAGATAGTCAAGTAATGTTGGCATTAGCATCTGGTAAATCAATTCGTTTTGAAGAAGCAAAAACCCGCCCAATGGGAAGGACTGCTTCTGGGGTAAGAGGAATTACTTTACAGCATGAAAATGATGAGGTAATTGGTATGGTTGCTGTAAATGATATGGAAAGCAATATTCTTGTGGTTTCAGAAAAAGGATTTGGTAAGCGTTCTAAATTAGAAGATTACAGAGTTACCAATAGAGGTGGTAAAGGTGTAAAAACTTTAAATATTTCTGAGAAAACAGGTAATTTAGTAGCTATTAAAAATGTAAATGATTCTAATGATTTAATGATTATAAATAAATCTGGATTAACTATTAGAATGGCTGTAGAAGACTTAAGGGTTATGGGACGTGCAACACAGGGTGTTCGTTTAATTAATATTAAAGATTCTGATAGCATTGCAGCTGTTGCTAAAGTCGCGCACGAAGAAGACGTAGAAGAAGATTTAGAAGGTGAAACGGAAGATGGCACAGAAATTGAAAATGATTCAAGTGAAAATGAATCAAATGAAAATAACGAAGAATAATTAATCAAATAATTTTTAAAATGAAAAATCAAATATTAGCAATTTCTCTAGGTTTAATTTCTATGATAGCCTTTGGCCAGAAAAGTGAATTAAAAACGGCAGAAAAAGCAATAAAGAAAGGTGAGTTTGCCACAGCATTGGTTGCTGTAAACTCTGTAGATGCTATGTTAGCAACTATGGATTCTAAATATAAGGCAAAGTACTACTTCTTAAAAGGGCAAGCATTAGCTGGTGAAAGTAATTATGCAGCTGCAGCCGATAGTTTTAACAATCTTTTTGATTATGAAATTGAAATAGAAAAGAAAAAATATACAAAGCTAGCAAAGCCTATGTTTGGATCTTTAATACAGAAAGTATCTACTAAGGCAATAGATCTTTATAGCAATGACAAGAATTATAAAGATGCAGCTACTAATTTTCATTTAACGTATAAGTTAAGTCCTACAGATACAACATTTTTATACAATGCAGCTCTTAGTGCTTCGTTAGCAAAAGAGTACGATGTTGCTTTAGGACACTATAGAGAATTGAAGAAAATAGGATATACAGGAATTACTACGCAATACTTAGCGGTTAGTATAGAATCTGGGAAAGTAGAAGATTTGGGTTCAAAAGCTCAGAGAGATTTAATGGTTAAAGCAAAGCAATATAAAGAACCTACCGAAAAAGTATCTGAATCTAAACAAGCTGATATTGTAAAAAATATTGGTTATATTTTAGTAAACCAAGGAAAAACAGAAGAGGCTATAGTTGCACTGCAAGAGGCTAGAAAAGCGAATCCAAAAGATGTTAATTTAATACTTAATGAGGCGCAATTATATATTAAGTTAGATAGAATGGACAAGTTTGGGGCTTTAATGCAGGAAGCTGTAAAGTTAGACCCTACAAACCCTACGTTATTTTTTAATTTAGGCGTTGTAAATGCAAATGAAGGTAAAATAGAAGAGGCGGTAGCTTATTACAAGAAAGCAATTGAATTAAAGCCAGACTACGGAGATGCGTATATGAATCTAGCGGTTGCGATGCTTGCAGAAGAAAAAGAAATTATTGAGGAAATGAATAATAATTTATCAGATTATGATAAGTATGATGCATTGCTTGCAAAGCAGAAAGCACTTTATAAAAAAGCGTTACCTTATTTAATGAAAGCAGACACTATAGAGAGATCTGAAGGAACCGTTAGAACATTGTTAAACATGTATGATACTTTAGAAATGATCGAAGAAGCAGATGCTTTAAGGCCAATTTATAAAGAAATGAGAGGTCAATAAGTTATTGAATTTCTAAACATAAAAAAATCCGAAACTTTTAAGTTTCGGATTTTTTTACATAATTTTTTTTATCACTCTTAATTTATGGGTATGCTTTTGAAGATCTGAATTAAAAATTCCACTATGATCTAAGCTATCTATTCTTACTTTTCCGTGAGCATGTATGATGTGGTAATCATTTAAAATAATACCAACATGAATAATCTCTCCTTCTTCATTGTCAAAAAAAGCCAAATCTCCCGGCTCGCTTTCTTCAATAAAACTAAGTACTTCGCCTTGGGTAGCTTGTTGTTTTGCATCTCTTAATAATTGATACCCACAAAGTTTATAAACCATTTGCGTAAAACCAGAACAATCAATACCAAAAGGAGTTTTTCCTCCCCACAAAAAAGGTGCATTTAAATAAGTGAATGCAGTTTTTAAAAGATCGCTTTTAGAAGATATTCCATGAAAAACAGAATTGTCATACCTATATTTGTTACTTCCTAATCTTAACTTTCCTTCCGTAAAAAAAGGCAATTGAGAACCTATTGCAATTGTTGTTAATTCGTTTTGTTCATCTGTAACAAAGTCTACTATTTCAGCAGCATAGGTAATCGTTTTATTATTTATTTGTATGTACTTCTCTTCAGTAATTTCAAGATATTGTTTGTTGTCTATAAAACCCTCAAATTTATCAAAAGCCAAACGAATTTTAGTCCAGCTTTTTTGCTTTTCAATTATTTCAAAATGCTCCCCAAATAAAACCTGACTAATCATTTCAGATTTGTCAGATTCCTCTAGTCTTAAAGGAACAATACTTATATTACAAATGCCGTATAACAAGTTTTTAATTGTTAGTTTTTAGTTTTTTTACTTTTTCCTTAAGAAATTCTTTCGATAATCATAGCACTAGCACCACCACCTCCATTGCAGATTGCTGCGGCACCAAATTTGGCGTTATTTTGTTTTAAAATAGAAGTTAAGGCAATTACTATTCTAGCACCAGAGACTCCTAAGGGGTGCCCTAAAGAGACCGCGCCACCATTAACGTTTACTTTGTCATCTGTAATATTTAAAAGCTTCATATTGGCTAAACCTACAATAGAAAAAGCTTCATTCAATTCAAAAAAGTCTACATCATTAATAGAGAGATTTGCTTTGGCTAATGCTTTTGGAAGTGCCTTTGCTGGTGCAGTTGTAAACCATTTTGGTTCGTGTGCAGCATCTGCGTAACTTCTAACTTTTGCAAGCGGAATAATTTTTAATTCTTTTGCCTTTTCGGCAGACATTAAAACCAATGCAGCACCACCATCATTGATTGTAGAGGCATTTGCAGCAGTAACTGTTCCGTCTTTTGTAAAGGCTGCTCTTAATGAAGCAATTTTCTCCATTTTTACATTTTTGAATTCTTCATCTTCAGAGAAAATAATTGCATCTCCACGTCTCTGAGGAATTTCTACGGGCACAATTTCATCGGCATATTTCCCAGCATTCCAGGCTTTTGCAGAACGTTCATAAGACTGTATTGCAAAGTTATCTTGCGCTTCTCTAGAAAAATTATATTCAGTAGCACAAGCATCTGCACAAACACCCATAGGGATTTTGTCATATGCATCTACCAATCCATCTTTCTGCATGCCATCTTCCATAGTGATTGTCCCAAATTTATTACCATTTCTAGCATGTTGATAATGTGGGATAGCACTCATGTTTTCCATTCCACCTGCAATAACAATTTCAGCATCACCTAAAGCAATGGATTGTGCTGCCAGCATAATCGATTTCATACCAGAAGCACAAACTTTATTTACAGTTGTACATGGCACTGTGTCTGGAAGGCCAGCATAGATTGCAGCCTGTCTTGCAGGTGCTTGTCCTAAGCCAGCGGAAACTACATTTCCCATATATACTTCGTCTACCAATTCTGGTGATAAATTAATTTTAGTTAAAGCTCCTTTTATTGCGATAGCACCTAGTTTTGTTGCGGGTATAGAAGATAAACTTCCCATAAAACTTCCAATAGGTGTTCTGGCAACAGATACAATTACTACTTCTTTCATATGATGTTTTCAGATTATTTTTACACAAGGTTATACGCGAAATTAAACTTTTTTAATCGATTTTGATAGGTTTGTCTCTTTTCAATCTCTAACCTTAACTTTTTTGCAGTAAGTTTGTAATAATAAGATACATAATATGAGCAATTTCGTTAATAAACTCTATCAGAAAAACACCATCATCTATAAAGTAATTTTATTTTTAATTACTACAGTTGCTATTGTTTATTTATTTCCAAAAGGAGGGCAGTTTAAGTATGATTTTAATAATGGACAATTATGGAAATACGATAATTTATATGCACCTTTTGATTTTGCGGTTCAAAAATCTGAAGCTGAAATAAAAATAGAAAAACAGCGAATAGAAGCCAGTTCAAAACTTTTTTTCACCTACAATAAGGCGGAAGTTCTAGCTGTAAATACTGCTTTTGAAAAAAGTGTACAAACCCTTCTTTTAAGTGATTCTTTATCTATTGATCAAAAAATATTGTTCAATAAAATAGGGGTAGAAATAATTAATGAAGTTTATCAAGAAGGTTTTTTAGCAACCATTAGTCAGAATATTGTTGCTAATACAGATGCATTGATTTCTATAACAAAAGAAAATGTTGTGAAAGACATTCCTTTTAAAAATTTATACAATTCAAACAAAGTATTAAAAATTATTACAGCAAACTTAGAGATCGGTTTTAATGAGTTTAGAAGAAAACAATTTTTTAATATACTCTCTGATATAATTAAACCTAACATTACCTATGATGCAGATTTTACGGAGAAGGTAATTGACAATGAAACGAGAAAGATTTCTTATACGAAAGGAAAGGTTTCTTCAGGAGAGTTAATTATTTTAAAAGGAGATATTGTTGAAGGAAAAAAATTAGCAGTATTAAGTTCTTTAAAAAGTGAATCTGAATCTAAAGTTTGGACAGAATCTAATTACAATTGGATTATCTTAGGGTACACTATTTTAGTAGCACTTGCTTTATTAATGCTCTTGTTATTCTTAAAGAAGTACCGAGAAGAAATTTACAATAATAACAATAAGGTTACGTTTATATTTTTCAATGTTTTTTCAATGATTTTCATTCAAACATTGGTTATAAATTACAATGCAGATTATTTATATGTTGTTCCTTTAAGTGTTTTGCCAATTATTTTAAAAGCTTTTTTTGATGCACGTTTAGGCCTCTTTGCACATGTGCTTACGGTACTTTTACTAGGGTATGTAGTTCCTAATAGTTTCGAGTTTATTTACTTACATATTATAGCAGGTATTGTTACTATTTTAACCGTTTCAGAACTATATAAGAGAGCCAATCTTTTTATATCTGTTGCCCAGATTACCGGTATTTATATGCTTACTTATTTTGCTTTCTCGATTATAAAAGAAGGCAATGCATCTCAAATAAATGTAGATTACTTTATACTGTTTGGTTTAAATGGATTGCTTTCCTTTCTATCCATTATTTTAATTTATATCTACGAAAAAGTGTTCGGATTGGTTTCAGATGTTACGTTGTTAGAGCTATCAAACACAAATACAGAGCTTTTAAGAGCGTTAAACGAGAAAGCCCCCGGTACTTTTCAGCATTCTATGCAAGTAGCTAATTTAGCAGAAGCTGCAGCTAATGAAATAGGTGCAAACTCTATGTTGGTAAGAACAGGTGCTTTGTATCACGATATCGGAAAAATGGTAAATCCAATGTATTTTACAGAAAACCAAACTACAGGCGTAAACCCGCACCATGATTTGTCTCCTAAAGACAGTGCTAAAATAATAACAGATCATGTGATAAAAGGAGTAGAAATTGCCAAAAAATATAATTTACCAGACAGAATTATAGACTTTATTAGAACACATCATGGTACTTCTACTACTTATTATTTTTTAATGAAAGAAAAAGAGATGAATCCTGATACCGATGTTGATATTAAAAAATTTCAATATCAAGGGCCAAATCCGTTTTCAAAAGAAACGGCTATTTTAATGATGTGTGATGCTGCAGAGGCGGCTTCTAAAAGTTTAAAAATTCCTACGGCACGAACAATCAGCGACTTAATTGACAGAATTATTGAGAAACAAATGTCCGACAATCAGTTTTTAAATTCTGATATTACTTTTAAAGAGATTGAAACGATTAAAAAGGTAATTAAGAAAAAATTATTAAGTATGTATCATTTGAGAGTTGAATATCCTGAGTAGGAAATAAAGAGAAAAAAACATAAAAACATCTTGCTAAATTGTAAATGTAATATTACATTTGCACTCGCATTTTAAAACAAGTGCGAACAAGTTCAAAACAGGAGAGGTGCCAGAGTGGTAATGGAGCAGATTGCTAATCTGTCGACGGGTAACTGTCGCCAGGGTTCGAGTCCCTGTCTCTCCGCAATTTTCAAGTAACTTTAGAGCGTAAAGTTTACTATTTCGGGGTGTAGCGTAGCCCGGTCATCGCGCCTCGTTTGGGACGAGGAGGTCGCAGGTTCGAATCCTGCCACCCCGACACAGTTGTACGTAGCAACTTTAAAACTACGGGCTCTTAGCTCAGCTGGATAGAGCACCTCCCTTCTAAGGAGGCGGTCGAAGGTTCGAATCCTTCAGGGCTCACTTAAAGCTTCACAGAAATGTGAGGCTTTTTTGTTGTTTGAAACCCTAGGTACATCCTCCTTCTTTAATTCAGCTACCTCTGTCTCTCGTAAATAGATTGGCGGTAATAATAATGTAGTGCGTGCTGTTCGAGTTTTTTAGTCAGCTAAATATTCAAAATAAATCACTTTGGCACAAATTTTGAAATATGGCAAGTATGAAAAAACTAATATTACTATTATTTCCATTGTCATTTTTTATTAGCTGCAGTGTTTACAAAAATGTTTCTAACATTACTGAAAAAGTTGAAAGGATTAAAAATTCGGCTGAAGTTATAAGTAAATCATTGCAAAATGCTTCCCAAGAGGTTTACAAAGTTCAAATTAAATTGGGAATGTCCAAAGATGAGTTTTTAAATGTTGTAGCAGAAAAAGCTAAAAAAGACGTAATATTTGCTGACTCCTATGTTTACAGGGTAAATCAGTATGACTTAAATGGTTATAAAGTAGATTCAATGTTTTATTATTTTAGAAGTTCTGATAATAAATTATTTGAGATTAATAGTGGTACAAAAGCAGGTTATGTTAATGTAAAAATCAATAATTAACCTATTTAAAAACCTTAAACCACAGGCATATTACTTTTAGTTAATTCAGCTATTTCTTAATCCCCTTAAATAAGGTAAAATTATTGATAATGCCGTTTTTATGCTATCTCTGCTCACTTTATAGTGAGAGATGTATTTAATAAATCTATTTAATAAAAAAGTTATGTCTACAAATAACATCAATTTCAGTCTAAAAAAAACAATGATCAAAAGGAGTATGTTTTTGCAGTTGCAGCAATATTTTTTGCCCTTCTATTTTTGGTCACATTATTTTATGCCAAATATTCGAATGCAAACAGCACTCTAGATTCACAATAAAAGAAACAAGAGACGCTTAGCTCTGTTGTTCGTAAATATTGATCAAACGGATTTATAGTGAAAGGTTTTGTAGAGAAAGCAAGGCCCATACTGTTATATTTAGGCATGAAAAAATATCAGTTTAAAAGAGTTGTATCTACTTTTTGTGAAATAAATACAAACAACTTAAAGCTAGCTTCTTAAGAAAGTTAGAATTTAGAAAACTATGAAAAAAGCTTCACAGAAATGTGAGGCTTTTTTGTTGTTCTAAACTTTCTAAGATATATAGTACTTCACAGTATTTTAAAAATTACTTTATTAATCAAATTACACCTTTTTAGGTGAAGTAAAAGGTTCCCATTTTTCTTCAGAGGTTCCCATTTTCAAAACTAAAACTATAATACTATGAATGATTTTAAATTATCTATATTATTTGTTCTACAAAAAGTAAAAACAAATAAAAAAGGGTTGTGTCCACTTAGATGTAGACTAACCTATTTAAAAAGAAGAAAAGAGTTTTCAACAGGAATGTTTATTGATCCAGATACTTGGAGTAATTCGGTTCAGAAAGCAAAGCCACCAAGCACTGAAAACACCCTTTTAAACAACAAACTAAGCCTTATTCATCAACAGATAGACAAGGCTTTTTTAATGCTTCAAATCCTGCCTAATGACTTCGATGTAGATGATATCTATCGGAAGTACAAAGGAGAAGATTCTAAAGACGAGATTAGCATCTTGGGTGCTTATGATTTGCATAATGATAAGACTAAAAAGCTAATAGGAATTGATTTTAATCAATTGTCTTGGAGCAGGTATGTGGAGAGCAGGAGGAAAGTAGCCTTGTTTATTACCAAAGCCTATAAAAGAAAGGATGTTAGGTTGAAAGATTTGGATTTGAAATTCATTAAAGACTTGGAGTATTTCTTTAAAACGGAATTGAAACTTAGACAAGCAACAGTGTATAGAAGTATCCAAAGAGTAAAGAAGATTATTCAGTTTGCTATTGCGGAGAACTATTTAAAGAAAGACCCTTTTCACTTATATAAGAATAAGAAGTACAAAACTGTAATTGTTTATTTAACGCATGAAGAATTGAAGAGGTTGGAAAAGCATACTTTCAATCAAATTAGGTTACAGCAAGTAAAGGATCTATTTGTCTTTTGCTGTTACACAGGATTGGCATATTCTGAAATGACAACTTTGACAACTAATAATGTAGAAATAGGCTTTGATGGTAATGAATGGATTCAGATGATTCGTAAGAAAACAAATAGGGTAATATCAGTTCCATTACTGCCAAAAGCAAAGGAGATTCTAGAGAAGTTTGGTAATGAATTACCAAAGATTAGTAATCAGAAATTCAACTCTTATCTAAAAGAGATTTCAGCCCTTTTAAGCGTCGATAAGAGGCTAACTCACCACATTTCCCGAAAGACTTTTGCAACTACTGTAATGCTCTATAATAATTTACCTCTGGAGATTGTGTCTGAGTTGTTAGGACATTCTAATATGAATATTACACAAGCGCGTTATGGGAAGGTCGTTCAAAAGAAAGTGAGTGATGAGACGAAGAATTTACATTCAAAACTAGTAGAAAGTAAAACGCCACTTCTATAGATAGGTGGAGTAATTTATAATATTAGGAAATAGCTGAATTGAATAAAGAAGATATGCCTATGGTTTAGGAATTAATTACAACTACGCATTCCAATAGTTTTTTTTCTTTTTTAATTAAATTCCAGAATAAACGTAATTATTATGGAATTGAATCTTTTAAAATTTTCTAACAACTAAAATACCATTAACATCAAAACAAGACCCTGTAAATGCTTCACCACCCCAAGAATTTAAGTTAAACCCCATTACATATGGATAATAGCCTTCTTTTGTAGATGTCCAGTAAATATATGTTTGGTTAAAATTACCCATTCCTTTTGCGTGTACATTGTCAAAAATAGCTTTCATAGAAGCACTAGCCGGAATAAACCAATCGTCAAAACCTTCGTGTTTTAAATTAAGAGCTATGTTAAATACATAATCATCACTACCAAATTCAAAACCATTAGTAACAAGACTATTATCCTCAGCATTCATATTTACTAGTAGCTGAGTATTTTCTAAACCATCTCCTATCGCAGAACCTGTAATTAAGTCAAAATGATCTCCCCAAACTACATTTCCAGCTGTAGGGTAATCACGGGCAACCATTAAGGTGCCGTCTATTGCATCTATGTGAAAAATAAAACCACCACCAAACTCTAAACCATATAGGGCATCCATACCCGTTTGAGATGTAATATCTAAAACAGGAACTCCATTCTCTAAATTTTCGATAATTGAAAGTTCAGCATTAAATAGGGTAGGATCAAACTGCGCATCGTCTTCGCATCCAATTAAGCAAATTGATATGAATAGCAAAAAAAGAATATTTTTCATAGTTGTAAATTTAAATTTATTCAAACATACCATAATTAATTGTTTTAAGCCGTTAATTATGGTGTATAATTTTAGAACACAACCTCTGTAGTAGAGTAGGAGTTTTTTATTGTGGCAAACTTTCTGTGTCGGTTTGCAAGGATTTCTACCTTTTTTATAAATCCTAATATTCTTTATATATTCTATTGAAGTGTATTTAGTATATTTTGATGCAAGATTACGATATCCAAAATCTACATTTAAAACCAGTTCAAAAAAAAGCTCCACTTCTATAGAGAGGTGGAGAAATTTATAATCCTAGGAAATAGCTGAATTGAAGGAAAGTGATATGCCGATGATATAAAAAAAACCCCTAAAATTTAATAGAGGGGTTTAAATTTAATGTCAAAGAATAATTAATACCTTTTTATAAGTACCCTAGTAAATGTTTTTGAATAATTTGCATTATCAAGTGCTTTAAAAAATTCTGCAAAGGCTGCAACGTCATTTTTACTTTGTGGACCAAAATTAAATGCTGCATTTAAATCAGAATAAGTACTATAAATATAAAGATTTTCACCGTTTTCTGTACCGTGAACAATTCGCCCCATTCCAACAAATCCATCAAATTTATATGATTTTATAAGCTTGCCAAAAGCTTGAACTATTGAGTTTAATTGGGTGTTTTTTACTTCAAAAACCCAAGCTTGTCCAATAGGATATTGAGTTTCAGAACCATTAGCAATTAAATCTTTCCCAGCAGAGGCCTTACTACTTTTTATATAATTGTTCATTTTAGAAATGTACAAGTCCCAATCATCTCCTTTTAGTGAGTTTCTGAAATCAGCAAGAGATTCAGAAGATTCACTAGTAATACTAATAATATGTGTAGCTTTTTCACTAGCCCCTTTTAAAGGTATAGAAGAAAATTGAACATTTACATTTGATGCCTTTGTATGATTTGAATAGAAACCATCAACAAGACCTTCAACAGTTGAAACATTTTTTGAATCTACTTCTAACAAAACATCATACCAGAATACATTTTGCGAGAACACAAAAGAAGACACTAGTAAGGATAATAATAAAATTGATTTTTTCATTTTAAATTATTTATGATTAATAAGCTACTAATATAGATAATTTTATTTGTTTAATTTCATATTACAACTAATTATATGTTAATAAAGAATTACTCTCATATAAATTTAAGTTTATCCTATTTACGAGGTTTAGAAATAGCTGAATTAAAAGAAGAGGATATGCCTATGGTTTAGTTATTAGGAAGTGATGGGGTGATTATACACAGTACAATAAAACATTACAGGTAAGATTTAGTAGACCTAAACACCGCCACCAATTATAAGAAAGATAGCTAATAAAGCATATGCTGCAATAGGTATTAAAAGAGGTATAGCAGCGGTTTTTAATAATGAAAATTCTTTAACTTTAACATTGTAAACTTCTTCTATAGGGATTGCTCCTTGGCCATCTTTTGTTTGAATAATTATTGTTTTTTCATTTTTAGAAACTAACTGACCTTTTATAATTGTTTTATTAAGCATCAAAACCTCAAGTTTTTGTTTTTTGTCGATTTCTATAGTACTATAATCTATTGATTTGTAACTGTAACAACTTTGAAATAAAATTGAAAATGATAATAAAAATAAAAGTTTCTTCATAATAATTTTTTTCAAATGTATGTATTCTATGTAGAATACTTTTATAAATATTGTATAGTTTTATATAATAATTAATAATATTACCTATTTAATTGATGTATTGAACCTTACTATTATTAGGTGTAGAACTCCCTGAATTAAAGGAGGAGGATATGCCTATGGTTTAGTAAATTTATATTATGAAACATTATTTTTAACCTTCCAAGCAATAAATATGAGTACAAATTGGATTGGCAACCTTATTAAAGCAGCATTATGACTTCCTATGGCAGGTGTATTAGAGAATACATCCCAAATATGAATTGGTAAAAACAAAAGCATTAAAATTAAAATTCCCCAAGCACCTATAGTTTCCAGTTTTTTAAAAAACAATGCAAGACCAAATAAAATTTCAAACAAACCAAATAAATATATAATAGCCAAAGTAAATGGTAAAACCGAAGGCACAAAAGGAATATAATTATTAGGGCTTATAAAATGCTGTACACCACCAAAAGTTAAAAATATTGCTAAAACCACCTTTAATATTAACCAGATTTTTTTCATAAACTAAATATAAGAATTCAAAAACCATTTAATAATAAAACGGTTACACTTTATAAAAGTATAACCGTTTTATTATTATAGTAGATCTCTTTATAAAAACATCGAACTATAATATTACGCGTATTAGATTTGTAAAAACTTATTCGTCTTCTGAAGATCCACCTCCAACCTGACTTGTCCCTTGGCCTCCTGTAATTGGAGAATAATGTCCTGTAACCATTACCCATTTGCCGTTTTCGTTCACAAACGTCTCAGATGTTCTTGTTAAGTAGTGTGCTACAGCACCGTATCCTTTAGGTTGTATGCTTCCTTCGTTATAATACATCGCAATTGCAGCTTTTCCTGGCACTAAAGAAACTATTTGAATGTGCTTTGCTTGCAAGTTTACACCATCAAATTTATTCCCTGTTGGCCTCGGATTGTAATTTAAAAGACCTCCTGTAGAATTGAAAGAGTAATTTCCTTGCTCCGCAAAATTGCGCGCATCAATTTGTGTGGTGTTGGTTACTTTTTGCTGTTCTAAAATCATATTAGTGATTTCCTTAACATCCTTTTCGGCGCTCTGTGCAAATAAATTGATGGATACAAATAACAGTACTACTGGTAACATTAACTTTTTCATTTTAAATTAGTTTAAGTTCATATAAATTATAGTGCTAATATAGTTTTTATTAATTGCTTTTTAATACTAATAATATATTTAATTACACACCAAGATAAATTTCCTGAGGGTTGCTTCCAAGAAGTGTGATTATTGGTGGGGTTGTATTTAACGGATTTGTATAAAATGCCCTCATTTTACAGCTTCAAAATAAATATCTAAGAGGTTTAGAACTCCCTGAACTGAACGAAGAAGATATGCCTATGGTTTAATACGAATGTATTATTAAATAGCTTTTTAAAGCAGCGCAGGAAAAGGTGGGAAAATTAAAAGCAAAGCCACTACAGCGCCAAGAATAATATATGAATATCTATTTAATCCTGTTATCATATGAAACCTCTTGTAGTGTTTCTTGTTCTTAATGATTTTGTCGTTATTATCAAAAATGAGGTTCTGTCGCATCTAATGTAATGAAAAATCAAATTTTTTATATTTACAACAAAAAAGATGTTCAAAGGTCACTGTTTTCCTAAAGCAATCATATTACAAGCTGTTTACTTCAAATTAAGGTTTAGTCTTAGCTATAGAGATGTAGAAGAACTTTTATCTATCAGAGGAGTCAAAGTGGATCATGCTACTATTCAACGCTGGGTATTCAAATTCACACCCCTTTTAGAACAACAATTCAGAAAGAGAAAAAAATTAGTTGGAAAAAGGTGGAGACTAGATGAAACCTATATTAAGGTAAAGGGTGAGTGGAGATATTTATACAGAGCAGTTGATAAAGAAGGGAATACTGTAGACTTTTTGTTAACTAAAAGAAGACAACGTATATCTGCACAGAAATTTTTAATCAAAGCCATAGAGAATAATGTTAATCCAGAACTTATAAACATCGATAAGAGTGGGTCGAATAAAGCTGCGATAAAACTATACAATCGAAGAAACTATTCAAACATAAAAATAAGGCAATGCAAATACCTCAATAATATTTTAGAACAAGACCATCGAATGATAAAGTGGCGTATTATGCTAGGTCTAGGTTTTAAAGAATTTGAATCAGCAAAGAGAACCATATCAGGAATAGAAGTAGTTAGAATGATAAAGAAAAATCAACTGGTGAACCCTGAAAGTTCAACCTACAAATCATTTATATCATTAGCTTCTTAAAAAATTAAATTAGTTTAAAACTTGATGCTTAATTTTAGCAGATGCGACAGAACCTAAATTTCTTGTATAGTTTATTCACTCGTTTCTTCGGAGATTTATTTTTGATGTTTTTTTTAAACAAAATTTACGCCGGCTTTTGCTTCAATTCCCATTAAGATTATTACTTTAGAAGTAGATTCAAAAAAAATTAATCTAATTATTTCATTTTCTAACGATACTGTTTAAATAAAGCCTCAACATATTATGAATTAATTTGTTGAGGCTTTTATGAATCAGTCAATTAAAAAAAATATTTGAACCTCTCCTTAAAACTAGAGATAATAGTTTGATCCTAAATTATTTAGCAACTATACAGTATCAATATTTTATTCGATAGCGTAATACTTTTTATATAAATCAAAATATTTTGCGCTATTTCCGTTTTCAAACGGAATCAACGTAAAAGTGTACGTATGTTTAACATCTCCTTTAATAAGATATTTATCTAATGGTTTAGAATACCAACTATCAACACCAGCTACACCTCTTTGTTCAAGGTCTATATTTAACTGTACTAAATCTCTTTCTTTAATGTCTGTCGTATGCTTTCTACCATTGTAATTGCTAGCCGTTTTACTATAATCTAAATCGCTAGTAGTGTCAAAATCTTCATTAAGCATATGTAAGGCAGAAATACCTAAACCTTTCGTTTTATTATTACTTACAACTAATAGCCCTTCGTTATTTGAATTGGACAACGCAACCCAACGAACATCCGTTTTGTAGCCATTCTCTTGAGGTCGAATATACGGCACATATTGGTCTCTTACATTCGATTCATATACATCTATAAAAGCAGATACATTTCTATCTTGGTAGTTTTCCCAAGGGCCTCTACCATAATACACCATGTTATTATACGTTTTTTGCAATAACATACTCATACCAACTCTTGGAATATCGCCTTTATAAGTTGTTTCGTTTAGCGTATTTTTAATGGTTATCAACCCATTTCCATCAATAATATAGTTACTAATAAAAAGGGTATTAACTCCAGCGAGATTGTATTCAACTTCTAATTCAACGCTATTCTCTTTTTTATGAAGGATGTTTATGCTTTTTACTTTAGAAAACAAAGAAGCTTCTTTCCATTTAAGACTCTTAATTTCCATTTTATTACCCTGATCATTATCCGTTAAAGGTCTCCAGAAGTTAGGTTTAGGTCCATTTTCATCTTTAATTAATTCATTCTCTTTATATTTATATGAGATTATGTTACCAGATGAACGGCTAAATGTAATATCAAAAGTTGTATTATAGATTCTAATATTTTCATCATTTTTATTAACAGAAATGGCAGGTGTTTTTTCTAAAGTAATTTGCGCTTTTTTGAAAAATTTATCTAATTTTATTTGCTCACGAGCCACCTCAAAACCTTTCGATAATAATCCCCAATTGGCTTTTATTTTAGCGGAAAATTCAATAAAATACTCCGTATTTGGTTTAAAATCAATATCTTCTTCTATTGCGATTCGAATTAATTTACCTGTATGTGGTTGTACATCCAAATTTTCAATCGGTATTGATTTGATGATTTTCCCATCTGCCTTAAGCATCGCAAATAAATCAAAAGCACTTAAATTAGTAAAATCATATAGATTTTCAACTAAAATTTTAAGTTCCTTATTTCCTTTATTATACCCTTTGAATTTAAAATTTATAAATTCCTGAGCTTTTTTAACTTCGTACAAAGCAGGTTGCGGAGTTCTGTCTGGAAAAACAATACCATTGTTTAAAAACGTATTATCCGATGGCATATTTTCTCCATAATCACCACCATAAGCATAGTATCTCTCTCCTTTCTCATTGGTTTTCCATATAGATTGATCTACCCAATCCCAAATAAAACCACCTTGCAAGTTGTCATATTGTTCTATCACATCCCAATAATCTTGAAAATTACCAGTACTATTACCCATTGAATGTGCATATTCACTAGGAATATATGGTCTATCTGTTTTAGACCTCCCAATAATTTCAAAGGCTCTTGGCGAAGGGTATTGAGGTGCTAAAATATCGGTATTCCAATCCATATCAAAAATATCATTTGGATTATCATCTTTATAAGGACGCTCATATTGCACAGGTCTTTTCGTTTTATCAATTGCTTTTATAGACTTGTAGCCTGCATAAAAATTAACACCATTTCCCGCTTCATTTCCTAAAGACCATGTAATTACTGAAGGATGGTTTCGATCACGAATAACCATTCGAACCATTCTATCTACATGCGCTTTTTCCCAAGTAGGTTTTTTCGCTAATGAATGGTCTCCATAATACATACCATGAGATTCTATGTTTGCTTCATCTACAACATAAACACCATATATATCGCATAATTCATAAAATACATGACCTCTAGGGTAATGACTTAATCTAACTGCGTTGATATTGTTTTCCTTCCACATTTTAATATCTTTTAATATTAATGCTTCAGACATTACGTGGCCTGTTTCTGGGTCTGCTTCTTGTGCGTTAACGCCTTTCAGTGTAATTCTTTGTCCGTTTACTAGTAATAATCCGTTTTTAATTTCGACACTTCTAAAACCAATTTTTCTAGTTATAACTTCTAAAACGCTGCCTTTAGAGTCTTTAAGTTCAAATACAAGTGTATATAAGTTAGGATGTTCAGCGCTCCATTGTTTTACACTTGGTAATGTTGTCTTAAATGAAATTTGATTTTCAGAAAACTTATTTACAAAGGTCTTTTTTATTTCATGTGCTAACAGTTTATTTTTATCATAAATCTTGTAGCTTAATCGTATCTTTTGTTTTGTTTTTAAATGATTTTCAAGTTGAATATCAGTACTGAAAACACCATCTTTATAAGCCCCATCTAAAGTAGACGTAATTTCAAAATCTTTTACTCTAACTTTTGGTTGTTCATAGATAAATACACTTCGTTCTATACCGCTAATACGCCAAAAATCTTGACATTCTAAGTAGCTACCATCTGTCCATCTAAAAATTTGGATAGCAATCGTGTTTTTTCCTGATTGAGCATGTTTCGTAATATCAAATTCTGCGGGTAATTTACTCCCTTGAGAATACCCAACATATATACCATTAAGCCAAACAAAACCACCAGACTTCATGGCTCCTATATGTAAAAAAAGCTGTCTATTATTAAAATTTTCCGGGAGTATAAAATCTCTTCTGTATGAACCTACTGGGTTCGTGTCATGTGGAGTTTTTCCAGGATTTTTGGGATAAATACCATCTAACTCAATATCTTTAGAAATAGGTGCTTTATAATCTGCAAATTCATACTGATGGTTTACATAAATAGGAGTTCCAAATCCTTCAACTTCCCAATTTGCAGGTACTTTTATAGGATCCCAAGAATCAAGATTCTCTTCAGGATTGAAAAAGGTTAAAGGTCTATCATCAGGTTTATTCGCTAAATTGAATTTCCAAATTCCATCAAGCACCAATTTATTGCTAGCACTATTTAAAAGCGTGTCTTTTATTGTAGATAATGATGTAAATGAGGCATGAGCTGGTTCTTTATTTTCTTCAATAACTTGTTCGTTTTCTATGTAATGATAAATGTCTTTAACTTGACTGTTACCAACAGAACAAAAAAAGAATAAAATAGATGTGAATAAGGATGTTTTAAAGATCATCTTAAAATTGGGGTATTAAATAGTTTTGGTGAATTTAAGCAATAATAGCGTAGTACTATGCTATTATTTTAAATTTCTACAGGAGTAAATTAAGTGTTTATATAAAGTATATTCTAGTTTTAGATCTATTGCTTAAAACATTATTTTTTTTTAAAAAAAGGTTAAAATCGTGTTCATTTGCTGCTGTTTTTATTTCAAAAATAGAACCCTTTAGGTAAGTTCGAAATACACATAAAATTTTCTTTTTTATCTATTAAAAGTTCTCTAGATTTTATAACCCGTACATCACTTCAAAATGTCTTTAAGGATCCTCTTTATGAAGTTAGCCTTTCTGCTTTTACATGAAAAACATCCTAAAACGGATTAGGATGTTTTTTAATTGAGATACTGTTATAAAATCAAATTATTTTAAATGAATGTAGGGGCTATAAAAGCCCCTACATACTGTGAAATAAAACTATTTAAAAGAGTTTTATGAAAAAAATCTTAAAGTATTCCTCAAAACAATTTTGAGAAATTATTTTAATTATTTATTCACAATCACTTTCTTAGTTTTCGTTTGACCATTGGTCGTTAAACGAACAAAATAAATACCATTTGGCTGATTTGATAAATCAATTGAATGTGTTCTATTCGTAACGTTTGTATAATTAGATGATTGAAGCAATTTTCCTAAAATATTAAAAACCGCTACATTAACATCATTTGCATTATCCATTTCTAATTTCAAATTAGTAATTCCAGTAGTTGGATTTGGATAAATTTCAAAAGCACCTGTAAATAATTGATTTTCAACAGTACTTAAAGTAGTCTCAGCTATCAATATATCATCATAATACGCTAATGAAGGATCATCAGAACCAGAAATTTT
>Ga0308015_10000120_pt1 | contig 40016 bp, 54 predicted proteins | sample Neamet231_FD_203128 | JGI IMG/M metagenome (GOLD analysis project Ga0308015, IMG submission 203128) | Marine microbial communities from water near the shore, Antarctic Ocean - #231 | ecosystem: Environmental > Aquatic > Marine > Unclassified | place: Southern Ocean | collected 2014-07-28
AGCGTCTCTCATGGCTTGATCTATCACGATGCCGGGTTGTTTTTGTTTCCGGGTTTCGCCTAGTATTTTATCTCGTTGTTTTTCAGCTTCTTCCTCCGACCACTCAACAATGGGCCAGTCTGATATCCACTCCCCAGCATCATTTAGATATTGATTACCACTTTCCTGTGCGCTGTTCCCGTAATCGACTACAACGAAGTGACTCGCTGTGATCTCCTGTACTCTTATCCTAGATTCCATGAATTTATCACGTGTCGCTATACCAACCTCACCAACCTCTTCACTACTACCTAATTCTTTAGCTATCTTGTTCATCTGGCTGGCAGCGGTCAGATCATAGAGTTGTGCGAAACCTGTCTTGGTAACTTTCAGACTATCACCCTTTATGCTCCCAGACTGTTCAGGGTTCTCCCGGATCTGGTCAGCCATAGCCTTACCGATTGAAGCACTTAATAAGTTTTGTTCTACATGGGTGTTGACTACTTCTTTTCCTCCCTCTGTTGCCAAGCGGGCTTCTATTACTAAGTACTCGTCTATGTAGATGTCTATCATCGAGGTATTGAAACCGCCGTTGATAAGATCAAATCCTACCACCCTCTCTTTCCATCTACCCTTTCCGTGTTCGTGAACCAAGCGCATTACCATCTGTAACCCCTGCCCGGTACTTAGATTTCCGAGGTCGTCGAATCTTGACATTTGTTCTCTAGCGTTATCTTCTATGTCATCCGGCATTAAGTCATTCACTGCCTCGATTCTGTTAAGAGAGTCAACAGGTTCCTGTGCGCCCGAGTTTTTAAACCCAATAATATGTACTCCGTTCTTCGTCTTCTCCCAACGTATCTCATCTACACTCCTACGTACCGCAGAAGACCATATTTCAGCTTGCTGATCACCAGTACTCCACGCGACAGAATTGTAACCCTCCTCTACCGCGTTACGCAGTAAGAGCTTCATGGCTAGTGTTACCCATTCTTTATCATTCTCTATGAACGGTGCAGATGGTTGCGGTTTACCGTGATCTATCGCTACCAACTGTCCCGATATTTTTTCCTGAAGGATTAGGGCTTTGTTGTATTGCCCCGATACTAGCAGCATCTCCTCTGGTTTCATTAGCCCAGCAGTAAGTTTTTCATATGCACTTGCTACCCCCTGCTCCAGATCCTTCACTTTCTCGTCTACCTTTATTAGATCTTTTCTAAGCCGTGCTATCTGCTTATCCGTAGGTCTACTACCAATCTGCGATATGCGTCCTTTCTCATTAAACTTCCAAATTACTTTCTTCGCCCAATCGGATTGCATCTCGTTGACGAACAGTATCTTCTCGCCGTTCGGACCCTCGCGGTCATCGACCCTAAGATGGAATAATAAGTTCTCACCTTGCGCGCCCTCATAGTGACCAGATGCTGTAAACTTCACTACGTTGCCCACTATAGGCATCGTGATTAACATTTCTCTATAGTTTGTATTCTCTCCGGGTACTCGGTACTCGGACCATTTGGTGTTTCCAGTCTCTCTACGCTCTGCCTCGAAGTCATCTCTAAAGTCCTCGGCGTACTCTTCTATGCTAGGCATCTCATTCTCTAGATATTCTCTACGTTCGACGTAAAATTGATCTGCAACCTCGCTGTTTAAATCGTCCGCTATGTTTTGTGCTTCATCTTCTACATCTACTGTTTCGTATACATTATCATCTCTTCCATCACGAACTTCGTATCTTGTTATGGTTTCTTCTTCAGTAGAAACATCATCCTCCGGGTCGTATTTTTCATTATCTACGACTATTTCATTTGAGTACCACGGGTACATTTCCTCGGCGAAATCATCCCCAACAGTCTCCATCTTCTCCTCCACCAACATTGTAACCCAGTCGTCGTATTGGTCCCTAAGCTCTTCGGGATCAAACGCTTCTGCCTCATTCGCAGCAGACAACAGTTTCTCTTCTATACTCCAGTTTTTATTATGAATAAAAGCCCACACATCATCGAAAGGGATATGTGTTCTGGGTTTGTGTACTGACTCCGCTGTGTATATGCCCCCGTAGTCGTAGTCTTGTCGTTTAGTTTTGTAGGGGAAGGTTGCTCCAACGTCCTCTAACTCCTTACGATGCATCTCGGGATAGGTCATTATTGTCTCTTGGACCCTTGTAGGATCGAGGATAACTTCCAACAGTTTCTTAGGCATACCTACGTCGATCAGTTTGTCCTCATATAGGCGGGGGGATTTTATGACGGTTGCGGTAGCATCATTTGAAATTTCTAGTTCACCAATGTTAAATATTCTTCGCAAGTTTGTTTCGTCGGTGAGCTTGGCCGCTGCCTGCGCGAGAGCTTGTTCTGCCTCCAAAGTCATTCCGGCTATCAGTTTATCTACTTGAATATATAACCTGTCTATCTCTCGAGAACGGGCCACATTGTTCTCGTTTGTCCTCAAATCTGTTGCCTCACTATCAAATATCCCCTTGAGGGTATACCCGGCTTTCTCTCTACCAATGAAGTTCAACAAACCAGTAGCGTTAAGCTCTGAGTTCCTAATGTTCAGATGACGGTATTGGGCATCCTCAGACATCTTCTTCAGCCATATCTCGAGGTTATTGATATTGAGCTGTTCATCTTTTCCGCCTGTCTCGTTCTTCACCATCTGTATTACTTTCAAATTCTTAACACTCGTGAGGTTCTCTTCTATAAACGCTTCCTCTAACCCCGAGCCTATATTCCGTAGTTGGTTGAACGCTGTCTCTTCCTGATGCTCATCGTTCTCAGGTTTCTCTTCTACCGCTGGTCTACCATCTAGGAAGGACTGTGCTGCTTCTTCAAAGCTGATTAGTTTAGAAGGCCGGGATCCCAACTCTCCGTAAAGTTTCTTTTCGTAGTACCAGAGCAGAGCTTGGATGTCTGCAAGCGTTATATTCTTTCCCTTACGTGCAAGTTTCTTTTGCGCGTCTACCGCTGCCCTTGTCATTACGGCTCTGTCAGTAGGTCCTCCCGGGACATCTCTTGTCCCAAAAGCCGTTTTTATAATACCTTGAGCGCTCGTGTGAACTTGCTCTTTGGCGGGTCCTTTCCCGGCTTTGTTCGCCTTATAGACTTCTTGTGCTATCTTTGCCCATGTCGCGGCTTCTGCTATAGTTTCCTCTAGGCTTAGATCTGCAGGCAGCCCAGCCTCTCTCTTGAAAGTAACCAGTGAGGATTCGGTTGGTGTAGTCAATAAATTACCCCGGTACCGGTTATAGGTACGGGACCACCACCTGTCCATAGTAAGATACTCTGGCTTACCCATCAGGTTTGCATAGAAGATACCCACCTTAGCGCCTACCTCTATTCCAGCAACCGGGAGCATAGCATTCGCGCCATAGTCACCGGCTCCAGACACGTCCTTCAAATTAAACTCTTTCTTCAGGGCACCTAGCTCACCCTCTCTCATCAGGTACTTCGTAAGTTCGTCAAAGCCTCCCTTCTCTTTGATGAGCTGGTTCATCCTCTTTAAACTCTTGCGTATAAATTTATCTTCCTTTTCTTTCTTGCCGGGAGCTAAAGTAAAGGTACCCTCTGATTCTCCACCTTTTCTAAACCTAGAATATATTCGTGTGGTTATCGCTAGGTTAACATCTGGCGACGCACCAACAGAGGTGATCCCTATCAACAAGGTAAACATATCTCGTGCGGTCTGATCAGTGCCTAACTCCGGGTAAACCTGTGACATCATAGAGATCGCGTTCTCATATTTTTCTGTATACCATCCTGCCCCATTATGTTCGGCCTCTACCTCAAACATAACCTCCTCAACCATCATATCAACTATTGCCTTATCTGTTACCTTAGTTGATTCTTCCATCGTTAGTTCGCTGCCCTTCTTCTTAGCAGCGTTTTTCAATTTCTTAGCAAGTAGACCTCGGTGGTAGGCTTGTAATGCTCCCGCCACCTGTCTCACGCTATATTTTTTCTTACCCGGTAACTTAGGCAACCCTATTTTATCGAGCGATACTTTGCCGGATCGTAGGTCTACTTGATATAGTTGTGGTTCAAGGTCATACGTTACGTTACGGGCTAGTACTAGTGGACCTACCTGTATAATTTCTGTGGACTTCACGACAGGAGCCTGTGTTTCCCGGTCATAGAAAAACCCATGACGTTCGGGGTCCATGCCAACCTGTACCCATTCGGATTTCGGGTTGTCGTAATAATCATCTAGCGCTGCAACAGCTAGTTCTCTCGCCTCTTCAGGGGTAGTCTTGCGTAGGTTACCCCTCATTGTGGCTATCGTTCCTTTAGGGGATCCCTTTGCGATTTTTAATCCTGAGATATCGCGGAGTCCTAAAGTCACATTGTCGAGTACTGCAGCAGTGTCATAACCTATAACCTTACCAGCAGCATAACCTTTCTTACCTTTTTTATCTTCATGGACCGCGACTACCCACGCGCCGTGGTTTGTATAGCTCGGGATATCTAGACGAACCCCAACCGGGTGTCCCTCTGGTAACTCCCGTGGGGCACCAAACTTTTCTGCTTTCTTTTTAGACTGTCCCTTACCCGTGGTAAGAGCAGCTCCTGCAGAGGTATCACTAGTAAGTACTGGTACCTGTGTGTACGGGTGTACTGGTTTAAATTCATTGACCGCTGCCTGATGCGCGGTAGTGGTGCCAACTTTTTCTATCTTAGCTGCAGTTTCCTGTAACTCAGGAGTACGTTCAACTGCTTGTTCAGACCCCCCGGACATACGAGGATCTTCAGAGATTGCCGCGTTGTCTTTTTCACGGGACCGGTTTCCGGGTCCTACGGAGTCTTGTTCCAAGGTGTTGTCGCTGAACATCACCCTTTGTCCATCCGCAGATATTTTGAGAGGATTTAATCTATATATCTCTGCAACAGATACTCCCTCTCTCGCTGCCTGTACCGTGTAGAAATTAGTTAGCGGTATAATATTCGCGTCTACTACAGTGTCACTATACTTGCCTGTAGCTTTTAACTCTCCCCTTATCTTCTCACGTACCTCAGTAACCTGTGTGTTGAACACGGCTACCGGGTCATTCTCTTTTAAATATTCTTCGTATGTTTGTGGGGCCTCAACAGGTACTTCAGACTTCTCTACTTTAGAAACTTTCGCTACTTCTATCTGCTCTAATATGTCTTTGTAGAATTTGATTACCTTTTCATCTGCTTTAGTGGACACTCCGCCACCCTTACGTTTCGCGATAATGTTTTTATAAAACTTAATGTCTTCTGCAGTTGCAGTCCTCCCACGTATAATTTCTAGTGCCCGGGTAATGTCTGGATCTATATTGTCCCCTAGTGCAGCAGCTTCTTTTTCTAGTTTAGAAACCTCTTCACTTTCATTAGAAACTTCTACCTGTTGTGCATCGAACTCTTCTCTGGTTAGTACTGGTGTCTCCTCTGCGATGATCCGCTGTACTTCTGTCTCAAAGGATGCTCGTTCCTCGGCGATCTTTGTCTTAGTTTCTTTAAAGGTTAGTCCATCAGGTCTAACCCGGACATCATCCCGGATAGCTTCTTCTATAGGGGTACCCGCGAAGAGTAAATAGTAATCACTCGTAGAGATATCAACCTCGCTCCCTTCGTTTATTGCTGCCTGAATCTTATCAAATAACTCAGGTGCTTTCTCTTTAATTTCTTCCGGGGTTACTCCGTTCTGATTAAATGCATCCTGTAACACCCCTCCATCTATTAGCAGACTCTCAGGAGCTCCCTCCTCATCTGCTAGTGCATCCAGTAACTCATTAAATTTCTCACTTGACCTTTCACGTAGAGGATCGTTTGCTGCCAGACCTGCTAGGTCACCTAGAATTCCCCTGTCTGCTCTCGCTCTCGCAACTGCCGCCAAGTATTGCTCTTCTTTTGTCTGTTTTTTCTGGAACGCTTGAGCGACTCTGTTAACGCCTACCCCTCCCGCACTTATTCCAGCACCGCCCATCGTTCCCATCGCGCCGCCGAACAATGTCTCTTGTACATTCTCCTCGGTTAACGGGTTCTGATAGGAAGCGAGTTGTTCTATCGGGTTCTGTATTATTTCCTCTAACCCTTCGATTATGGCGTTTTTTGATATCGTTTTAATCACGCCGTCTGAGGAAAGCATCTCGCCTAGTGACTTCCAACCTTCTTTAGTTCCGAGTTTTGTCGCCCACTGTTGGGGACCGAATCTAGTTTCTATCGCGCCTACTATGGTTGCACCAACCAGAGCGAGAAGTTTTGACCCCATACTATTTAAATTATCTGGATCTCCGTGGATCTGTTCACTACGAATCCCTTCATAGGAAGGAGCCCCGGTGGTTACAACAGGGGAAACATATTTTAAAGCATACCCCAAGGCCATCATTGCTCCCTTTGCGAATACGTTTGGCGCATACGCAGCAGCACGAATCAATCCGTCCCCGGCAACAACAGACGTTCCTATTGCTACCATCGAGGGTACCGCGTTACCTGTTGCTTCCTTGAACGCTAAAAAAGGATCTTTCGCGATGTCCCCCAAACTATGTATCCCGAGAGGGTTGTCTTTCATCAACTGTCTGCCGAACTCAGCGACGACGTTGTCCTGATCTGCTCCAAGGAAATCCGCAGCTTCACGACCAAGACCTGCTATCGTCTGACCCGTCATACTCATAACAGAAGATCCAAACCCACCTACCTCTTCTGGTGGCGGCTCATTGAACTGACGGAACTTGTTCTCAAAATTAAGTACACTCGGCAAATCTTGACCGACTATCTCTGCGTTACCTTCCCCTCTCAAAAATCTGGCAACAACGGGGTTAGATATTTCTAACTCAGTACCGGGGTTCCGTTGTATCATCGCCTCTGCCTCTGCATCCTTGGGCAACAGTGCGACAGGTAGCGCTAATTCTTTAGCTAGTCTTTCGTTCTTGGCTGCCTGTTCTGCATTAGAATACGCAGAACGAAACACCGCGTCGTCGGTGGTTGGCGATTCAAGTTCTTCAGGTTCTATAAACTCTACTTGCCAGCGGCTGTTGTCCACGGGCATCACGTCGGAAGATATCGGTTGTGGCAAAGGTTGTACGGGCGTGTTAGCCTCTGGTACTTCGAGGCCGCCAGTGGTCGGTAATCCTAATAGTTCCTCGTCTGATAGCGGCATCTATTGTCCCTTAGTATTCTTTAATAATTTTTCTTCGTCTTTTTCTTTCTGATAGTAGTATAGTGTCATCCCGTATACGTCCGTGATCCCGGCATATGCTTTTATCTTTCGCGTCTCCTCTATCCACTTCCACATGTGTGATTTCTCTGCATCCGTTGTACCCGGTGGGTAGTAATCCTCTAGCGCGGTGGGCCATTTGTAGTCCGGGTTATCCCCCTTGGTTTTTTCGTCGTAAAGGTAAGCAAACTCTTTCTTCGTCCCGAACAAGTACTCACCTTTATCGTCGTATGAAAATTCTTTCAGGGCAGATCGCATTATCCTTACTTCTTCATCATGATTAGGTATCCTTTTCGCGTACTTCATAAACACCTGTAATTTATTTTCAATATACCCGTCTATAATCCTTCTATCTTTTTCGTCCGAGTCGTGAGGATACGCTATTTTCTTCCACTGGGGATTGAGTTTCATTGTCTTTAACGAGGTAACTTGAGTCTCTTTCGCCTTGTCTCTTCCTGCTATCAGTAACTTTCTGCCCTCCTGATACTGCTTACGTCCTATTCTAGAAAAATTATTATTTAGCCACTCTAAGGTTAATGGCTCCTCTGAAGTCCTCGCATTAAAGTATATGTATTCTTGTTCTCTGGTAGGATCAGGTGCTAGTAGCCCCTGCTTACCCTTCTCTATCGCGTTTAGTGATGCAAACGTTTCTGCGTATTTCACTATGTTTTCTTCTCTGAGCTGCTCTAGCTCGGGAGATAATTTCCCTCTACCGGTACCATCAAGCGCCCCACCTATAATAGTACCCACTAGCTTCGTCTGCCTATCTTCGATTGCTGTCCTTATCTTTGTAATCTCGGTGTGGGCTCCGGCGGATTGGGCTTTATTCTTCGCTGTTTCTGATACATAATCATTAACCTCTTCCTCTGTTGACCCACCTTCAATCATATCTTTGGCATGATCCGCGATACCTAGTCCTTTATGATAATCCACCTCCGGTTTTACAACCTTCATCATCGCTACCCCTTGCTCGGATGTTAGTTCTCCCGCTGTCTGTTTCTCCTGTATGTATGCAACAGCTCCCCCGGAGTCTCCGTTCGCTAGTAGTCTATCGACTATCCCTGCGTGTACCTTACCGCTAAATGACACCAAGGCGTGATCAATTATCTTCTGGTCTGTGACCCCCTGTCTCTGGAATTCCGAGATTATCTCGAGTCCTCCTTGCTTAATCTTGCCCGCTGTGATGTTAGCGTTGTCTGCTGTTACCGCTTCGTTTAGCGTTACTTCCAGTCCTTTAGTGAACAAGGTACTCTTATGTGCATCTTCCTGCGTCATCGAGTGTTGATACCTCTTCGCCCGGAAGTTCACTCCTCCCAACTTGGCGGCACTGTTATACTTCATCATTCCGTTTTCAGAGAGGTTGTTGGATGCGCCCACCCTCTCTTGTAGCTCTTGATATCTAGCATCCCACCTCGTGTTATAACCATTAGGGCCTTGGGTATATGCGTCCTTGCCCTTTACAGCTAAGGCTTCCTTCGATAACTCCAATACCCCTGCGCGGAGTTGTAGCTCTGCGTCCTTCGCTTGTTGCACATCTTGTTGCTCCGCGTGGTACAGAGCCATACGAGCAACCCTACTCGCACTGTTCCCGGCGGCGACAGATAGTTTGGCTGTCGCTAACCCTTCAGCGCCGCTGTTCTCTAACGAGACTACACTCTTGTTAGGGTTTATACTTTGTCTTTTAAGACCTGCTGGGTCTGGTATGATAGCCATTAAATAAATGCTCCCGTAGAATCTCTAAAGAACCTACCTGCACCAAACCACCCTGACGCTCCGGTTCCCGCACCAGATAACACCGTAGACAGCGCTGCAGTTTTACTGGCCTTCAATCCTCTCTTGCCAGATACTTCTTTAGCCGTTGCTGCTTGCTTGTATTTATTAGATTCTTCTTGGGCACCATATAGAATTCTACTCTTCGCTATCGCGCCCTCTCCGGCGATATCAGATAGTAACTTTTCTATAGTAGGATCTGAGATACCTCCACCACTATGACCAGCGATAGCTAATGCTTTAGAAGCGAGGTAATCAAATTCTCGGTCTTTGTTTTCTACATCAACACTCCCCTGTGCTGCTGCCTTCTTAGCATTTTCTCTAAGCTGGTAAGCCTCGTATATACTATCCGAGTATTGTTGTTTACCTGCATCGAGTTGTCCTCCTGCTCCAAGTAGCCCTCCGACCATTGGTGCTACGCCCGCGATCATTTGCATTGTGCATTCCTCCATATATAGAGCCCCGGCCTTCCGGGAACCTCTTTAAATCCATAGTGTGTTATAAAGCTGTGTGACGTTGGCCTTCCGGTTTCGGGAGTCACTAGAACATGCACCTCCCGATATAAATCCATCAACTTCACCGCCATGTTTGTAGCCTTTACAATTGCTTTCTTATACTTGAGTGCTCCCTCTTTAAAGTCAGAGAAAGCTATTAGGTAATCCCTGTCCCGGTACACTCCCCCGATAGCAATTATAGAGTCTCCCTGCTCAACTACTACTCCCCTGAAAGTTTTAATAGGGTCTTCTCCTCCATAAAACTTTCTAGCATCTGCTTGTGTTGCATACCTAGCTTCCGGTGCTTCCACCTTTCCTTCTCCCATCTTCAATAAATATAGTTACTGTTGCTACAGTACATGGTAGGGGAGAGACTGCTTTCAATACTAGTCTGCTGTCCACATCGTACACTCCGTTTACAGCTACCGCGTCCTCATCATAGAAACTGAACACTTCATTTGTGCCTACAGGTTTCCCTTTCTTCATTTTAGGGAGTAAGTTCAAGTGAGTATCATCTGTTCCGTACTGTAGCGCTCGGTTATGACTGTCTGTCAAAGTGAACCCCATCTGTGTAACCCTGCGTGGGTTTGCCATAGACTGAGTCCCTATCGTAGCGTATCCAATCTTCGTGCTCTTAAACAGCGCCTCATACCTCAACCCTATGATGGCATTTCCTGTTGCCGTGTCTAGGGTTATCGCCCCGCTACCACTTACCGTGTGTGGTCCTTCATCCTGTCCATTAGCCCAGACATACACTGACTTACCTATTAGGTGAGTTAGTCCCGTCATCGAGGCCGTAGGGCTTCCGCTAAAGACCACAAAAGAATCTAACATCTTGTTGGTAGTGGCCCCACCAATTGTTTCACTCTGTAGTGCCCACTTCTCAATATACCTTTTAACAACAGAGTTGATTGTTCTCTTCACTACATAGTACACGGTATCCTCAATGGCTCCCGGTATTATTACTACATCCTCTACCAGTCCGTCGGTCTCATACGTTACAAAAGCCTTCACCTCTTCTGCCCTGTCGAACACCATCAGTACTGCGGTACCATCACTTCTTACTAAGTGAACCGTAGTCTCAGGTCTACGCTGAACTGCTATTCGTACTATGCCGGGTTTACATACATCATGGGATAGAACAGTCAACTCGCCCGTCTCCATCGTAGCCGCATCCGTTACAACTTCCATAACTCGAGTGGCGGTACGATCTACGAAGATCGCGCTTGCATCAATTTTAATTGCCCCGACGTTAGTCGAGCCATAGGTTGTAGCTTCTCGTAAATTATAATTAGTAGGTGTTAGTGGTTCCTCTAAGCTAGAAGATCTACACAAAAACTCTGCGCCTTCAGCTCCCGCTACTAATTGCTGTAGCTGAATCAACCAGTTAATTTTGTCAACAGGGCCGGTACCAATACTTCTATCAATCGGTCCCGCATCTCCTACATAATCCTGATCGTGGTTAGAAAAGTCATCTACCACGGACCCTATCGTTCTGTCTTTACCTGCCAACCATAATCGTGCACCAAAGAATGCAACCGCCGAAGGAAAACCCCTACGGGTAGACCAACGGCCTTCTTTCCAGTTGTCACTTGGAGAAGTCTTACCGAAGTCATCCAACACTACTGCCTGCATTACCGTCGCGCTATTAAAAGCTACCGCGAGTGCGTGTCCCGTCGATCCGCCGCCCGTATACACTAAGGAGCATACCGCTGTCCCAGAGCTGTAAGCACCAGTTTGAATACCTAGTCGATAAAATATGACTTGATTATCGAAGGTGTCATCATAGGTCTTGTTCTGGTTACCTGTGTAGGTCTCTACGTCCGTCCACGCTCCTATCGCGCCTACAGAACGCTGCAGCGTAACAGTAGCGCTCCAAGTGCCCGTAACTGTGACATTAAATTCTCGCCCGGTTGTAATCCCCGCCACCCGTATCGCATTCGTGAAAGTATTCTCAGCACTTAACGAGGAGCTTACGTCCTGCCCTACTGAAGTAACCGAATATAGGCTCCCGATGTTAGTGCTCTTAAATATAGCTTTAGAAGCGGTCAGGGTGATCGTGCCGTTTAATGCACTTGCGGCTATGGTTATTGGAGTGACATTGGCTGACCGGTAGGGACCTTTCGAGGTAACATAATTTACAATAGACCACGAACTAGTCCCCCTACGTTCTATCCTCATAGGTCTATGCGTCAGACCACAAGGCATAAATATTACATCCCCAGACTGGCTGTGGCGTATGTCATCTAGTATCGCGGTAGTGATTGTGGTCGTAAGGACCATATCCCCTGAACTAGCGACGGTACAAGAAGTTACTAGAGCCGCATAATCGTCACGATTAAATAGCTCTATAAAAGTATTAGCTCCCGTAGGGGTAAAAGCCAGAGAGTGGTACCCAACCCCGAGGCTTGTCTCACCAATATATTGGTCGCCTCCGTCGGCACTCCCTACTCTGAGAGTAACATTACCCCTCTCGATAATTATGTTTAGAGCGTGTTGTTTGTTCCGATCCGCCGAGGATACAGAGACTGTCTGTTTACGGGAAGCCTGTTGCGTACCGTCCCCAAGAAGAGACATATAGCTGCCACTGAGCCACGCAGAGACTCCTGCCCCGGCATCTGCGTCCGTCCAACTGGCCAGATCTGAAGAAAAACTTCCGTTTGCCGTTGCCGTGTCTACCGCGACCCGAGTAACAACAACGTCATTAACCAGTACCCGCATGCTTAGATTAGTTAACTCGATGATAGCGGTATCACCTAGCGCGAACACGAATGGTATCATCCGTGCCTCTGCATTTCCTTTAGTGGGAGTTATATACTGCGTACCCGGGCGTAACGACATCGGTCCCATCGCTCGAGGCAGCCAGTTTTTTTGTGTTTCTGCCGACAACGCCAGTCGTTTGATATCGGCTCTCCCGTAAGCGGTCTTATCAACTACCCCACGGTTGAAAGCTAATTTAAAATCCTCTGTGCCCATGAGTTATACGCCTCTAGTAGTGCGGTCATAATAACTCTTACGTCTTCCTCCGTGTCGAGCGTTCACCCACTTACCCACCGGTAGCTGTTGTGTAGGCCCTTCTACTGCATCTTTAGATAGTGCGTTGTCCTTTGCCGTCGCGAGTTCTTGTGCAATCTCTCTAGCTTCGAGGGACGGCATGATACGTCTACGAATACGGAAAGCTAAGTATGCGGCTACAAAGTAACTAAAAGTTTCAGGCCATGCTGAGTAGTCGTATCCATAGTTTGTATCATTAGACACGTATTGAATGTATAAAGAGTCTAACTCAGAGTACCAGAATCCTTGCTCTTCGGTGTATTGGCTGTAAGGTGAATTGAAGAACTCATCTGAACATACCCGGCTAGTTCTAATATAATCTGATGGTTTCTCTATCGCTCTACTATATCCGAATGCAGGTGTGACAGAAGGAGTGAAATCAAACTTAGAACTTCGTAATGCAAATTTCCAGTGGCCCTGCTGTAAGCAGTAGTCCCTTGCCTTAGTCCATGCTTGATCTAATACGTGACGCGGCTCCACATCTTCATCGATTGTTGCCAACTCGCGCTCTCCTAATATAAAGAGAGCATCGTTGTATAAGTCTAGTTGTGTTACCGCCATAGGTTAACTCCTATTCGCTAAAATTCTCCAACCATGCGTTAGCTTCATCAGAGGTATCAAAACCATCACCCATGACTTGCTTATCGCTATTCCTCACAACAGCCCATCCTGAGTCACCGCCTAAATGTTTGACAGTGTATATGGAGTTGTCAGCAGGAGCGTTGAAGTTATCTAGTACTACATAATCCCTGAGACATACGTTAGCCCAGTTCTTACCAGAGGCAGTTACAATCAACTCTGCAAAGAACTTACCGTCCCGGGGCAATACTTCTATTCGTGCCATCGGTCCTAATAAGTTTGCTACGTTTGTCCAGTACTCTCTTTTCAACATATCTTCTATTGTCACCCCGGGTGGTGGAGTGATCGCGAACACGTTTCGTACAAATTCTGCGTTCTTAAATTTATTACTTGCGAGTGGTTTCATCTAGGTGGCTCCTATTATTATAAAAAACGGGCACCCCGAAGGATACCCGCCCAAGATACCACCACCACAGTAAAACATCTATAGTCTAGATTAGTCTGAATTTGTACCTGATCCAATAACAGTACCGTCGCTCAAATCAACAGCGGTAGTTGGTGCAGATGTGCTTGCAAGCACGTAGTGTGATGTCACTATATTTGTAGCAGTGTCTTTGTGCCAGAGTAGATCTCCTGCGTTTATCCCTCTTGCGAGAGCGTCGGTGATAAACCCGTCAGCATCTGCGGCTGCTGTATTATCAGCCGATTCATGATACCAAAGACGTGGACCCGCACCTAAAGAGGCTGGGGTCAAAAGGTTAAGTGTGTCAGTCGTTGCGTATGCCATAATTAAGTTCTCCTAAAAAATTAATGACGCAACCCCGAAGGGTTGCTGTCTACCTGCTATTAAGCGCCTGCTGCGAATCCAGAGCCGTCGTGGTTTACCACGATAACACCTTCGTTCTGCAGAAGTTGTGAGCCCATATACACAGTACAACGAGCGAATGAGTAATCATTTTCTTCGTTGTATCCAACTTGTGTTTGAATACCACCACTGTTGATCGCATGACCAATAGCTGATTTGTGATATATGAAACACTTCTCAGCGCTTGTTGCTGCACCGGGTAAGCCTGTATGAACAATGAAGTTAACACCAGCCCAACGGAAGAACATGTTCTTACCGGAGAAAGGTTTGTTATCAACAAAGTCAGCACTAGCGAACTCAGTAGTCTGCATCAAGTATGAGTAGAAAGCTGGAGTAATTAACGCGGAGATGTTTCCGTCAAATGGTACATCAGCGTTGCCCAGTAACGTAGTAGCATGCATAACCAAGTCCAAACTGGCTTGAGTAGTGGCACCGGTATTAACCGTTCCAGTATTAAGCTCAGTAATGATGTCATCATCAATTTTCCGATTGATAACATGCATTGAGGTTTCTTGCATGATCCGGCGTTGATCACCTTGTGAAGCAAAGATGTTGAAGCCGGTTTTCTTTGGTACGTCATGCCATTCCACCAATGTTGCGGTGTTTTGGGTTAGTGCGTCAGCACGTCCGGGTATAAGACCATTAAGACCACGGGTAACTGCAGCAGCGTCACCGGAATCAGCAACTAAAAATGTAGCTGTATTACCTTTGACTTCTACTTCAGTCGTTACGGTGTCCCGAGCGTATGATTGTAGACGCTCGAAGCCTTGAATAAATTCTTGTCTATATTGCGTTTGGAATGCGGATTCAGCCATTTGGGCCTCCCCTATAAAAGTTGAAAATAGAATCTTTCCCTATTAGCAAAGTCTCAGGGGTGCCTTTTGGATGCTGTCCCCGGGTGTCTTCTAGAGATCGGGAGCAACAAACTACTTGGGCCTTACACTTACTATATTAAATACTTCCCAAATAGTACTGACTTAATACGCATATATCAACCGTATTACTTAACTCCTTTGTGTTTTTCCTGCATCTCAAGAAGTTCCCGGTACCGGTTCTGCATCTTCACAGCACCGGAGCCCTTGTAGTATGGACCCTCCTTACCTTTACCCATCTCTTTATTAATGGACTCGATTTCATTCTCTACGGTATCTATCGCGGAGGCTCCAGCTTGTGGAACTACCGTGCCTAAAGGATTTAGCTGTCTGGCGACATTATTAAGCCATCTCAACATCGTCGGGTTACTAGCTACTGGGGTTCCGTCTTCTAACCTAGCGGTCCAGAGTCCTTCTTTAACTCCCGGAGGTGCGGTGTCTAAAAAGGCATTGATCATGTTGAGATTCTTTTTCAACTCTCCACCCCATACGTCCTCTGATGTTAGTTCCTCCCGGGCGTTTAATTCAGCTTCTGCATCCTCCCGGTTTTGATTCTCGAGGAATTCTTCCTTCTGTCGTATCTGAGCATTGACGATAGCACTCACTTCTTTGTTAGATAAATTCAGCTCGTGTGCTAACTTCTGGAACTCTTCAACGGCAGGTAGGTCTCCGTCACCAAGTACAAGTCCTGTTTCTAAATCCATCTTATAGTCTGTTGGTGTCTTCGGAATATCGTTAGCCTCACGATAATCTATTACCTCTCCTTCTGAGGAATCCTTGTCGGGTTTTCCTTTTGCCTTCACACTGCCTATCTTATTCTGTGCTTCTATCCCGGCTTTGAGTGCATCGTCCCGGGTGCCGTATCGTTCTAGCCTCTTGAGGAGCTTCTCGTCTCCATCGGCTATTTTTAGCCTTTCAGCTTCCCATCCCGTAGGTTCGACCTTCTCTTCTACTACCTCTTCTACCGCCGTCTCTTCTACCACTGCCTCTTCTACTACCTCTTCTACGATATCTTCAGCCATCTTATTCTCCTGTGTGTGTGGGTGTTATTCTTGTTTCTTTAATAGCGCTGCTACATTAAGACTCATTAGTTTCACAACTTGCAAACCAACAAATCTACGACCCGAACCAAAAGCATGGTCCCGATCATTAGTTCTATACTCAACGTCTTGATAATTTGAGGCCCCGTGCAGTATCCACTCTAGTGCTCGGAGTTGTTGTTGTTTATTGGCTTCCCCCACCGCTAGGGCTTGGATAGCCGTAGCATCTGCTGGTACATATTTTGGGGGTATTAACGGACTTGGTTGTTCAATCTTCTTCGTGGGCATTTACTGCTCCTTATTATGGTCCCTCCGGTGGTGCTATTCCTCCCGGGGGTTGTACACTACCTATATTCTTAGCGACTTCTGATCCTACCTTCATCTGTTCCATCATCTGTGCCTGTTCTTGCTGTTTAGCTTCGTTCTTCGCGATCTCTGCTACTTCTCCCGCAGATCTTATCCACTTAGCCGGGACACCACTACCATGCAATGTGTCTCGTACCCCGACAGCAGCATCTATTGTGTGTCTGACGTTTGGATCAATAGCAGATATGTTTGCAATGAGTGACGCAGCTTCAAGTAACCTCTGACCTTTCTGGCGTTCTAGCGCATCGTGCAGTGGAGACTCAAATACAAACTCAACATTGCGGTCTTTTAGTTCGTCCGGGACCTCATACGGGCTACCAAACACTCCGTTTTCCAACAACATCTCGAACGTGTTCTCACATATCGGAGTATTCGACTCTGATTCCATCGGCTCAAAGAGTGGCAACGCATTGCGGATATATTCTTCTACTCTCTTCCCGGTTTCAAACGCTGTCATCTCTACATCTTGTGGAGGTAGTGATAATTTATCTAAAAAGAAAGCCTTGACTAGCTGATCCTGTAAAGTATCAGCCATCATAAATCCTGTTGGTAGTCCTGATTTATCAACCGTTAGCGGTCTTAACACTTCCCCTAACCGTTCATCATATTCTGAGTCAACCCAAGTTAATCCTCCTGCCATTAAGTTCACATCTGATCTTAATGCGCCCTTCACACCGAGTAGTGGGGGATTGGTAGACTTTTCTCCAGCCTCCAGTAATGTTATTGTCATTTCCTGAAGAGTTCGTGCATCAGATAAGGCTACGACTGTTGCTGGGGAATAAGCGTACTGCGACCCTGATACGGTCTGCCATCTCGGTATAATATATTCTTGTCTTTTGGAACCTACTTCTTCCATGATGTGGTTGTTTTCGGTATCAAAGTAGACACCTACGAACGGAGTCTTTATATCCTCTGCAAAAGGACCTGATACTTCAACTGGCATAATCGCATGCCATACTTTAATCTTCTCGTTTGAGTGTCCGTTTTTAATCTTAGTGTGGACCTCCTCGTGGCAGCTCTTTGGGAATAATTTCACCAATTCTGCTGCAGTAGGCTCCCACTTACGGAACACCGTAGCTATCTTGTTGTCTGTATCAGCCACCCAAGCTACATCTCTTAGGTGCCAGCACCTATACAGTAACCCGTTAGCTGTACTGTTTAACGAAAGTTGTATTACATCCTGTCCGAACGCTGCGAAATCGTGATCGCCTTGCTTCATCGCGATAACAAACTGTGTATCTTTATGATACATCGCCTTACGCATCCTATCTTCTGCTTTTTCTAACCACCTCTTAGCTTCCGTGCCTACCGTGTCCCAATTTTCTACCTGTATATGGAACCACTTCTTACTCGTAGGCCGTAGCATACCACTAAAGGCATTACCTAGATCACGACGGACCATCAGTGGAAAACCCGTAGCAAGATCAGACGCGAAGTCTTCTCCTAGAGTTCTGTCCACGGTAAAGTCTGCACGTTCCGGGTAAAAGTTGGATGCTATTTCTTGCCAGTAATACATCAGGCTACCCCGGTTACCGAATAGCTGCATCCCTTGTTGTTTTATGAACGCTTCTTTTGATTGCATGTATTAAGCTCCCAGAGAATCGCCTTCGCTACTAGATAACATCGTGCTTGAACGTCCTCCCGTCGCGCGTTGTTTTCTAATACTTAGTTTCTTAGCGTTCTTCAGGCGATCACTATCTTGCATCGGGAGAGCTGTCGCCTCCGGTGTGCTACTAGCATTCGGCAGAATTATATCTCCACCTGTTTTCATCGCTGTGCTTAATAGGCTTGCTCCTACACTACCCGCCCCTATGACATTAGACGCAGTAAATGCACTACTAGCCGCGCTACTAGCGACGGGCGCTAGTGATGCTAATGACAGCCCTGTACCTGCGCTTGCCGCCGCACCAGCTCCTGCTAATGAAGTCCCTGCTCCAGTGAACGCGGCTACCTGAGAAGCCATAGTCATCGCACTTGCTCCGGTTCCGATAGCTCCCGCACCAGCAGTGAGTCCCGTAGCAGCTCCCAAAGCAGACCCTATCGATCCTATCGCTCCTAGCGCTGCAGTCCCGGCGCTGGCTAACATACTGCCTGCCGCCACAGCTATTGGGATCATAAACGGCATCTTAACCGCCGCCTAGCTTTTCATCCGACAGTAGAGTACTCCCTCTTCCTCCTGTCTTAGCGCTTGCCATTGTCGCTCTACGTCTCGCGACTTTCGTGACATCCTTATCATCCTTCGGTGCGAGTTTGTTTCTTCGCTCTAATTCTTCCGCCGCGAGTACAGCGCGACTCTTTGGTTTTGGTTTTTTCGGTGGTCCTGAAAACATACTTGGCATACACCCTCCTTAGATTAAGTTGCTAAAGTAACACAATTGTACGCATAGATTAAGTATCAACGCGATCTCCTGTTAGCCTTTACTTTGTGTCTCGACCCCATGTTTACTTTAGGGTCTCTTCCTGCAGCGCCACCAACCCACCCACCTGCTAGGTTTGCTTGGAGCACCCCATCGTAGTAACACATAATTACTGCATCACCTTCATCTGTCGAACGTCCTAATCTCTTGCAGACATCCTCCTTAGACTCTACTGCCATCGAAGCTCCGTGCATCTTTCCCTTGACTTTATATGAGGGAGCACACAGATCAGCTTTGAGGGTTACGCTTGGAGGTAAAGATACCATCGAGCCCCCGGGTTGTGAGGGGTCTAACGCTTCCCTAAGTTTCCAGAAGGCTTCGGTCCTCACGTTGGTAAAAGAAAACTTACCATCCTTGGATTTCTTAATACTACCTTTAACTCCCATGTAAGCCATCGCGTCAATGCCGTTCTTCATCAAGTGTCCGTAACAATCGGCACCCCAACCGCCGCCGACATCTACTATCACCTTCGCGTTGTCTCTTCTTTCTGATACTACCCGGCCTGCTTGTTTCTTAGCGTCCGATATCTCGTTCCCGGGCACCACCGTAGCTTTGTTGAACCACCCGTCATGTCTTGTCTGTATCACGTACTTATCTTTAGCAATCGCGATATCTACTCCCATCGCACACATCGGTACTCCTGCTGGTATCTCCGGGGTCCATCTCTTCTGTGCGTCGGTTACCCACTGAGTAGGTATCACCTGCCAAGGGTTATCTCGTAATGCGGTACCAAAGTCTCCGTCTCTATACGCTGCTCTCAATTCTTGTGGGAGTGAATCTAAGTTAGCTTGATAGTCTGTAGTGTTCATCAGGTCTGGATTGTCCTGCAGAGACGCGGGTAAGTAAGTTCTCGAACGAGCATACACTTCTCTTCCGTCTACCCAGTGGGGCCCTCGCCCGTCCACCTCTATCTCCTGATCCTGACTTGTCGTGTACCATCTCAACTCTCCGGGTTTAGCCGGTTTAGTATGTTGTGGATCTAACCACGCAGACCATCGTTCTACTACCCATAGTCCTTCTGGTCTAGTCGGCGGGTTTCCACCACAGACCACCCGGCATCTCTGTCCCTTAGTAACTGTCCTGTTCCATGCGATAATGAATTCATACTGGGATCTTTCAAAGTCTGATACCTCATCGAAGTAGTACAGATCTCTTGGGATGCCCTTGTACTTCTGCTTATCCTTCTCTTCGTTGCATCCACCTAGGGCTACCAGTTTACCGTAGGGCCTACGCCATACTCCGGCTTGAATACCACCCCAGCCGTCTCTGTTGCCTATGATCGCTTCCATCCTATCTACCAGTTCGTTCACCTCTTTACTGGTGCGTCGTAGTATCAAAGATCTTGTGTGCGCTGTCAGGGCTAACCCAATTCCTAGATCTGTCTTACCCCCTCCTGCTTGTCCTCCATAGAACAGCTCATCCGCCTTGCAGAAGTATGCCTCGGTTTGTGGACCGGGGTTAGGAACCCATATCTGTTCCTTAACACTCTCGTTAACCATTGCATTGAGTAGTTCCTCTTCTTCTGCAGGAACCCCCTCTAGTACGTCGAGTATCTCTTTCAGGCTATTCACTTACACCTGTTCCTGACAATTTAAACTGTCGAGTGGACGTAACCTATCTGCATCCCAACAGCAGTACCGCTTCCAAGCGTACAGTTGAGAGCCTCGTTGGCTGCCGTCTCAAACCAACCATTGGGGTTGTACGGCAACACTAGGGACTCCAATGTCGCAAATCCCATCAACGGCATAATCGCTGTAGTTGCTGAATTGAACTGTACGGTGTTAGCTCCCCCGGCGCAGTTTAATGCCAGCCATACCACTCTGATCTTGACGTTGGCTGCTGCTGCGGCTACTAGTGCTTGAGCGCTTCCTGTTGCTGGGTTAACGGTAGCTATTATCGTTCCGCTTTTATGTCTTGCTATATTCGATCCTGCCATAAGTTATCTCCTTTTAGCCTTGCGCCAACATATATGGCTTCTTCTTCTTAGCTGGGACCGGCGGTCTTCCTCGTTTCTTACCGTATGTACCTTTTCCTTGGGGCATATTATTTCTCCTATCTATATGTATATTCAGGGAGGGACCCTCGTGAGAAGGCCCCCTCGCAAGTGGCTACTTAATTAAGCAGCACCCCCAACAGCAGCCCGGTCCATTGATACGTATATGTAATCAACGTCTAGGGTATAAGAATCCGTACCACTCAAGTTACTGGTGTATACGACAGGGCATAGATCTGTAGCTGGAGTAAGTGCTCCTGTCATAGCTGTTCCAACAGGAAGTCCATTACGGAAGAACTTAGCCACACCTAACACGTCTATCTCGACTCTTAGTGTTTCATAATCAGCCGCAACCGGAGAAGCTGCTGAGTCTTGTTCAGTCGCATCTGTGTTAGCAGCTACACCTACCATTCTCCAAGTGTCAGTGGTAGCTGCTGTATCGAACATCCAGCCTACTGCATCTGAAGCGTTAGTCGTGAATGTAGTTCCGCTTAGTGTTACTGGAGCTTCAACTCCGGTAGCTACATCAGTGAACCCTACAAAGGTGTAAGCGTTAGTGATACGTGAGTGTTTGATCCTTGTTTCAAATACAAGGTTGTCATTACTCGCTTGCCACTGTAGTGCGCCGTTTACGGTTACCGCATCAGCAGCTACCCCGGAACCTGCGTTACCAGTAGTCAACCGAGCAACTCCGCCTATCCCACCAGCTAATATAGCTGCTGTTGCTTGAGCATCTGATCCTTCTGCAGATAGCCAGTTATCCGTTGATAGTGTATCCCCAACGAAGTCATCTAACAGTACTGCGGTGTACGGTGAAGGAACTAGGAACTGATTGCCCTTTGATCCAACTCCTAAACCTTGCTTGGCTAGTACGTTCTCATTGTGATCCACGCCTAACTTACGTCCATATATGTTATGTAAAAATGCTGTCATAATTTAATCTCCTTAGTTACAATTGTAGAATTCCCTTGTACTTCCTCAGTTGACACATCTACTGTGTCTTCTTTAGCTCTCAATGCGCTGTTCAGCACGAACGCTAATCTCCTACCCTTATCGTGTAGTGACATCTCTGCCATCTCGATTGGTCCTCCTCCCTTCCCGGTTACTTCATGCTTCTCACTCGGAAAGAGTCCTAGGACCTTGGATAACGATTCGAGCGCAGGCATCTTCGGTATGAACTTATACTTGAATGTTCTCCTGAAGTTCTTGTCTGCGCCTTCCTCTGTGTAATCAAAGCCAGCGATGCATGCTGCCATATCATCATCTAACTCATGTATATCTTTAGCGGTACCGTCTTCCTTAAACATTCTCCTTGGATCGAAGTACGCTATCCGGGCATACTCCTTCAAGTTACGGTTCTCGGTTATCTTCAACTTCCGCGCGTCTGCCTTCCTTCTTCTCTCGATCTCAACCGTTACCGCGTACTCTCGAGGTATCGTGCTGTTGGTATACCCGGCAGCTCTCGCGGCCCGGGAGGCATTCATATCTACCATGTACTCGTCGACGTACTTCTGGCCTTTCGCTGATATCGGCTTAGGTTCACGGTCCTCACTAATACTAGGAGGTATCAGGTCGTCGATGTCAGTATCGCTCATAAGCCGACAATATCGATATATCGCGCATATATCAAGGCTTTGCTGTACCAGAAGAACTGTCCTCAGCTACCCGTCGTCGGGAACGGAGAACTGACGATATGTCACGGTCTATCGAGTCTAACTCCTCTTCCAGATGTCTCAAGTGTCTGCGGTCCGGGATCGTTGCCACCCATCCTTGCTGCTCTGATATATCTTTGTAGAGCACATCTCGCTGGTTCTCGAGACTCGTAAGCAGATTCTCATACACTACTGTCAGGTCACTGGTCCCCTGACCTCGGTTAATCTTCTCCCGGTACGGCGGGAACATCGCATCTAACACTTTGTGCAAAAATTTACTCATACTATTACTCCTAGTTTATCGCTCGGCTTTTCGCTGTCCGTGGGCAGCATGTCCTTCTCGTGCAGTATCGTTCTGAGGCCCGAGGACCGCAGCTCAGAACCGTAGCTAACTTCCCACAGTGTGTCATCAATTAGTCCTAGTAGCTGACCTTGGACCGCAGTTACCTTGTCTCTTACCATCAGCCACGTCATGAATTTATCTCCGGTCATCATTAACATCTTATCTCCTCTGTTAGATTACTATGTCCCTAGCCTCTTGTACTTCTCTTTCCGCGCGGCAGAGTCATACACTCGTGCCCGGTGTCTGTTCCTATTGGCCCTCGTTCTCTTCCCATCCTCTACCGGGCCTTTTCTATTCTTGTACGCTTGAGCCCGGGTATTGCACTGCAAATGGCTATACGCGATGTTATCGACATCAAAGAACATCTTAGCCGCCTCCTCGTGGTTCAGCCAGTCTATCTTGTGCTCGATGCTGAACGTCTCCCGGGTAAGCGCTTCCTTGCATCGGTAACAGGTATGCCCTGCAGCAATAGCCTGACTGAACAGGAGATCCTTTGTAAGCCGGTAGTATGCGTTTGAAAAGCTCTCGCCTAGTATCTTTGTCTTCCTCGCGTATGCCCGGTATCCCATATACTTCCTTTAAGAAGTTAGTAGCGGACCTGCCCCGAGCGGATGAGATACCATTCAAGGTCGTACCCATCGTTACCCGATACAGGCCCTATTACTATTGTAGGGTTACCCGGTAAAAGATCAAGGTGTACTCGCCTTGATCATCCCATTCAAACTCCCGGGCTGCTTCAACCTCCTCATGTTCACCCAGCGCTGACATAACCCGGACATTCATCCAAGGTGGCACTGGCATCTCTCTCCCCTCTTCGGAGAAGATGAAATCATCGCGGTCCACGGGCATCCATGATGTCCACTTATCGAGAACCTTCATAATATATCTCTCCGTAGAGTAGTTAAAACCGTGAGCAGCTCTCTTGATTATCACTAGCCGTGCTCATCTCTCTCTCCTTATAGAGAGAGAGAGTGAGCGAGCGCTGTGGATATGTGCGTTTTAAAGAGCAACATCAATAACTTACCCTATTTCCTTATCGCTCATTTGCTCACTCACTAAAAGAGCCAGGAATTGATAGCCTTTTTCCCTTTATAATCAACGACTATTAGAACCTTTTTGTAAAAATACCAAAAACGCGCTCTTTTGATTGCTCACTTGCTCTTTTGGTAAAGAGCTCACCTCTTTATTTCCTCTGGCTGCACGTCAGTTATCATCCCTTCGAGACTCCTTACCATATCCTTTTTTAACGCGGCGTTTAGTGCCCTATCAACATTAGAACGCTTCAATTTGCCCTCATTGACCATAAAGTCTACGAGTGAGTTGCGATCCGGGTAGAACTCATCGCGTTTGTACATTCTCTTCAAGAATTTTACGACCCGGAGTTCCATCTTGCCCACCTTATCAGGCATCTTCAAAGGCATATCCTCAGTGTGCGCGATAACACAGCTCTCAACCATCGCGTCATCCTCGTCGAATCCAATAGGCACCATCTTTAGCCGGAATCCAAGTTCCTGCGACTCACCACCGTCTCGCAGCTTGTTCACTACTATTGACCGGAGGTCCGCGTTCCGCACTATCTGTAGCTGAAAGTCCGCTGCACCCAGTAGTGCCGATGAACCCCGAGCGCCCCGATCTTGATCTTTGCCTGTGTGATGTACCAACAACACAGTAGCATCTGTCTTCTCATTTATATAACGGCAGTTAGATAGTAGTAGTGACATATCTTCTGCAGCGTTCTCATTTGCTCCCGGGCTTGCACTGGAAAGAGTATCAAACACAACGATCTTGATCCCTCCAATGTTGTTAATTGATTCAATAATATCGAGCACGTCATCCCGCTTAGAAAGGTTAACGTTTTGCGGCGTGATGTATAAAGGCGGAGAGTTGGACTCATCTATTCCCCTGTCCACTTCATATGCTTTAATTCGGGCGCGAATGCCGTCCTTCCCCTCAACCGCGAAGTACACTACACCACCCTGCTTGACGGGGAACCCACGCCAATTTTCACCGGTAGCAATCGCATACATGAGATCGAGAACCATGAATGTTTTGCCTCCTCCCGGGGGACCGATAATCATACCCACTTGAGACTTGGGTAGAATACCCTTGATATGCCAAGGGATTAGGAACCCTTTCGCCGCGAAGTTGTGGGCCGGTTCTAAATTAAACCGAGACTTCCTGCGCGGAGGTATTAAATCATCCAGACTAAAAGTATCGCCCACCACTGCTGGTAGTGTAGTAGTAGGAACTACGGGCTCAAAGTCGTTAGCCACTAGCCCCAACTCCATCAGGTAATCCTCGGTGTGTCTTTCACTGCAATGAGCATGCAGACAGTAGATGCTGGGCTCATCGTATCCATTAGTATGTGCTGGGAAGTAGGTAGTCGAAGTAATACTGCCTTGGGAACTGTGCTCATGCTCGAACGGGCAGGTTATATGCACTCTCCCGTCACTCTCGGTATCTAACACCATGTTCCTGTCCCGGAGCGTGTTCAGTAATGGATCTGTGTTGTGAATTGCCTCCATCTTACTTGCCCGGGGGAGTTTAGCAGGCGCAGATGGTTCCGTCGCAAACTCCGCTTCGAGTAAATCCCATACCGCTTCAGCCTGTGTCATAGTAAGTGTCGGGATGTCGATTTCATCACTCGGGTAACCAGACTCCCATTGGTATCGCTTTCCGCCAGTGTGTGTCCCGGCTGCCACCCACTGTTGCCCGGTAGCTAACCACTCGATTATTCCGTGATCACACTTGATGATCCGCTTACCATTGCCCGTACTAATAGGTAACTTGAAGGGCATTAGAAACTTGGATGAGTCTTCCCGGAACCGGGTAGGAAGGCCATTCATCTGCGCTGGCCCCTGCAGGAATTGTTTGACCTTATAGGATAGTTCCTTATCTTCGATATCCACGTCGAAAGCGTTACATCCAACGCCCCGGACGCACAGGCTGTAGTCTGGCTCGTTCTGCCACTTTACGAGTTCTCCGGGTGTAGCTGACTTATTGGTCCATCCTTTGATACCGCATACTTTTCTTCTACTGTCGTATAGTGAGGGGAGCTTACCCATCGTGGTGACCTTAGAATCGGGTGATATGGAAGCGTGAGGGTTAGCTACTACTGGGAGTAGATAGTCCGAGAGTCCGAGTGTTTTATTGAACAGCACCCACTCATCTGGGGAGGCCCCCCAACGAGGTATTTCTGACATGGAAATGATCTCCGGTTATTAAATAAATAAAAGTACCTGCATAAGACTACTCTAAAAAATATTAAAAGTGCAAGGAAAAACTAATTAATGTCTTTTTAAAGAAATATGTTGACTTTTTAAAAACATGCATGTTATTTTGTTGATGGGTCTAAAGAAGTACCATAACCGAGGATACAAAATGAATAAATCAAACAACAGATACAAAGAGTTAAGTAAAGAAAATCAATCCGCTATCGACGGATTAGTAAATACAATTGCATCAATGCAAGGGAGTGAATACATGGTCCCGGTAGTATCAAAGGCCGTTAATACGGCACGTTGCCTAATTGATCTACAATTTAGGGATTGGCTAAATACTAGGGATTACACTAACGAAATCTAAATACGAATCAAACCCTCCCCGAAAGGGGAGATCTAAACCGAGGATACAAAATGTATAAATTAACAGACAAAGTATTATTTGAACAAGCAGTGGTAACAATGGCAGAACTTAGAAAAGAACTTGAGAACATTACTAACATGTATCTTGCACAAGTGGAGCTTACAGGGAAATATAATCAAGAACGAAAAGAGCTTAGAAAAGAAGTGGAAGAACTTAGATATGAATTAAAAAGAGCGCATGCATATATAAGGATGGAAGAAGAAGACTAAATTAACCGCGCCCCGAAAGGGGTGCAACTGGAGGTTACAAAATGACATATTCATTTAAATATTTTTGTGAAGACAACAAATTCGACAGCACCAAGATCGTGTTTAACACTAAAGCTAGGCATGAGATCGAAGATTATAAATTTATGAAAGAGGAAGATTCTTTATATAACGGTGAATTTCACCAACTGAAAAAAGAAGCAGAATATTATACATATCGGATGGAGCGGATGGAAACACCCTACAACAGATGTGCTATTACTTTCCGAGATTTCTCAGAATATTGTAACGATTATAGAAAGGCAATGTCAGCATTACACAATGTTGGTATCTGGGGAGAAGTCATTATCACCGCAACTGGTGCGTATAAATTTACTACTGATAAGGCTGAAATTCAGACAGCGAGAGACAGAATCGAAGAAGCCAAGAAACCAAAACCTGTACCTGATGTGGATGTTTCCGAATTGCTCGGATTATTACAGGCATAATCTATTTAATTTAAACCAATAGGGGACACAAAATGAACACAACGATACTTACCCGGGCCCAGATCAAGGAAGGGGCCAAAGAAGGATGGGCAGATATTCGATCACTGCCCTATGATACTTTTTTTAAGAAAACAGCAACCGCCAAAACCGTTTTTGTCAGGCAAGGATATAACGCTTTTTCTAAACGGTTCGATTGCCTCGGTTGGGACACCGACGCTGAAGCGGCATTAAAAGGCGATAAATTAGTTTTTATTAATTTTGAATATTAGGAGGTATACGATGGAACCAGAACTAGGGATATTAGTACGTGATGGGGTTAAGGTGTACTACACGTACATCAATGGGGTGTACTTGGAAAGTTTCAAGTGTTTTAAAGAGGTACCAAAAAAAGAGGAGGATACCAAATGGACGTAATATTACTTAACAACTGGCAAACTTTAACACTGCTTATAGCAGCATGGGTAGCCACCGTGGTCACTATATATCTGATCGTCGTGGGTAAGATAGAGGTTTAACTTTTTTATTTTAATGAGGAAAATAGAATGTCAGACCCAATGGAAGATTATGAAGATGATATGGAATTATATGAGCGTGAACAGCTCAGATTGGAAACGGAAGAAGATAGGCGGCGTGAAAATAAAATAGATGATAACCACGAGGAAATAAAATGATAACATCGCAAGCGTATACGAATGACAAAGGGAACAGACTTTTTACTTGTACAAAAGTTGGGCGAAAATGGGTGACCGGGGTATGGTGGGAGTACCCGGTTAGGCTCACCAAAATATCAGTAACACTTTATCAAACTTTTAGAGACATTGATAAACAGAAAGCCGGAAGTAAAATGATAAAATCAATGGCGGTCAAATCTCACGGGAGCCGTAAAAATCTACCAACTGCTTTGAAAAAAGCACTTTACTAGGAGAACTGAAATGATAATAATGGAATTAGTAGGTGGAGTACCAACCGCCAGTGGCGGTCCAGTGAGTAGTTTTGATCGTCGGAAGGTAGAATCACACCTAGGCACTAATAAGTGTGGCCCTGTGATTTATCAAGGCTCCCCGGTATGGGCCCGGGACAGCGAAATGGGAGTCATCAAGAACTGGTACACCGGGAAAGATGTTAAGTGTGCTGCAAATAGCCGGGAGCAAATACTAGAAAGAAAGTGTGAGCTACTCCGTAAAAGTGTGGCAGACACTGCCGCGATCACTCTAGAAACTTTAAGACAACTATCTGAATTGGACGACAAAAATAAAGATTGAAGGCCAATTGGAAAAAGAGTAATATGTCTTAGGGGGATGAAAATGCTAGATTATTTGAAGTCAATTTGGTATAAAGTTTTTGGGAAAAAGAAGTAGTAGTAGTAGAAAAAAGCCTTGCAGATTGAGTGCGGCGTTCTGTTAACGTATCCGCCCGTTGCTGCAACCCGGATGGGTAACCGGGACTAATTTATTAAAGAGGGCTATTGATGGACGACACACTGTACGCGATGAAGACTGATTTTTATATATCTCTCGATCTCGAGGAGAAATCCCAAAACTCTTTTGACGGGTCCGCACTCCACATCCTTTTCCTCCGCGATGTCATCGAGATATTAACCCGGGAAAAAGTTAAACATTTTTTCCTCACGGATTACAGTGAATTCGCAATGGGTGAAAAAAGGAAAGGAGTAAAAGTTACCATTATGCACCCTTATGACGACGATGCCGATGAACCTAACTTCGAGGCTACTTTACAGTGTGACCGGGTAGCTCAAAAGTTTAGGTCAAACTTTCATTTAGGTAATGTCCTAGTTATACATTCCGAGGTCGCAGGCAAATTAGTAACTGGAAAGGAGATCCCCGATGCTTAACAAATGGTTAGGACCGCGAAAATCCGAAGGAGAACTTCTTGTAGACGCGGTGGTCTGGAACAACCCTCCAAAACCACCCCGGAGACTTGGAGACATGAGCGAGAAGGAGTTAAAGACAGAGTTATCGCAAATACATAGGGTGCTCCGAGGAGGTGGTAATCTGGTAATGTCTAAAGACCTCGATCAAACAATTAACTTTTTACCAAATGGGCTGTGATGAAAAAGTTAGAAGACAAGACTATTGACGAGCTATTGCCGATGGTAACTACCGAGCTAGAAGGAGAGTTAATGGTACGGCTATGTGAAGCAACGATAGAAGATGTCGCAGAGGAAGAAGAAGAAGTATTCATGGAGGTCGAGGTTGATTTTGAAGACCTTGAGGAAAAAGAGATGATGCCGATATACGTCGCGCAGGTTATATGCGCCTGTGGAATGCTAGTTACGGCGGCTAGTATATTAATATTCATTTGTTAGTTAATAAAAAGGGGCAAAAGATGGGAATTGAACAAGACATTAAAGACATTAAGATAGCGATAGAAGAACTCCGGGCTGATCTTGCATCCTCCCGGGCAAGCAATAAAGCAAAAACAAAAACAGTAGCTGAAAAGCTGACGGCAAAAGCAGCACCGGCAGAAAAAATAAGTGTCGAAGTTACTTTTGGTGAGGTTCGCAAAGAGGTTATTGAGTGGATAACGCCACAGGTTAAGAAAGATAAGCAGGCCGGGACAGCGGTGATGCAAAAACTGCTAAAGCAGTTCACCGGGGGCGAACCTTTCCAGTCAGAGTTTGTCCCGGCTAAAAACTTTGGTGCCATACTAGCGTATGTGAGGAGTACTAAATAATGGGACACGCAACTTTTAGCCCTTCTGGTGCAGCTAAGTGGATAAACTGCCCCGGGTCTGCAGCGATGGAACAAGGGTTACCTAACCCTTCATCTAAGTTTGCTGACGAGGGAACCGCTGCTCACTTTCTCGCGAGTACTTGGCTAGAAGAGAACGGCAAGGCCCGTCACTACATAGACAAAAGCATAGTTATCTATACTGACGAGACCGTGGACTTTGCGGATAAAACTGTCGACAAACCTATCCGCAGCACTTGGAAAGTAACTGAAGATATGCTTCAGCATGTGCAGCGGTATACCGATAACATTGGACATTATCGCGGCAACGGGGAGCTGTATATCGAGCAGAGATTGCCACTGGAGCAGGTCACTGGCGAGACAAAAGCATACGGTACTGCGGATGCGGTAGTGGTCAAGGAAAACGAGCTGCAGGTCCATGATTTAAAATATGGACGTGGTATAGACGTTGACGCTAAAGATAACCTGCAACTGATCATCTATGCTCTCGCAGCTATCGTTAAATATGGACCTAAAAATAATATACGGATGGTGATACATCAGCCCCGTAAGAATAACTTCCCTGAGTTTACGCTCACGATAGATCAGATATTAGAACGTGGAAAAGTCATACACGAGGCAGCACTCGACGCGAACGATGAACTAGACTTTGCTAACACAGATAGGTCGAAGATACATACCGAAAAATTAGTACCGGGAGCGTGGTGCAGGAATAACTTTTGTAGAGCTAGGTCCATCTGCCCGGCTCTCACAGGTAAGGTGCTTGAGACAGTTTCTTTAAACGACTTCGAGGACCTTACCACCCAGAAAACAGAGCCCAGTCTGAGTCAAAAAATGGCTATGATCCCAATCATCGAGGACTGGTGCAAAGCTGTCAGGGGACAGGTAGAGGCTAAACTTTTCACCGGGGAAGATGTGCTCGGCTGGAAACTGGTGCAAGGGAAGAAGGGCAACCGGAAGTGGGCTGATAGTGAGTCACTTGAAAAAGATATGTTGGCGATGCGGATAACTCATCGGTACATATATGACTACAAATTGGCATCACCTACGACATTAGAGAAGCATGCTAACGCAGGCAATGTTAATGGGCCCCAGTGGGTTAAAATAAAGCAACACATAACTCAAGCAGAAGGCGTACCTTCGGTGGCACCGTCATCGGATAAGCGTCCAGCAATAAGCGTCAACCCGAGAGATGATTTCGATGACGTGGCAGTAACAGATGTACTGAGAGGATTGATTTAAAACTTAAATAATAGGAGTAATAAAAGATGGCTAAAGTAAAATTAAGTAACGTAAGATGTGCATTTTTAAGTACCCTGTGGGAACCTGCAGAATTTAAAGCAGGAGATGGTAGGTTCCGCAGAAGTGCTACCTTTCTCATCGAAAAGGGCAGTGCAAATGATAAGGCCCTGCAAAAAGAAATCAAGGCAGTAGCTGCAGCAACATGGGGTGCTAAAGCGGACAAGCAGTTGAAAGACCTCGCGCCGCAGTCCAACAAGTTCTGCTATATTTTCGAGAAGTCTAATAAAGATGGTGACATCTTCGAGGGGTTTGAAGGCATGATGGCACTCTCCGGCAACCGGGGCGTAGCTAAAGGACCGATACTAGTGTTGGACCAAGATGCCCGGACTGTTCTAGATGAAAACTCCGGGAAGTTATACGCCGGGTGTTTCGTGAACGCCACCGTTGATATCTGGGCGCAGAAAGGTGAGTTCACCGGCATACGTTGTGTGCCGATAGGTATCCAATATGTGTCTGAAGGCGACGCATTTACAGGAGCGCCACCAGCACGTATGGATGACTTCGACGATCTCACAGAAGGTGCAGGAGCAGAAGAGGTAGCAGCACCAGCAGAAGAACTTGATAGTATGTTTGGCGGATAATAAATCCAGAGCGGGACATTCCTCGCCGTGGTTGGTCGCACGGTTATACCCTGATAGAAATTTAGCTGTGGGCTCTGGTATTTGTTCAGCGGCTAATGATCGAACACCTGTGTTCCTGAAATCATTGACAGGCTTCGGGGGGATAGACCACTTTATAAGGAAAAGCGTGGATAAGTTATGGTACGATTGTGAGACATTCTCACCAGTAAACATACGAGATGGTACCTATAAGTACACCTCCAATTCTGAAATCATGCTAGTTACCTACGCTATCAACGACGGTCCGGTATACAGTTGGGATCGTACAGAAGATGACGCGGTCCCCGGTGAACTAAAGCAGGCGTTACAAGATCCTGCCGTAGAGATCTGGGCACACAATAGTATGTTTGATAGGACCGTACTGTCTAATGGTATCCCTGATCTGTGCCCACCCATCGAGAGATGGAGGGACACCATGATACAGGCTTATATGTGCAGTCTACCGGGAGCACTTGACAAACTTTGTCAGGCCCTCAATGTAGGCGAGAACCTATCCAAGATGGATGGTAAGAAGCTCATCAGACTTTTTTGTATACCACAGAAGAGTGGTCCCATTGTACGACCTACTAGGCTCACACACCCAGAAGAGTGGGCTAGGTTTGTAGACTACGCGAAGGGTGATATCACTGCGATGCGCGAGTGTCACAGGCTGATGCCCAAGTGGAACATGAATAAGACATGGCTCGGGGAATGGTACCTCGACCAGAAGATTAACGACAGAGGTTTCTTTGTCGATACCGAACTGGCTACCGCCGCCATCGAATCAGTAAAACGTGAGCAAATAAAATTGAGCAAGAAGACTCAAGATGCCACCAGCGGTGATGTAGCCAGTACTACTCAGCGTGATGCTTTGCTGGAACATATACTAGCGCATCATGGTGTCGCACTGCCGGATATGAAAAAAGGTACCTTGCAGCGAAGGATAGAGGACCCGGATCTACCACAGGGTGTACGCGATCTTATAGCTATCAGGCTCCAACAGTCAGCTAGTAGTACCTCGAAGTACGCCGCAGTAATTAAAGCAGTACAGCCAGATGGCAGGTGCCGAGGTACCATCCAGTTTGGTGGTGCCTCGCGCACACTACGAGCAGCCGGTAGAACATTCCAGCCGCATAATTTGCCGAGTAGGGGACTTCTCCCGGCTAATGAGATAGAGGACGGTATAGAGTGTATGAAGGAAGGTACCGAGGCCCTCTTTTACGACAACGTAATGCACTTAGCTTCTTCTGCTATCCGTGGTCTGTTGGTCGCGCCTCCGGGTAAGAAACTGGTGGTCTCTGATCTATCGAACATTGAAGGTCGGTTCGCCGCTTGGATAGCGGATGAACAATGGAAGCTCCAAGCGTTTAAAGACTATGACACCGGGGACGGTCACGATTTGTACAAACTATCATACGCTAAGTCTTTCCACGTCAAACCGGAAGAGGTAACGAAGCCGCAGAGAGATATTGGTAAGGTTCAGGAACTGATGCTCCAGTACGCTGGCGGTGTAGGTGCATACGTCACCGGAGCACTGGGATACCGATTCGACATCGAGGACATGGCGCAGAAAGCATGGGATGAGATCCCGATTGAAACACTTGAGCAAGCTGAAGGTTTTTACGAGTGGGCACTGAAGAAAGATATGCCTTCCTTCGGGTTGAGCAAGCAAGCATACATAGTGTGCGATGCATTCAAACGATTGTGGCGCGAATCTAATTCCAACATTACTACTTATTGGGACACTTTGCACAACGCTATTACCAATGCCGTTGCTAAACCGGGAAAGCCATTTGTAGCGGGAGCGTTGTTGGTCCAACGGGATGGCAGTTGGTTAAGAATAAGACTGCCATCTGGCAGATATCTCTGCTACCCCAGCATCCGGGTTAATGATGATGGCGAGGTTAGTTACCTCGGGGTCAATCAGTATACAAAAAGATGGGACCGGATAGGATCGTGGAAGGGAAAGTTTTTTGAAAACGTGTGTCAAGCCGGGTCCCGGGATGTTTTGTACCATCCGATGCAGAAGATGGAAGATGCCGGGTATAAAATAGTTTTGCATGTACACGATGAAGTGGTAGTAGAAGTACCCGACACAGCAGAATATAATATAGAAAAGTTAGACAGTATGTTATCAGAAGGTGCAGGATGGACAACCGGTTTGCCGCTCTCAGCAGCGGGATTTGAAACTTATAGATATAGAAAGGGATAACATGATACTAGTAGGAATATGTGGAAAGGCAAGATCCGGGAAAGATACCGCAGCTAACTATTTATGCACCAATTATGGACTACAGAAATATAGCCTTGCTGATCCCATCCGTCGGATGTTGTCAGTGCTTATGGTTAACTACGGCGAGACCGATAAAGAGACCCCGAATAAAGTGTTTGGAAAATCCCCCCGGGAGATGATGCAGACACTGGGCACCGAGTGGATGCGGGACTGTGTAAACGAAAATGGGTGGCTCCTGCTTGCGATTCATGAATACGACTGGCTGGCTGCAAGCCCCTCATGCCAAGGCATGTCGGTGGCAGATATTCGCTTCTCCAACGAAGCAACATGGATCCGTCAGAACGGAATTTTGATCCACATGGATAGGCCGGATGCTATACCGGTATCGGAGCACGTTTCCGAGAACGGGATAGAATATGAATCGGGCGACTTGCGAATCAATAATGATTCCGACATACCAAGTTTATACCGTCAGTGTGATATGGCAATGGAGATGATTAAATGCAAAAAAGAAGACACTCAGTACTTGAGCAGGTAGTTAACCTCAGCATAGGTTATAGCATTGCGGTGTTCACGCAGATAGTTATGTTCCCGATGTTTGGAATCTATGCCTCCGTAGGCGACAACATGATAATAGCCGCAGTGTTCACTGTTATCTCTTTCTTCCGGGGATACGCTGTTCGTAGACTTTTTAACTGGTTACAGATGCAAGAGGTTCTGAGATGAATGCCTACCGGGAAGGCAAGGATGCTTGCTTCCACGGGGATAAGGAAGAGGACAACCCATATGAAGAAGGTACCGAGGCCAGTGAACATTGGCTTGAAGGTTTCTTCCACGAAGAGGTCATAGAGAAGACTCATAAGGGGAGACAGGAATGGCAGTGAAGAAGATACTTGAGAGGGATATTAAAAAGTACCTATTGAAAGAGGTAAAGATCCGGGGTGGTATCGCCCGGAAAGTTAACTACGAGAATAGGAAGAACGCGCCAGACTGGCTAATTATTTTGAACGGAATGATGTTGGTAGAGTTGAAAAAGCCGGGAGAAAAACCGACACCCGCGCAACGACGAGAGATAGCTGACATTGTATCTAAAGGAGGAAGGGCCGGATATGTAAGTAGCTTCGACGAGGTGGATAGACTGATGCACCACATGCGCCCCCGGCTCTTACCTTATACGGTGTTTAGTCCTAGTACCCGATGAAGAAGGATGAGAAGTACAAGAAGCTATTCGTGGAGTCAGGTTACGGTGCTCTTATAGCTCCCAAGGAACCAGAGGTCGAAGCCGGAGAACCAAAGACATGTCATACTTGCAATGAACACCCGAGACATTTACTTAAATCTGGTAAATATGATGCGTATTGCCCGAAGTGTAGGTCTGAGATTAACAAAAAATATGGAACAGCAAGGAGACAAAGGATGAACAGATTCAAAGCGAGATACGACAGAAGGTATATGGTGAGATGAAGAGGATACCTTTTAAAGCGAGAGAGTATCAGAAGCTGGCAATTGATTTCATCATGGACAATCCACGTTGTGGAGTTTGGGCCGAGATGGGCCTAGGTAAAACGGTATCTGCACTGACAGCCGGAAACCAGTTGGAGTCTATAGGATTCAAAGGACCCACGTTGATCATTGCTCCCCTGCGGGTTGCCCGTAGCGTGTGGACAGATGAGTCACGGAAGTGGGAACACCTATCAGGTACCAGTGTCATGCCAATACTCGGCACTGAGTCCGAGCGAAGAAGGGCCCTTAACTATGACGCTCAATACTACACTATTAATTATGAGAACATCCCTTGGTTGGTTGAGTACCTTGGTGATAGGTGGCACTTCAGGAATGTGATTGCTGACGAGTCTACTAAGCTGAAAGGTTTCCGCACCCGCCAAGGTACGGAACGTGCGAAGATGTTAGCCCGGGTGATACATACTAAGGTCAAGAGGTATGTAGGACTAACTGGCACACCTGCACCCAACGGGTTGATGGACCTCTGGGGACAGACTTGGATGATCGATAGGGGCCACAGGTTAGGGCTTTCTTACAGTGGGTTCAGAGACCGGTGGTTTAATTCAGATTACATGGGACGATCCTTCACACCCCGGGAGAACGCGCATAAGGAAATATACGCTGCGCTGTCTGATATATGTATATCCCTCCGGGCTAAAGATTGGTTCGATTTAAAAGACCCAATAGTTAACAACATCTACGTTGACCTCCCGGTGAAGGCGCGAAAGATATATGACAAGATGGAAAAAGAATTTTATATTGAGTTGGAGGGGAAAGGGATCGAGGCGTTCAATGCTGCGGTAGTGTCAGGTAAGCTGCTGCAGATAGCTAATGGGGCAGCCTATGTGGACCCGGACGCATACACTGACGATCAACCTACGGCTAAAGAATGGAAGCTCATACACGATACTAAGTTAGATGCTTTGGAAGAGGTTATAGAGGAGGCTGCAGGAATGCCCGTGCTAGTGGCGTACAACTTCCGTAGTGATCTCGCAAGACTTATGAAGGCGTTCCCCAAGGGGAGACCTTTGGATGACAGCACAGAGACGATAGAACAGTGGAACAGAGGAGAGATACCAATACTATTTTCTCACCCGGCAAGTGCAGGACATGGATTGAACCTGCAGTACGGAGGTAATATCATTTGTTTCTTCGGTCACAACTGGAACCTCGAGCATAGGATGCAGATGTTAGAACGTATCGGTCCAGTGCGGCAACTCCAAGCTGGCTTTGATCGCCCGGTTTTTGTACATAACATTATCGCTAGGGAGACAATGGATGAGGTAGTCCTACAGAGGATTGAAGGCAAGAAAGATATACAAGAACTTTTACTAGAAGCTATGAAGAAGAGGAGAAAGAAATGAGTAACCCCGATACGAATGTAACCAAAAATGATTATTGGATCTATGACAGACCGCCGGAGAACCAGAGTAAGAAAATGTTGCTATTAACCAGAGGTAAAATAGCTATCTTGGGGGACTGGGCTAATCACAAACACGGCTGCATAGCATTTCATGGCCTACCGGACAGAGATAAGAAATTAGAGCGTGAACTGGGGATATAGTATGTTACTAGCAGACGGATTTGAACGGGCATTCATTGGCACCACCGTAGGTCAGCCCGGGAGGGAAGATGACTTAGCGGTCTACAGCTACAATAAGTGTATAGAAGTTTTAATGACCCAAGACGACGCAATGAGTTACGACGAGGCTGTCGAGTTCTTTTATTACAACGTCGCCGGAGCTTATGTGGGAGAAGAGACACCAATATTTATTTATATGCACGAGGAGAGATAATGGAAGGAGATAATAAAATTGTATTTACTAAAAAAGAACTGTGGTTAAACCAGTGTCCTAGTTTTAATTTTGAGTTAGGTGAAGATGCCTTACTAGCTAAAGCATTAGAAAAGGGGTTTGTGATAAAGATAGGCGAAGACCAATACGAAGTTAACAACAAATACTAAAGGTAAATAAATGAGTCCAAAAATTAATAAGTCTTCGCAAGCACCGTGCCGGACAGCCTATGACACTGAGCATGAGCTAGAGTTCATTGATAACTTAGGAACTTACTCGAAGAAAATAGGGATAACCCGGGAGCAGTTGCTGACTAACTACACGATTGCTTCGATGACCCGTAAGCGATGGGGAAAGATAGATTTACAGACCGCACAGAACCATGCTGTCTTTGCTATTCTGGAAGAGCAAGATCCCGGGTGACCTTCTCCTGAAGGGAGGAATAATCTTCCTTCAGCGACTGAACTACACGCAGGTAGTCCTGACATAACATTAGTCGGGCATTTTCTTCCTCGGCAGGGGTAATGATTCGATTAAGAATTCCTGCTTCAAGTCGTTCCAACTTTTCAGATAACTCCCTTGACTTCGTATCGGTTCCAGCAAAACGCTCGGCGGCTTCTGATAAGGAACTAACTCTATCTTCTGCGGCACGTATACGGTCTTTGTCACGCATCCGCTGAGTATTATAACTATCGATATCAGCATTAAGATTAGCAATCTGTAGTACATAAGCCTTCTCCATCGCGTTTAGTTCAGCCAGATATACCTCTGTAAGTACCCGAGAATTTTTCTCGGCGGATAAAGTATTGACGTGTACCTGATTTTTGAACTCTTGATATTCCGTAGCCAGCCTAGTTATCTTAGGCAGCATAGAGTCCTTCCCGGCTTTATGGATCAACCAAGTGTATGTCCCTGTAATCCCCGCTACCATCACGATAATTGAGGCCCACTTTCCGAAGGTGGCCCAAGCCATAGCGAACACTATATGGGTGTCCAGCCACTAGGAGCCGGGTCTTTTTCTTCAGGATATTTTCTAGCTAGACCTTTCAGTTCCTCTGCCTTTTCTGCAGTAAGTTCCCGTACCATGTATTCCATAACTAATACATATGATGCGCCGTCTTCTACCAAGCAACCAACGTAGTGTCCTAACCACTCCCCTTGGCTGCCTGTAGTCTTAGAGATCATTAACTCACAACTGTCTTTATTGTATCCACGGTTAGGGTTGTAACCCGGCAGGTCTGCGCTATGGTCTGCCCTGACCTGTGTAATGAGGATTAATAATACTATAAGACTTATTTTTAACAGTGTCTCTTTCATCGGTACTCCTAGTAAGGTCTATACGTTCGTCTACTTGTTGGCCTAGTTTGTAAGTGACACCAACCGGGAGTGAACACCGCAGATTCTCGATATAGATCTACCCTTTCCAATACTCCCGGGTTCTTATCTATCCAGTTGTCTAACCGGTCCCCTTCATCGTAAACATCTACTCCCATCCCTTGTTTGTGAGAGGATCCCTTGACCCCGGTTTGTGACTGGGCAAGTCGAAAACCGCCGTCACCATATCCACCCCGGCTTCCTGAGATACGTGTACCTGTGTCTTTATCTTTCTCAATTTGCATCCCTGTTGAATCCTCATACTCCTCGAGTAAAGTGTTTACCCGAGAGAGTAGAAGGGCTGCGGATTCTTTTCGTTCCTTGGTAGCGAAGGGGTGGTCCCTACGACTCCCAAAGTACTGGGAGAAACTGATCATTACTTTTCTTCTTTAGTCTCTTTAGGTAGCGCTGGCACCTTTTCTTCTTTAGTCAATACCGCTACTAAAGCAATTGCTGCCAATACAAAACCCTCAACTGTGGTCCATAGTTCAGGTGCTAAGTTAAGACCAAGCAAACCCCCGGCGGATATTATCCCGGCCCATGTGGTTTTTTCTTTGAGTCTTGCGACTACCCATTCTAGTATCTTTTTCATTTTCATTTCTAAGTCTCCCGGCGTTTAAGTAATATAGAATCTATTCTAACGTGTGCATCATCTGCTACTTTCTTTGCATCTTCGGCTAAACGTAGGGCTCGTAATAAATCCCCACGGATCGCGAAGTAGGTCCCACCACACATGAAGGCGGTGGTAATCATCCAAGGTACCCAATCTACTGTAAAAAATTCGTACATGTTCTCCCCTATTTATTTATGATATATCCCTACTTCCGCTACTAACCCGGAGACTCGCTCACTGGTTAGTAGCGACCTATTTGTATTAGCCGTTATCCTTTCTTTCTGGGTGGTGTCTATTTCTTCGGACCTTCCGATCTCTTCTTGTACGTTCCCTTTGATCTCGATAGTTAGTATGTTCAACCATATCAGATTCGCGAGGAGCACCGCTGAACCAGCCCGTAGTAAATTCTTTTCTAGGTCTGACATTAGAGTAACCACCGTATCAAAAAGTAGACACCGTATGCACAAGGGATACCCGCATACGCAAACCAGAGGTCCATGTTCCACAGGGTAACTTTACGCTTATGCTGGTAGTACTCCCGGCTTAAAGGAAACAGTATTACGAGCCATGCGAACCACAGTGGCTGCCAGAGTATTAAGAGAGCCGGGACAAACGCTGTGAGCCAGTGCGCGGGTTGGTCTATGAGTTCTTTACGACTTATCATTCATTAACCGCAGCAGTAGATTGATAGCCAGTAGTTACATCTGTTAATGTTAATTTTGCCACTATTTATTTTCCTTATGTTAAGTAGCGAATGATTACTACACCTGAACTGCCATTACCGTTAGTAACAGCACCACCGCCATGTCCTAAATTAGCTGCATTTGCCCAACCTGTTCCGTTTGCACCCGAAGCTGGATTGTAATAACCTTGTACTCCCCCACCACCTGCAGAGTAGTAAGTAGCAGTTCCATTAATTGATGATTGTAAAATGATACGGCGACCACCG
>Ga0308015_10000124_pt1 | contig 38745 bp, 35 predicted proteins | sample Neamet231_FD_203128 | JGI IMG/M metagenome (GOLD analysis project Ga0308015, IMG submission 203128) | Marine microbial communities from water near the shore, Antarctic Ocean - #231 | ecosystem: Environmental > Aquatic > Marine > Unclassified | place: Southern Ocean | collected 2014-07-28
TGAAGTGCGTACCATGCTAAAGGGGCTTAACAATGAATATTTTTATCACACGGTGATAACTTCGTTACGCGTTTAGACGCGATAAAGGACGTCGTTGAATTCGTAGAAGAATGGGAATCCAAGGCCGCTAGCCTAGATTCGTCCATAAGTGCATCATCTACACTTTCGACCATATAAGTAATTTCTCTCCATTCTAGAGAATGGCTTTTTTTGCCTTAAGAATCGCGTTGTTAGTTAGATGAGTTCAGGGAAGCGCTATCTCGTCACTTTCCTCAGCCCGTGCCGGTTGGAAATTTCTGCGAGGTGCATTGCTTCGAACCTGTTCAAGCCAGAACACGCCATCAAAGGGAGCGCTATTACCGCGTGTGCCGAGGAAGTCCATGTCACCGTCGCCGTCAATGTCTCGGGCTATGAACTTGTCGAACATGCCGCGCTTGCGTCTTGAGATATCATGGCGTGTCCATTCGGATTTCGCTTCGCCAGGATTTTCAAACCAGGCGAGTCGACCTAAGGCGTCATTGGCATCGACATCACCATCACCGGTGCGCGGTCCTCGGCTATAGCTACCGACCATTACATCGGTGTCGCCATCGTTATCGATGTCGGCGATCTCCATGCCGACCAAGCCGTCGGGAAGTATGCTGCCGATAGTGTAGGCATTCCAAGTGTCGTCACTATTCTCTGGCTGTTCGATCCAAATGAACTGACCGCGGCTGTTCATGCCGAGAATATCGAGTCGGCCATCGTTGCTCAGGTCGGTGTATTCGAGATTGAATCCGCCCATTGCCCCACCATAGATACCAATCGCGTGTTCCGTAAAATCTAGAGAGCCCGTACCAAGATTCTCAAAATAGACTAGTCGTGCATCTCCTCGCGCACCAACAACAATATCCATGTCACCGTCGCCATCCAAATCGACTGGTTCCGCATTCTGTGGAATGCTATAGCTGCCGAGTTCACTACGCTGCCAGCTGTCACCGGATAGCGGGTCTCCAGAGAGTTTATAAAGTTCAACAGGAGTTGAGCGGGCGTAGTCTTCTGGCCCAGGTGATTGGGCTCCTTTATTCGGGGCGGTGAGTTCGGCTATGCCGTCTCCATCGAAATCAGCAGCGAACACGCGAATATAAGATCCGCGCCCCTGTGTCATCGGTAAGATAAGTCTTGGCCAGATGGCCATCCGGGCATTCAATCCAGGATTCTGCAGGTAGATGAGATGCGACTGTTCCGCGGCTACAACCACATCGAGATAGTCATCGCCGTTTAAGTCGACCACGACAGCGTCTTCGGGCGCTGGTGCGTCGGTGCCTTCGGCGATCGTGATGTTGAGCCAGTTATTTGGATCGGCTGAGCCGAACGCGATTCGTACCGTGCCTTCGGGAGGAGGCACGAAGCCTGGTGTGTGACTCGCCGAGTCATACTCTGCATCGGATTCATGTACAGAGACAATGTCCTCGAATCCATCGCGGTCAATATCTCCCATTACTAGACCGTCGCTGCCGCTTAGGGCGAAGCCAGCCAACTCAGGATCATCGATAATATGCTCTTGCCAACTTATGTAGCTGCCATCAACAGATTGCGCACTGGTGAGCGATTCGCTAAGCAGATTTTGTGCTAGGGCGGGGCCACACAGACAAAGTGGGGCTAGTGTCAGTAGGTGAATTCTTTTCATTTTGCTCTCGAGTTGGCAAGATTCTGATCAGCAGAATAGAAGTTAATATGTGGCAAGTCCAATCAATGATTGCGCTGCATGAAGTCTTAACGAATATCATGGGCGCGTTATTCGAGGTTTCGTGCGGGTCTGGCGGTAACCGATTAGAATTTTTCATCGGCCACCGCGCTAGACTGGATTTTTCTACTCAACAATTGCCTGCTGAACAGCGTTTTCAAAGTCGTACTGTGCTGGTCCATAAGCCTGCTGCAACATAATAACGGCAGTCAATTCCTCTTCAGGGTCGGTCCAGGATCTCGTACCAAAGGCACCGCCCCAACCGAATGCGCCGGCACTGCGACGCGCATTAGAGGTAATTGGATCTAAGGTTACCGCTACCGTATATCCAAAGCCCATGCCTTCTTGCTGGCGTGAAAAACTCTTATACAAGTCGCCAATCTGATTGCTTGACATCATTCGGACCGAGCGAGGGCTCAACAGACGATTGCCAAACAGCTCTCCGCCGTTAAGCAGCATTTGCTCAAAACGCAGGTAGTCTTCGGCGCTGCTGGTCAGACCACCTGAGGCAGAAAAGTATTTTGTTGGTGGTCGATCTAGGAAACGCGACATATCACGATCTTTGATATTGACGCGTAGGCTGTTGTATTCCGCGGGCACATTGAAGTAGGTGTTATCCATGCCGAGTGGCTGCAAGATTCGCTCGTCTATGATTTCGTCAAAGGGCTTGCCGGAAACGATTTCGAGGATATGTGAAACTACATCCAAACCAACTCCAGGACTGTAAGTCCAGCGCGCGCCAGGTTGAAAATCTAAGGCATATGAGCCGTACTGTGGAATGATGCTAGCGAGCGTTGAGTCGCCGTCGCGTTGCGGGCGCTTAGATGTTGCAGTACCTAACCCGCCGCTCGCTAAGCCGGACGTATGCGTGAGTAAGTCATGGATGGTGATTTCACGCTGCGCGGGTACTAGTCGGTGCTCCGGTATGTTTTCAGAATTAACAGAATACGGACTTATGTTCTCATCGATTGAATCCTTGAGAACGGCTACCTGCATGTCGGCAAATTCAGGTATGTATTTGGAGACTGGATCTTCGGGTCGAATCAATCCTTCTTCGATCATCATCATAGTTGCCACGCCGAGAAGTGGCTTGGTAGAGCTCATCATAATGAACAATGAATCTTCCTGCATTGGACGATCGGTATCTACATCCATCAATCCATGAGTCTCAAAGTGTACTAGCTTGCCGCGCCTAGCGACCATAGTGACGGCCCCCTGAATATCACCGGCATCAATATGTCGCTGCATTGCCGTGTTGATTCGCAGCAGTCGCTCAGAAGACATGCCAACGTCTTCTGCTTTGCCCGTTGGAATTTCAGCGGCAAATGAAAAGTTAAAAGACAAACAGCCTAGCAAGAAACTGGTTACTACTAGGATTCTGCGTAGTGTTGTCGGCATAATAGGGCCTCTTAGTTGATTATCTAAATAGTAAATGTGTCAATGATACTGCCATGATTTTATCGCTGTCGTCTATGTCTTGAACTTCAGTCCTTCAATTCTAAACATTGAGATGCGCTCTGTACGTTTTCGCTCATGAAGCGATATAGCGTGGCACCAATTGCATCACTGTCGCTAACCGCGTCACTAAGAATATCCAGTCCCTTTTGTTCGCAAATACCAGAAAATAGATCACGCCCATAGGTCTGTTGAAAATAGTTATCACGGCTCAAAGCGAGCTCCGAAAGATTGCTTGTCAGTTGCGGTAACAAGGCTAGCTGCAATTCTTCTTGCCCCGTCGGGAATATCGATCCCATAGCCGCGCGCAGATTCGAAAGCGGTAAGGGATTTTCGGTATCGAGTATTCGAGTTACCCATTCCTGTTTGATGTCGAGGTCATGTAGCGCGGCCTGCGCAGCGATTGCCGAACGGCTGCCAGCATCTGATGGATCTCGCTGGCGCTCAGCCGCCAATAGCTCGCGTGCACTGCCGTAGTCTCTAGCAGTAAAACGCTGAATGATATTCCAGCGCTGATTCTGCCCCAGGCTCAGTCCTGAAATTCCTGTGCTGTCCTCCAATAAGCTTGCAAGATTTCCCAGTGCCTCAAAGCTACGTGCAAGACCGATATAGCGGGATAGTCTGAGGTTTAGTGTGCTAACAGATTGGCTGCCTGACTCGTCGCTAACACCAGCGTTGATTAGTTGCCAGAGCTGCTGCTCGGCCTGCGGGCCATACACTGCGAGCTCATTGGCATATTCGCCACCTAGTCGTTCTAGTAAATTCAAGTTGCTTACTAACGCGGCCAAGCTCTGGCGAATGACTCGGTCATTGTCTTCCTTAGGTAGCGAGGCAATCAAAGTCTCTAACAAGGTAGAGTTTTCCATTTGGCCGTTGCTCGGGGCTTTGAATAGGGCGGTCCAGATCATGGAGCGCATGAGCGGATCTTCTATTCGCTCTAAGGCGCCGTCGCTGATGATGGTATCCATGCTGACTTCATCAAGACTCACTTCGGTATATCCCCAGCCCTCGTAGTTCGGCAAGGCGAGATTTGGGCAGGCGAGGCCTATGGCTTCGGGCACCTGAGTTTCGGCGCCGAATATTTCTATTGGAATAGCAGTGTTGAGCTCGATAGAACCATTCACATCCGTGGTAAATAGCCCTAGCTGCACGCGCTGATCTCTTAGTGTTGGATGATCATCTGGAACGGTCTGCAGAATGGCGAAGCTGCTTATACCGTTGGCATCGCAGTTAAATCGCGCCTCGATAGTATTCACTCCCGCCTGATACATCCAGTCTTGCGCCCAGGGGTCTAGGTCTGTGCGGGACTGCTCAGAAAGCGAGCTCATGAAGTCGTCGAGCTCGGTGTTCTCCCAGGAGTGCTCCTTCAAATAATTTGAAACCCCCAGACGAAAATCTTCGCGCCCGATATAGTGGGACAATTGGTTTAGAACAGAAGCGCCTTTGTCGTAGGTGATGGCGTCGAAAACATTGAAGAAGTCTTTCGTGCTAACTACTGGCATTTCTATTGGGTGCGTGGATACGGAGTTGTCGGCGGAGATCGCAGTTAAATTTTCAGACAGGTAGAAATCATGCCATAGATCGTCAAATTTGGTCGCCTCCGACACGGCGATGGAAGACATCAGTGTAGCGAAGCTCTCGTTCAACCAAAGACCGTTCCACCAGTTCATCGTGACGAGATCGCCGAACCACATATGCGCCATCTCGTGCAGAATCGTTCCAGCGCGTCGCTGGCTATTGAATCGATTAGAGGCGCCGCGGTCGACATAGCTTTCTGAAAAGGTGACAGCAGCGACATTCTCCATCGCGCCGATCAAGAAGTCGGGGACGATAACCTGATCATATTTCGCAAAGGGGTAAGGAATGTCGAAGTAGTCACGGTAATGGGACAAACCTGATTTGGTGTACACCATCCATTCTTCAACCGCGACGTATTCGCTGAGGGACTGTCGTGCCATCAGTCTGATCGGCACGTCGCCGGCCATGTCTTCCCATATCTGATAGGGGCCAGCATGCAGAGAGAAGATATAACTGGAGAACTTTTCCGACTGTGGGAAATGCCAGACTCTCGTATCGGCGTCCTCGACGATGGCATCCTCGGTTGTAGAGGAGACTACTTCCCAGTCTGCAGCGGCGCGAACAGTTAGTTCATAGGTCGCCTTCAGATTCGGTTGATCGAAGTTCGGGAATAAGCGATTCGAGTAATAGGGCCAGAGATAGGTGTATAAGTAAGTACGATCATCTTCCGGGTCGACGAAGCGATGCAACCCGGTGCCGTCTTGATTAAAAGGATGAGCATACTCAATAAGCACTTCATTGCGTCCGGCTATTAAAGCCGATGGTGATAGTGTAACGAAGTAGCCGTTGTAGTTAGGTTCTAGCATCTCTCCGTTCACTACAAGTCCATTCACGCTGCCACCGGTGAAGTCGATATTTAGTGGCCTATCGTTGTCGGTAAGAGTGAAATTCGCGGTTACGCTACCCTGATAGGAGTCTGCGAGACTGACAAGATCAATGTCTAAGACATACGAAATGTTCGAAACTCGCGCCTTGCGCGCTATCGCCTCGGTTTGGCTAAGCTGATCCAGAGCAGGGCGAATGGGGTAGTCGTCGATGCTAGCGTCGATGATAGGGGTAGCGACTTGCTCACTACAAGCGCTAAGAAGTAAGGTCGAAAAAATTGCGAGTAGTGTGGTAGTTCGATACATCAAAATATCCTTGGTAAGCGCAGGCAGTGGCCCTGTCTAAGGAGAGATCAACCACTATTGGGATTGCCGACAGGGCGAGCAGTGGAGATCTCAAGCTCATTCATGTCGACAACAAGAATGAGCTTGAGTTGATTAGGGACAGTCAGGAATTAGATGCCGTATGGATCGAGAATAGCCTGATACAACAAGCGCTTCGAAGTAGCACGAACATTCGGCAGCATGCTGCCAAACTGTTGAATCATGCCGATGAACACCAGATTCTCAACTGGATCAATCCAGAACCAAGTGCCCGCAGCGCCGCCCCAATAGAATTCTCCAGTAGAGTAAGACTCGGCTTCTACGGGATCATCGATCACCGCAAAATCTAAACCGAACGTGGTGCCTTGGGCCCCCAATACGCTACCAGCCATGTTCTTTGGTGTCTGATCTCGATGCATTAAGTCCACAGTAAGTGGTGCCAGGATTCTCACGCCATCCAGCTCGCCGCCGTTCAATACCATTTGACTAAAACGCATATAGTCCATTGCGGTGGAGACTAATCCGCCACCTCCAGATTCGAAGACAGGATCTACTAAGAAGTTGGCGCCGGGAAAGCCTTCGCCGGCCTCGAGCTTGCCTGCGTCGTCATATCCATAGACCTGAGCGAAGCGTGATGCTTTCTCTTCCGGTACATGAAAGTCTGTATCGGTCATTTTAAGTGGTTCGAAGATACGTTCCTCAAGAAAGCTACCGAAAGACTGGCCAGCCAGTTTCTCAACTAGGTAGCCCTGCACGTCTACCGACACACTATATTCCCAGGTTGTTCCGGGCTGATGCTTCAAAGGAATCTGTCCGAGTTTAGTAGTGAATTCTTCCAGCGTATCACCATTGTCCAATAGTCCTGCCTCGACGTATTTCGTATCGACCGGAGATGCCGCAAAGATACCGTAGGAGAGTCCGCCGGTATGGCTCATCAATTCTCGAATCGTCATTTTGTGGTTCTGGGGCTCAGTAACGATGCCGCCGCTGCTATCAGTGCCTGCAAATACCTGTAAATCTTTAAGCTCTGGCAGGTATTTCTCAACCGGATCGGCTAGACGGAATTTGCCTTCCTCATAGAGAGTCATCAGAGCCACGCCAGTGATAGGTTTGCTCATGGAGTAAATTCGAAAAAGGGCGTCGTTGCTCATGGGTGCCTGCGCTTCAAGATCGCGAAATCCGACTGATTCGAAGTGCACGATCTTGTTGTCGCGAGCAGCCATAGTGACTACACCTGACAGTAGACCTTCATCTACATAGCCTTGCATGGCTTCGGTGATTCTATTGAGTCGCGCTGAATCCATACCTACTGATTCCGGCATGCTCATTTCCAGTGCTGTCGCAGGTGCTAGGGAAGCCGATTCTTCAATGGCAACAGAAGTGGTATTCGCAGTCGGATTGCAGGCTGTGATCACGGTAAAACCAAGCGCTATCAAGCTCGTGCGTAGCCAGTTCTTGCTCGTAGTCGATTCTCGGGTGATGTTCATCAATCTCTCCTAACTTGCTTTTCAGCTCATTGTAAATGTGAGTTCGTTCTTGCTTGATGTTTCTCTATTCGCGCTTTGTAAGGCAGCTTAGAGCATTGTTATGCGAGAAAACAAGGGTTTTGGGCTGAAGTGAAGGAAGTGTTATTCTTGAAGATTGAGTTTTTAACAAACTAAATGAGGTGCCAAGCGATGTGGCCAATCACCACAAATAAGCTCTATAAGGCAGTTCTGCTGTTGGGTTCGGTGTGTATGTTACTCTCATCGCCGGTTCTGCATGCCCAAAACATCGCTCAAAAAATCTCTATTGCTCACTGTCAGGGGACCTGCCCTAGTTATTCCTCTAGCCTTTCCGCAACACGAGCGAATTTGGTTGTCCATAATCTTTACGCCGCCGGACTTAACGGTGACACTGGCTTGGCCGATTGGGTCGCCTACCAATTGACCAAAGAGGCGATAGGCGTCGCATCCTTGCTGCCCCGTTTGTGGCAGCCCGATGGGCTAGTGCGTCTATCTGGTATCGGAGAACTAGCCGAAGCTGAAGCTCTAGGGTTTTCGCTGGCGGAAATCAGCAGTAGTGGGAATCCTTACGGTGGCTTCAACGAGCGACTTGGCAATGTTAAGGAGCGTGCACGGCTGGCACCGATGACTAGCTTCGCGAAGACGCCTTATTGGAGGGAGTTAAACAACCTCAGTAATATGGTATCGATGCCTACGCCATTGCGTCGTGGGCCTTGGCTGCAGCTGGAACAGACGCTGAACCAAATAGTTAGCGAAGAGAATTCCTTGGGTGTAATCAGTGGCCCTCTTTTTCTGATCAACCAGCCGCTAAGCACTACCATCAATAGCGCGAATCTAAACCCAGCTGCATATTTCAAAGTGATTGTCGCTGACAGCGGCATTGCGGCGTTCGTTTTTTCGCAGGATGTTTCTCAGGCAAACCGTTTTTGCGAGCATCAGGCGGATTTAGAGCAAATCGAACTGATGAGTAGTCTGGATTTGTTTCCTGAGGGCAATCCCGTGCTATCGACGCAGCTCTTGAGTGAGCTAGGTTGTTCCTAGGCTGTGCCTAAATTGATCATAGATAGGTAGCTTCGTACAGCTGCTGTGCTACATTTTGTCGCTATTTATAAATTGTGCTGACATGGCGAATAAGCTACCTTTCAGCCATTGTGATTAAGTTATCAGCGGGGCTACTCATGAAAAAAGCAGTAATAGCATTCCCTAGACTTACAGTACTGGCAGTTGCCTGTGCCTTTTCCACGATGGCCCTAGCCGCCGACGACTATGTCGTTCCGCGCACGCAGTGGGGCCAGCCCGATCTGCAGGGGGTCTGGAATTTTTCTTCCAACACACCCATGCAGCGTCCATCTCGCTTCGGCGATCGTCAATTCCTTGCACCCGAAGAAATCAGAGAAATCGCCGAACAGCGGGCTGCAAGAGATGCCTCGAACGATGGTGCGATACCAGTCGAGGGTGTCGACGGCTCCTACAACGATTTTTGGGTTGAGAATGCCGGTATCGGCGGTGATGTGCGTACCTCGCATATTGTCTATCCTATAAATGGGAAGCTCCCAGCTCTTAGAGAGGGTGCAATAGCCCGCCAGGGAGTCTATGGAGGGGATACAACTGGCGAGACGCGCCCGGTACGAATCTCAGCTGGCGGTATTGGCACGGATGGTCCGGAGGATCGCGGACTTTCAGAGCGTTGCCTGATTGGCTTCAATGCGGGGCCTCCCTTTGTTCCAAGTCTGTACAACAATAATGTGCAAATCTTTCAGACGAAAGATACGGCAGTCATCCTGACGGAAATGATTCACGATGCGCGTGTCGTCCCTCTTGTCGACACACCGGGTGAGATGGGTTCACTAAATGATGAGGTGCGACTCTGGATGGGCGATTCTCGCGGTTATTGGGATGGAGACACACTCGTTGTTCAGACACGAAACTTCAATGGCTTAGCTTCGAGTTTTGGCCAGGCTGGAACCTCGCAAGACAAAGTGCTCACAGAGCGTTTCACTCGCAGAGGCGCTTACACCGTAGATTACGAGTTCACGGTCGATGACCCTTCAACCTATACCGACACATTTACGGCCATTGTACCTATGACCAAAGTAGCAGGTCTGCTCTACGAGTATGCTTGCCACGAAGGTAATTATGGCATGGTGAATATATTGCGCGGTGCAAGAGTGCAAGATGCATTAGCGGAATCCGAAGCGCAGTAATAATATGTTTTGGGAGAAACTAATGGGGTTTTGAGTAGTAGCTACTCTGGCCCCATTTTTGTTTGGATAGCAAGTACGCAAAATAACCGAATAGAGAGTGGTATGAAATTATTTAAAAGAGCAGTCATCGTAGTAATTTGTCTGCTGCTGATTCCAATGGCGGCAGTCGCCACTGCCGGTGCCAAGCAGCGATTTGAGGACGGCCCCAATCGTGTTTTCTCAGGCGGACCGCTCGTAGCTGGTGAGCTTCATTCAGGTCCCGATCCGGACTGGAGTTTCGTAAGCGAGATTCCAACAATAGAGATGCAGCTGCTTGACCCTGCGCAATCTCGCCGGATCTGGATTGCCGAGTATGAGAATAAGATCTACGTCTGGTCGGGCTACATGGGAAATCCAATCGGACGAATTTGGAAGCAGTGGCCGATACAAGCTGAACGCGATGGCCGTGCGGTAATTCGCATCAATGGTGTGCGTTATGAGCGTCAGCTGCAGCGTATACAGTCGGGCGATGTGCTCGATGGGTTGACTGCTACTATCGCGGGGAAGTATCCGTCGGCGACGACTCGTGCCGCGGTCGAAGCGGGCGATGTGTGGGTATTCGAAGCATCGCCTCGAGGTTAGAAAGGGAAATAAAATAAAGCTTAGATAGTGATTAGACAATTTCCTAAGGATTTGGAGTATGAAAAACTTTTACATTTTTACCGCGGTCGCTGTTGTAGTTACGGTTCTTTCCGTACTGTTTGTACCCGGTGTTGATGATTATGTGGAGCGTACTTTTCAGGTATATCTGGGACGCGCCGCGCGTTAGACACTATTTTACGGAGGTAGGAGCTATGATGATTAATTCAATTCAGCTCAAACTGACTTCAACAAAGATTCTAAGCCAACTAGTTTTTGCAGTGGCTTGTTGCAGTTCTGCTGTTGCTCAGTCTGATTGGACACCAAATATTCTTGCCGATGGGCAACCTGATATCGGTGGTATGTGGAATAACGTAGGAGCTACGGCGACACCTTTGGAGTTGCCGGAACAATTTCAGGGGCGCGAGCCAAGTCAGGAAGAAATTGCGGATCTTATAAGGACAAGAGACGAAGCCAGGAAATCAGACACCTGGACGGGATTCGAGAATAGCAGTGGCGTGGGTGCCTACGAAAATTACTGGTTCGATTGGTACTGGTCAGATGCAGTTGCCGATGCACCAGCTCTGATTGTGGAACCGCGTAACGGAGTTCGTCCCGCCTTAACAGAAAAAGCGAAAGCGATTGTTGCCTTCAACGTGGAACATGAACATGATTCCGCAGGCAATGTGGAATCGGGTGACCGATGTCTATCTCGTGGTGTGTTCGGGATGATGATGCCTACCGCCTATAACAATGGAAAACTCATTGTGCAGGCACCTGGCTACGTCGTTATCCATAGCGAAATGATTCACAATGCTCGCATCATTCCCATAGATGCGGGTCCACATCTACACGAAAACATTTCTCAGGTAGAAGGTGATCCTCGAGGTCACTGGCGTGGCAATACACTGTATGTAGAATCTACAAATTTTGACTACGTGGGCAATATGCGCGCTCCCGGTACGCCGGGTCCTGGTAATGCTCCACAGCATCGTGGCCGTAAGATGTTAGAGACATTTGCAATAGTGGATGAAAACACGCTGCGCTACACATTGACCGTAGATGATCCACAAACCTACTCTGCTCCCTGGACCGTGGCTTTTCCTTACGCACGCGACAGTGAATACACTCAGTACGAGTATGCTTGCCATGAGGGGAACTACGCTATGGAGAGTCGCTTGAGTGGGGCGAGAGTGCAAGAAAGTGATTAGTACTACAAGAGTTCTAGTCTTATATTCCTAAACCGCCGACCGTTTGAACCCAGACCGGGCTTTGGCATGTTTGTTATGATCAGTTGGCACTTACATTAGTCTCTCAATCCATTGTGGGTGGAATTCTTAGTTAGTTTCTACGACGAGTTTAGACACGCAGGGTTGGAAGTCTTTCTTAATGCAAAAAATATTGGTTCTTATTGTTAGCTACAGTCTCGTTCAATTGCAAATGAGCTACGCCGCCGAAGGTAATTGTCAGCCGCTGCCGAACGGTGAAGGCGATGTCCTTGTGGAATTGTTATCTGCTGCAGATGCTAATGCTCTGCTGCGAGTTAATTTCGATGATGGCGAGGTCTGCACTGTACAGAGCGGATCAGTCGCACTTGATGAAGCGACAGTCAGTAATTTTCACGTTAGTGCTGCCTTAGGCGAATTCGTGGTTGAAGCCGCGGTTGAAGGATATGAGACATGGTTTCGAATCGACAGTGCATATAGCGGGGAGTTGCTGCTTGATAGAGCCACCGGTGAGGAGTTAGGCCTCACCGAAGCCGAGTTTCTTGGTGACAACTCTCAGCTAGAGGCTGCGGATTTCTTTATCGAATACGTTGACACTCTTGAGATAGGGGGGATGGTGCTGCGTAACGTGGAAACCAATATCCCCTTACTAGAAGTCCCGTATGATCACTACATAGATCGAGGTCCCAGCCCCGAGATGTCTCCTGCTGAGGTAGAATTTCTTACGGTAGGCACGATAGGAGAGGAGATCTTGGAAGCGGTCATCATTACTCTGGATATCGCGAATCGACGAATTTATATGACTCAAGCCAATTAACTGGTTATCCTAGGACTGAATAATGAATACGAAGTAATTACTAGTAATAAAAGTACTAACAACTACACCGCTAATCACAAAAAAGGATGCACACATGAAACGCCTAATTTTGACTCTCCTAGCACTGCCTAGCTTCATCGCTTCAACGGCATTCGCTCAGGAATACGTAGCAATCGAAATGGAGATTGATGTCGATAAACCTGCCGCAGACGTCTGGTCCAAAGTCGGCGGCTACTGCGATATCACCGAATGGATGAGCCTCCCGTGCGAGATCACTGCAGGTGATGGCGCTCTAGGTACAGTTCGTTCGCTATTGGGCGGCAGAATTCTCGAGATTCTAGTGGCTGAGACTGAATTGTCTTATGGCTACACACAGCCGGCGCCGGCAGATGGCTTCTACGATCACTACCATGGCTTTCTTGAAGCACGACCTACAGGCGCGAACAGCTCCAAGCTGCTGTACACGCTGATGTTAGATGTGTCGAATTTGGAAGATCAGGCGGCGAAGGATGCGAATGTTGCCCAACGACGCGGCATGTTCGAAGGAGCGCTAGCTACGATGAAGGAATTAGCTGAAAAATAAGCTTTAGGTTTTCGAAGAAGAGGCGGAGGAGAGTTCGAATCTCTCCTCCGCCTTTTTTGTTTTACAGCTCTTTAATTACTACCTTGCGAAAACGCAAAGCACCGCGACCCCATTGTAAGGCTATCGGTCCGCTTGAAAGTAAATCATCATGTACATCTACTGTTCGCTTGCCATTGAGCTCTACTACCAAGTGATCGCCGTCTAAAGTAATAACGAACACATTCCAACTATTCCCGGCTGTAGGCCTAGGCTCATCCACTGGAGCAATGTGAACTATTGCGCCGGTGCCGAATGAGGGATCGCCACGCTGATCGAATACATTCGCTTCATAGCAAGTACGATCTGTGATTTGATTTGCATCCTCACAGCGCATATAGATGCCGCTATTGGAGTCGTTGCTTGCCCAGAATTCGACGCGCAAAGAGAAATCGCTGTAATTCTCTTTGCTGACCAACCATGAGGCTCCACTACCTTCAGTTGCTTGAATCGCGTTGTGCTCGGCTGACCAATTCGCATCGCCGACGATATTGAAATTCTCCATGCCCTGGGTACCATCGATCAGGGTTACCCAATCGTTGTCGGCGGCAACGGCCGAGGAGAGGGCCATAGCAGCTGAGAAGCCCATCAATACTACTTTCATGATTCTTGAAATTTTTCTATGTGATCGCATTTATCGGTTTCCTTAGTTGTATGATGTAGAAGATTGTTAGCTGACAAAGACTAAAAGCAATGCTCGTGGAGCTATATCAAAGAAACAGATTCGAAAGGGGTTGGTTCACTCCGTCGTTTGCCACATAGCCTTCTTCCATAGCCTGCAGGAATGCAGACTGACTCCGCGTCGGCGCACGATTGATTTCATCTGCTAATAAAAAGTCTGTGAAGATTGGGCCGGACGAGAAGGTAAACTTGGCTTCACTGGCGTTATAGATACTGCCGCCTAAGATATCTGCGGGCAGGATATCGTTGGTAAACTGTATGCGATTGAAGTCTAACTCGAGTATCACTGCTAGAGCCTTGGCCAACGTGGTCTTGCCTACACTGGGCACATCCACGGCCAGCACGTGGCCTCTAGCGATTATACTGGCCAGCAGTAGTTCAATTACGAAGTCATCTCCTATCCAATGCTGAGCCAGAGATTGATGCGCCTGCTCTACCAAGGAGACTAGCTGACTCAGATCGTCTTGTTTAGGTTGTTCTATTGATTCCACTGTTGATCCTATATGGACTCCATCGACGGATATTAGCAGCGGATTGGTCTATTTTCAGTAGAAGTTTGTTAATCTGGGTTTGCTGGAACCGAATTCGGCCAAAAATGTGTCCCAAGACGTGTTTAATAATAAGAAGGAATACATCATGCCAGTCCTCAATCCTTTCAACCGCCGCCTATCTATTGGTTTAACTACAGCAGCGGCAGCTCTACTGCTAAGCATCTCCGCTGCCGTGGCCCAGCCACAGGCACTGTTGGACAACTACACGCCGGTCACGCTGGAAGAGCTAGCCAATCCACCGGCAAGCGATTGGCTGATGTGGCGCGGTACACCGAATAATTGGGCTCACAGCCCGCTGGATCAGATCAACAAAGACAATGTAGACAGTCTGCGTCTAGCCTGGTCCTGGACCATGGAACCGGGTAAGCAAGAAACCACACCACTAGTGCACGATGGCATCATGTTCCTGCCACAGGCCTGTGACTTCATTGAAGCAGTAGACGCGACCGATGGCACGCCACTTTGGGAATACAGAAGGGCAACCGTCGATCATGTTGCACCGCTTTCCTGCGCGAATCGCAATGGCACTCTCTACAAAGATCAGTTAATTATAGCTACTCGGGATGCCTTTATCGTTTCCCTGAACGCTACCAGTGGTGAAGTAACCTGGGAGCAAAAGATTGGTGATTGGACGGTCGGCCAGCATTATTCAGGTGGACCACAGGTGTTCAATGGGAAGGTCATTACCGGCATGTCCGGTTGCTACTACATAAACACCAGCTGTTGGATTACCGCCCACGATGCCGATACGGGTGAGGAGCTGTGGCGTACCAATACAGTGCCGAAGATCGGCGAGCCAAATGGTGAGAGCTGGGGAGATGTGCCCAATGAGCAACGCCGCGGCGGTTCTGCCTGGATGCCGGCCAGTTTCGATCCTGAACTCAATCTCATTTTCATCGGCGTGGCTGTACCCATTCCCTGGGGAGAAATCCAGCGCGGCACTCGCGGTGGTGATGTCTTGTACACCAACTCCACTCTGGCACTGGATGCAGAGACTGGAGAGATAGAGTGGTACTTTCAATATATTCCTGCAGGCAATTGGGATCAGGATCATCCCTTCGAAAGGCTTATCGTAGAAACCGAAGTCACGCCAGATGCCGATGCAGTCTCTTGGATGAATCCAAATATAGCATCCAGTGAACGTAGAAAGGTCATAACAGGTATTCCTGGTAAGCCCGGTATCGTATGGACCTTGGATGCAGCCACCGGTGATTTTCTCTGGGCAACAGAGACCAATTATCAAAACATAATCGTTGGCGTAGATGTAGAAGGGCGCAAGGGAATAACGAATCCCGAAATAGACATCACTGAGATTGGGCAACAGAAGCTTGTCTGCCCAACCACCCAGGGCGGCATTAACTGGAACTCGGTAGGCTATAGCCCGCAAACCAATTCGCTGTATACGCCAACTAACAACACCTGCATGAATTTTGCTCTAAGGCCAGTGGAGCCAACCGTAGGTCTACACCATGCCTCCGCTAGAAGCAGCGTGGATATCGGACCCGAAGATACGGGTCAGGTTGGACAGTTTTCCTCCATAGATGTAGCAACTGGAGAGACACGCTGGACCTATAAGCAACGAGCCGGCATAGGCGGCTCAGTCTTAACAACAGGTGGCAGACTTGTTTTCGTCTCGGATGATGCCAGACGATTTCGTGCCTTCGATGCCGACAGCGGCGACATTCTCTGGGAGCAGGTTCTTAACTCGACAGCTGGCGGCTTCCCGGTGAGCTATAGCGTCGACGGAGTGCAGTACATTGCGATAGCGGCAGGCGAAGGCGTTAACTATCGACGTCACACGCCAGAGATTCGCCAGCGTGGCGGCGGCAATACTTTGTATGTATTTAGGTTGCCCTAACAGGAAAATAGGGAAAATGGAGCGGGCGACGAGATTCGAACTCGCGACATCTAGCTTGGGAAGCTAGTGCTCTACCAACTGAGCTACACCCGCTTAGATTTTTATTTAGCGTATAATGATTCTGCGCCATTTAGCTTTGAATGGGAATGCAGAATTTCGGTTTGTGCGGAGTAAAAATGGAAAACAACAAGATCGCAAAGTGGTCAATGAGTGGAGTAGGTGTGCTATTTCTGGCCTATGTAGGTTCTATCGTCTGGTTCGAAGCTAGACTTGGCTACAACCAACCACAGGGCAGCACCTCATTAGTCATAGCAACGTTTAGTGGCGACAACGAACGTCAAGAAAGAGTGTTGAGGCTTGAGCAGGTCGATGGCAATAATTATATCACTGCCAACCATTGGCCGCGTGCGTGGTACAACCAGGCGATTGAGAATCCGAACGTCGAAGTAAAGTTGCCGGGTGAAGATTCGTTCGGGAATTATTTGGTAGTACCATTGGAAGGGGACGAGGAAGAAAATATCAGAGAGGTCCGCAGCTTCGGTTTCGAATTTAGATTTCGAACTGGTTTTCCTCCGCGCTATTTTCTGCGGCTCGATTCGCAAACGTAACTAGAATCTGCAGCACCAATTTAAATTAAGGAAGGGAAGCATGTTGTACAGTTTAGGCGAGAATAAGGTGGATATTGCGGCCGAAGATTTTTACGTCGCACCGAGTGCTGACGTAATAGGAAATGTACGATTGGAAAACAACACCAGCGTCTGGTTCAACGCAGTAATTCGCGGCGACAACGAACTTATCACCATTGGTGAGAATTCAAATGTGCAGGATTGCTCCGTGCTGCATTCTGACGTAGGTTTTCCCCTAAGGATCGGCAAGAACGTCACCATAGGCCATAAAGTGATGCTACACGGTTGCACCATAGGCGATAACTCGCTGATCGGCATCAATGCCGTTGTACTCAATGGCGCGAAAATAGGTAAGAACTGTCTGATCGGCGCGAACAGCTTGGTGACTGAGGGAAAAGAAATTCCTGATGGATCGCTAGTGATGGGATCTCCTGCTAAAGTAGTAAAGGCTTTAACTGCACAGCAGCAGGTTGGGTTAGCTAGGAGTGCTGAGGTTTATGTTGCGAAGTTTAAACAGTTTAAGACGGAGTTACAGCAGGACGATCGATAACCGTTCTAGCAAACAACATCGACTCATTCTGCATGTTTGGTTCTCTTTAATCACTCACTATAGAATTCTAAATTTATGTTTTACGAACCTAAGAAAAAAAATCACGGACTGCCTAAGAACCCTTTCAATAGTTTGATTATCCCGCGTCCCATTGGCTGGATTAGCTCCGCTGACGGCTCGGGTATACATAATCTTGCACCCTATAGTTTTTTCAATGCGGTCAGTTACAGTCCACCAACCGTAATGTTTTCCGGCGGTGTAGGCTCAGCCTCAGATGGATTGAAAGACTCCGTAAGGAATATTGAAGCAACAGGCGAGTTCGTTTGTAATCTAGCCACCTGGGATACGCGCGAGCAAATGAACAAGTCTTCCCAGACGTTGCCGCCAGAAAGCGACGAAATAATGCTTTCAGGTTTGACTCCCGTCCCTTCCGAAATCGTCAGCGCCCCGCGCATCAAAGAAGCGCCAGTGCATCTGGAGTGCCGCTATCTAAAAAGCGTGGACATCCCGGGCTGGAATGAAAAGGATGCGTACCGAGTTATATTTGGTGAGGTAGTCGGAATTCACATAAAAGATGAATTCATTACCGAGGAAGGCTTGGTTGATGTGATAAAAATGCTGGCCATCGGAAGATTGGGATACAGCGACTATACCCGTGTAGATAGTGAATCCATATTCAGTATGAACCGGCCATAACTATTGAATTATTGGGTTTTGATATTTCCGAAAAATAATTCTTTCCTCGGTTAGCAAAGAGAAAGGGTCAGCAAGTTTTCCAAACCTGTGGCCCTTAATTCCGTCTTTATCGCAGATGAATCTGCCGTCCCCTTTTTGTATCAAGGGAGTAAGACTATTTCTGTGGACAGATCAGAAACTTCTCGCCCGTATGCTTCGCGTAATACTTCTGCATAGTTTCGACTTGCAAGGCGTCGCTCAACGAAATTTCATTGGTGTAGTTACTCGCAAAACTAGTCGTTAGTTCCTTCGCCACTCGACCGCGCAAACGCCCGGCTACTTCCATGCCAGCCTTGGCAAGAAAGTTTGGTAGCAACCAGCCACCGACGCCCCATGCCATGCCGTAGCCGCGGTTCAAGGTCGTGGCGGATGTATCGAGCCCACCATACAGATAAACCTGCTTGTGTTTGATCGAGCCGTAGATGCTGTAGGCGCCAGGAGTTCTCGCAGCTGCGCCTTCCATGCAAGTCAGAATGTTTGAAGCGAGCATGCCACCGCCAGTTGCATCAAAAGCTAGCGTCGCACCCGTTGCCTGAATGGCATCGGTCAGGTCGGACATAAAGCTATCTGCGCTGCTGTTAACTACATACTTAGCGCCCATGTCTTTAAGCAGAGTGGCCTGCTCTTGCTTTCGTACAATGTTGACTAGCTCAACGCCGTCAGCCTGACAGACGCGATTTAGCATCTGGCCTAGATTGGACGCAGCCGCCGTATGGATTAGTGCTGTATGGCCTTCCATTCTCATGGTCTCGATCATCGCCAGTACGGTCATAGGATTCACAAAGCTGGAAGCGCCATCTTTAGCGGTATGGCCTTCCATTAAGGGTAGGCAGGCTGATGCATCTAAGCAACGGTATTGGCCGTACATGCCACCACCGGCTATCGCAACAATCTTGCCATCCAAACTCTTGGCGGCCTCGCTATCTCCAGTCGCCACAACTGTGCCAGCACCTTCGTTACCTACGGTCAGTGCTTGGCCTATCCGTGCCTTCATAATTCGCATGCCTTGATCGGAGACAGGTGCAGTCAGTGCATTGTCAGTAGAGGTGGCCGCGCTCGTGTCTGTAAAGCCGAACATGACACCTAAATCGGAAGGATTAATAGGCGTTGCTTCAATTCTGACTAAGACCTGATCCACCCCAGGAGTAGGTGTTTCTTGTTCTTTCAACTCTAGGCGCAGCTCTCCAGACTCGGTTACGGTGGAGAACATCTGTAGATAGGTAGAATTTACTGACATGTAGTGCCTCTTTATTCGATGTGTTGGTTATTTAGTGCGCCGATTAAGGCACATTGGTTTCAATTTTCTCAGGCCGGCGGCAGTAACTGCCACCTTGCAGAAAGCGGCATACAATATACCAGTCCTAAACTAGGAACGGGACTGATTTATCGCCGCCATCTCCAACTCCAACTCCTTTCTCTTAAAAGCTAGTAAAGTGACTGGTGGAGGCAGTCAGCCCGAATTAATGTATATTCTTTACAAGCCCGCCTATTCAGTTTGTTCACCTAAATGAAGAATCGTGACGGAGAATCCAAATGAGAATTCTTTTCCCCCTACTACTAATCAGTGTCAGTGCCACAAATACCATAGCACAGGACTATGCAGTCCCGAAGACTGAATGGGGTGTGCCTAACTTTCACGGTGTATGGAAACACGCCACGATTATGCCCTTTGAAAGGGCGGTAGAGCTGGGTGAGAAGCGTGCCTATACCGAGGAAGAGGCCCTTGTACTGGAAGGCGCTGTACAACAGAAATTTGAAGCTGCGAATGATCCTTTGAGCCCTGATCGTGCGCCACCGGAAGTTGGTGAAGCACTGCCATCGTTGGGCAATTACGATCTGTTCTGGCGAGAGGATGCCAAGTTTATTCCTACCATAGACGGCGAGTTTCGCACTTCGGCAATTACTGATCCTCCAAATGGGCGCATGCCTGATCGTGTCGCGGGCTTTAGCGAGAGTATGAACGCTAGGCCAGCTAATCGGCGTGGCCGCAATAGCGATGGTCCCGAGGGCCGGGGTTTGGGTGAACGATGCCTGTTGAACGGGAATTTCGGCAGTCCGGTTATGCGGCCGAGTATCTACAATAGCCACCTGCTGTTTAACCAGTCGCCGGGGTACATCAGCATTACTACTGAAATGGCGCACGATACTCGAATCATCAAAATAACGGATGATCATAATCCGGCGGCCCAAACGCAAAGAAAATGGATGGGTAGCTCAATTGGGCGTTGGGAAGGGGATACGCTGGTTGTTGAAACTACGCACTTCAATAATTGGCAGACATTGTATGGAGTGCCAACCGAGAACCTCACTGTCCTTGAAACCTTTAGAAGAGATTCCAACAACAAAATGATTTATGGCTTCACAGTAAATGATCCAACGGTGTTCACCGCTCAGTTCTCTGGGGAATATGCGCTTTCAAGAATTAACGAAGAAATTTACGAATACGCCTGTCACGAAGGTAACTACGGAATGACAGGAATTTTGGGCGGCGCTCGTCGCCTTGAACAGCTCGGATTAGAGCCATAGTCTACAAAAGACGCATCAAACAAATAGAGCGTAACGAATCAAAGGGGCCAGATTTTTTCAATAGGCCTAAACTATCGCTCCATCAAAATCCGATCTTCACTGGCTTCGCGTGAAACAACTATGGCGCGAGTTATTTTTGCCGTGTCCAGAAGGGTATTAAATTTTCCATCAACAATTTCCAGATGAGCCTGCAGCAGTTCGGCACTCTCCCATTTTTCAGTGAGGCAGATCTCAGTTGGGTCTTTCAGGTCTTTCGAGAAGCTGTAGCCGATACAGCCAGCGTCTTTTCTACTGCGTTGTGCTCTGTTTATGAGAGCCTGAATTACCTGCTCAACTTCATCAAGTGATTCGAAATTTACAGTGCCGGTTACGATAATTATTTTGCTACTCTATTTTTCATTGTAGGCGCTCGTTCTAGCACGAATAAATTTAAGCTTTAAGTCACGTAACAGCAAGGGGCATCAACAGGCTTAACTGCTATAACTTGCGCCAATGTAAATTGTCGGTCATGATCGTAAGCTGATTTTTTTAGGATGGAACACGAATAAAAAGGAATACCAATATGATCAAGCTAAGAACCCTATGCTCCGCCGCGTTGGCTCTAACTTTGTTTACTGCGCTTGGCGCGACTGCGCAAGATCGAGTCTATATCAACCCTAATCATGCTTCGCAGGCAGATGTGTCGCCCTTTAGTGGCGCGGTGCTAACTGGGGATACCCTGTATATCTCAGGCACACTTGGCTTAGAGGATGGAGCGGTACCTACAGATCCAGGGGCTGAGGCACGTAATGTCATGAACGGCATCAAGGCGCAGTTGGAAGACGCTGGAATGACAATGGACGACCTGACCTATGTGCAGATCTTCTGTTCCGACTTATCTCTGTACCAAGTCTTCAACGACGAGTACCGCACCTTCTTTACAGAGGAGTTTCCGGCTCGTGCATTTATCGGTGCTGGCAGCTTGTTGTTCGATGCTAATTTCGAAATTCAGGCTATAGCAGTTAAAAGATAGCACTTACAATGTAGCGGTTAAAAAGAGACTTCACGAGTCTTAACTAAAAAGAGTCTATTCAATGACAAACACAAAAAGAAATACTAGCTCGATCACAGCGGCTTTGGCTGCTTTCTTATCGCTGCCTTTGATGGGAGTCGCACAAGATTTCAGCGCCATCGAAATTACTACCATACCGGTAAGAGACAACATATATATGCTGCAGGGTAGTGGCGGTAATATTGGGGTATCTATCGGCGAAGATGGCGTGATCATTATAGATGATCAATTCGGGCCTCTGACGCAGAAGATCGAGGCAGCAATCGCTGAGCTTAGCGACAAGCCGGTGACATTTGTTATGAATTCGCACTTTCACTACGACCATACCGATGGAAATACAAATTTCGGTAGAGCTGGCGCCTACATCGTGGCGCAAGATAATGCGCGCAAGCGTATGGAAAGCACTCAGGTTCTTTCCGGTAGCGGCAGAGTACAAGAAGCTTATGGGGCAGTTGGTCTTCCGAAGATTACCTTCGAGGACAAGATGCGCTTCTACTTCAATGGCAATGCTGTTGATATCGTTAACACTGGGGATGGCCACACCGATGGCGATGCGCAGATATTTTTCCGTGAATCGAATGTGATCCATACAGGTGACATGTTTGTGCGTTATGGTCTCCCGTTCACGGATAGAGACAACGGTGGAACAACTGACGGCATGATCGATGCGCTTTGGAATATCTCCGCTTTGATTAATGACGACACGATTATTATTCCTGGCCATGGCGTGCTTTCTAACAGGGTAGACTTGTTGGAATTTCGCGATATGTTAGTGATTATTCGCGGACGCCTGGTACGCGCGAAAGTAGAGGGACTGTCAGCCGATGAGATGCTGGCGACTGAGCCGGCAGACGGCTATGCACCAGCCAATGAGGGGACCAATGATTGGCTGTTACAGGCTTGGGGCGAGTACACGAATTAGGCCTAGTTAGGGAAGAGTAAAAAGGGCTAGCAGGATAGGGCTTGCCTACCCTGCTAGTGCTCGATTATTTCTTAGATTTAGCAGCGTCTTGTAGCAGGGCACCGAAGCTGCCTACCGCTGGCTTCTCAGGTTTTCGCTTTACCGGTGATGGGAGTGCAGGCCGCGTCGATCTCTTAGCGGTACCTGTGCCGGATTCTTTCCCTGGGCTCTTCGCCTGAACCTCGTCATCGAGTCGCATAGTTAGTGCGATGCGCTTGCGTTGCAGATCAACCTCCATGACTTTTACTTTTACCACATCGCCGGTCTTCACAACTGTGTGTGGGTCTTTCACGAATTGATTCGAGAGTGCGGAGATATGCACTAGCCCATCTTGATGTACACCTACATCCACGAAGGCGCCGAAATTAGTCACGTTGGTGATCACGCCTTCTAGGCGCATTCCCGCTTTAAGATCTTTCATAGACTCGACGCCGTCTTTGAATTCGGCGGTCTTAAATTCTGGTCTAGGATCGCGACCAGGTTTTTCAAGCTCGACAAGTATGTCGGTGACTGTGGGTAGTCCAAATTTTTCGTCGGTATAGTCTGCTGGATTAAGCTTGGATAGAAATCTGCGATCACCCATCATTTCAACAATTTTTTTCTTGCTGGCTGTTCCAATTTTTTTGACGACGCTATAAGACTCAGGATGAACGGCTGAAGCATCCAGAGGATTGTCACCGTTGACGATGCGCAGGAAACCCGCTGCTTGCTCGTAGCTCTTCGCACCAAATCGTGGCACATCTTTTAAGTCGCGTCGGTTTTTGAACTCGCCATGCTGATTGCGATACTCAACGATATTGGTGGCGATAGAGGAAGAAAGGCCAGAAACCTGTTTAAGCAAAGCAGCGGATGCCATATTCACATCCACGCCCACAGCGTTCACGCAATCCTCTACTACCGTGTTCAAGCTTTGTCCGAGCTTGAACTGACTCACGTCGTGTTGATATTGGCCCACGCCGATAGACTTAGGGTCTAACTTCACCAGTTCGGCCAGTGGGTCTTGCAAACGTCGTGCGATTGAAATCGCGCCGCGTACGGTCACATCTAAGTCGGGAAACTCTTCTCTGGCTATATCTGAAGCGGAGTACACCGATGCGCCGGCTTCGCTAACCATGGCCTTATCGAGTTTGAGTTCTTTGTGCAGCTTGATTAGATCACCGGCAAGCTTGTCGGTTTCGCGTGAGGCCGTGCCATTGCCGATGGCAATGAGTTCGACACCGTATTTCTTCGCTAACTTTGCCAATACGGAAATGGATTCGTCCCATTGGTTGCGCGGTTGATGAGGATAGATAGTGGTGTCTTCCATGAACTTACCTGTGCGATCGACTACGCATACCTTCACGCCGGTGCGCAGGCCAGGGTCTAGGCCGAGGGTGACTTTGTTTCCCGCCGGCGGCGCCAAAAGAATGGCCTTCATGTTTTCCGTGAACACGCGAATAGCCTCGTCATCGGACTGATCCCTCAACTGTCCAAGTAGGTCAGTCTCTAGGCGATAGATAAGCTTGATGCGCCAGGTCCAAGTGATAACTTCGCTTAGCCACTTGTCAGCAAGGCGGCTCTTGTTCTGGATACCGAAATGATTGGCAACCATACCCTCGCAAGGGTCTGTGGCACCGGATTCAAGGCCCGCACTACCAATTTCAACCGACAGAAAGCCTTCCTTACGACCGCGAAAAACAGCGAGTGCACGATGGGAGGGAATCTTATTCAGGCGTTCGCTGTAATCGAAGTAGTCCGTGAACTTGGCGGCATCCGCTTTGTTCTTCTCTACAACACTGGCGCGAAGCTCGCCGTTGTCCCATAGATGATTACGTAGCCTGCCCATAAGGGCGGCGTCTTCGCTGAAGCGCTCCATGAGAATATCGCGTGCGCCGTCGAGGGCCGCCTTGGTATCTTCAAAGCCTTCGCCGATAAATTCTGCGGCTTGTGCTTGTGGGTCGAGAGTTGGGTCGGCGAACAACTTATCTGCCAATGGCTCCAAGCCGGCTTCGATGGCAATCATGGCCTTAGTGCGACGCTTTTTCTTATACGGCAGATACAAGTCTTCTAGCTCGGTCTTAGTCTCAGCGTTACGGATTTGTTTCTCAAGCGCAGGTGTTAGCTTTTCCTGTTCCTTAATGCTCGCGACTATCGTCTCCACGCGATTATCCATCTCGCGCAAGTAACGCAGGCGTAACTCTAGGTCGCGCAGTTGCAAATCATCCAGCCCGTCAGTTGCTTCTTTTCGATATCTGGAGATAAAGGGAACCGTAGAGCCCTCATCGAGAAGAGCGATTGCGGCGCTAACTTGTTCGGATCTAACGTTTAATTCGGTGGCGATTTTCTGGGTGATGATTGGAGAGGGGGTATCGGTAGCGGTCATTACAATCCTGCATTCCCAGTCTTAGAATTGGAAAAATTTGTTAGTTAAAGAGCCGGGTATTTTACGCTTACTTAGGGTATTTAAACTATCGGAATTACAATGATCAGTGTAGTTGATGGGCTATTAGCCCATGAATGACAATGCTTACGGATTAGGTGTTAAGTGTTAGGAATTGTCTCAGCTCTTTCTCGTAATCGCTTTGCGGTCGATCATCCGGGGTCTGCCCGTGAACGAATCCAACTCTTCAGGAGTAACCGGATCATTTCCTTCCAGCAGTAATTGCATGTGATCAAACTGATCGTTGCCCCAAAATAATTGGCCTCCAATTATCATCGTAGGTACACCAAATACTCCATGGGCAATCGCGTTATCAGTCTCACTGATAAGTGCGTTCTTAGTTTCAGCTTGTTTTATTTTTTGCTCGAAACCCTGACAGTCGATACCTTCCCTCTCTAGTATAGAGATCAATCTCGCCACATCACCCAAGTCTTCGCCCTCTGTCCATCCTGCCTTAAAAATGGCACTGATTACTGCATGTTGATCGTTCCCACTTACTTGGTTTAGAGACATTCGCAATGATGGCAGGGGGTTGAAGGGGTGGTATTTTGGGGGGCTGTAATCGAAACCTTCAAGTGCTGCATAGCGCTTACAGTACCGGCCTACCCACTGACTCTTGGGTGGTATCTCAGCGGGTCCCATATGCCCCCAGTGATCTAATAACTTACCGAACACGACAGGGTGTGCCCTGAGCTCCAACTCAAATTGCTCACAGAATTTCTCGATCCTAAGCCACGAGAAGAAGGCAAAGGGAGAGAGGTAGTCGAAATAAAAATCTAAGCTTGTAGGTTTCATGAAACTGATAGTACGAAATATAGGGGTCTAGAGTAAGGTCTAACTGGAGCCGTTTGAGCTAAAAACTAAACAGATAAGGAGGTAGGGTGTGCCAAACATGATGGGGTTCTGACGCCGATGATGCGAAAGTTAGTTGTTAAAGTAGGTAGATGCTGATCTAGCTCCAATGGGTTCCTTCATAGTAGCGCGTGCCCCTATGTCCTTTCTTAGCAACCGGCTTCGCAATCTTCTCGCCTGGGCAATCAACGATTATTAACGTCCTTGGCCTGCCTGACTTTGGGTTTACTGCGCCGCCAATCAGCTCGCGAATACGAAGCCTGCCTCTGAGTTGATCGTTGAAGATTGTATAAACAAAATCACCCACGTTTAACTTAGAAGGTTTGCCCGCCATGTGGAATTCAAATTCCGCGCGAGACCCATCGAAGAGTGAGTCAATTCCTTCAATGCCCCTGAATGCGGGAATAGTCTTTGTAATACCAAAATTCATATCAGTAGCAGGTAGATAGTTAGTAACTAATAAATGCTAGCTGAACAAATCGAAAGTGCCAAAGTCTCCACCTAACAAATTCGCGGAATCATTATGTCCTAGCCAACCCTGAGTAATTGTTTGGTAGACCTTTCTAAAATCTGTGGTGTAAGCAAGGTTGTCGCCGTCGGCCAATTTCGTAAGGCTAGGCAGTTCACCGTAGTGACCTCCCTTAACCTGGTTGCCGACAACGAACATGGCATTGGCGGCCCCATGGTCGGTGCCGAGGCTTACGTTCTCGGGCACACGACGGCCGAATTCCGAAAAGATCATCAGCGCTACGTCATCGGCGCGACCGATGCGTTCTAAGTCTCTTATGAATCCAGCTACGGCATCGGAAGTGTAAGTTAACAGCCTGCGGTGTAGGTTGTTCTGAAACACGTGTGTGTCGAAGGAATTATTTCTATAGGATACGTAGTAGAGGCTAGTTGGCATGTCGGCATCTAAAAGTGCGACGACCTTCTGCAGGTCCAGACCGTTCACGCCGTAATCGACAGGCGAGTCGTATTTCGACCAGGCATCACGCACTAGTGCGGAGGCATCGTTGGCGCTACGGGCGATGTCCAATAGGAAGCGCCGCGAAGGATTTTCTACCTCGCCGATATTAGGCACTATATTTAGAGCCTCTTTTTCTGCGGCGAAGGCTTCGCGCATGAATCGATTCGGGTCATCGAACACAACCGGCACATGTTTCTCGCTTTTCACCGCCAATGATTGTTTAGAGCCGATGTTCACCAGATAGTTCGAGGGTGCGGATGGCGCTATCGAGTCGGCAAGCTTGCCAACCCAGCCATACTCGTCGCCACTGTTAGGTGCTGCTGTGTGCCAGTAGGCCATTGAAGTGAAGTGAGAATAGGAAGGGTTCTCGTAACCGCAGCCATGAACAATGGCCATCTTGCCGTCTTTGTAGAGGCTCTCGAATCCAGCCATGCCAGGATTGAACCCAAAGTGGTCGTCGATGATGCGCAATTCGCTCTTGGGAATGCCTATATTCGGCCGCTGCCGATAATAGGCATCGTCGCCGTAGGGTACGACAGTATTCAAGCCATCGTTGCCGCCGGAGAGCTCGAGTATGACCAGTATCTTACCGCTAGCTGCAGCCTGTGCGGCGGCGGCTTGTGCTGCCTGCGCGAAGGCGGGCGGCACCATGCTCATCGCGCTGAGTCCAGCCATGCCAGCTAGTAGTTCGCGGCGATCTAATGTTTTGTCTTTTCTATTTTTCTTCATTGTCTGGCCTCATTATGTGTTCATGAGTTAACTATTTATCCAATTAGCCCAATTGAAACTCGGGCTGACTCATTATCAGGTGCAGCACCAAGCGAAGCGAATCTTCCATATAAGATTGCGCTTCGGTAATACTCGTTGTGCCAAGATCTTCATCGAGGAAGCTTATCAACATGCTTCTAGTACTATTATCTGGTTGTACGCGCATAAATCTGGCGAGCAGATAGTCAACCGCCTCGCTGGTATTCTCTACGCCATGCTCGTCAAGCATTTTGCTGAGGTTTAGGCGGGCCGTGTGGCGTGGTATAGGTATTACTCTTTCGATCGCCATCTGCCAGCCACGAAAACTTCCGTAACGTGTATTAAATTCCTCGTCACGGTCCGCCAACATATTGGACTCCGCCATGATGCCTCCCTCGCCTAGCGAGGATGGCTGAGTAGCGGAGGTGATATCCAAACCTTGTCGAATACGATCGGCAACGCTGCGAATCTCTGAGCTGCCATTGACTCTGTCTGGTGGTACAAAATTAATATCGGGAAACAACACGTCGCGAGCGAAATTACCGCGCTCTAGTAGCAGTCCCGGAGTCATCCAGCTGCGGCCACCGGCCCAGCCGGCTATAGTTGGTGGTCGAAATAATGATTGGCTGAGGGCGGCGGTTGCTTGGTTAAAATCAGGTACACCTGGCGTGCTTTCTAAACCAAGCTTTCGATAGGTAGAAACAGCCAGCTGCACCGGGCTCTTTATTTGACTGCCGACCGAAGGTGCGCTGTAAAAATCTTTGGAGATAAAGATAGCTTCCAAGAGAGTTGCTACGTCGTAGCCTGCGTCACGTAAAGTGTTGCCCAATTCTTGGGCTAGAGCTTGACTCAGCTCTTCTCGCACGAAGAACCGATAGATCTTGCTAGCGACATATTCTGCTGTAACCGGCTGTTCCATAATTAGGTCGATAATCTCGACGCCGTCGAAGTTTCCGCTGTGGTCTAGAAAAATCTTTACGTCGTTATCGTGCTGGTCCTCGTTGATCACGAAATCCAGGTCCACGTAGTTCCAGCCGGTAAAGGCGCGGGCGGCCTCGCGTATATCAGTCTCTGAGTAGTTACCAACGCCCATGGTGAATAATTCCATTATCTCGCGAGCGAAGTTTTCGTTCGGGGCGCCTTTCAGATTCACGCCAGCATCGAGGAAGGACAGCATGGCTGGGTCTTGCGCGACCGCCACCATGAGGTCACGAAAACTGCCTGTGCCCATCTCGTGAAACAGTTCTAATTCATTCAACAGCTTGCGGTAGTCACGTACCTTGGTTTCATTGATTGCATAGTGGCCATGCCAGAACAAGGCCATTTTTTCTTGAAGTGGATTATTAGAGGCAACCATACGATCGGCCCACCAGTAGGCGACGCGATTGGTTTCCAATCTACTGGCTCTGAGCCAGTAGAAGAACTTATTTACAACCGGCTGCAGCCGGCGGTTTCCCTCAGGCTTTACTCTTACTCCCAAGGCCTGGCCGGTTGCTTTCGCTAGTTCTGTAGTCGCAGGGCGGCTGGGCGGGAAGGGTTCTAACCCAGCATCGTGTATACCGGAGTGCTCAAAGGCTTGAAGATGGCGGTTATTTGCTGAGTCGAAATTCACTAGGCTGTTCACTGCCGCTTTTGGGGACAGGGCTGCTAGTGCTTCTATTTGTGCGGGCGTCCCACCAAAGCCAGCGCGTTCTAGCAGATGAGCAGCAGTTTCGTAGTTCCAGTCTGCGTTTGCGATCGGGGCGAGGTCATCCTGCCAAGAGGCAAGACCCGCCAGTTGCGCCGTGCCTGCGTTGGACAGCAGAGCCAGTGTAATGCTTGTAATAGCTAAGCAAGCGAATCGATTCGGTGCGCGAAGCATGGGGAAATCTCCAGATGTCACTGTAAAGTCACACTTTATTCTATTTTTCGAAGGGGGGACAGGTTGCGTTATTCTATTTTTTTGGATTCGCCTTGCTGGAGCAGCAATAAAACGGTTCTACGCTGGGTTCACTCTCTTTTTGTTTTCCTTCTCTGCTTGCGTAAGAATGCAAATACGGTGATTCTAGAAACTCCACTACGAGAGGAAAGATAATATGTTGGGAAAAATACGACTGGCGTCTTGCTTACTGGTTGCCCTAGTGCTCATTGGTAATGCGCAAGCGCAGAGCCAAACACAAATTGATTTCCGTCCACTCACCCAAGAAATGCTGAACAATCCCGATCCTGAAGATTGGCTGATGTGGCGCGGCGGTTATAACAATTGGGGTTATAGTCCGCTGGATCAGATCAATCGTGAAAATGTTGATCAATTACGCCTAGCCTGGTCTTGGTCGTTCGCTCCAGCAGCCCTTGGCTCCAACGGTATGCAGGTGGAGCCCACTGTCTACGATGGCATTATGTACATACGCCATTCCGATGAGAAATATTCTGCCCATAATGCCGCTACTGGAGATTTGATTTGGCAATACTCTCGCCCCCTGCCAACACAAATCGTTGCAGGTGATACCCGCTTAACAATGCACAGGGGTAGGGGGGTATTCATCTATGAAGATAAGCTAATCTCCCATGCCACCGACGGTACCTTGTTTGCGCTGAACCCAAGCACAGGAGCGCTTTTATGGGAATCGATTATGACCGATTTCCGCAGCGGTGCGCAGCCCAGTGGTGCGCCGGTGGCGTTTGGTGGTTCGGTAGTTGTTCCCTATAACTGCACCGCATGGACAGCCGCTGATCCCTGCCATATGTCAGCTTATGATGCAGACAATGGCGGCTTGCTTTGGCGCTGGTATACCAGCCCTACGGCACAGGACCCTATGCACAGCACATGGGGAGATGAGCCGCAGATTTATCCCCTAGAGCGCCGTCGTAATATGTCGCCTTGGATGACTCCGGCGGTAGACAGCGAGCGCGGCTTGTTTATTTTTGGTGTTGGATCCAGTGCGCCACAACAACCTCAGCTTGCCGGTACTAATGGCGAATGGCCTGACCGCCTGTATCAAGGTTCAACCGTGGCATTGGATCACCGCACCGGCGCATTGGTGTGGTGGGCTCAGCATCATTCTGATATGTGGAACGATGATTCTGTCTATGATCGAATTCTCGTCGATGCGAAACTAAATCCCGGCGCACCAAATTCGCTGGGCCAAAATCCAGATATCGATCCTGATCAGACTCGCGAATTAGTTATTGGTTCTTTTTCTAAGGACGCAATTTTTTATGTCTATGACAGAACCGACGGTAGTTTTCTGTACGCACGACCAACCGCGTATCAGAATGTCATCCGCAGTTACGACGGTGCAACAGGGGCATACACTACCGAACCTGATGCAATTATGATTGCCGAAGAAGGCAGAGAGGCAACTATTTGTCGAGAGAACAGACAGATCCCTCAGGGTGCCTACAGTCCTTTAACGAATGCTTACTATGTGCCGGCTTTCAACGGTCCTTGCTCGGTGATGTCTATGCGCTCCACTGAGCCCACAATTGAAACAGGTTACAACACCACTTACAGCGCCACTGTACCGAGTCCCGCCGCACAGCTTGGTCAACCGGAAGCGATCGATGTGACTACTGGCAAGACTCTATGGCGACTCGAGCGAGAAACGCCGTTATATGGCATGTTAACCACCGGCGGTGGCCTGTTATTCGCGGCGGACACCAATAGACGTTTTCACGCCATCGACCAGTGGACTGGAGAAACGCTTTGGCAGACCATATTGAATGGTGCCAGCGATATGGCGCCGATTTCCTTCGCAGTGGACGGTAGACAATTTGTCGCAGTGATAGCACCAAGTGGAACTCAGGCAGCGGCGCAGCATGCTGGGCAATTGGGGTTGCCCTCGCTTACCGGGCTGCACAATGTTGGACATACAATGTTCGTATATGCGCTTTAGAGGAGAATGGCGTAGGTAATACGGTGAAGGAAAGAGGGAATGTGAATTAGTTAGAGCTACTAAGCTCAGGTAGATACCCTTACAGTAAAAGAATAACTGTGCCCTATTCTTTTACAAGAAACGTGATAGGATTCTTTTGTATGAGAACATTAATTCTAAATGTGATTGGGCGCGTTATTTGCGCAACCTTGCTGCTTAGTTTATCTGCTCTAGCGGCGGCACAAGGCAGAGCTGTGATAGAGGTAGCTACCTTAGGCCCGCAAATTGGCGACCCTGTTCCCTCGTTCAGCCTCAGGGACCAGCATGGTCAAAATCAAACTCTGGAATCTATCGCCGGTATGAACGGCACCATGCTGTTGTTCCACCGTTCCGCGGATTGGTGACCTTACTGCAAAGCGCAACTCGTGGAGTTGCAGGACCGTCTCGAAGAACTCAATGCTTCTGGCATTGGTGTGGCCGCTATTAGTTATGATTCCCCAGAAGTTCTCGCTGAGTTTGCGCAGCGCCGAGGCATCACCTTTGCCCTACTCGCAGACATTGATTCTACCGCCATTACCGATTTTGGCATTCTCAATACTGTGGCCGAGGAAGGCCTCGGCCCCAACGGCGACGATCCCGAAGTGGTAGCCGATGTTGCAAAATATGTGTCCATGTTTGGCGCCAGTAACTTGATTGTTGGAACGCCGTATCCCGGCACCTTTATGCTGGATGCTGGCGGCAGGGTTAGCGCTAGATTTTTCGAGGAGTTCTATCGGGAACGCAATACAACGTCAAATGTGATGCTGAAGATTGGTATCGGCGTCTCGCCGGTTGCCGCGATTGAGGGTTCCACGGCACAACTAAAATTTACGGCCTATCCGAGTAATTCTTCGATAACAGTAGGTACGCGCTTTTCGGTCGCTGTGGACGTAGTACCAAATACAGCTATGCATGTGTATGCACCGGGTGCGGAGACTATGGGTTATAAAGTAATCGGTCTAAGTTTCGAGCCAGATGAATTGCTGCGGTTCGAGCCGGTGGAATTTCCAGAATCCGAAATCTATCATTTCAAGCCGCTTGATGAATATGTTCCGGTTTTTCAGCAGCCTTTCACCTTGCTGCAGGAGATCGTGGTCGATGCTTCTGAGACATCCGAGGGGATTATGAGCCAGATGGATACACTGACACTGTCCGGTACCTTCCAGTTCCAAGCTTGTGACGATGCTATCTGCTATTTACCGACTAGCCTCCCGGTGTCTCTGACACTGGACATCGACAACCCCGATCGGCAAAGGGCGAATTCTCGATAATTGCTGAACAAATTCGTGTTTTTTCCTCCTGGTAACAACATCCAAGACGGTTTGTAAGAATTTCTGCTTATTCATTCTGACTCTCCCGACTCATCTAGCCCTCGGTCGAAGTGGATTGTGGGCGGGGTGGTGAAATATTCTCCCAGGATTTCGCAGTCCCCCTGCGCAGTATGCTACTCGTAGTATTCCTGAAAGCGTCGTTCTGACTCCCACTTGTCTATGAAGAGTACCTCCCCGGGTTTTTCTTGATCGACAGAGACATCGAAGCTTTTATTTCCAGAAAAGTTTCGACTGATCTCAAATCCGCCATGGATAACTGCTAAAAATCCTTCGACTTTTTCTGTCTGGATGGACAGTTCTGAGGTGATGAGCAAGGACAGCGCTATGGGTATAGGCATGGGTGACTTTTCCTTCGGTTTTGAGTGGTTGGTGAAAGGCATTATCCACAAGAGCATGTCAAAAACTGTCAGTAGTCTAATGCCTCGCAGAAAATAGGTTTATAGGAGGAAAATAGCGCGTATTGCAGAATCAGAATGCTTTTACACCGGCACTAGTTCATATATGCTGTCGAAGCGATCGAATAATAATGAGGACACAAGAAATGGCCAAATCTGCAGGCATAAATAGAAGAACATTCATCAAAAACGCTAGCATCACGGCCTTCGCTGGGGCGACCGGCGGCATAGCTACGGGCTCTACCGTAGCCTCCGCGGCCAGTAGCTCAAAGATGGCTAATGGGAAATACGATTTCGACACAGTTTATGATCGGGTTGATCACAATACGGCCCGCTGGGACTCCCCGCCCAAGAGCTACCCAGAGGGCACTTTCAAATACGGCATGGGCGTTGCGTCCATGGATTTCGAGTGCGCGCCTTGTATTACCGAGGCAATAGCCGAGCGTAACAAACATCATAGCTGGGGCTACATGAGTAGCACCGAACCTCTGCGCGACCAAGTCGTGAAGTGGAATGGCGAGCGCCATGGCGTTGACCTTCCCAATGATGCGATTACTATTTCCGATGGTGTATATGCTGGCATGATTGCCGCCATGCGCTCATTGGTCGGCTCCGGTGGGAAGGTATTAATTAATACACCTGCTTACAATGGCTTCTACACGATGAATCGTAATGCGCGGACGTTAACAGTTGATAGTCCCTTGGTTAAGGTCAACGGCCGTTATGAGATCGATTGGGAAGATCTAGAAGCAAAGATGACCCCAGATGTTCGCGCGATGATCGTCTGTAATCCTCAGAATCCTACAGGTAATGTCTGGAAAGAAGACGAGCTCCTGCGAATCGGTCGTCTCTGTCTAGAACACAACATTGTAGTTTTGTCTGATGAAATTCATGCCGATTTTGTCCGGCCTGGTCACAAATATACGCCATTCGCCAGCCTTCCAGATCAAGCCGTGGTAAATAACAGTCTAAGTTTTAGCGCTATCAGTAAGACGTTTAATCTTGCAGGGATGAAGAATGCTTACTTTTACTCCAAGAACCCTCGACTGAAGGCTAGGGTGGATGAATATCACTTTGCAGAGTTGAGCACGCTGGGCGTAGTTGCAAATGAGGCTGCCTATAAAGATGGCGCCGATTGGCTCGCACAATGCCTAACCTACATCGATGGCAGTCACGACATGGTTGAGAGCTACATTAAGCAACACATGCCTACGGTAGGTTACACCCGTAATGAAGGTACGTTCATGACTTTCCTAGATTTCAGCAAGACCATGGAATCGATCGGTGCCAGCGAACAGTACAAATCACACGGTAAACAATCGCCAGAGCACTATTTACAAGATTGGCTGGTGCACAATTCCGGAGTGTATCTGAACCCGGGTTCAAATTACGGAACCGGCGGCGCAGGACATATGCGCATGAACGTCGCCTCTTCGAGGCATGTGCTAAAAGATGTATTTGACGCCTTGGCGTCAGCTGTAAATAAAGTCTAAAAGCAAAATATAGAAGGGTTGGATTTTTCCAACCCTTTTTTTGACTCTGTTTTTTGTAATAAGGATAGTTGTAAAGATCAAACTTTCCATATTAATTATTGATAGACACCGTATTCCCAAATAGAGGATTTCCGATCATGAAAATGACACGTCGCGGTTTTGTAGGAACCATTGGTCTGGGCAGTGCAGCCGGACTTCTTTCCAGTGCGGGATTAACCAGTCGTAATGCTAATGCAGCCTCAAGCTACGAGAGTGATCCTACCTACGATGGAGGCATCATGCAGCTCAATCAGAATGAGAGTGCGCGTGGCCCTGGTCCTAAGACAATGGAGGCGATCCGCTCCCACGTCACTAGACGCGTTGGTCGTGGCTATGCGCCAGATCATGTGAATGAATTGCGGGCTACACTGGCAAACGGTTACGGAGTCACAACTGACAACGTAATTCTTTCTACGGGTTCTGGGCCATTGCTAGTAGGGGCGGCTCGGGCGTTCTGTTCTGAGAGTAAAGCACTGGTCACTACCGGTCCTACTTACACGACAGCTGAGCAAACTGCGCGACTGATAGGAGCGCCAATACGAAGCATACAAGTCGATAGTTCTACTATGGGGGTAAACTTGGAGGGTTCGGCCGAAGCCGCCGTAGGCGCAGGCTTGGTGTATTTTTGCAATCCAAACAATCCGACAGGCACGGTGCATTCACCCGCAGCAGTTGAATCTTTTATTCGTCGTGTTCAGCGCGAATCACCAAACACCAAGATGCTTATTGATGAGGCCTATATCAACTATGCGGCCGATGATGCTATGCAAACAGCCTTACCGCTGGCGATGGAATTTGAGAACGTGTTTATTACGCGCTCCTTCTCCAAGGCACATGGTATGGCCGGACTACGTGTTGGCTACGCTTTAGGTCAGGAGGCAACGCTCGATGCGGTGAGTAGTGCTTGGGGTATGGGAGATATAAACATGCTCAGTGCGATTGCCGCGATTACTGCCTTCAATGATAAAGAGCATATTGACTGGGAACGGCAGGAGAATACGGAGATACGCGCCTTCGTCGTCGCCGCGTTCAATGACATGGGCTATGAAGTACCGAATTCCCACACCAACCATATTTTTGTAAACCTAGGTAAGCCTGCAAAAGAATTTCGAGATGCCTGTCTTGAGAACAAGATCTTGGTTGGTCGCGATTTTCCGCCGTTTGAACAAACTCACTGCCGTATCTCTATGGGAAGTAGGGAAGAGATGCAAAAAGCAGTAGAGGTTTTTAGAAAAGTTCTCGCTTAGATTGATAAAGCGGATCAGGGAGCTAAAAGGGGTCACAGTATAAATGCAGTTCTGTATTTATACTGTGACCCCTTTTAGTTAATTTGCTCCTCTGTTCTGATCAAATTTGTATAGCATTTTGTAAATGCTCAATTAGTATCCAAGACACCCGTTCGTCAAGACCAAGAGGTTCACTCATGCGATCATTCTCAACTTTTTCAGCGCTGAAGGAAAAACCACTCAATACTTTATTTATTCCATTTTCTATAGCCGCGTTGATTTCTGCTTGCTCGCCAGAATCTTCAGATCCGGGTTTGATGGAAATTGAATCCATGTCCCCTGAGGTTGAGAATTCGCGTGAAATCATTTCACCAAAACAAGTACAAATCCGTTGGACTACTCATGGCATTCCACATATCAAGGCAGATGATTGGGAAGGCCTTGGGTATGGCTTTGCCCATGCTATTGCGACGAATACAATCTGCGTTCTGGCGCGGGAGTTCGTTACTGTGCGAGGTGAGCAGGCGAAATATTTTGGAGCGACCGAACGCAATGTCAATGCAGATGCTTTCCACCGTGCACTGTTGCATGAAGAGAAAATTGAAGAATATTTGGCTTACGGGTCGAGTGAAAGTCACGAATTGGATGCTGGGTATGTAGCTGGCTATAACAATTTTATTGATACACAGGCGGGCAATATGCCTGCTTCTTGTAACAATGCCCCATGGATAACTCCTATAAACGAAGGAGACATAGCGAAAATGGCGATCGGAGTGGGCATTCGTTACGGTCTAGGTCGTGTTACGAATGAAATAGTAACTGCGCAGCATGGACTCGAATTGGCTCAGTTGAATGCTCTTGATCTGTTTGTTGATCCTCAAATGATTGGCAGTAACGCACTTGGTTTTGGAAGTGCATTGACCGATAGCGGCCGTGGCATTCTTCTAGGGAATCCGCATTATCCTTGGCATGGCCCATCTAGATTTCACATTGCGCACCTTACGCTTCCCGGCAAAGTCGATGTGATGGGTGCCAGCTTGGTGACTACCTCACGAGTGGCGATAGGATTTACGGAAAATGTGGCTTGGTCGCATACAGTTTCCACTGCGCTGCGTTTCACCATGTTCCGACTCGATCTAGTTGCGGGCAATCCGATGACGTATCGGCTTGGGGACGATGTGCACAACATCGAGGCTCTAGAAGTTGAAGTTGAAACAGATGGAGAATCTATTAGTCGCACCGTACACATGACACACCTGGGTCCGGTAGTTGTTGGGAAAACTACACCGTGGAACGATCAGCATGTCTACGTAATGCGAGATGTGAATTATGAGAACTATCGCTCAGGAGACCAGTACAAAGATATAAACAGTGCTCGTAATGTAACCCAGCTGCGCGAAGCGCTCGCAACTCATCAGGGTGCGGCATTTGTAAATACCATTGCGGCCGATGCAGATGGTGGAGCTTTGTATGCCGACATGTCGGCAATCCCCAATGTGTCATCTGAATTGATAGAGCGCTGTGCAGTCGATACCGAGAATGGACAGCGAGCAATAACGCTCAACGGTTCAGATCCTACGTGCAATTGGCAGATCGATTCACGGGCCGCTTACCCGGGATTGATGCCACCTACAGAACAACCAAGTCTGATTACCGATACCTACGTGAGCAACAGCAATGATTCTTACTGGCTGTCAAACCCTGATAAGCGGCTGGAAGGCTTCTCTCCAATAATTGGTAACGAGCAGCAAACTCGTTCGTTGCGAACGCGTGCAGGATTAAAATTTGTAGAAGAGGTGCTGAATTCAGATCAGAAATTCAATCAATCTATGGTTCAAAATTTACTATTCAACCACCGGCACTACGGCGCTGAAGTTTTTCTTGATGACATTTTGACTGTCTGTAAGCAGAGCGAAGATCTTCTGGAAGCCTGTGAAATTTTAGGGCAGTGGGACAGGCGGCAGAATCTGGATAGTGTTGGTGCAGTAATCTTCAATAGGTTTTGGAGTATTGCCAGAACTGTACGTGATCACTACTCGGTTCCTTTTGATGTCAACAACCCCATTCACACGCCCAGTGGTTTGAAAATAGAAGAGACAGCCACGCAGGATTTTATAACAGCGTCTTTGCAAGAGGCAGTGGCTTCATTGAGCGAGGCTGGGATTCCGCTGAATGCGAAATGGGGAGATGTGCAGTTTGTTCTACGTAATGAGGAGAAGATCGGCATACCAGGAGGTTCAGGTAGACAGGGTATGTTCAGTGTGATCACATCTCGTTTTGATACAGACAAGGGTGGTTACAATCCTATCACTCATGGCAATAGCTACATCCAAGTGGTTACTTGGAATGACGATGGCACGCCGAATGCCAAGGCCATCCTAACCTATTCGCAATCTCCAGAACCAGATTCGGCATTCTACTCTGATATGACTAAGCTATATTCCCAGAGCCAATGGGTCGATTTGCCCTTTACGGATGAGCAGATTGCCGCGCAGCTGATCGGGGAAGAAAATTTACGCTATTAGCTCGAGATGACAGATTCGCTCACTTACGGCACTTAGCGGGGCCAGAGTAAAATTTATTCGCACTTTGTTGCAGCGGCAAATGCAGTGTAAATAAATTTTACTCTGACCCCATTCATTTTCACCCTATCCTCTTCTACAAACAGCGGCGATACATGGCGAACAATCGTTCCCAATGCCGCTCCGCCGATTTCTTGTGGTATTTGTCGCCGCGTTTGGGGAACACGAAGCCGTGTTCAGTATCCGGATACCATTCGATGCGCGAGTTGAGGTTAGTGCCTCTAAGATAATTTTCGAGACCATCCACCATCTTCTTCGGTGCATATTCGTCAGTCTCGGCGCAGCCGAAGTACATCTCTCCTGTTATCATTTCTGCATCGAGATGTGGAGAGTCTTCCTTGTCGGAGTAAAGGTAGACGCCATGAA
>Ga0308015_10000127_pt1 | contig 38633 bp, 34 predicted proteins | sample Neamet231_FD_203128 | JGI IMG/M metagenome (GOLD analysis project Ga0308015, IMG submission 203128) | Marine microbial communities from water near the shore, Antarctic Ocean - #231 | ecosystem: Environmental > Aquatic > Marine > Unclassified | place: Southern Ocean | collected 2014-07-28
CTTGCCAGCCATATTGCATTCCTGAAGGATTTAGGCGCAATGAAGTAATCGGCACTGATTACTTATTAAAATTATGCGGCAAGGCTGTTTTTATGGCCTTGTCGTTTTTACTTATAGCGACTGGATGACATGAAAATTACGCGCATCATAAGTCACGTACTTCAATATGACATGCCCGAAATCCTGGGTTATTCGCAGCAATACTATGCTAGTCGAACTGCGCATTTGGTTGAAGTTCAAACTGATGAGGGTGTGACAGGTTGGGGCGAATGTTTTGGTCCAGGCACCGTTGCGATTGCTAATAAATCTATTGTTGAAAAAGTAATTCAGCCCATGGTGTTGGGAATGGATCCAATGGATCGGGATGTGATTTGGCATAAGGTTTATAACCTTTTGCGAGACCATGGACAAAAAGGTATGCCCATGCAGTCTTTGTCTGGAGTGGATATTGCTCTTTGGGATATCGCTGGCAAGGTGGCAGGCCTACCACTTCATAAACTGATAGGGGGGGCACACCGTACGGATGTCCCGTGTTATGGATATGGGATGATGCTGCGAGATGAACCTGTAGACGATCTTGCAAAACGATTTGAAGATGAAGCTGCCACGATCCGGGATATGGGGTTTGTCGCTGCAAAGATGAAAACTGGTTTTGGACCAAAACCTGACGTTAAACTGTGCGAAGCTGTCAGGCGTGGTGTAGGTGATGATTTTAAATTTATGGTTGATGCCAACCATTGCTACACAACATCTGATGCGTTTTATGTAGGGCGCGCTCTTGAAGAGTTGGATGCATATTGGTTTGAAGAACCGATTGCACCAGAGGATTTGGATGGCTATCGTGAATTACGTTCGGGTTTGACCGTTAATATCTCTGGAGGGGAAGCTGAATTCAACCGTTGGGGTTGGCGAAATATTCTTGAGAATCGTGGCTTGGATATCGCACAGCCAGAAGTTTGCGCTCTGGGTGGGATATCTGAATATCTGAGGGTGTTGGCATTGTGCCATGCGCATTTCACACCGGTCATAAATCACGTTTGGGGCAGTGCAATTGCCGTCGCCACCAATTTACAACTTTTGGCTGCGATGCCCCCTTTGCCCGGCGGTCTGCATCCATGGGAGCCAATGCTTGAGTTTGACACAACAGACAATAAATTTCGCGACGAACTGCTAACAGAACCTTTGGGGATCCAAGGTCAGGTCAAATCGAACGCAGGCCGTGTTACAATACCTACTGAACCAGGTATCGGCGTAGAACCCGACCAAGACTTCATTAATTACTACAGTATCGACGCATAGCGGCGAGGGGATATTAATATGCAGAAAACAGGCGGAATTATCGAGTGGCTCGTGCCATTAGCGTTCGTAGGTACAATGAGCTGGCTTATTTGGCATCTCCCAGCCTTTTTGTTGGATTGGTTACCCTATTCATCAGTTTCTCTAAAAGCGCAGATCGAAGCTATATACTTGCTTAGCGATGTGACGCCAAACTTACCTGGAATCTTTGGTGGACATATAGATATTATTGATTTTTTTGCGTTGGTCTTGTCTCCTATCTTGGCAATTATAGGAGCGCGTACTGTACGTGCGGCGGGCATGGAATATCTTGGTGCTAGTAGTATTGACAGTGCGGCTTTGTTTATTGGCCGCGTTACAATGATGATGATCGCACTCATGACTTCAGTTATGTTATATGAAGTTTTCTTACGCTACATCATCGAAAAGCCAACTGAATGGGCTAACGAGATGACGCTTTGGTTTGCTAGCTTTGTTTTCTTAATGTCTGGCTTTTACGCGATGCAGCAACGCAGCCATATTCGTATTTTCCTTGTTTATGATATTGCACCCCGTTGGTTACAAAGAATTTTTGATACAGTATCAACTTCGTTGATCGTTATGTTTGCATTTTTCCTAGTTTACGGCAGCTATAAACAAGTTTTTATTAACAAACTTTATCGGTGGGAACTTTATGGTTCGGCGTTCAACCCGCCAATACCTGCAACATTGCAGCCGATGATTTTGATTGTGATAACTTTGGTGGCTTTGCAAGCGGTTCTAAACCTGGTTGCGGACTGGAATAAAGAGCCAGAAGTTCACACAGATGAGCCTGATCAAGAAGAAATTGAAATGCTAAAACGCGCAGTGGGACAAGACTAATGGATATTGGAACAATTTCACTTATTTTAATGGTGACTCTTATCGTATTACTGGCCATCGGGATGCCCCTTGGACTTGCATCTGCAGCACTTGCTGTTTTAGTTTTGGTTTTGAAGTTTGAACCTTCACTTTTGTCAAATCCTCTTAGTTTTGGTGACGGGATATTGACTAAACGACCGGGGACTGGCCCCCTATATATCCTTGCTCAAAAAATATACGGGCTTTTAACGGATTATGTTCTCATATCGGTACCACTTTTCATTTTCATGGCATCGCTTTTGGAGCGCTCTGGTATTGCAAAAGACATGTACTCCTCGCTTAATGTTTGGCTATCTCGAACACGAGGTGGAATTGCGATCGTGACTTCAATTATGGCGGTAATAATGGCCGCAATGTCAGGTATTATTGGTGGTGAAGTGGTGCTTTTGGGCTTAATAGCACTCCCACAAATGCTGAGATTGGGATACAATCAAAATCTCGCAATTGGTGTTATTTGCGCTTCCGGTTCGCTGGGCACTATGATCCCACCTTCCATTGTTCTCATTATCTACGGGCTGATCACAGAAACCTCTATCAAAGCGCTGTTTACTGCTGCTTTTGTCCCAGGCTTCATGCTGGCTTCGATGATCATTATGTACATCGTCGTTCGGACGACATTGCACCCAGAAGATGCGCCCCTACCGGAACCAGATCCAAACGATCCGGAACCTGTTGAGAAGAGGAAGCTTTTTGGGGCTTTCATGTCGATTGTAGTGGCTGGTTTCTCGGCTGTGTTATTTGCACGGGCTGCATTCTTTGAATTTTCTGGTTCCAATGCGGCAAGTCAGGGTGACCCAGCTCGACTTGGTACGTTAGAGCATATGCCGTGGTTAGGTGGTCTTGTGGTAATAGCACTAATTCTCATATATTTTGTATTCGGCAAGGATCGAGCAAAAATTGGTTGGGATATGGGCAAAGGCCTTGTTGCGCCAATGGTTGTAATCGGGGTTGTCCTTGGGTCGATTTATGGCGGAATAACGGGTATTACTGAGGCAGCTGGCATGGGCGCCTGCGCCGTTCTTATTATCGCAATTTTGCGTGGTGAGGGATCATTCCAACTGGTCTGGGAAAGTCTGATGCGCACGTTAAGGTCCACTGGTACAATCATTTGGGTCACCATCGGTGCAGCTTCGCTTGCAGGGGCATATACGATAGCAGGTGGTCCAACCTATGTTGCAGATCTAATAGTTGGAAGAGATCTTCCAACTATGGGGGTGATCCTTACGATGATGCTAATCTTATTGTTCATGGGCGCGTTTATGGATTGGGTTGGTATCGTTCTTTTGATAATTCCAGTATTCCTCCCCATCGTTTTGCGCCTGCCCATCGACGAAATTGGTCTTATTGGTCAACTGGCTCCTAACCATGTGGCTATTTGGTTTGGTGTCCTGTTCTGCATGAATATGCAGGTCAGTTTTCTATCGCCACCGTTTGGACCAGCGGCGTTTTACCTTAAGTCTGTCGCACCAGCGCATATTAGCCTTACCGATATCTTCAGGGGGTTCTTGCCCTTTATCGGAATTCAGTTGCTAGCGCTCTCAGTTCTGCTGATTTGGCCAAACATCATAGCTCTGCTCTTGTGAGCTGAGCTATGATACTAAACTCTGATCAAATAAAAAAATTTGAGACAGAGGGTTATCTCGTAGTTCCAGACCTGATGCCCACTAATATATGTGAGCAGGTCAATACAGAATATACTGACCTTTTAAACAGTCTTTATGAGGGTTGGTTTGCAGAAGGCTTAGTGCAGACACCGGGTGGGGAATTGGATTTTTGGGGGAAATTGTTAAGTGCATACCAGGCTGGGTGTGATTACTTTCAGCCAATGGATATTTCGTTGCCGGGTGATAGGATAATCGCAGACACGCCATTTCATATTGGCCCGGCGGTATTCAATATGTTAACAGCAGTCCCCTTGCTGGATGTGGTTGAGCAATTGATCGGCCCTGAATTGACTAGCAACCCAATTCAGCACGTACGACTAAAGCCCCCCTCCGTCAAATTAGATCTAGCTGAGGCGCGTGCCCATATTACAGCAACAGACTGGCACCAAGATCGTGCAGTAGCTTTAGAAGATGCAGATCAAACTGATATGGTAACGGTCTGGCTCGCCATGACTGACGCTACGGTTGAAAATGGGTGCCTACAGGTTCAGCCACAAACGTCTGGGCAAACAATTTTACCCCATTGTGCTCGGACTCAAACTGGAATTGCTGATGGTTTTTTAAATGAATCAAGTGCTGTACCTTTACCTGTCAAAGCGGGTGGGGCAGTGTTATTTCATCCCCTAACGCCTCACGCTTCCCTGACTAATATCACTGATGGGTTTCGCTGGTCTTTTGATATTCGTTTTAACGCCACTGGTCAGCCAACGGGCCGGTCGCATTTTCCTGATTTTGTCGTACGTTCGCGTGCGCACCCTGAAACGGAGCTCTCTGATTGGCGCGTTTGTAAAGCGCAATGGGAAGAGGCTAGGGCCAGATTGGCGGCGGTCCCACATATTGATATCCACCGGTGGTCTGCGGATACGCCTTACTGCGCCTAAGATTTTTACTTTGAGGAATGGAAATGGATTTTATACGTTTAGATCGCGCAGATACGGTGGTTACGGCAACGCGGATATTAGCGCTTGGTACTCTTGTAGACGGTGTTTTGACAACAGCACAAATTCCCTCTGGACATAAGGTTGCCACGATCCAGATGGCCCTTGGAGATCCAGTACGCAAATATTCCCAGCTCATTGGCTATGCCTCTTGCGACATCATGCCGGGAGATCACGTGCACACCCATAATGTTGATTTTAGAAATACGGCGACAGAGTATGAATTTTCAACTGATTTGCGCCCCATGCTTCCTGCTGCAAAGCAGGATATCTTTATGGGGTTTCGCCGTGAAAACGGTAAGGTTGGTACGCGTAACTATATTGCAATTATTACGTCGGTCAATTGCTCCGCAACTGCGGCGCGGATGATTGCTGATCACTTTACACCTAAGGTACTTGCGGATTACCCAAATGTTGATGGCGTGGCTGCTTTTGTACACGGAACCGGTTGTGGAATGGCCGATTCTGGAGATGGGTTTGAAGCACTGCAGCGGGTTATGTGGGGATATGCCAAGCATCCCAACCATGCGGGCGTTCTCATGGTTGGACTGGGCTGTGAGATGAACCAAATTGATTGGTTGTTAGAGGCTTATGGTCTGAAGCAAAGTATAACGTTTCAAACTATGAATATCCAGAAAGTTGCAGGTCTACGCCTGACTGTAGAGTTGGGTATAAAGAAAATAATGGAAATGCTCCCAATTGCTAACCAAGCAACACGTGAGGAATGTCCTGCATCTGAATTGATGGTTGCGTTGCAGTGTGGCGGCTCCGACGCCTGGTCGGGGGTCACCGCAAACCCGGCATTAGGCTATGCTTGTGATTTATTGACAGCCCAAGGTGCAACTGGGGTCTTGGCTGAGACACCGGAAATTTACGGTGCTGAGCACCTGTTGACACGTAGAGCTGTAGATCAAGCGGTGGGCGACAAGCTAATTGGCTTGATCAAATGGTGGGAAGATTACACAACCCGCAATAATGGATCTATGGACAATAATCCCAGCCCCGGAAATAAAATGGGAGGCTTGACTACAATCTTAGAAAAATCACTAGGAGCGGCATCTAAGGGTGGCACGACGCCTTTGATGGGGGTCTATAAATATGCAGAACCTGTCACTGCCCGAGGCTTCACATTTATGGATACTCCGGGATATGACCCCGCCTCTGTGACTGGCCAAATTGCTGGTGGTTGTAACCTTGTCTGTTTTACTACTGGGAGGGGATCTGCATTTGGATCAAAACCTGCACCCACGATTAAAATGGCGACAAATAGTGAGATGGCTAATCGCATGGCTGAAGACATGGATATTGATGCCGGACAGATCCTATCCAAAGGTATCAGTGTCGAGGATAAAGGTCGTGAGATTTATAACATGTTTTTACGTGTCGCTTCTGGTGAAGTTACAAAGTCAGAAGGGCAGGGTCTCGGTGATTATGAATTTGTACCCTGGCAAATTGGAGCTGTAATGTGAAGCGTATTCTGGTTGTTGGTGGTGGTTTAATAGGTATCCGACACTTGCAAGCTGTCCAGGCGCATGCTGAATGCGAACTTGTTGGTTTGGTAGATCTTGATATGTCTATCCAGTGTGACGTGGCTCGCTTCGCTAAGATGGGTGATGTCCTGGAGCCAGTAGATGGTGTGATTATTGCGACTCCAACCCACTTACATACGCCTCATGGTATTGAAGCGGCAGAACGCGGCTGGCACATGCTGATCGAGAAGCCGGTTTCTGAGACACTTGAGAGTGCACAAAAGCTTGAAATGGCGCTACGTGGCCAAAATATACGTTCGCTTGTGGGGCATCACCGTCGCTATCATGCGGTGGTCCAGCAGCTAAAAGCATGCCTTGAAGCCGAGTTGATTGGCAAGGTAGTAAACGTTTCAGTTTTATGGGCAATGCGGAAGCCAGATGCATATTTTGAGGGTAATTGGCGTACCGACGGTGGTAGTCCTGTTATGATAAACTTAGTACATGATATTGATATTCTGCGCTTTGTTGTTGGGGAAATCATTCAAACTGTCGCTCTAAAAGGAAAGCCACTTCGTGGGTCAACACGAGTTGAAAGTGGTGCCATCGCTCTGGCTTTTGAAAATGGTGCTGTTGGTAATGTCAGCTTTTCAGATATTACCCCAAGTCCATGGGGATTTGAGGCTGGTACTGGTGAAAATCCAAATATTGGTGCCACCCATCAAGATATGATGTGGATAACTGGGACAAAAGGCGCCCTGAGCTTTCCCTCAATGGAAGTTTGGAAAGGTACGGATTGGAGTTCGGCGGCTGAGCGTGTTCCTTTTAGCCCTGCTCGGAATGAAAAACCACCACTGGAGGCACAATTAGACCATTTCTTGAAGGTGATTGAAGGTGCTGATCCATTAATTGATGTTGCTGACGCTACATTAACACTTGGAGTAGCACAGGAGCTTGAGGCCAAACTTTCTATTCAAGGCTAAGATTTTATTTACAAAAAACGTAAAGAGGTTCAGTATTTCTAACTCTAATTTGGAACTAGACATTCCATAAAACAAAGTTTTAAGGAGCGTGTACCATGAGTAAACCAACTATTGGATTTATTGGTCTGGGTATTATGGGTGGGGCTATGGTGAGCCGTCTTCAGGACCTTGGATATTCGCTAACTGTTTTGGGCAACAGAGACCGTAGCAATTTGGATTTGGCTATTGTCCGAGGGGCTAAAGAGGCTGTAACGGCTAAAGATGTTGCTCAGGGCAGTGACATTGTGATGCTCTGCATGGGTACTTCTGATCATGTCGAAAGCCGTATGCGAGGGGCTGATGGTGTGATTGCGGGTTTGCGCTCTGGTGCAACTGTCATCGATTTTGGTACCTCCCTTCCCGGTAGTAGCCGCACTTTGGCCGTAGAAGTGTTGCAAGCGGGTGGCAGCTTTTTAGATGCCCCACTAGGCCGTACACCAGTGCACGCGAAGGATGGTCTACTGAATATAATGACATCGGGAGATAGAAATACTTTTGATGGGGTCGAGCCGGTTTTGAAAGATCTTGGGGAGAATGTCTTCTATTTAGGGGCTGTTGGTTCTGGACATACCATAAAATTAATCAATAATTTTTTTGGGATGACTGTCGCAAACGCGATGGCCGAAGCCTTCGCCATGGCGGATGTGGCTGGTGTGGACCGCGCCCAACTTTATGATGTGATGGCGGCTGGTCCTCTGTATTCTGGCATGATGGGATTTGTCAAAGCTTACGGTGTTGATAACGATCCAGGGCAGTTAGCTTTTGCAATTAAGAACGCAGCCAAAGATGTGGGGTATTATGCCCGGATGGCTGAAGAGGCCGGCGTGGATAGCATAATGTCTAAAGGGCCCCTGACAGCGTTAAATGATGCCAATGACAATGGCCAAGGCGATGAAATGGTCAGTCAAATGGTGGATTATTTCGTAAGCAGATTTAAAGCTTAATTCATGACCGTTATCGCAAAATCAATGGTTGATTTGCCACGATATGGCATCATTTTGATGCTTGGCGCTTGGCTAATTTTTTCTTGGGTGGATACGGGTGCAAAATGGCTGGCAGTTGCCGGCATACCGGCGTTCCAGCTTGCGTTTATGCGATATGCTGGGCACTTTGTGATATCGATCGCTGTTATAGCGAAAGGTGGCTTTAAGCTTGATCGTTTTAAGACTAGGCATCTTTGGCAGGTAATCAGTCGAGCATTACTTTTAGTTTCCGCCACCCTCTCGAACTTCTACGCCTTGCAGTTTTTGCCCTTAACAGTCGTGTCTGCCATCATGTTTTCAAGCCCGGTTGTGGTATGTTTCCTATCGGTTTCCATTCTTCGCGAAGAGGTGGGGCCTTGGCGTTGGAGCGCAATTTTACTTGGTTTCATTGGTGTTTTGATCGTTGTACGCCCATTTGGCACTACCTTTCATCCTGCAATGCTAATGATCATTTATAATGCCATAGCCTTGGCTCTCTATTCGCTTATGACGCGTAGGCTATCTGGCATTGTTGCGGTGGAAACCATGCAGTTTTATATGGGGCTGGTTGGGACCTTATTAATGCTTCCTTTTGCGATTTGGGTGTGGACACAACCGGCGACCACATGGGGAATGCTCGTTTTGATAAGCCTTGGTGTTCTGGGCTGGGCTGGGCATCAACTTTTGACAAATGCACACCGCTTTGGGACGGCAAACCAGCTTATGCCGTTCACCTATTCATTTCTGGTATTTGTGGCGATCTGGGGATACCTATTATTTGGAACAGTGCCAGATGTGGGCACAATTTTTGGTGCTATCGTCATTATGAGCGCTGGGCTCATTATTTGGAGAAGAGAACGTAAATGAAACGAGTTGCCTGTGTCGGTGAAGCTATGATTGAATTGTCATTGATCGGCGAAAATACGCAGGTCAGTGTTGCTGGTGATAGTCTCAACACTGCCATCTATTTGCATCGTACGGCTCCCAAATTGAGGGTTGATTACATTACCTGTCTTGGGTGTGATCCGTTTTCGGCGCGCATTTTTGACTTTATCTCTCAGCATGGTCTGGGAACCTCTCAAATCCAGCGGATCTCTGATGGCTCACCAGGACTATATGGTATTACGACATCTTCCGAAGGTGAGCGTAGCTTTACATATTGGCGTAATAATAGCGCAGCCCGACAGTTATTTTTGGATTGTGATTTCAGTGTCTTAGAAAATTATGATGCAGTGTATTTGTCCGGTATTTCGATGGCAATTTTACCTCATGCCGTAAGGTTAGCTTTGCTTGAATGGTTGAATGGCTCGGCTATTGAATTAATTTTTGATAGTAATTTTCGACCACGCCTTTGGGAAAGTCGTCAGCATTCACAGGAGATCATATCTGCATTGTGGATGCGCGCCGACATTGCATTACCTTCGATAGATGATGAAATGGACTTGTTTTCTGAAACTGCGGATCAAGTCTCAACGCGCTTTTCATCAAGCGCAAAGGCAGGGGCTTTAAAGAGAGGTGAGCAGGGACCGCTTTCGTTGGGCAGTGAGGTATTTCATGATTATTACTCAGCTCCCAACGTTGTGGATACTACAGCGGCAGGTGACAGTTTTAACGGTGGGTACTTGGGCGCATTATTTTCTGGTAAAACCCAAGCTGAGGCGCTGATTGTGGGGCATAATTTAGCAAGGGCTGTCGTGCAGTACCGAGGAGCCATTATCCCTGAATAAGGTAAGCTAAATCAGCAGCATCTAGTAATTCTAGCAAGGCTATTACGGGATATTCTGAATTTACTGCTATTACTATTTCTTTAGCCTTAGGATCGTTTAGAGGCAGACCCTGTGCGGTTTGTGTACGACAAAATATTATCCAGGACCAGACGGCTTTTATCAGTGTGGGAGAGCTACTGGCGCGCAAGGTTTCCAAAAATCTATAAGGTACTTTTTGACTTCCATCCATGGCTATCTGATCAAGTCGATGTGCAAGCGCCACATTCTCAAACCGAGTTAATAGGGCCTTGGCATAGCCAGGCACTTGGTCGCGTACCGCCATAGGTAAGGTGGCGCCTGCGTCTATCATAAGCTGTTGCACTTGGCTGCGTAAAGTTGGATCCGCAATGGCTTCGTGCACGTAAGTGTAGCCTTGGACTAGCCCCGCATAGGCTAATAAGGAATGCGCACCATTCAACATCCGAAGCTTGCGCAACTCATGGGGCTTCACATCGCGCACAAATTGAACTTCTGGCCACTCGGGGCAAGGACCTGAGAAATTGTCCTCAATAACCCATTCACGAAAAGCTTCGGTAGGGACGGCCATGGGGTCGTCACTGATTGCTCTTATGGCATCGGTGGTTGCGGGGGTGATCCGATCTACCATAGAATTTGGAAAGCTAGCGTTTTCCCAGTTGATTTTAAGATCTGCAGCAGTAGCAAAATCTGCAACTGCTTTTTGCAACTTAGTCCCGTTTTCAACACGATTATCACAACTTAAAATGGTGACTGGGCTAGTGCGGTTCGCCAAACTATGTGCAATGAAGCCAATCAGTGTCTGGATAGAATTGCCTGCTAGATCTGATAAGATAGTTGGATCTTGGAAATCAAGCTTGCCGTCAGTATTTAGGTGGTAGCCTTTTTCTGTAACTGTAGCAGAAATGATATCAGCTGTTGCCATTGCATCTAAAATTGGCTGAAATCCTTCGGAGGCCACTAGAACATCTTTTAAAATTTCAATCCGTTTAATCTCTTGGCCTTGCACATTTAGGGTGTAAGAAAACCCCTGAACCGCAAGACCATCCCGGACTTTTGGTGAGCGCAAACTTACTGCAACAACATCCCAGCCCCCGGCATCTGCCGTAAAATCAAGCAAATGTGCGCGGGCAAAGTTACCGAGACCAAAATGAATAATACGCCCCATTTAATCAGCTATCCTATAAACGTCACGCGCCAAGTCAGTTGCTAATAGTCGCGCCAAATCCTCCGCATGGTCATGGCTAAATAGACCCTTATTCATTTGCTCGGCCAAGTGTAAAGCCACACCGCGCCGCCATAAATCATGTCGCGCAGGGATAGACATAAATGCGCGTGTATCGTCGTTAAATCCGGCGAGGTTATAGTAGCCTGCGGTCTCAACAACCTGATTAAAGTATCGTGCGATACCATTAGCGCTGTCGTGGAACCACCACGGGGGGCCAATGCGGAGGCAGGGCCAGTGCCCTGCCATTGGTGCCAGCTCCCGTGTGTAAGTGCTCTCGTCCAGGGTGAACAAGACGATTTTCAAGTCTGTGATATGCCCTACGCGGTTTAAAAGCGCATCTAATCCACGCACCCAGTCAACAGAAATGGGAATATCTGCGCCCATATCACGTCCAAATTCAAAAAGTAATTTTGTGTTTGTATTACGGCGACTGCCACCATGAATTTGCATGGTGAGCCCATCCTCAACGGACATCTGAGCCATTTCAATCAGCATATGCCCATAGAACTGTCGGGCATCTTCTAACGTGCCAGCGCCAAGTTTCAGGATTTGGTATAAAACATCGGGGTCGTCCAGCCACTCAGTATGGATAACTTCAATCGCGTGGTCTGTTGCAGTGGCGCCCATTTCGACAAAGTATGCACGTCGGGACCGAATTGCATCAAGATACCCAGAGTAGCTACCTAAATTACACTGTGTTAATTTCTCTAATTCTTGCAGATTTTGAACAAAACTAGGGTCGAGCGGATCCAGCACGCCATCGGGTCTGAATGTTGGTATTACACGTCCAGTCCAGTCGCTAGCCTTAATGGTTGCATGATGGCTAAGCCCGTCCAACGCAGAATCTGTCGTCGCGAGTGTTTCGATATTAAATCGGTCAAAGAGTGCGCGGGGACGATAGTTATCTTGTTCTAATTTCTCTGTAATTTGATCATACATAGAATCTGCGGTCAGTGCTGATAGTTCGGTTGGGATTTGAAAGGTTTCACGGAGCACATATTCCATCCAAACGCGTGACGGAGTACCTAAAAAAAGATGCCAATTTTTTGCAAAAATTCGAAAAATTTCACGTGGTTCAGTACCTTGACCTAACGATCCAATCCCTAAATCAGACAACGGAATACCTTGTGAGTATAGCATGCGAAAGATGTAGTGATCAGGAATGACCAGAAGTTCAGCTGGATTTTTAAATGCCTTGTTCTGGGCAAACCAAATTGGATTACAATGCCCATGTGGAGAGACAATCGGCAGTCCCTTGATCCCTTGATAAAGTACCTCTGCGGATGCATTTAATTTACTTGTCACTTTTGGTGCTCCGATGGCTATGTTCTTGTCCTGATCGACATATTGCAGCTTGCATCTTACCTGCGCAATGCTTCAAAATAATTAAAAATAGGGAAGCATGATGAATATTGCCTTAATCGGTTTGGGCATGGTCTCTGCCACGCACTTGACCGCAATCCGTAGCTCCGATCAGAATTTGAAGCTGTATGGCGTATTGGGGCGTGATCCTGCGCGTACGGCAGCGTTTGCAGTGGAAAACAGAACTAGGGCTTACGCATCGGTGGCCGAAATAGCCGGAGACTCGGCGATTGATTTTGTTATTCTTGCCACGCCCCCTGATGCGAGGCGTGAAATTGTTGAGATACTGGTTGCAGCGAAAAAACCTATATTGATGGAAAAGCCGGTAGAGCGAGATTTTGCTGCTGCTACTGAGATTGTTAAAATCTGTGAAACCGCTTCAGTTCCACTGGGTATAGTATTTCAACATCGTGCACGTGAAGCTTCTGTGGAGCTGAAATCTGCAATCGAAGCTGGCACTTTAGGCGAAATTTCTACTGTTGACCTACGTGTTCCGTGGTGGCGCAATCAAAACTACTATGATGCTCCAGGACGTGGGACCTATGCGCGCGATGGCGGCGGCGTTATGATTTCACAGGCAATTCATACACTTGATTTAGCTATGTGGCTACTCGGGCCTATCACCTCTGTTCAAGCGATGATGCGACGTACCAAGTTGCATATGCTTGAGGCTGAAGATTGGGCTGGTGCACTGTTTGAGATGCAATGTGGGGCAATTGGGAGCTTGATTGCGACAACCGCCTCCTATCCTGGCCATGCGGAGACGATAACTATCCAAGGTACCAAAGCCTCGGCACACCTTGGATCAGGTGTATTGACTATTCAGTATTTCAGCGGTGAAGTTAAGGTGTTTGGGACGGCTGGGGCAACGGGTGGTGGGTCTGATCCGATGGCCTTCACCCATGCCTGGCACCAATCTGTAATTGAAAATTTTGCGTCATCATTGGCTAAAAATCAACCGCCAATGACGCCAGGGTGGAGCGCTTTGCGGTCTCATGCGCTGATTGATGCAATGGAAACCGCAAACCGGAGCGGGCAACGTGTAGAGGTTTCCCTATGTCACTGACTTGTGTCGCCCTTGGGCTTGATCATCGCCATATCTATGGCATGACCGAAAATATGGAAAAAACTGGCGCCAAGTGCCTTGGCTTCTGGACCCAAGGAACGCCAGAAACGTTAAGTGGTTATACTGAAAGATTTCCAGACCTACCCCGCTTCGCACGCCTGCAAGATGCACTCGAATGCGGTGCAAATTTGGCATTGGTCTCTGCTATTCCGGCGGATCGTGCCCAATTAACGATCGCCGCTATGCAGCACGGAATGGATGTTATGAGCGATAAGCCTGGATGTACTACATTAGCGCAGTTGGATGAGATTAAATCTGTCGTACGAGAAACGAGCCGTATTTGGTCAGTCAATTTTTCAGAACGTTTTGAGACACCAGTTAGTACGCGTGCATCTGAATTGGTCGCTGCAGGTGCTATTGGGAAAGTAGTCCAAACTGTGGGTCTTGGACCACACCGAATGAACCTTGCAACGCGGCCAGATTGGTTTTTTCAGCGCGAACGTTTCGGCGGTATACTAACTGATATTGCATCACATCAGATTGATCAGTTTTTACATTATACAGGCTCTGATACTGCGCAGATTACCCATGCATTTACCACAAACTATGCAAATAAAGAATATCCTAACTTACAAGATTTTGGTGAAATCAACCTACGGAGTGAGCAAGGCACTGGTTACATTAGGGTGGATTGGTTTACCCCGGATGCACTGCCTACTTGGGGCGATGGGCGCCTAACGATTCTTGGGACTGAAGGCTATCTAGAGCTTCGTAAGTATGTAGATGTTGGTGGTAGAAAAGGCACTGATCACTTGATCTTAGTCAACCAATCTAAGAGTGAAAAAATTGATGCATCAGGCGCAGGTCTTCCGTACTTTTCACGTCTCGCATATGATATTGAGAACCGGTCAGAAACGGCTATGACCCAAGTGCATTGTTTCACTGTAATGGAATTGGCATTGCGCGCGCAGCAAATGGCAGAACTAAAATGATTAATATTGCTATTATTGGTGCTGGTATTGGTCGTGAACATCTTGCGGCGCTGCGGGAGCTTTCGAGTGAGTTCAGGGTAGTGGCTGTTGTTGACCAAAACTTAAAGCGAATCGAAGAAATTAGGTCTGGCGACACCTTCGCGGCTCTGACTGACATTACAAAGGTACTTACTGATCCAGAAATAGACATAATAGATATTTGTTTGCCGCCGCATTTACACGTTTCCGTTACACTCGATGCGTTGAGTTTTGGAAAGCATGTAATCTGTGAAAAGCCACTGGCAACCTCACTTGCTGATGTGGATAGGATTTCAGACGCTGCAAAACGAAGTGGTTGCTATGTTTTTCCAGTGTTTCAGTATCGGTGGGGGCCGTCATTGGCTCAGCTACGCCACCTAATGGCGTCAGGACTAGCTGGGCAGGTGCAGGTGGCGTCGTTGGAAACTCATTGGTCAAGGGAGTATGATTATTATTCAGTTCCCTGGCGTGGTACATGGTCTGGCGAACGTGGTGGTGCTGTTTTGGGGCATGCAATCCACAATCATGATCTTCTAACACATATTGCGGGTGAAGTTGCCGCTCTGTCAGCGATGACAGCTACTCGAGTCAACGAGATTGAGACTGAAGACTGTGCGTCAATTACCTTTGCCATGACCTCTGGGGCGCTCTGTACAAGCAGCATTACTCTTGGCGCGGCAGGCGATGAAACAAGATTACGTTTTGTCTTTGAAAACTTGACGGCAACTTCTGGCACCGCACCCTATGCACCAGGGGGGCAGCCCTGGACTTTTACTGCGCGCTTTAAAGACCAGCAGCATGAAATTGATAAGGCTGTTGTTAACACACCACTTGAGGCGGTTGGATTTGAAGGGTTTTTTACCGAAATCGGTAAGGCGATAAATGCGCAAGAAAATTCTGCCGTTACGCTAGAAGAGGGGGCCGCATCAATAAGCCTTGTCACTGCAATTTATCATAGTTCACGTACAGGGGCGCGGGTGAACCTACCCCTTTTGCCTGAGCATGAACTCTATAAAGGATGGTTGCCATGAAACAATGTTGGCGTTGGTTTGGTCCAGAGGACCCAATTAAATTGATAGACCTGCAACAGGTAGGGGTTGAAGGAATTGTAACGGCATTACATGACGTTCCACCTGGTGAAGTCTGGACAAACAAAAGTATTTTGGAACGAAAGTCTGTACTAAGCACGGCTGGCTATGACTGGGATGTTGTCGAAAGTCTGCCAGTCTCTGAAGCAATCAAAACTCAAACTGGGCAAATGCAGAACCACCTCGCCGCGTATAAGACTAGTTTGCGGGCTTTGGCTGCGCAGGATATTAAAACGGTCTGCTACAATTTTATGCCGATATTGGATTGGACGCGTACGGAGTTGCGCGCGCAGCAACCGCATGGTGGAGCGGCGATGCTCTTTGACCTGATTGATTTTGCTGTATTTGATCTGCATATATTAGAGCGCTCCGCGGGTGTAGACGACTATTCAGTTGCCGTCAGTAGTGCGGCCTATGTGCGGTTTTGTGGAATGTCTGACAGTGCCAAAACCCTACTGAAAAAAAATATTACGGCTGGCTTGCCCGGGGCTAATGATAGCTGGAGCGTTGAGGATGTGCGCTTATTGTTAGAAACTTATTCTGGTATTACGCCGCAACGTCTGCGGGCAAACCTTGTAGATTTCTTGTCGGAAGTTGCTCCGGTTGCTCAGGAGCTTGGTGTGCGCATGTGCTGTCATCCTGATGACCCGCCATTTTCTTTATTGGGATTACCAAGAGTGATGTCTACCAGTGATGATTACGGAGCAGTTTTGGATGCAGTTGACTTGCCTGCAAACGGTGCAACGCTATGCACTGGATCGTTGGGTGTTGCACAGAGTTTTGACGGGCCTGCATTCGTACAAAGACATGGCCCGCGGATCCATTTTGCACATTTGAGAAATACAAAACGGATAATAGGTTCTCTACCTGATATGCCTGATTTTTTTGAGGCTGCTCATTTAGAGGGGGACACTGACATGATTGGTACTGTCCACGCCCTAATGGCAGAGCAGAAACGGCGATGTGCTGAGGGGCGTGTTGACTGGCAAATCCCTATGCGACCCGATCATGGCCAAGAGTTGTTGAGTGACCTTGGCGGCGATAGTACGCCTGGCTATCCATTAATTGGGAGAATGCGTGGACTGGCTGAGTTGCGGGGGGTTATGGCGTCTTACAGCTATATGCAAAATTCAAGTTATGCGAAAAGTAATATTGATTAGTACCACTACGCATCACAAGCTATTAAAGTGATATTTCCTTGGCTCTGCCTTTTCATTAAGGAGGGTACGATATGACGTTCTGGCGCTTGCTGCTAAGTACTGATTTTAACTTTTCAGGGATAAATCTTTAGTAAGATTAAAATGTTCTTAAAGTAGTTTTAGCTATTAGCATAAGTATGATTTGATCATAGTATCTGCGTCAAAAGTTATTACAAAACAGCCTCATATTGAGAAATTCTATCCCAGTCGAACTCCACTCCGATGCCCGGTGTATCTGGGGCAACAGCCATTTTGTTTCTGATGACAAGAGGGCGGATTGTGTAGCGATCGATTGGAAATGAATGCACCTCCAACCATCCGCCGTTGGCTTGTGAAGAAACGAGGCTAACATGCAGTTCCTGCATTCCGTGGCTACACAGCTTCACGTTGGTGCCTGAGGTGAGCACTGCAACCTGAAGCCAGCCGGTGATACCACCACAGTTTGACGCGTCTGGTTGTATGTAACTCAAATTACAATATTCCATTGCTAACTTGAATTCGTGGATCGTGTGAAGATTTTCTCCTTGGGCAACTGGCATACCAGTCGCCTTCGTTATTTTGGAATAGCCTTTATAATCATCTGGAATGATAGGCTCCTCAAACCAAAGGATATTTTGATTTTTCACCGCATTGGCTAATTTAATTGCTTGATCAACTGTCATTGAATAATTGGCATCAATCATAAATTTTGCATCTGGCCCGATCATACTACGTACCGCACAAATGCGTTCGATGTCCTCTGCCAGGCTTGGCCGCCCTACTTTAATTTTGACTGCATTTAAACCCGCTTCTAGGTAGCCCCGCACGTGATTTAATAGCTTTGGCAGGGGGAAACCAAGATCAATCCCACCTCCGTAGGCATGACAGATATTTCCATGTCCCCCAGCAATTTTCCATAAAGGCTGGCCTATCTGCCGGCAACGAATATCCCACAAAGCGATGTCGATGGCAGATATGGCAAAGCTCAAAACCCCACCACGCCCCACGTAGTGCATGTGCCACTGCATATCATCGTAAATACTTTCGATATCTGTTGCGTCCTTGCCAATAAGAAAAGGCGCCAGATCATGATGTATCATTGAGGCTGTTGCATGCCCGCCACGGCCGCCATTGTAGGTGTAACCTGTGCCTATAGAGTTATCTTCTAGGACTATAGTGGCTGTAATGAGGTGGAAAAATGAATGGTCGCCATGTTTGGCATCGACTAAGATTTCATCTAGTGGAATTTTAAACAGACGCGTTTTGACAGACTTAATTTTAGACATTCCAGTTTCCCTTTTTATTAACCTAACTGTGGTCGTACTAGCCATCAACAGGCTTGTATTTTGATGAAAATAATTTTTATTCGAATAGGTTAACTAGTTATTCAGCCCTTCCTCAACACGATGCTTTGTCACAAGCCTCCACAGAAGCATGGAGGCATTCGTTGTTTTAAGGCTAGTGAGACAATTTATTAAAGAAAATTCTAGACAATCCTAAGATTATAACAATAATATTTTGACAACATATTAAATAGGAAAAATTAAATGCGTGCAGTTTTGATCATGGGCTTAGTGGGTGTAATTTCATTGGCTGGGTGTAGTAAGAGTAGACCGGTTGAGAAGAAGCCAGTTGAACCTACAGTATCTTCTCAAGATATGAGAAGTGCTGAGTTAGCAGGTTATAGGAACGACTGCATAAATGAATATGGATTTGATAAAAATGGTGGCGACCCACTTGCTGCATGTATTCAATCCAAGGATGAGAAAAAAAAGAAAAGAAAAAAAACTTATGGAAAATTCGTAATACCAGGGGATCTTAGTAATCTTTCCGAAACTTTGGGGGCAGGCTCATATACTTTCAAAAACTGACGCTTTTGGCATGCCCATAAATTCGGTCTGTGCAAATAAGAATTTTTTTATAGTAAAAATATTATAGGGGTCACCTTGAGGGGTGGCCCTTTCTGATTTGGCACTGAGAGCTTTTTACGTCCCGTGTTAAAAGTCAAATTATAATAAGAACGAATTTAATATTGCCTGCCGTGCTTGCTGAGTGAGGTGTAGGGCAAGACAACTAAGGCTGAGGAACTGTTGTCTGTGCTCCTAGAGTGGTGTCCGTTAGTGGTAGTTTTATACCATGCGTAGGCAACGGCAAAATAGAGGGCTAAACCTATGGGATATTGGAGCCACTTTTCTGCAGACGCTAATTCTAAGGCAAGTGATAACAATACGACGCCATAGATACGGCCGCCGCACACTTCGTGTCCTTGAAGAGGCTTTAATTCAGGATCTAAGTGAGCCAACTACGATTGCTACCGTGCGAAAGGCGGTGGTCGTAATGAGAACTATCAATATCTTAATTTTATAGGAATGGGCCATCACTGATACTTTTTCTGAGTTAACGAATTGCTGCAAGAGAGCCAAAAAGAAGACCCTAATTTTTGGGTTGGTGATACAAAGCGTAAATCTACCAAGGAGCTACCATCGTGTGGTTCAGGTTTTCTCGTTTCAACGATAAATCTGCTCTTGGATGTGCTAAATGCCAGCCATGCCATATAAAGTAGGTAAGCTAAGTCTGCATACTTTAGGGTAATAGATGCATATTAAGATGTCTAAGATGACTATAAAATCTAGTGCTATCGCCGTTGTATACAATAACAAACAAGCACCATACCAGCTTAACAATGAGCTGTAGAATCTGGCCATGCATAACAGACTTTGTCAGTATAAAAATATTATAGGGCCCTGGTACTGCAGCAAGGGCAGAGGCTACCTCGATAGATACTAGCATTGTCTCCGGAGAGATAATGGTCGCGTTCTCGCAGTATTTTCTAATATTAAAATAACAATTACAGTAAATAATTAGCAAGGCGCTGCGTGGCTGCCTAGTCCCCAAACAAAATACGCAAATACTAAAACAGCCCACATTATATGACTGCGCAAGCAACACCCGAAGTTGTAATCCTAAAAGTGTTGAAAACGACGTTAGTGCCGCAAATCGGCGTTTTCACATAAAATATTATCATAAACTAGTTGTAATAAAATATGGAAAATACGGGAATACTATGCCAAATTTTGAATGGAAAACTGCTTTGTTATCGTGCGTCATTGGCGCGAAACGTGGCCGCGCAGCACGCGGTTCCCCATGGTTGTGATCCGATGCAAACCGCTAAAATCAATACAGTAAAAGCGAGTACTTAAATGTCTTCAACCATTTCCCGCCGTTCTGGTGGTCGTTCTGCACGTAGAGCTCTTCGCGCAGCCCCTCTTAAAGATAATGACCGTCCTATCCGTGCGGGTATGGAGGGTGGAACTTACAAGCCTCTTTCTGATCTTGATGTTCAAAAAATTCATACTGCGGCACTCGATGCGTTGGAAACCATCGGCCTTGCTGATGCCCCACCATCAGGAGTTGAAATTCTCATAAACGCTGGTGCAATCCAAGGTGAGGATGGGCGTATTAGGTTCCCCCGTTCGCTTGTTGAAGATATGTTGACCAAAGCTCGCCGTGAGGTCACACTTTTTAGTCGTGACGGTAAAAATGATCTCACACTTTCAGGTAACCGTGTCCATTACGGGACAGCGGGTGCCGCCGTACACATTGTTGACGTCCACGGCAATCAATACCGCGAATGTACCGTCCAAGACTTGCATGATGCTGCTCGCATCGTGGATAAACTTGATAATGTACACTTCTTACAACGGCCCATGGTTTGTCGTGATATTTCCAATAATTATGAAATGGATCTCAACACGATCTATGCCTGCGCTTCAGGTACAACAAAACACATTGGGACATCTTTCACTGAACCATCTTTCGTACCCGGCGCCTTTGAAATGCTCTACGAAATTGCTGGTGGAGAAGCAAAATACCGTGAACGCCCATTTGTATCGAATTCAAACTGCTTTGTTGTGCCGCCGATGAAGTTCGCAACAGAAAGTTGCGAAGTGATGGAGGCGTGTATTCGTGGCGGTATGCCAGTACTTCTGTTGTCCGCTGGGATGGCAGGCGCAACTGCTCCCTCCACCATCGCAGGTGCTATCACTCAAGCAACTGCAGAGTGTCTCGCGGGTCTTATTTATGTCAACGCTATCACTCCTGGTCATCCAGCTATATTTGGAACCTGGCCCTTTGGCCTTGATTTGCGCACAGGCGCAATGTCGGTTGGGTCTGGTGAGCAGGCACTTCTTACTGCTGGGTGTGCTCAGATGCATAAATTTTACGGTCTACCTGGAGGTGCTCCCGCTGGAGCATCTGATTCAAAAATGCCTGACATGCAAGCGGGTTGGGAACAAATGTGTTCAAATGTTATAGCAGGGCTCTCTGGGCTCAATATGGTCTATGAAGCAGCAGGTATGCATGCCTCATTACTTGGTTTTTGTCATGAAAGCCTCATACTTAGCGACGATATCATTGGCCAGGCTTTACGCTGTGTACGTGGCATCGAAGTCACTGACGAGACCCTTGCCCTAGATCAAATGGCGCAGGTTTGTATGGGTGGACCGGGCCACTATCTCGGCACGAATCAAACCCTTAGCCGCATGCAATCAGATTTTGTTTATCCCAAATTAGGTGATCGAACATCGCCAAAAGAATGGGTCGAACTGGAAAAGCCAGATCTTCTAGTTAAGGCAACAAAGCGTAAAGATGAAATCCTTTCAGGAGTTTCTGCTGCCCGTTTTAATCCGCAGCTTGATATGAATTTGCGTGAGACGCATAAAATATATCTTCAGCCTCAATAGCTTTAATTGGCTAAGAACTAAATCATCTGATCAGATTATTTGGTTTTGATGAGTATTGGCCTCTGGAGAAGTGCCAGAATAGCCTCCCCGTATGTAGTTAATATATTTTTAGGGGTTCCAGCCTTTGGCGCTTTAGCTCTAATGAAAGTGGCTGAAACTATTAGTAAAGACAGACTATATAGTAAACTCCATTGAGATTTTTGTGCTCAGGCCCTGGACAACTTTTGGGGCTGTTTCTTCGGCTAGCTGCTCTAAGCTACCATTAATATGTGGATACCTGATATGTAGCAAATATTTATCAGTATCATAATTATATATGGCTAGAACCTTATGGCTAGAATGTTTTTAACCCTTGACCTTTGATTGACTTAAGGGGCCTGCTATAGACAAATTTAAGATTAAATGAGTACCCAAAAACTCTTAAGAGGATGAATGTTATGCTTAATAGTGCCTCATTATATCGTATGGTGATGACTGATCATATGTGTCCCCATGGGCTTAAATCTAAAGCTTTGTTGGAGCGGGAGGGGTTTATAGTTGAGGATAATCATCTGACCAGTCGCGTGCAAATTGATGCGTTCAAGGTCGAGTATGGTGTCACATCGACACCACAGGCATTTATTGATGGCGTGCGCATCGGTGGCTTTGATGACTTGAGCGCCCATTTTGGCAAAGCACCTGCACCAAAGAATACCACAACTTATAAACCTGTGATCTCTCTGTTTGTGGTGGCAGCTTTGATGGCTTGTGTAATTAGCTGGATGGTGCTTGGAAATTTTTCTTCTGGCCGCACAGTTGAATGGTTCATTTCAATTTCCATGGTTCTACTAGGCTTGCAAAAGCTGCAAGACGTGGAGCGATTTGCTACGATGTTTCTCAACTATGATCTGCTCGCGCAGCGCTGGATCCGTTATGGATACATCTATCCGTTCGTGGAAACTGGTGCGGGTCTGTTGATGATGGGGGGCGTTTTGACCTGGGTTTCAGCACCTGCTGCGTTGTTTGTGGCGAGCATTGGTGCCGTTAGTGTGTTCAAGGCCGTATATATTGACAAACGTGAGTTAAAGTGCGCCTGCGTTGGTGGTGACAGTAAGGTCCCGCTTGGGTTTGTATCTTTGACCGAAAACCTGATGATGATCGGGATGGCAGTTTGGATGCTCTCAAAATTGTGATGTAGAACTACTTGACCTTCTATGGGCACCAGAGTTTACCTAGATCCTGGGTCAATAAAAATAAGAGCGATTGATGCGTGGAGTGATAGTCATAATCGTAATTGCCGCTGCTGGTGTGATTGCATATGCAATATTGCCACTAGTCCGCAACGATCACACAAAAGTATCTGCTGCAATAATACCTGATGGTGCGCTTGCCGCAGTATCACTGCCTGAAAATTTATCTCAGAACGCTCAAATTGGTAAACTAGCTTTTGATGTAAAATGTGCTTCGTGCCATGGGACCAATGCTGCAGGTCAGGACGGTGTGGCGCCACCTTTGGTCCACATCATTTATGAACCTAGTCATCATGGAGATGCAGCGTTCCAGCGCGCGGTTGAAATGGGCGTTCGAGCACATCACTGGCCGTTTGGTAATATGCCTGTTGTCGAAGGAATTACACGTGGTGATATAAAAATGATAACAGTATACGTTCGAGAATTACAACGCGCCAACAGGATCAACTGATCGCCATGAAGGGAACAACCGTGCAGAATATATTACTTGCAGCTATGGTGATAATTTGTGCGACGGGGGCCATTGCGCACTCGCCACTTAAAAGTACAATTCCAGCTAATGATGCTATAATTTCGGAAGTTCCAACGGAGGTACTTCTTGGTTTCAAAGGCAATATCCGCCTAACCCGCATGAGTATGACACATGCTGATCATAATGCTATCAAGATGGATGTCAGTGGACATGTTGGTTTTATCAAGGATTATGTGATTCCAATTGAGGGTATGGGTCTTGGTATTTATATCATTAACTGGCGCGGTCTCGGTGCGGATGGGCACGCCCTGAACGGTAAGTTTAGCTTCATGGTTGAATAATATGCCAGACATCTGGGGACTGTTAGCTATTGTCACTAAATTTTTACTCTATCTTGGAGTGCTGACTGCCGCAGGAACGGTGTTTACTGCTTTGCTGTTTCGCCTAAGCCATTATCGCAGCCTTTGTTTGACTTTTGGTGGGATTGGTTTGCTTGCTGCGATTGCTGCATTCTTGCTGCGTGGCGCAAATCTTACAGGTGACGCCAGTGGTATGACGGATCCTGAGATGCTCGGCCTACTTTGGATCACCCCTGTAGGCACTGCTTTGTTGCACCGGATCGCTGGGTTGGGTCTACTTGTTATTGGCCTTTATGCGGGGGGTATTGGGCTATGGGTGTCGGCTGTTGGTGGCTTGATAGCTATTTGGTCGTTTGTCCATATTGGGCATGTTGCAGGCCGAGATGCCAGTCTCCTTGATCTGACGTTGATCTTACACCTAATTGTTGCCAGCTTTTGGATCGGCATTCTGACACCGCTCAAGCGGCTGGCATCATCACCACAAACTTGGTCCGATGCTGCAGGCCTTGGTCACAAGTTTGGGCTTCTGGCAACTGTAATGGTACCACTTTTGATAGTGGCGGGTGGGTATATGGGCTATGAGCTTGTTGGGTCCGTCAATACCCTTATCAGCATGGGATATGGCCAAGCACTGATATTAAAAGTAGTTTTGGTATGTGGCCTTCTTGCTCTGGCTGCAGCCAATAAGCTTCGCTTCATCCCTCGTCTCCGAGCAGGCGACCCCAAAGCGGCTGCGCACCTGGTAACTTCGATCTATGTCGAATGGCTGGTAATTCTTGCGGTACTTGGGACTACGGCCGTTCTGACATCTAATCTGACATTGGCAACATAAGGCTAGCTATGAATAGAAGAGACTTTCTCGCGTCCGCATCTGCCACTACGGTTTTACCGTTGACTGCCTTGGCTGGACAGGCGCCACTGCGTTTGCGTGCGGAGGCTGTTACACAACAAATTCTTCCAGATGGTGATGGGGCTACAGCAATGCTGGGCTTCAATGGATCAATGCCGGGGCCTGAGCTGCGTATACGTCGCGGTAAGCGTGTGGTGATTGATGTTGAAAATGGGCTGGAAGAAGGCACCGCAGTTCATTGGCATGGTGTAAGGTTAGAAAATCAGATGGATGGCGTACCAACGTTGACGCAAGAAATCATTAACCCTGGTGAAATTCATACTTATAGTTTTGTCCCACCGGATGCAGGCACATATTGGTATCACTCCCATTACATTTCGCACGAACAAGTCGCTCGGGGGATGATGGGGCCACTGATTGTCGAAGACGACACACCACCAGATATAGATCACGATATCACAGTTTTGTTATCTGATTGGCAGATGCGTGAAGATGGCAGTTTAATTGATGATTATACTAATATGCATAGCGCGTCTCATAGTGGATACATGGGGAATTTTGCCCGCGCATTTCTGTCTAAGTCACGGGTAAAGATTGGCGACCGCGTGAGGCTGCGACTAATCAATATGGCTACAAATCGTATTTTTTCATTAGTATTAAGTGGCGTTAGCGGGCAGGTTGTAGCACTTGATGGTATGCCTTTGGTCGAACCGCGCCCTTTTTTGGACCTTGTGCTAGCACCGGCGCAACGCATCGATCTGATTGTTGATGTTACTGGCCCTGTTGGCTTTGATATGAACAGCCGACAAGGACCATATAGACTTGCTGATCTTGCAGTCGAGGGAGCCAATACAAGCAGACAATCCAGCCCCATCATGGCTCTTTTGCCTTATGATTTGCCTATACCAAACGAACCCACACAACGCCTAACGTTGACAATGATGGGTGGTGCCATGAGCCGCCGCCATGGTGGGGATAACATCTGGGCATTCAACGACGTATCTGACCTGCCCACAGGCCCATTTGGATCCTTCAAGCGTGGTGAGACGGTGCGTATGACTATGGTGAACGACACAAAGTTCGCTCATGGTATTCACTTGCATGGACATCATTTCTTTGAGGTTAACAGTGACGGCATTCTTGGAGACTTGCGCGACACCACATTGGTAGGTGCTGGCAAAAGCCGTGACATTATCTGCGTGTTTGACAACCCTGGGCGTTGGTTGCTGCACTGCCATATGCTAAGCCACGCAGCCGGTGGAATGCGTACTTGGGTAAACGTTGCGTGAAGTTAATCGTCCCTTTTCTAATTGTCACAGCGACAAGTGCGATGGCGGATCACGAATTAGAAAATCGCGATCTGATAGTAGGTCGAATTCTTTATGGTGGAAACTGTGCTTCATGTCACGGTGCCAACCTCGAAGGGCAACCAAACTGGCAGTCGGCAAATAAAGATGGCGTACTTCCAGCTCCCCCTCATGACAGCACAGGTCACACGTGGCACCATGACAACGCTCTCCTTTTTGAATATACGAAACTTGGGGGCAAGAGGGCACTCGCTGCTCGTGGTATAACCGATTTTAACAGTGGTATGCCGGCTTTTGAGGGAGTGATTCCTGATCAAGCTATCTGGGAGATTTTAGCTTACATTAAATCGACTTGGCCAGAGCAAGTACAAAAAGTTCAAGTCAACCGTAATCCTTCCCATTGAATTACCCTTGCCTACGATATCGATTAGCTAATAATCCTGGTGGTCTTTAATACCATTGCAGTTTTGACATTCAGCCTGTCATTGCCAACATGAGGCTAATTATGAGTAGACGAGACTTCCTTGCGCCCGCATCCACCATTACAATTTGGCTTATGCTTCCCTTGGCTCACTCGGCCCTTGCGAATCTAATAGCCTCAATGAATAACTCTCTTAATGTAAACTTAAAGATAAGTTACTGCCCCGTGGCGGTGTGAATCGTAATTTTGGAGAAAAACATGAAACCTCAACTAATTTTTGTAACTCTGGGCGCTATGCTTTTAGCTAGTTCTGTTGCCGCGCAGTCTTGTGCAGATGGTAAAACGTTAACTGAGGGTACGCTAACGATTGCGACAGGAAACCCAGCATATTACCCTTGGGTCATGGATGACGCACCAGAATCTGGAAATGGTTTTGAGGCAGCTGTAGCTTATGCGCTGGCTGAAAAGATGGGTTTTGCAGCAAATAGTGTCGCGTGGACACGTACATCTTTTGACCAAGCGATTCAGCCTGGTACGAAAGATTTTGATTTGAATATACAACAATTTTCGATCACAGAAGATCGTGACAAAATCGTTGATTTCTCGGCCTCGTACTATACTGCGCCGATGGCTGTGTTGGTGCGTAGTGCCGACAATCTTGAGCCAACTATGGAGCAGCTCAAAGGGTTGGTTTGGGGCGCCGCTGCATCAACGACTGGCTTGCCGATGATTACAGATACCATTGCTCCAGTGGCAAGCACTCTTATTTATGACGATAATGCAAATATTGTTGAAGCGATGAAGGCGGGTCAGATCGATGCGGCATTGTTTGATCTTCCAACTGCATTGTACCTTTCCGCCGTTGTACTCGATGGGGGCCAAGTGTTGGGTCAATTCCTAGCAGATGAAGCGACAGAGTTAGATCATTTTGGTATGATCATGGCTGAGGGTAGCCTGCTGAAAGAATGTGTAGATGCTGCACTTGCTATGATGAAGGCTGACGGTACTTTGGGTGGTATTGAGGCCACTTGGCTACAGGAAACGACGGGCGTTCCACTGATTAAATAACAGTGAACAAACGTCTAAAATACGAAGCTAGGTTACGCCAAAAATCTATGGTGGTGGCTGGCGTGAGCACTGCAATTGTTGTACTTAGTATTGTGATGCTTGTGCCGTTGGCACCAGGGTGGGAGGGCGTTAAAACTAGTTTTTTTAACGGAGAGGTTTTTGCCAAGACATTGCCAAAATTGCTGAAAGCCTTTCTTTGGGATGTAGCTATATTTGCATGGTCAGTGCCGCTAATATTTGCTCTTGGCCTGGCCATTGCTCTAGCCCGTGCAGTCCGCTCCCCAGCATTGTTTCCACTGCGGATATTTGGGGCGGCTTACGTTGATATTTTTCGTGGCGTCCCTGTGGTTTTGGTAATCTACTTGGTTGGCTTTGGTGTTCCTGGTCTGGGCCTCCCCCGGCCATGGAACAGCCCTTATATTTGGGGCACTGTCGCTTTGGTCCTGACCTATTCGGCATATATCGCTGAAGTTTTGCGCGGTGGCATTGAGAGCATTCATGCTAGCCAACGTGCAGCAGCTATATGCCTAGGCCTATCTGAACGTGATACTATGCGTTACGTTATTTTGCCCCAAGCTATTCGCCGCGTCATCCCTGCTAATATGAACATGCTCGTAGCCTTACAAAAGGACGTCGCATTGCTGAGCTTTATTGGTCCTGTTGAAATTTTACGCCAAGCTGGTATTTTTAAAAGCCTGCTGGCAAACTTCACTCCATATGTAGCTGCTGCATTAATCTTTTTGTGCGTGACTGTACCTGCCACACGGTATGCTGATTACCTTATGAATAGAGATCGTAATGCCAGAAGCTAAGTTAAGCCTTCGTGGTGTAACAAAATCATTTGGCAAACAAGCTATCCTGCGGTGCATAGATTTAGATGTTGCTGAGGGTGAAATGATTTGCCTGATTGGTGCGTCCGGCTCTGGAAAATCGACACTATTGCGATGCATTAATCAGCTTGAGCCGGTTGACGATGGTAATGTCTGGCTAGATGAATTGGATATTTCTGCGCCTGGCCTAGATTTAGCCCCCATTCGACGCCGTATTGGAATTGTATTCCAATCGTTTAATCTATTTCCTCACATGACCGCTATGGATAACGTGCTACTGGCGCCGCGCCGAGTACTGAATGAGGAAGTTCAAGGGCTACGTTTAAGGGCTGAGGAAGAGTTTGTACGGTTTGGTCTGGCTCTGCATAAGGATAAATATCCTGATCAATTGTCAGGTGGGCAACAGCAACGAGTCGCGGTTATCCGCGCACTTGTAATGCGTCCAGAGATAATGCTGTTTGACGAAATTACTTCAGCCCTTGATCCAGAACTTGTGGGTGAGGTGCTAGACGTTTTACGCGAACTACGCGCTGAGGGTATGACTATGATTCTGGCTACTCACGAGATGGGTTTTGCCCGTGAGCTAGCGGATCGTGTATGTTTTATTGATGGTGGCATGATTGTGGAGCAGGGCCCCCCCGAAGAGTTGTTCAATAAGCCACAGGTCGCTCGAACACAGGAATTTTTGCGTACAGTCTTAAGGAATTAACTTGTTTTATGGTTATCTCGAAAGGGGCCAGCTCCAAGTTGAATCTTAGTGTATTATTGACCTTGGACCTATCGATATAATGAACCTAGAATGTGGAGGGTGATAGACCAGTGTACTTTTTTGTAGCTTCCTGTACCAGTCAAAATATAATGTTGCTTGGGGTCTGACCTGAATAGAGCTGCCCCGCATGGGCCATGGATTATGGTATATGTGGGAAACCAATACCTATTTTTTAATATTTTTAAAGTAAATTATTGATATAAATCAATAATTTTTTATCAAAAAAGCTTAGGAAAAATCATCAAACTGTCGTATGTTAGTGTCAAGACGAGATAAAACATCGTCAGGCAGAGCAGTATAATACTTGAGGCTTCCTTTCTCTCCCAGAGGAAGCCTTTCTGTTCTATTTCCAGCACAGTTTAAGATGAATAAAATTTTTGATGACAGAAAAAGATCTTAACTGGGCTTCAGCCTAGCTTTTGGTGTGTTGATCAGGTCTCGGACTGGGACGTAAAGGGCCAGAACACTTTTCAGATTATTGATAAAAGAAATATTGGTATAGCTTCCTCAGTGGGTAGGCCTAAGCAAGCTACTGTGCTTCATAAGGTAGCCAAACCTTTTTACGGGGCTGGCCAAACTTTAGGGAACCATAGATTGGAATTCCATGAACATTTCAAGATCCAAGCTATCCAACTAAGATATTGTCATATTTAAATAGTTAGAATTAAGTTCTATTTTTTATGAAACTCACCCTGGTCAATCATCTGCTGAAACATATCTTCGGCCGATGCTTTTAAAGAGCTATAATTGATACCAAGCTTCTCAATACTCTTGGAGTTATCACCAACCCATTTTTGGCCCATATTTAGTGATATCATTTTACGAGAAAAGGTTTTGTCAACGATTGGCCCAACTAGCCACAATAGCCACTTTGGTAACTCTTTACTGGGGAGTGGATAAGCCGTCCCGTATTTTTCTTTAAGTAAATTAGCCAATCCAAGTAGCGATTGGACTTCATTAAAGATCAGGTGCCGCCCTACAGCTCTCTTAATGTAGGCCGCACGAATATGCGCATCGGCAACATCTCGTACATCTACCACCCCAAACTCAAAAGGCGGAGCACCAGCTTTCATTTTGCCGTCGCCCAATTGGCGGAGTATGTCATGCGTTGCAGACGTAGACTTACCCGAAAGAGTAGGCCCAATTACAAGTGCAGGGTTTATAACAACTAAAGTCCATCTATCTTGATCCTCTGTGATCTTCCATGCTGCACGTTCTGCTAGGGTCTTTGAGTAATAATAAGGTTGGTGTATTGCAGATGATGTGGTGTTCCAATTATGTTCATCAAATTTGCCATTTGGAGTGTTCGCACATTCGATTGTATCGCCGCAGATAGCTGCGACTGAACTGGTTAAAACCACCCGCTTTACAGATGTAGTAGCGTTTACACTCGAAAGCACATTTTTAGTACCAGCTAGCGCTGGCTCGATTAAATCTTTCTGAGCATCATTAAACTTCAGTATAAACGGTGATGCGGTATGGAATACTGTAGCACATCCCTTCATTGCTTTGTCGTAACTACCGGCTTCAGTAAGGTCAGCTTTGAAGAGCACTACAGAACCTGGACCTTTTTGAGATAAATGTTTTAAGTGCGATACTTTCGCTTCGCTGTCAGGATCACGCACCGCAGCATGGACACATACCCCTGCTTCTACTAATTTCTTTATTATCCAGCCAGCTACAAATCCTGTGGCACCTGTCACAAGAACCTTCTGTTTAGTGTTAATAGTATATTTCATTTTAGGACCCTAATAATGTGTTTTATTTATTAAACTTTTAGGGAAAAAGATGTAAAGATAGTAGTATGAAACTACTTTGCAGAAACACACAAAAGAGTTGTGATTGTTTTGAAATTACATGAACAAGCTTGAGGTAGACGGCTGGGTTAGGGTGCCAGCCAGCTGCCAACCCAATTATCTTCAGCAATAAATAAAGCGCGCCGATGACGTTTACCAAGATGCACTAAATCAATTTCTTTCACGGTACACTTTAGCACGGCGAAACGGTCTCGATCACTGGGTTTTTCGTAGTCATATACGTCCACAATGGGGTGGCCTGGTGCAGGTAAGGTCCCGTAAGAAACCCGGGAGGAGGGTGGCACCTTCGCCCACTGCGCATCAACACAATCACCCGTTAGTATCGCAACTGAAGCACTTAGGCGAATTTGTAGATTTGCACGAGGCAGCCAGATGTGAAAGGCAGCAATTGGGGTGTGTTCAAGAGCAGTTACTTTATCAGTCGCTATGTCAGTGTGTACCTCAAGGATTGAATTGGGGCGGGAGGCCCCGCGCAACGCCACAGTGCGTGCCTGTGGTTTTCCCTCAGGTGAAACTGTGGCAAACGTAGGGTACCTTGCGGGGGAACTGCTGTCTGCGGCGCCACGATTTAAATGCCGCCAGGCCTCATCAAGAAAAGCCTCTAGATCGTTGTGGTCACTCATAACCTGTCATTTCTAAATATCCTTGTCCTGTGTGGCTGCCTGATACTGTAACTGGGCCTTCCCAATATGGGATCGAAAGCCCCATCCACGCATCAGGATTTAAGGCTGTCACGACAACATCAACCCCTCTGTCTGGCAACTTGACCCGCCATTGCGTGGGCAGCTCTCGATCCACGACATCGCTGGTGAGAAGCGAGGTGGCCGAGAAGTTACCATCACCGTAGGATGTCGTTGCTCCGTCGGGCGAGATCCAAGTGGCCGAATTGTAGAGTGACCCATCTACCTGGCGCAACTGAAACCCCATTAACTTAGCGCCACCCAATAATGATAATGAGAACCAGTCCCAGCCGGATTGATCCTCTGACAGGGGCTGCGACGACCATTCGTGATCAAGCCACGCGCTACCCGTCACTGCAATATCGCCAGTAGGCAGCTTCAAAGTTCCCTTAACCTGAAAGAACGGTTGGGAATAATAATAACTTGCTTGGCCTCCTGCTGCCTTGACCGAGTACCCATTATCCCCATGAAAGATCAGCGGGCCCTCCGCCTGAAGCGACATATTATAGCCGAAGTCAGACCCATTTGCGGTAAGTGTCAAAGTTTCAAGGTCTACGCCGTCAAGCGCCCACTCGTCGATCCATGCCCTAAACGGATTGATATCCACCCCTGCCTGGCCAATGCCGCCCCGCGCAAAGCGTTCAGTGGCAAAGTGTAGGTCTGGGGTTGTTACGGCGGCGTGTGCAAACCAGATTTGTGGGGACTGCCAGCCCTCCGCCTCACCAGGTACAAGGGCTGTTCTAAAAAGGGTCCATTGCAACCCATAAGCTGTCCCATCCGGACCGTTTAGGTTTGCGGTAAGGTACCACCATTCAATCCGGTATTTTGGATGTGCACCGTGATCGGTAGGAAAGTTGAAAACTAAATTAGGCGCAGGTTTATCAAACCCTTCGGCACCAGCACCAAGGCCTGAGAAACCCTGCGCCATTACGCCGAAGGGCCAGAGAAGTAAAAAGACTAGTAATCTAACGCTCACTTGCAAATATCCCTAATAAAGTAGATGTTGAAGTACTTATTAGACGGACAGCAGGCCAGGTGGCTGCCAAGAAAGCTGCTACCAAAGCATAGCCACCCAACTGTAAATAATTGATTGGAAATAGGTATATTGGCAATTGCCAACCAAACGCCTCAACGTTGATAATTGTTAGCAATACCCACGCAAGAGCAAGACCCAATGGTAACGCACAGACGAAGACAATCGTGGCCAGTATGACGGAGCGCAACAATTCTAGCCATCCTAAATGCCGGCGGGTTAGGCCCAAGGCCCAAACGGGTGCAAGTTGCGGCACACGTAAATCTGCCAGTGTCAAAAGGCTCATTAGGATGGAAAAGCTGGCTACGCCCAGCGTTAGAACATTTAGAGCTGACGTAACGACAAACGTTCGCTCAAACACGTTCAGTGACAATGCCTTGATAGCAGCTTGATCGATGATCGCACTGTCGTCGATACCAACTAACTCAATTATTTGAAGCCGAAGTTTAGCAGCGGCTTGGGTGCGTATGCCAAAGCGTAACGGATGTATCTCAGGGTGCAGGCCCTGAAAAGTGTTTTCTGATATGATGATTTGGGCCTGTGGATTACCATAATCACCCACAACAGCAGCAATTGGCAATGCTAAATCAGTGGTGATTTGCACCAAATCGCCAACCCAGAGATCAGCACGACGTGCCAGTTGTTCATTAACTACAACAGCATTGTTTGCCTCAACCAAGTCCCAAGCGGCAGGTGTTTCATCCAAGAAAACCCAAGCATCCCGATAGGTTTGACCAACCCGTACGCCATACAGCGCAACAGTCTGTTCAAGCATTGTGACTTGGGTTGTGAGGAGTGGCAAGATTTCTATCTTGCGGCTGCCTAAAAACGTTTCTAACGCCACACTTTGGTCCGCAGAATTCACCTCAACGAACAGCTCTGGCGCAAGGCGCTGGTCAAGAAAAGATACAAAGGTCAGTCGGAAACTTGATACCATTGTTGAAACACCAATATTGGCTGACACTGCAAGCAATAAGGCCATGAGTGCAAGGCTAAGACCAGGCAATTGTTGTCTGGTATCAGCCCAAAACCAAGCCCAGACCGGTGCGACCGTATGTTTTTGAAGCAGGGTCAAAATGTAAGCTGTTATTGCTGGTAGGGCCAACGCCGCACCAATCAACAGACATCCTAGTAATACGAAACCAGCAAGCAATCCATCGCAGAATAGAGCCAGTAGAACAGTCGCGCATAGCAAAGCCGCAGCAACGATAGAATGTAAACGAAACCGTGACGCGGTAGCAACCAGCCATGCTCGTGGCTTAACACTTACCAAAATTGGCATTGTTGCAATTCGCCAGATCTGGCTTGAAAGGGCTGCGGCTGTCCCTACCAGTCCAAGCAATAAACCAGATACCCACCAAGAGGCTCGCAGCTCAAGCGTGCCAGAAATTTGCGCGCCGTAAAGCCCACGCAAGGTAGCGGCTACATCTGGCAGTAAAAACGCGGCAATCAGATAGCCTAGAACGATACCGAACCCAGCACCAATAGCGGCCAACATCATCATTTCAGTAGTGATAAGTATAACTAGAGTATGAAGTGGTACACCTAGCGAACGCAGTGTCCGGATCATGCCACGCCTTTGCTCAAACGCCAGACCAATTGTACTATGCACGATGAACAGACCAACGGCAAAACTGAGCAGACCAAAGGCGGTCAGGTTTAAATGAAAACTATTAGTTAGCTCCGCAACATTTGTTGCCGTCAGCGCAGATTGAAGCCGCAGATTAGGTGCAATCGTATCCAGAGCTGGTTGGCCAATGGGTTGGTCTGGCAACAACACTAGGTGAGATAAATCATCACGCCCTAACAGTCGTTGCACCAAGCCGATGTCCCCAATTGCTATCCCTGGTGCAATGCTTGCATCCACAGTGATTTCCAGACTTGATCCAAGTCTTAATGCTGTCTCTTCATTTGCAAGCAAGCTATCAGACCCAATCAAAGTTGGTTCTAACGCCTCCTTTCTAGAAGCCAAACCTGTTGTGGACGTCACCAGATCAATGCCGATTAGCCGCACATCGTTCAAACGCCCACTAACGATGGGCGAGACAAGCCACCCTGAATGCCTAAGTAAAACATAAGTTTTCTGGGGAATGCGATCACCATGCTTTGGGAACAACAGATCATTCTGCCCTTCACCTAGCGTTGCCGCCGCTGCTTGATAACTTGCACGTGCCTCGGAATTGATTGCTTGCACGCCGGACCAGAGTGCTGTGGCTAAGGCAAGGCCTGCAATATAGGCGAATAATTGCAACGGATTGCGGCGCCAATGGGACAGTAACGCCGAAAGACACGACCTGATCATGCCAACTGACCACTTCGCAAATGCAATTGACGGTCCATGCGCGCTGCAATGTTTGGGGAATGGGTCACGACCATCAGTGCTGTACCCATCTGCACAACTAACTTTAACATCTGCTCCAGAACGTCCTGAGCCGTTGCTTCATCAAGGTTGCCTGTTGGTTCGTCTGCCAGCATTAGCTTAGGTTTGGCCGCAATCGCTCTCGCAATAGCCACGCGTTGTTGTTGGCCACCAGACAATGCTTCTGGGTATTTTTTCATCTGACCTAACAAACCTAAAGCTGCAGAAATCTGTTCGATGTGGAGCAAATCCACATGCCCTGAAAGGGCCGCATGAAACGATATATTCGCTTCAACGGTCAAGGATGGGATCAGATTAAATTGTTGAAAAACCAGCGCGATGTCTGTTCGGCGCAGGCGAGCCCGCCTATTGTCGTTAAGCCGTGTCAAGTCCTGCCCAGATACCCACACGTGGCCTGCATCAGGGGCCTCTAATGCGCCAGCGATATGAAGAAGTGTACTTTTTCCACTGCCCGATTCACCACGTAGTGCCAGTGTCTGACCTGCCTTCAATTCAAAGCTTATGTCCTGCAGAACCGGCACTACACTATCGCCATCGCGAAAGGATTTTCGAACCTCTTCAAATCTCAGCACCATAGCTCACCCCTTACATAGGCTAATATATACTGCGTGTTCACTTTTGACAGGTTTACGGCGAATAATATTTGCCTTTCAATTCGAGACGAATTTGGATGTTTCTAGGTCTCATCCGCCCGCGTGTTTAAGAAAACAGAAAAAGGGCTGTTGATTTCGTATTTATTTGCTACGAAGGCGTGCCATAACATTATTCACAAGTTGCCGCTTTGGCCGCTATTGTAATTTAATAGACTCGACGGAACTTATCTATGAACATCACTCATCTTATAACTCATTCTGGTGGCTTTCATGCGGACGAGTTACTGTCTTCTGTGATACTTTCCCGCATTTTCCCGCAGGCCGAACTAAGTCGGACACGTGATCCCCAGTGGCTTTTGCCCTCGGCTGAGAAGATCATCTATGATGTGGGGGGCAAATATAATGCCGATGCGCAGGTTTTTGACCATCATCAGCAGCCTAGCCCGCTACGCGAAGACGATCAGCCATTCAGTTCTTTTGGTTTAATTTGGAAGCATTATGGGCGCGCATATCTAACCGCGATAAACGTGCCCTTGGGCGATATCGAAGAAATTCATACACAGTTTGATTCAAAGTTTGTGCTACCGATTGATCTTTTGGACAATGGTGCGATTGAACCATCAGTTGCGGGTCAACTGTCGAACCTAACTTTGCCTGCGCTCTTAGGAAGCTTAAAACCTGTATTTGATGATACATCACCAACAGCTGATAATGACGCGTTTTTCGCAGCCTTACCAATTGCCTGCAGCTTTATCGAGGCCACAATCGGCAATCTTGCAGCGAAGGCCCGTGCGCAAAGCATCGTTCTTGAAGCTATAATAAAAGCAGGCCAATCACCCATTCTAGAGTTGCCAACGGGTATGCCTTACCGCTCTGCACTGGATAAAGCAGAAGCGGCACATATACTATTCGTCGTTAATCCGCGCGGGGATGATTGGACGCTGAACGGTATCAAGTTATCAAATGATACCTTTGAACAGCGCGCCGACCTACCTGCTGGTTGGGCGGGAATGACAGGTGCCGCACTAGAGGATGCTAGTGGGGTCAAAGGCGCTTTATTTTGCCACAACGCTCGTTTTATTGCAGTTGCCAGTTCACGTGAAGCTATCATGAAGATGGCTGATCTAGCTGTAAAAGAAAATAAATAGAAATACTTAATAGTTTATTTAATTTTTAAAATAGCCGAGTTCGGATCCCTGGGTAAAGGATGGATACTGCCCAACCACGGGATCTGTGCTCTAGACGCTTTGGCTCTGCTTCCGCTGCATAGCTTCTAAAGCTTGCCTTTAGGCTGATCGCTCTTGAGCAGCGCTTGCTCTTCATCCTGAAATAAGTCATTTGCGTAGTCTCCGATTATGGGTGTGATGTTGATGCCATCGGCACGGTGACCGGTGTGGCGGCCAAGGACAGCCCTCCGTATCGTCAGCAATTGCGGCATGTGCATCGTGAACGTGATTATATCAGCTGATTTTGCAACAACACTACCGCCGCCCGCACCACGACAACTCGCCACTAAGCCTGCCTTTTTGAGTTTAGATAGCACGCGACGGATAGCGACCGGGTTAGTTCCAAAACCTTTTGCTAGCATATCTGAAGTTACTGCATCGTCATCGTTATGATGTGCAAGAACTGCAAATATGTGGGTGGTTATTGTCAGTTGGCTGTTCACGGGTGATGCAATGAAAAACACATTTTTCTCAAGCAAACTTGGTTGGATGCAAGCATGGCCAGCCTAGCACTTGAGGCAAACTGGTGCTTTTTAAATTATGATAAACATTGTTTGCATCGAAGATTTCTTACTTATAATGAATTTATCGTATCACCTCAGCCCATTTTTTAAAATTATTAACCTGAAAAATAGGTAGTTTAATACCCCGACTAAAGGCCCTGTGATAAACTATCCAGATGGATTGATCTGATGTCTAAAAGCTCACCTATTTTGAGGCTGGTTTCTCATAGGCGCTGTGAAATTTATAGGAGTAAGGTTTGCTATTTTTTACAACAGGTCCAGTGCTGGCTACAGCTTCAATTTAAACGAAGGCGCTAATTTTATTAGCAATATTCTTGACAAGTGATGGCGACACGATGTGTACTGTATCTCAATTTATGTGTCTTATATGAAAAATTTGAGCTCTAGAAATATCATAAGGATCTGAACCATGATCAGCCAAGAGCTAAACGATCTGCTGACCCAAACTGGTCCTGGAAGTGACGTAGGCGGTGTCATGCGCCACTATTGGCAACCCGCTGCGCTGTGCGACGAGCTGTACGGCAACCGGCCTGTGATTCCCGTCAAACTGTTGGGTGAAGATCTGGTGTTGTTTCGCGATAGCGATGGGGAGCTGGGGTTGATCGGGCGCGCATGTCCACATCGGGGGGCAGACTTGTGCTACGGCAGGCTGGAAGATAATGGGCTGCGATGTCCCTTTCATGGGTGGCATTTTAACCGCGATGGTCAATGCGTCGAACAACCTGGAGAGCCGGAGGGCTCGCGTATGCATGAGAGTATTAAGAATACATCCTATCCAGTAATTGAGAAGAACGGCATTATATTTACCTACATGGGACCGGGCGAACCACCTGAGTTCCCCAGTTTCGATTGCTTTCGCGCGCCTGATACCCATGTTTTTGCTTTCAAAGGGCTGTGGCAATGCAATTGGCTCCAAGCGATGGAAGTCGGAATTGACCCAGCACATGCATCGTTCCTGCACCGGTTTCTTGAGGATGAAGACCCCGATAACAGCTATGGGAAGCAGTTTCGCGACAAGGCTGCGGACACCGATATTCCGATGACCAAACTTTTAAGGGACTATCCCCGCCCCGAAATTTCGGTCGAAGAAACGGATTATGGGATGCGGATCATCGCGTTGCGGCATTTGGGCAATGGCAAAACCCATGTACGAATTACCAACCAAATTTTCCCCGAGGCGATCTCGATCCCGATGAGCCGGGAAATGATTATCACGCAGTGGCACGTGCCAATTGATGATGAAAATTGCTATTGGTATTCAATGTTCACCAGCTTTAACAAACCTGTCGACAAGGAATTAATGCGTGCCCAACGGCTGAAAGAACATCGCTTGCCTGATTACGCACCGCTTAAGAACAAAGCCAATTCCTATGGTTTTAACTATGAAGAACAGCAGCATGAAACCTATACC